>Ga0209511_1000533_pt1 | contig 38298 bp, 22 predicted proteins | sample SSSSmetaG_FD_184141 | JGI IMG/M metagenome (GOLD analysis project Ga0209511, IMG submission 184141) | Glacier valley bacterial and archeal communities from Borup Fiord, Nunavut, Canada, to study Microbial Dark Matter (Phase II) - ​SSSS... | ecosystem: Environmental > Aquatic > Freshwater > Ice >... | reverse complement strand
TTGATTCGAAAGCCTGAGGATAATTTCTCTAAGCTAGAGTCAAGTGCTGAATTTGTTTTCGATAGTTGGTTGTTAGCTTTTAAGGCCGAAATATTATGGTTGATTCTCATATAAAATCACCTGTTCCTTTCTGTTTCGGCAGCCATCCCCTCCTTGTATTGATGGTTCGCCCGGTTGTCATATGTTATTTTTAACTCATTATCTATACGTCAGCAACCTCCATGTGGCCGAGATACATCATTTTCATTGCTATGAAACTGTACACCTTTTTGTTACTCCTGGGATACCTCGCGTTCTGCTGCTTGCACCATAAGGACACAAGCCTTGGCAACTCGGTATAATACTTTTTCGGTATCGGATTGCAATGCAATATCATCGCTTTCCCTCTCTGGGTTTTGGTAGGTATATATTTCATTTACATTGTGACCCATACTAAAATCCATTTGCTTCACGCTTATTCCATCTTCGTTTAACACCTTTTCAAAACTAAGCGCTCTATTTTGTATTGTTTCCAAACCATTTCTGTTATCGCAACAGATAAATCCTTTAAGGGTATTACTTTTTACTGTCATATCTGCCTTGATGTTACCTAAGTTTTCGGAATAAATGGATACTGATACTTTTCCTGTATTTGCTGTTCCATGAATTACCGTCAGATTAATATTCGTAATACCATTTTCTGTCTCAATTGGTATTTGATAATGTTCTTTGTTTGCAAGTGTCTTAGCAAAAATCATCTGTGTACTAATACTCTTTAATTCTGCTAACTTCTTAAAATCAATTTGTTCATTCTCGTATGCTGTATTCAAAACATCTTCGACTTCATTCCCTAATTCTTCATATGCTTTCTTCATGGAAGTCTTATCTATCAATGTATCGGATAGTTCCGCCATTTTCATAAGACTCTTTTCCGTATTTTTCTCTTCATTTTCACTTTTTAGTTTATTTAATTTCTTGAATAGAGAACCACCATCACTTAAAATATGACTTGCAATCATCATATTAGTCGCTGAACTAGGTACTTTAAAATCATTTAAAAATTTAATTGCCTGATCACTGTTTTTAACTGTTTCTCTGAGTTCTTGCATCTTCTGCGTATATTCTTCTGACTTAATCGTTGCATCTTCTGTGACCTCTTGAAGTTGTGAATAGAGCTTTTCCATAGGAATCTGATTCACTTGTTCCCAAACACCTTTATCTGACGATAATAGAGGTGCAAAAACATTGGTTAACTTACTTGGTGTAATTTCTTCCATTATTTTTCCTAGCATCGTATTGAAATACTCTACCTGCTCTTTGATGTTTTTTGCCTCGTATGTATTCTGCGTTGTTTCATTGTTATTCTCAACCGGTTGGTCTACTCTAGCAGGCTCTTCTTGTTGCAGGCTTTTCGCAATTGTCTCCCTCTCTTTAAATACCGCACTTAACTGTTCTGTAATCGTTTCTCTCTTAAATATTAAGCTTTGTAAGCTTCCAAAGTCATCATTCACTATGGTATTCATGCTTCCATTCTTCTGCGTTCGAACTGCAGTAAGAAGATTCTTTAGGGTAACCTCTTGATCCGCCTTAATCACTGCTCCAAGTGCTGCGCCGTCAGTCTTCTCAACATTATTAAGCAATCGATAAATACCAACAAAGGCTTTTCTCTCTTCTACTGTTATTCCCTTTTCTTTGTCTAGCTTCCTAAGATAAGTGCTATATTTTTCTTCTGCGGTATCTCCTTGTTCTTCTTTGATCTGAGTTATTGTTTTGTTTAGCTCACTAATTGGGATGTTCAGCGGGTTAGTTCCATTTTTAATTAGCTGCGTCGTTACTGCAGGTCGTAAATTCTTAATCAGCGTCGTTACCTGCAGGTCATATACCTTCACCTGATTAATATTCTCCTTTGTAATTTCCATACTGTTATATCCCAAAATACGAACCGCTCTTTGATTCTCTGGGGAATTTTCCATATCCATCCCATTAAGCATTGAATCCGCATTTTTAAATGCCTTTTGGATAGAATCTCCGTATTCTCTATTTGGTACCGTCATCAAGGTTTCATATGCTTCATTTGCTTTTAAAAGTTCTGCTTGCATCTGTGTTCCAGATTCTAAAAGTCCTGATACAGTCTGTATATTTCTTTCCGACAAGGTCAGTCCTAAGATGTAGCAGGGCGCATATTTTAACCGTTCTACACTTTGCGTCGTATCCTTTAATACTTGGAGCTGTTCTTCGTTTGGTGCAAGCTCTGCCTCACCTAAAAGCTCTTGGTAGTAGCTGTTTTCCATTTCTTTTAAGGCTTCTACCACTTTTTCCAATTGTTCTGTTTCAATGTGAAGTCCTTTTGTTGCGAGTTTTTGACTAGCTTCCACCGTCATTCTAAGTCGAATTTCTTCGACCTGTCTCTTGGCTTTTATGGCTTCTATTGATATATTTTCTGTTTCTTCCTTCATAGTTTCAGAATCTAATGTCTTGATTTCAACCTTTTCTTTTGGCCCCTTGGTTGGCGATAAAGAGATCTCTTTCTGTGTATCGATTAGCTTTTCAAGCGTAAGTTCCTTATGATCTTCTGAAGCACGTATGATTGCCTCATCACTGATCTGGTTTAGATCGGCAACAAGTCTTTCCGATGATTTTACATCTTCTACCTCAAGTGAGATATCTTTCGGTGCAATTCCTTTCTTCATTCCCTCAATTACTTTGTCAATTACAACGTCCTGCGTTGTATGTGTTTTAATTTCTTCTAATTCCTTTACATAGGTTAAACTTTCTCTTGTTAATGGAAGCTCATTTTCAATCAGCCATCTGGATTTTGAGAGATTCTCTTGATTCATGTCATAGCCGGCTGCTACAATCACAGTCTCTACCTGCGGTTGTAGCTGTTCCCACGTTTCATCCGAAATTTCATATGCTTTACCCTTGCTTTGATTATTCGCACTATGCTGTGCTTTATAAATATTTTCTATTGTGGGAGCCAATTTATTATCAATAAGATATTTTACAGATTTTTCGGAAATTTCTGTTACCGACTTACTAAGTTCAAGTGCGGCAACTACTTTTTGCACTGTTTCCTTGGATGTAGGAAGATTAGCCTCTGTTAATCGTGTACTAATTTCTTTCTCTGTTACTGCATTTGTGATTGATCTTTCGCTCTTAGACTGTTGTACCTGGCCTTCCACTGTGTATATCTTCTCCGTTTTGACTCTGTGTAACGCACTATATAAGCGATCTGTTGTAAAGTCTGCTACAGAGAAACCCTCTGCTTCAAGTTTCATATAGTCTTGTTCTGTCATCTTTGCTACAATTTCACCGAGTTTGTTTTTTGTATCTTGGTACTCTTTATCTTGTTCTACTTGCTTATTTGTATGTTCTTTCTGATTGAAAAATGTTGTTCGCTGCGTATCCACTTTTGTACCAACTATAATTGCATTATTGCTCTCCGTAAAGGATTTTCCAAGTTCTTTCAGTTGGATATTCTGATTGGTAACTTTTTTAACCTCAAATATTTTGGTTTCGCCTACAAAAGCATCTGGTAACATTGCCTTCGGAAATTCAAACTCTTTCCCCTCAAAGTTAAGGGTAATCTGATTTCCGACTTTGGATACAACTCCACTGATTCTCTGACCTTTTGTCAATGAAGTAAATATATTGTCCGCTTCTCTATTTTCTAGTGTATGCGTGGACTGTAATTGATTGTAACTTACAGTATCCACACCCTTCTCTGTATTAATCGTATAGTTCATAATTACTCCCATCGCCCCACTTCATTAATAAAGCGTCTTTCTCAGGCTTATAAATGAATTTTCTTGAATAAAAATGTTTCTAATTTTTATTCCTCTTGCTATAATCAAAATATATCGCTAACATAGAATATTTCGGCTTGTTTTGTAAAAAACTTTAATTGTTTCTTGTTATTACACTTCTTACAAGGTGTAGCATAGAATACATATAAAATAACAGGGTCTATTCATGTTTTTCAATTGCAACAATACATAGGCTTTTAATAATGATACGGGAGGTTACAATGACTAAAAAAAAGATTTCCATAGTTACATTTTCTTTAATTCTACTTATCTTTACTATTTTAGCGAATGGATGCAATAAGGATGAAACTCCAGAACAAGTTCAAAAGAATTTTGATAATTTTATCACAGATGTTTTTCAAGAGGAAGTACAGTCAGATACGCTATCTTTGAATTACTCCCTTTCTAATCCCGAAAACTATGGGATAGAAAATGATACCACCACGCTTGGTGAATATAGTATCAATCATATGAATGAATCTCTTATGCTGTCCGAAAATTACCTTAAAAGCTTAAATTCATTTAATTATAAGTTATTAACAAATAATCAGCAGCTAACTTATGATATCTTAAAGAATTATTTGGCTCTTGATCTCAACTTTGGAGATTACCTTTATTATAGCGAAAGTTTAGGGCCAACAACAGGAATGCAAGCACAGTTGCCCATTTTATTAGCTGAGTATAATTTCAATGATAAAGGAGATATTAATCAGTATATTGAGCTCCTTCCATGTGTTTATGATTATTTTGAGGATATCGCAAACTTTGAACGCGAAAAGTCAGAACGGGGTTTATTTATGAGTGATTCAGTTGCCAATCGGATCATAAGTCAATGTGAATCTTTTATTTCTGATCCACAAAATAATTTTTTGATTGATTATTTTAACAACAAAATTGCTAGTTACAATGGACTAACGAAGGAAGAAATTGCCGCATATCAGAAAGCAAACCAAGAAGCTGTTTTAGAGTATATTATCCCTGCTTATCAACTTCTAATTGATGTCCTATCACAGCTAAAGGGCAGCGGTATAAACAACGGAGGCCTGTCTCAATTTAAAGATGGAAAAGCATATTATGAATATTTAACAAAATATAAAACTGGTTCAGCTAAGAGTATGAAGGAAATTTCCAAAATGCTTGATACCGCAATTAGTGATGGCATCTTGAAAATAACTAATCTAACCTTAACAGATGCAGAAATTATGGATAAGTACTTATCCTTTTCCTCTTTTCCAATTACCGATCCAGAAGAGATTTTATTAGATTTAAAAGATGATTTAATGACTGACTTTCCAGCTCCTATTCCGGTAGATTGTGATATAAAATATGTTGACGAATCTTTAGCAGAGTATTTGAGTCCTGCGATGTATTTGGTGCCACCTATGGATGACTATACTAAGAATGATATTTATATCAATGGCAGTGATGCAGATACCCTCTCTCTCATCTACACCACAGTTGCTCATGAGGGTTATCCTGGTCATTTATATCAATGTGTTTATTTCCGTAGCCAAGAGCCTGCTCCTATTCGTAATTTAATGAACTTTCTCGGCTATGATGAAGGTTGGGCAACTTATGTTGAACTGTATTCCTATCACCTTGCAGGTATCGATGATAACCTTGCCACATTTTTAGAATATAATAATATTGTCATGCTTTGTATGTATGCTCGCGCTGACATTGGAATTCATTACGAAGGTTGGTCCGAAGAAGAAGCCATTACCTATATCAATAGTTTTATCGGCGATGAGAACGTAGCAAAAACTATTTACACAACATTATTAGAAGAACCAGCGATTTATCTTCCTTATGCAGTGGGTTGTCTTGAAATTAAAGAATTAAGTGAAAAAGCAAAAGACTCGTTAGGTGATAAATTTGTTGCAAAAGACTTCCATCAGTTTCTACTTGATATCGGTCCTGCTCAATATGGAGTTATTAATGACTACTTGATCAAATGGATGGATGAAATCAATAGTAAATAGTAATATTTGGAATATAAATAGCCATAATTTTATAATTTTAGAAACATTTAATGATTTTATGATTGACATTTACAAACAATCATTTTATACTTATTTTGGTGAACGTTTTTTATTTATACTCATGAGGCCTATTTATTTTCTTAAAGAATAAAATAAATAGAATTTTAAAAACAGGAGGAAACAAAATGTCAACAAGAGCAAATTATAAACATGACGAAATTGGTGCTAAGAAACCTGGTTTTACTAAGACTCGTTCTATTATCGAGGCTGCTTTTTATGGTAACAATGTAGTTAAAGTAAACACATTGAAAGAAGCATATATACTTGCTAAGAATTCCCCAGGAACCGTAGTTACAGATATGCCTGTATATAGAGGTGAAGAGTTCGGTCTTGAATCAGACGCGAAAGTTCTATTATTTAACGATGGCTTTGTAACTGGACGCTGTGCTGCAGCAAGAAAAATCGCTGGAGAACCTGGTGTCGATTGCGATGATTTAGATAATAAGGTTATGGATGCAATCTATGACGCAAGATATAAGAAACTATATCATGCAGAAGTATATATTGGTTTAGATCCTGAATTTATGGTGAAAGCACATTTACTTATTCCAGCTGGCGAAGAGAACATCTTATATTCTTGGATGCTTAATTTCCAGTATATGACAGACGATTATGTTAAGATGTATAAATCATCAGTTCCTATTGGTACTGAGTCTGATATCTATATCTTTTCAAATCCACAGTGGAAACACAGCGAACATTCCCTTGGATTAACTTATTTCAATACAGCAACAAACTGTGCTGCAATACTTGGTATGAGATATTTTGGCGAGCATAAAAAGGGTACACTTACAATCGGTTGGGCTATTGCAAACCGTAACGGATATGCATCTTGCCATGGTGGACAGAAGAGATACAACCTTGTTGGTGGAAAATCTTTTGTTGCTTCTGTATTTGGTCTTTCTGGATCAGGTAAATCTACAATTACACATGCAAAGCATGGTGGAAAATATGATGTAACTGTTCTTCATGATGATGCCTTTATTATTAATACAGAGACTGGATCCACTATCGCTATGGAGCCTACCTATTTTGATAAGACTCAGGATTATCCTACCTATTGCGATGATAACAAATACTTATTAACTGCTCAAAACTGCTCTGCTACAGTTGATGAAGATGGCAAAGTTGTTCTTGTAACAGAAGATATCCGTAATGGTAATGGCCGTGCAATCAAATCAAAACTTTGGTCACCAAACCGTGTAGATAAGATCGCAGAACCAGTTAATGCAATTTTCTGGATTATGAAAGATCCTACTATTCCTCCAATTGTTAAATTAAAGGGTGCTTCTCTTGCATCTGTAATGGGTGCTACCCTTGCAACAAAGAGATCTAGTGCAGAGAGACTTGCTCCTGGTACAGATCCTAACGCATTAGTAGTTGAACCATATGCTAACCCTTTTAGAACTTATCCTTTAGTAAATGACTACGAAAAATTCAAGAAACTTGTAGCTGAAAGAAACGTAGATTGCTACATCATCAATACTGGTGATTTCATGGGCAAAAAGGTTCAGCCAAAAGATACTCTTGGCGTAATCGAAGCTATCGTTGACGGAAAAGCTCAGTTCAAACAATGGGGACCTTTCGAAGACATCGAAATCTTTGAGTGGGAAGGCTTTGTTCCTAATCTTGAAGATGCTGACTACAAAGCTCAATTAATCGCTAGAATGAATGATAGAGTACAATTCGTTGAGTCCAGAGAAGAATTCAAAGCTGGCTACGATAAATTGCCTTTAGAAGCATTAGAAGCTCTTAAGAAAGTTGTTGCTGAATTAGCATAATATAATATAAATAAGTCCCACAAGACTGATAAAGTTTTGTGGGACTTTTATATTGTAAGTTAATTTAGATAACTTCACCTTTTTTTACCACCTGAATGTTTCAGAGCAAAATGGAATAAATAAGAGTTCGGTATTACCAATTCTAATGTGATCGTCTTTTTTTAACTTTTTATCTGATAATATCAATTCCCCATTCAAATCAACTAAACCTCTTTCCTCACCTAAGGTTAAATAAAAGCTACTTGAATATGAATCATAGATCAAATTAGCATGTTCAAACTGTCCCACACTCTCATCATGGCATAGAGCAATTTCGTTGGTAGATGATTTTCCTATTTTATTTTTTCCGGCTAATATACGATAATCCATTCCTCTATTCTTTTCACTTGTAACGACAAGCCATCCCACTACGGGCTCAACCTTTTTTTCTATCTGTTTTTCTTTCATAATATCTTGAATTGGCAGCGTTTTGCCATAGCTTTCCATGTCGTTTACATTTCCATAATTTGCAGTATGACTCTCTCTGTTAATCATAAAATCATTAATATCAACCCCACAATAAGGACAGTTTGTATGCCGCTCCGGATCATAATAATGCCCATTTTTGCACTTAATTTTCTCCATGTTTTTCCTTCCTTATCTTATTTGAAACATCTCATTTGGGTCCGCTAAATAGAATTTATCTCCATGCCTTAAGGTGATTTTTAGATTTTTTTGAATCATCTGACTATTTTCTAAAAATGTCCCATAGGAGGAACCCATATCCGTTAATAGGAACAAATCATTCTTATCATCGTACTGTAAACTACAGTGGTTTCCACTAATTCCTTTATGATTTTCCGGATAATTCACTTTACAGGCTGGATTACGACCAAAGGTCATACTTCCTCCCATATTATATACTCTTCCCGCTTGATAGCCCGATATTCCTATGATTTGCGGTGTTTTTATAACCTGTTCTGTTACCACTACAACTGGAGCTACTATTTGTTGTCTCGCTTTCTTTTTGCTTTGCGACATACTTACGCCAATGAATATTGTAGTAATTAGTAATAAGCTCCCTCCAATTAGGATAGCAACCTTCGTTACGTTACCAAGAGTATCTTGATTTCCCGCATTATTCTCTTCTATGTTTTGTTCTTCCTGATCTGTTTGCTCTACCTCTTCTGTCTGATTAGACTCGTCTGGCGTGCTAATTGCTTCCGCAGCGATATCTTTTGATGATGTATAAGGAATGTCTTTTTCTTTCAACTTAGTAATTAGTCGATCCAGTAAATAGGAACCATTATATCCTGCAGCGGCACTTCCATCCTCATTCAGAATCCCAAACGAATTAATTCCAATGACATAGCCCTGCTCATTTATTAATGGACCTCCTGAATTACCTCCACTGATTGTTGCATCTATTTGATAAAATTTAGTATTATTTGTTTCTGCTATTTTACTGATAATTCCACTTGTTATTGTGATATCTTCTGGATAGCCTGTAAAAGATTCATCAAGTGAATCGGATATTCCCGGAAATCCAAGGGCATAAATGTTGTCACCGCTTTCAGCATTCTTCTCTGTCTCAAGAATTAACGGCTGTATAGAATCTAACGGTTCTTGTAGCTTCACCAATGCAATATCGTTATCTCGAAATACAATATCCGTTACTTCCAGTGGATATTGACTGTTTTCGTCAAAATAAAGATTAATTTCTACCATATCTTCAACAACGTGATAATTTGTAACAATATACGTTACTGGTTCCCCCTGAATACCAATAGCAAATCCAGAGCCTTGGTAATATTCTGTACCATCGTTAGTCATAATTCTTATAACACCCTTTTTGACATCTTGCAATGCCATTTCTCCGTAAGTAACCGCGGAAATATTCATACTTATTACCGACATCATAATTAAAAATACTATCCAAGATAACCTTTTTTTTCTCATAGTACAACCGATCCTTCCTTGCTACCATTTCCATCATAAATACCTGTACTATATTTATCCTACAAGGAAAAAAGCGCACCATGTGCGCATTTCTCCCTGAAACAAGTTACTATTCTGAATAATAATAATTATAGTTTAATATGATTAAGGATTGTATCATACCCTCCTGGTTCAGTAAAAACCGATAGGCCAGGTTTGATTCTGCATAATCCATATATATAAGGTCTTCACTTTTATAAAGATCAGTTGGAGCTCCAAGAAAATAAATCAGATCTTCATAGGTGCTATATTGGCTGACTATATCACTACCAAGCTGCGGATAAGATTCCCCGTAAACTTCGAAGAAGCTACACAACCCGGTTATAGAATCCATATAAAAATCAAAGGTACCCGTTTCATTTTCTAAACTATAGATATCGAAGGTGCCATTTTCATTTTCATAAGGTCCATAATAACTGGCACCAACATCCTCCGTCAGTCCGGAAGTTTCTAATAGAGATAATTGATAATAGAATTCATGCTCCTCAAAATAGGTAGTGCTGATTGTATTTGTTTCTAAATAGGTTGGATAAATATTATTAGTCCAACTTCCTGCTTCCGCAGTTGTCACATATGTTCCTACATTGCCCTCGGTATTTAGATAACTAACCACATAAGGAATATTGTCTAATGGTGAGAAATCAGATAAACTATTGTAGCTTAAATCCACGGAATACAACATACTTAAATCAGCAATCCCTACTATATCTACGATGTCGTTATTAGAAAGATTTAAAGACGTTATTCCAGTTGGTAGTAGCGGTAATGCAGTCAAATAATTTGAACTGGCGTTTAAGTTATATAGATTTGTCAAGTCACTAACATCCAAATTATTAAGTTGATTATAGGATAAATTAATATCAACTAAAGTACTTGGTAGCATTGGTACCTCTGTTAATTGATTATCTGAAGCATTGAGTGTTTGCAGATTAGCAAATGCCTCAATTCCTTCTAAGCTTCCAATACTGCCAAAGGAGACATCAAGTTCTGTTACAAGTTTCGCCATATCTCTCGTAATAACTTCATCATCAGTAAGCTTCATACTCAACTTCGCTGCTTTCATAAAGTTCTCATCTTGCAATACTACGACATCAGGATCCACTCCTTTGCTAATGGTCAGCGTAATCTTTGTGCCATTATCTACCTTTTCCCCGGAATTTATATCCATACCAAGTACAGTTCCGACCTCTTCCAAGCTAAATATTTCGGTGTTTACTACCTCAAAATCCAGCCCCATTAAAGTCACAGTAGCTTCCTCTGCTGACTTGCCGACAACGTCCGGTACGGTAACCTTCTCCGGACCATCGCTGACAACTAAAACGACTTCTTTTTGAAAGGTTTTCTTATCTGCCTTCGGTTTTTGATTAATTACTTCGCCCTTGTCTACCTCATCATTATATTCATACACTAATTTATCTTCCTGTACAGAAAATCCTTCATTCTGTACAGTCTCAATTGCATTTTTACTTGATTTTCCCACTACATTGGGAACCCGCGGTATGAAAATAAACAAAGCAGCTAATCCAAGTATTACAACAAGGAGTGGGAGGCAAATGAATAATGCAATATGCTTTTTCTTCTTTGGCGATTGATTTGGGACAGGCTGTTGTGATCTTCCCTTCTGCTGATTTGGATTTATCGGTTGTTGTGGCGTACCTTGCTGCGAATAATTCGGATATCCCGTTTGTTGTGCTGCACCCTGCGAATAATTCGGATATCCCGGCTGTTGTGATGCACCCTGCGAATAATTCGGATATCCCGGCTGTTGTGATGCACCCTGCGAATAATTCGGATATCCCGGCTGTTGTGATGCACCCTGCGAATAATTCGGATATCCGGGCTGCTGTGGCATCCCTTGCTGTGAATAATTTGAATATCCGGGCTGTTGTGGCATCCCTTGTTGTGAATAATTTGAGTAAACAGGGGGCGGAGCAATTGCTTGCTGCGGTTGAGCTAACACTGGTGCTTGGCTTTCCGGATACAACAATGCTACCTTAAAATCCTTCATCAATTGATAACGATTGAATTCCTCCACTGCCAATGCTTTTCGAATCACTGCATCCACCTGCGGACTCACAGGAACAAAAGAGGTTATCGGAACCAGTTTGTCTTGCTCAATTCGATCAAGTGCAGATTGTGGTACCTTACCAGTCATCAAAAAGTAGGCAGTTGCTCCTAATGCATAAATATCTGTCCATGGACCTTGATTTCCCTTTGTAAAGTATTGCTCCTTTGGCGTAAATCCATGCTTTAATATGACGGTAAGTCCATTATCTTGATCATGCAACATTTGCCTAGCTGCACCGAAGTCGAGTAATTTTACTTGCTTTGTTGCCGTTATATAAATATTATCTGGGCTAATATCTCTATGTATGATGTCTTTCCTATGCATTTCTGCCAATGCATCTATCACTGGCATCAAGATAGCTCGAACCGTTTCAAACGATAAACGACCGCCCATTTGTACTGCATATTCTTTTAGGGTAATCCCAACAATATATTCCATTACAAAATAAGCAGTGTTATTGGCTTCAAACAAGTCATACCCATCTACGATACCTGGAAAATCACTGAAATTTTTGAGCATTTCTGCCTCTTTTTTAAATTTTTCTATCCCAACTTTGAAGGTTTGCTCCTGATCCCCTGTAAAAATGGAAACGCCCTCTGTATCCGGATTTCTTGTGGCTAGTTCTACTGGCAAATATTCTTTAATTGCAACTGTACGATTGTTCCTACAATCATAACCAAGATAGGTGATACCAAAGCCACCATGGCCAAGCACCTTACCGAACAGATACTCCCCAATCTTCGTACCCGGTCTTATAAAAAGTGGGTTCTCTGGTATTGTGCCATTATCATATCCGCACTGGGTACAAAATCGCCCTTCTAACATGACCTCCATACACCCATGGCACCTATTCATATCATCCATATCTCTCCTCCTAAAGCATGAATATTCTTGTAACTACTATCTTTTAATTATATCTATTTCCATTTTTACTGTCAAATAAAATATACCTATTTTTGTAATTATTTCCTACTATTTCTATTGTTTCATAAACTATGCTAGCTCACTGTATTTTCATTATATTGGGCCTATTAAATAGGTCCAAAAGTAAAAATGAGCTGCTTCCAACAGCTCATTTTTATTATAATAATTGTTTCAGATTATATCTTAACAAATCTCTGCCCCTGATGGCATTGCCTTTTCCGGTGTCATGAGTGCAAGATTTCCATCTGCATCCTCTGCACAAAGAAGCATACCCTCAGATAACATTCCAGCTAAGGTTGCTGGCTTTAAGTTGACTACAACCATAACCTTCTTTCCTACCATCTCTTCCGGTGTATAATAAGCTTTAATTCCTGATACAATTTGCTTTATCTGGCTACCAATTTTTACTTGGGAACATAATAATTTCTTCGATTTCTTTACCTCTTCACAAGCGATAATTACGCCTACTTGGAATTGTAATTTTGCGAAATCATCATAAGTGATTTCTGGCTTCGCTTCGATATCGATCTCAGCTGCCTCTTTTATATCATCTTTTGTTACTTCTTGTGATGTTTCACTTTTATTTTCTATTCCTTGTTCCGCTTTTACGGCTACCACTTTCTCTAATACCTCTTTGATATCCAAACGAGCAAATAGTATTTCAGGAGTTTCTGTCACTTTCGTACCAGAAGGATATAATCCAAATTGCTGCATATCTTCTACCTTTTTGGCTTTTGTCGAAAGCTGAGTCAGGATTCTTTTTGAAGTCTCTGGCATAAATGGTTCCAATAAACTTGCGCCGATACAGATACTTTCTACCAAGTTATAAAGCACCGTCTCCAAACGCTCCTTCTTTTCTTCTTCCTTAGCCAATACCCAAGGCATTGTCTCATCAATATATTTATTACATCTCTTGAATAAGATAAAGATTTCACTGATGGCATCGGCTACACGAAGCTTCTCCATCTTTGCAATAACCTTCTTTGGTGTCTCAAGCGCAAGTGTTTTCAGTTCATTATCAACTTCTTCAACTACATTTGAATCCTTTACCACACCCTCGAAGTACTTATTGGACATAGAAATCGTTCGATTTACCAAGTTACCTAAGGTATTCGCAAGCTCGGAGTTCATTCTCTCAACCATAAGCTCCCAAGAAATTACCCCGTCATTATCAAACGGCATTTCATGAAGCACAAAATATCTTACTGCATCTACACCAAAAAGCTTTACTAAATCTTCTGCATAGAGCACATTACCTTTGGATTTGCTCATCTTATCGCCGGCATTTCCCTGCAGTAGCCAAGGATGACCAAATATTTGCTTTGGTAAATCAATATGAAGTGCCATTAACATAATCGGCCAGTAGATTGTATGGAAGCGAAGAATATCCTTACCAATCAAATGAAGATCTGCCGGCCAGAACTTCTGAAACAACTCTCCACTGTTTCCATCTGCATCATAACCTAGACCGGTAATATAATTACTAAGGGCATCGATCCAAACATAAACAACATGTTTACTATCAAAATCTACAGGAATACCCCACTTAAATGTGGATCTCGATACACACAAATCCTGAAGTCCTGGGAGTAAGAAATTATTCATCATCTCATTCTTTCTGGATTCTGGCTGTATAAATTCTGGATGTGTATTGATGTGTTCAATCAATCGATCGGTGTACTTGCTTAACTTAAGAAAATAAGCTTCTTCCTTTGCCGGTTGACATTCTCTACCACAATCAGGACATTTTCCATTTACCAATTGAGAAGCTGTGAAGAAGGACTCGCAAGGGTTACAATACATTCCCTCGTAGGTTCCTTTATAAATATCCCCTTGTTCATACAATTTCTTAAAAATCTTCTGAATTTGTTTCTCATGATATTCGTCAGTCGTTCGAATAAACTTATCATAGGAAGTATTCATCAAGTTCCAGTTATCCTTAATTAGTCCGGACACGTTATCTACAAATTCCTTTGGCGTAACTCCTGCCTCAGCCGCCTTTAATTCAACTTTCTGTCCATGTTCATCGGTTCCGGTTTGGAAAAAAACCTCATAACCCTCAAATCTTTTAAATCTTGCAATACTATCCGCAAGTACGATTTCATAGGTATTTCCGATATGCGGTTTCCCGGAGGTATACGCGATTGCAGTGGTAATGTAATAGGGTTTCTTGTTCATCATTTAATCATTCCTTTCGAATTTTATTATCATGATTCCTACTAAACATTCTCTTAACCATTTCATAATGTTGCTTAATCCTTCTTTTTGAACAATAAAAAATCCCGTCTTTAATATTTCTTTAAAGACGAGAATACTCTCGTGGTACCACTTTAATTTACCTTTATCTCACGATAAAAGCCTTTTTTGCTGCAATAAATCAACAGCTCATCACAATAACGGATGCATCCGTCGCAGCCTAAGAATTACTCCCTCGGTGCGCAGCTCCAAGACCATCTTCAATAACTTCTGCGTGCTTATTCCGATTGGAACAAACCGGGTACTACCCATTCCCTCTCTCAGCATAACCGGGTTCTCTGTTAATCGCTCTGCTATTTACTCTTCTTTTCATTGCCTTTACCATATTTATATTTATGTCAAAGTATACCATGTAGCATTTACTTTGTCAAAGATTTTTCCATTTGTCTATTAGAGTATTCATTATAGTTCTTTTTTATTCATTGGTAAATAGATAGAAAAAAACTTATCTCTATGTTATAATGGTGCTCATAATTGGAAAGTATTTCAATTAAATACGAAAATAATCGTTCGATCGGAGTATTTTTATGAATCTATGGAAATTAATACGATGTCCACTTAAGAGATCTACAAATAAAATCTTCTTGCTCCTTTTCATAATTGTTTTTGTGCTCTCGGGCTGCACTTCACCCGATATAAAACAAGAGCCGAATGCAAATCAAGGACAAATAGGCCCAACAGATGCCGTAGATCGCAGTGATAGCCTTCAAGATAATCCATCGGCAGCCAATCCAAACATTGAATCTGAAACTATATTTTCATATATAAATGCTGAAGGCACAACATTGGTAAATAGAGTAAATCCACCAAGTGGCTTTACCCGAATTTCCTCTACTGCAGGCGATATTACAGGTTTTATGAGAGACCTGACCTTAAAAGAAGATGGCTATAAAGTTCATTTATATAATGGTGAGGAAAAAGGCGGACCGGATAATCAAATTGCCGTCTTCGATTTTGATATAGGAACTCGTGATTTACAACAATGTGCTGATTCCATTTTTCGTGTCTATGCCGAATACTATTGGTCTCTTGAGGAATATGATTCCATTGCCTTTCACTTAACGAATGGGTTTTTGATGGAATATACCAAATGGAGGGATGGTAATCGTCTTGTCGTTGATGGGAATAATGTAAGTTGGAGTAAAACAAACACCTATGATGCTTCCTACGAATGCTTTCGAAGCTATCTAGACATGGTTTACGCTTATGCTGGTACCCTTTCCTTATCAGCGGAATGTAAAGCAATTGAAGCTCAGGATATCCGTCCCGGTGATATATTTCTCCAAGGTGGCAGTCCAGGGCATTGTGTTCTCGTTATCGATATGGCAGAAGATGAAAACGGAAATCAATGCTTTCTCTTAGCACAGGGATATATGCCTGCACAAGATTTTCATATTCTAAAAAATCCATTAGATCCAGATGACCCTTGGTATTATGTTTCAGAATTATCTTATCCTTTTGAAACTCCTTCTTATACCTTTCATGAGGGCTCTTTGGTACGATGGTCAGGCTATGCACAAGGGGAAGACATTGCTTTATCTGAGGATGACGCGCTAGCTGCAATGTCCACTGATGTAATTATATCAAATGAAATTGTGGCTACTCCAATAACCACTTCTAGTCAAGTTACAATACTCGCAGTGGGTGATGATCTTGTTCACACGCAGGTAGTTAAAAGTGGAAAGCAAGCGGATGGTACTTATAATTACGACCATTTATTCTCTGTTTTAAAGGAAGATATTACTGCGGCAGATATTGCGGTTATCAATCAGGAAACCATCCTAGGTGGCAGTGACTTTGCTTATTCCGGTTACCCTACGTTTAATTCACCCACCGAAATCGGCGATGCTATTGTTCGTGCCGGCTTTGATGTTGTTCTCCATGCGAGTAACCATACCATGGACAAGGGCTTGAAGGGGGTAAACAATACCTTTGCTTTTTGGAAACAACACCCCGCGATTACGGTACTCGGAATAAATGAATCGAAAGAACAACGTGCCGCGATCCCTATTGTTGAGAAAAATGGAATCAAGATTGCCATGCTTAATTACACCTATGGCCTAAATGGCAATAAAGTTCCAAGCGATATGCCTTACCTCGTAAATCTTATCAACGAAACTAAAATGGCTGAAGATATTGAAAAAGCAAAAGAACTAGCAGATTTTGTAATTGTATTCCCTCATTGGGGTACAGAATATGTATATGAAGCTACGCAACAACAACAAAAACTCACAACTTTCTTTTATGAGCAAGGCGTTGATTTAGTCATAGGAGCTCATCCCCACGTAATTGAACCTGTCGAATGGATTGAGACCACCAATAATCATCGTATGTTAGTGTATTATTCCTTAGGTAACTATGTGTCCTATCAGCGAGAGGCTCCCCGTATGTTAGGTGGTATGGCCAAAATCACAGTTACAAAAGATGCGAAGGGCACTTATATAAGCGATGCCAGTATTACCCCCATTGTTACTCATTATGAAATTGGTCCGGTCGATTATCATTATGGTGTTTACAAACTGAATGATTATACGAAAGAACAGTCACAAATTCATGGTGTTGTAGTGGAGGAAACGCAAAGCCTCTTCACACTAGAGGGTACTGTAGCTTTGGCAAAGGAAGTCCTTGGCTCCTGGTTTGAATAGCAAATAAAATAAGGTTGACCAAAAAGGTACACCACAATTTGTGTACGTTTTGGTCAACCTTACTTTTTAGCTTCTACCCTCTAGCTTCCCCAATTTCATTCCTCTGGTTCAATACCTTCTCATGTACTAACCTATCTCATATTATCAAATTATTAATATTTTGTCAATAGTTGATGGGGTTTTTTTCTATATTTATTTACATTATTACCCATTTATTGGTTATATTTTATTATTCTTTACTGTAATAAATTAACACTTGTATCCATTCGGATTCTTGCTTTGCCAACGATAAGAATCCTCACACATTTTATCAATTCCTCTTTCTGCTTTCCATCCCAATTCATGCAACGCTTTTGATGAATCCGCATAGATAATTGGAATGTCCCCCGGCCGTCTGGCCATCACTGCGTAATGCAACTCCTTCTTACATGCCTTCTCATAATTATGAATAATATCAAATACACTGTAACCAACCCCTGTACCGAGATTATATGTAACTAATCCTGGTTTTTCGTATAACTTTTCAATCGCCTTAATATGTCCCAAGGCCAAATCTACAACATGAATATAATCTCGGACTCCGGATCCATCCGGGGTATCATAGTCATCTCCAAATACATTGACTTCTGCTAATATACCTGCTGCAACTTTCGCTACATAGGGAACTAGGTTGTTAGGAATGCCCTTGGGATCCTCTCCAATTTCTCCACTTTCGTGCGCACCAATTGGATTAAAATATCTTAGAATAGCAATGTTCCAGGTTGAATCTGATGCATATAAATCCCGTAGCATATCCTCAATTATCAGCTTTGTTCGACCATATGGGTTCGTTACAGACAGAGGAAAATCTTCTGTAACCGGTACACTCTTTGGTTCACCATAGACAGTTGCCGAGGAAGAAAATACCAGATTCTTTACTCCCTTTTCCTGCATCACCTCCAATAAATTGATAGTTCCACTTAAATTATTATTAAAATATTTTAGCGGAATCAAACAAGACTCTCCTACTGCTTTTAATCCAGCAAAATGAATTACTGCATCTATTTTCTCTTTGACAAAAATATCTTGTAATGCCTCGCGATTAAGTATATCTGCTTTATAAAAAGTTATTGTTTTTCCTGTCAATTTTTCAACTCTATGTATTGATTCCATACAAGAATTACTCAGATTATCAACTACGGTTACTTCATATCCTGCTTTTAGTAATTCAAGATTTGTGTGGCTAGCAATATAACCCGCCCCTCCGGTAACTAAAATTCTCATTTTTATATTCTCCCTTACCTCAAATTGATATTATCATTATGTATATTTTACTTTATTATCTATCATTTGAACATAGTCAATTTGTTATTTCATGTATTTCGTGGTACTATTCCCAACAAAAATCGACTTAATAATATCAATTTCCTATTCACAAGTGCTATCATATATGTTAAACTCAAGGCCACCACACAAATATTCACGCCTTTGTAACTTAATCACAGCATGCGTTTGCACATTGAAAGGATGATATCATGAAAAGACATTTCTTAAGTAAGTATATTCTTCTTCTAGGAGTTCTACTTCTAAGTGGTGATTTATATGCTTGTAGTCCTACGCAAAAGAATACTGAAGTTAGCTCCTCAAACACTACCGTAGCTTCCCCTTCCGGATTACCAAATTCAGAAGAAGCTTCTAATAATATGGTACAAAAGCCAACGGAAATTCCAACAATTACACTTGCGGTAACGCCGGCCACTACTTCGTCTCCTAACCCGACTACGAAGCCGACTGCCACTCTTAATCCGGCCGCGGAGCCTTCCGCTACCCCGAAACCGACGGTGAAGCCTTCCGTTACTCTGACTCCAAAGCCGACGGTAAAGCCTTCCGCTACCCCGACTGCAAAACTGACGGTGAAGCCTACTGCTACTCCGAAACCAACCGTGAAGCCTACAACTGCTCCAGCTCCTACAACTGCCCCGACCAAAGGGGAAGCCTTGCATGTAAGGAATGAAACGATTACTTTAGGGGATAGCAAAGACAGCATAATCAAAGATTTTGGGACTCCAGATAGAATTGTTTCTACAGAATACGATTTTGATTACTATGTTTATAATAATGACTATACCAAATTTCTTATGGTTGCAATCAAGGATAGCCAAGTTGTAGGTTATTATACAGATTCTCTAGATTTTTCACTGAAAGGGATAGAATCTGGTTCTAGTTTAAGTGCCGTTAATACTGCTCTTGGCAAATCGTACTCCTTAGAAGAAATAATCACACATGAAGTCTCGGATCAATACACTATAAAAGTATTGATGGACAAAATAGGGACGAAAAAAGCAATTGGTGTATATGTATTGTCAGCTTCTGTTCAATCTAATGAATATACCGATACTGTAATGCGTAATGTCGAACTCCTTACTTTTGATTTGACAAACTCTGTACGCGCAAGAAATGGCATTATTATTTTAACCTGGTCCTCTGCTGCCAGCGATTCCTCCAGAAAGCACAGTATCGATATGGCTACCAATGATTTCTTTGATCACACCAATTTAATCGGTGAAAATTCCGGTGATCGTATGAAGGCAGAGGGAATTTCCTTTACCGGTTATGGGGAAAATATTATTGCTGGATATGGATCTGCCATCATTTCTAACCATGGTTGGTTTAACTCCGACGGACATCGAAGTAATATGCTAAACACCAAATTTAAATATTTAGGTGTAGGTTTCACTTATCTGTCTGATAGCAAATACAAAACCTATTGCACACAAAATTTTTATAAATAATTGAATGAGCATATAGCAAAAGTATAGGAGTATCTACTGTATGAGAATATATGAATATCTACTGTATGAAAGTATATGAGTATCTACTATATGAAAGTATATGAGTATCAACTGTATGAAAGTATTGGAACAAATCGGAATAGACCATGGTATAGTAATAGTAGTCTCTTCTGATCTGTTCTTTTTTTAATTTCAAATGGCTATTCGTATTCTCTATGAGTTGACCTCATTCCGTACTTGCACAAATAAGATAAATCATATATTCTTACTATAAGAATAACATTAAAATGAAAATCCGAAGGATACTATTATGGATAAATTACTATTTCAGCAAGTATGTGAAACTATTATAAGCCAAAAGCAAGAATCAAATGGAATTGGTACGCTTGGGGAAAAAACCGTACATTCTGTGCTCAAGAATTATTTTGCCCCAAATGTAGCCTGTCACGAGATAAAGGTAGGTGGATTTGTAGCAGATATCGCGAGTGAGCATGAGATAATAGAGATTCAAACGAGAAATTTTGATAAGCTCCGACAAAAGCTTATCGCATTTCTTGCTCTTTTACCGGTGACAATTGTCTATCCAATCCCCAAGACCAAATGGATTCGCTGGGTTAATCCACAAACAGGAGAAATTAATCCCCCACGAAAATCTCCAAAGAATGGAACTCCCTATGAGATATTCCCCGAATTATATAAAATAAAAAATCAACTCACCCATCCGAATCTGGGATTATGTATTGTTCTAATAAATGTAGAAGAATACCGTTTTTTAGATGGCTGGAGTAAGGATAAGAAAAAAGGCTCCACACGGATTGATCGCATTCCAAGCGAACTGATTGATGAGATTCGAATAAGCCAATTAGCTGATTATCAAGTACTAATTCCTGCCACTCTTTTAGACCCTTTTACTACAACTGATTATAAGAAGGCATCCGGTATCCGGTTATCTTTAGCACAAACCGCACTGAATATCCTTCTCCATGTTGGAGTAGTTGAACGAGTAGGAAAAAAGGGCAATTCTTATCTTTATTCCAGAGTGCCTCAATAATGCAGTTATATTCATACCCTTCAGCTACTTAAGGACTTTTGATACTTAAGCATTATTTTACCAAAATATATTTCATATTTTTTTAGACTTTGTGTTATACTTATTCTATTATAAAGCAGACACTTCATTCTTGAGAAAATTATGGGCGTCTCTACGAATACATACAAAAAAAGGAGGTAAGAAAGGACAAACTAAATACTTGTCGTTTCAAAAACATTTATGAGTACAGAAAATCAAACAACGAATGAAAAGGTCGATCTTGTTATTGATGATACGCCTGAAGTATCACTTGAGGTGGAAGAAGCGCCTGAATTATCACTAGAGGTGGAAGAAACACCAGAAGTATCACTTGAGGTGGAAGAAACTCCTGCTCCGGAAATAATTCCTTCCATGGCTGATTTTAAAGACCAGCTTGAGCGCACTTATAAGAAAATAAAGGAAGGTGACATCTTAACTGGCACAGTGATTGGAATATCAGAAGCCGAAGTCATCTTAGATTTAGGTTATTATGCTGAAGGCATTATCAAAATAGAGGAATTAAGTAATGATCCTCGTTTTTCAATTAAAGCAGATGTTGCTCTAGGAGAAGAAATCAAGGCAACCGTAATTAGAGAAGATGATGGGCATGGTAATATCCTATTATCTAGAAAACGTGCGGATGACATATTAGCATGGACCAGCTTAACGGAAGCAATGCATAGTAAAAAAATAGTGACCGTTAAGATTGCACAGGCTGTAAAAGGTGGCGTTGTAACCTATCTTCACGGTATTCGTGCCTTTATTCCGGCTTCTCAACTATCTTTAACTTATGTAGAGGATCTTGAAACCTGGGTTGGAAAAGAAGTAGATGTAGTCGTAACGACTGTATCAGAGGAAGATACCAAATTGGTTCTTTCCGGAAAAGAAGTGGAACGAGAAAAAGCACTGAAGAATAAAAGCAGTAAAATTTCAAAACTACAGCTCGGGCTTGTAACGACTGGAACTGTTGAAAAGATTACTCCTTATGGAGCATTTGTTAATATTGGTGAAGGTCTCTCCGGTCTTGTTCACATCTCACAAATTTGCGGAAGAAGAATAAAATCTCCTAATGAGGTAATAAAAGAAAATGAGACCGTAACTGTTAAGATTATTGATATTAAAGACGGGAAAATAAGTCTTAGTATGAAGGCAGTAGAAGAGAAAGAAGATGTGGTAGATGATGTTGAAGACGCACCTGCAACTTACACCACTGGAGAAGAGGCAACTACAGGTCTTGCTTCCTTACTCGCAAAATTCAAACTATCATAAGTAACTAATAGGCTGTTGCAAAATGAAAAATTTATTTTGCAACAGCCTTAATCTTATAGTTAGAACGATATTATTTCAAGTAAATACAAAATAATAAATGCTAGTCCACCAAATTCCAGTATACTAAGAAAAAGCAAAAAACCAATCATAGCCTTGCTACTTTTTACTTTCTTTTCTACTCGGTTAATATGATCCACAAGTCCTGTCTGCAATTCTCTATATTGGTATATTGTTTGTTTTTGAAGTTCTGCAACGATTTCATAAAGACGGTTTACTACATCCTTATCAAGTCCTTCCAACTTATAATTTGTATCTACGATAGCTGCCGTGAGATTCTCCATCTGCATAAGTACCTTACTTGCTTGAAGGGTTCTCATATCTTCCAGCACTTCCATCGTCTTATCCCCTTGCTCTTTGATATAGGTTAAATCAAGTGCAGTTTGAACAATGGAAAGCTGATTGTCTATCGTTCTCCTATCAAAACCCTCTAGTTTGCCCGCGTACTCCAAAATGCAATTTTTATATCGCTCAAGAATTTCTCGGTACTCAGCAAGTTTTTTTTCATACTTTGCAGTAGTCATTGTGTCTACATCTCTTCGTCTGGTACTTTCCACTCTTGTACTTTGTGTCCCAACTGCAAATAAATTCATGCGTGATTTCTCCCTTTTTTCGGTCAACTTAGGCAGTATTCCAATTATCCTTTGGTTCCAAAAAGAAACCGTTTCTTTTCTTGCTTTTTTGTACCAGTACTATTTTCATTTTCAATTTCTTGCTCTTTTTTCTCTTCTTCACTAACAATCTTTCCAAAGGAATCCCTTACCATTGTTTGATAAACTGAAGAAATTTCTTGCTTGTATACTTCCATTTGATCCTTGTTGAAATTTCTTATTTCTTCATTTAGAGAAAGCATTTTTTTATCTAGATAAGACACAATCTCAGAACATTCTTTTAACTCTGTACTAATATGCTCAGGTGCATTTCCTTCAAACTTATAATAAATCTTATGCTCAAGACTTGCCCAAAAATCCATTGCAATTGTCCTAATCTGGATTTCTACCTTTGTATTCACCGTCTGACTTGATAAAAAAACGGGAATAGAAATAATCATATGATAACTAGTATATCCATTTTCCTTTGGACACATTATATAGTCCTTAACCTTTAAAACCTTGACATCATTTTGTTTTGCAATCAAATCAGCAATTCGATAAATATCAGAGGTAAAAGAACAGATAATTCGAATCCCCGCGACATCATTAACAAATTTCACAATGTTTTCAACCGTGAGCTCCATTTCATTATGTCTTATCTTCTTGGCAATACTCTGCGGAGATTTAATCCTCGACGTAATATGCTCGATGGGATTATATTGATGTGCTAATTTAAACTCGTTGTTTAAAATCTCTAGCTTTGTATTTATTTCTTTTAACGCTGCATCGTAAAGTAATAATGCATTACTCCATTCCTCAGCTTCATCATAAAACATGGGCAAATCCATCAAATCACAACCTTTACTTTTATTACCAACTAGTGTAATATGTTGGCTAACTCAATCGATTTATATTCATATGTGTCATTATATCATATAAATATGAACATTTCTTGAAGTTTTTGAATCTTAATCAAAAATTAATATATTATTAGTTCGAGTAAAAAAAGGAATAAATAAGATAAAGAAGTATATATATTATAAAAAAATAGTAAATATTTCATAAAATTTGGTTGACAATATAATATCTTGGTTATATAATGTTGGAAGACTATTACAGAAAGTGAGGTAAATAATATGAAATTAATAATCGCCAGTAATAATAATTTTATATGGAACACATTATTTGAGATTACCTCATTGGTTCGAAAAAGTTAAGTTTGTATTCATCTATACTAATCATCCCCTGTCGTTGGTTAGTATTAATACAATTATATTTTTCAACAATTATGTCGCGGTATATCTTGCTGCGGCTTATTTTTTTGTTCTCAGTTATAAAATGCTACGTAGAAATAATATTCACTGACGTAGTGAGTATTTGATTGGAGGAGAAGTTATGAAAAAAATATCGAGTTATATACTAAAATACTGGTACGCTTATGCTCTTGCTCTTGTCTTTATGGTAATCAGTATTTCTTTAGATATGCTATCACCACAAGTTACAAAGCGAATCATCGATGATGTTATCATGGGAGGGAATATGGGTATCTTTCCGAAGCTACTTCTCCTGATTTTCATCATTGCCTTGGGTAGATGTATCTTTCAGTATGGGAAGGAATTGATTTTTGATCTTGTAAGCTCTAAAATTGCATGCGATATCAGAAAGCATCTATTTACTCATATTCAAAGTTTATCCTTAAGCTTTTTTGACAAAACCAACACCGGTGAATTAATGTCCCGTGTTAAAGATGATGTAGATAAGATATGGGGTGCTCTCGGTTTTGTAGGTATGTTAATTGTTGAAGTTGTCATACATACCGCGATTGTACTATTTTGTATGATCAGATTAAGTCCTTCCTTAACCATTATTCCACTGATTGCAATGCCGCTCATTGGAGCCGTAGCAATCATAATGGAGAAAAAGTTAGGCAAGATTTATGGTGAAATTAGCGAGGAAAATGCAACTTTGAATACCGTTGCACAGGAAAACCTTGCCGGCGTTCGAACGGTAAAGGCCTTTGCAAGAGAAAAACATGAGATTAAGAAATTCTTATCTCATAACAAACGTTATTATGAGCTTAATATGCAGCAATCAAAAGTGTTTATTAAGTATTACCCTTTGTTTCAATTTGTTACGAGGCTGTTACCCCTCTTTATCATCGTCATTGGCGGTTTTCAAGTAATACAAGATAAAATTAGTATTGGTACCCTTGCTGCTTTCACAGAATATTCAATGAATATTGTATGGCCGATGGAAATACTAGGGTGGTTATCCAATGATTTCTCCTCTGCACTTGCCTCCATTAAGAAGATAAAGAAGATTTATGCAGAAGAGCCTATAATAACAGAGATTCAGGAGCCAGTAATTTTGGAAGAAGTGAAAGGTTCAATCCGCTTTGATCATGTATCCTTTACCATTGGAGAGAAAACCATTCTTTCTGATATTAGTTTCAATCTTCCGGCAGGGAAAATGATTGGAATTATGGGCGCAACCGGTACAGGAAAGAGCTCCATTATTAACCTTTTACAACGTTTTTATGATGTAAATGAGGGTGAGATTACATTAGATGGTGTCAACATTAAAGAGTTAACCTTAAAAGAATTAAGAAGAAGTATTTCTCTCGTGATGCAGGATGTGTTCCTATTTTCAGATACCATCAATGAGAACATTAAGATGGGTAAGAAATATCTAGTGAACGAGCAAGAAATTCTTGCAGCGGTATCGGATGCGCAGGCAAAAGACTTTATCGAGCGAATGGATAGACAATATGATACCATCGTTGGAGAACGTGGGGTTGGCTTATCTGGAGGCCAAAAACAGCGCATTAGTATTGCGCGTGCTTTGGCAAAAAAGAATCCAATTCTCGTTATGGATGATTCGACCTCTGCCTTAGATATGGAAACAGAGTACATGATTCAGAAAGCTCTTGTTGAATTAGCAGCAACGAAAATCATCATTGCTCATCGTATTTCAGCAGTTAAAAACGCAGATGAAATCATCATCTTAGACGAGGGTAAGATTGTTGAGCGAGGAACACATGAAACCCTTCTAAAAGAACAGGGATACTATTATAAGACTTATATGGCACAGTACGGCGATTATGTGTCAGATCATAAAAAGGGGGTGGAACTATGTCAATCAATGCAACCAGAGACGATGAATATGTAAAAGTGGTTAACAAGAGAATTACCTTAGCAAGACTGTTTCGTTATTTATTTGCTTACAAACTTAAAATTGTATTTGTACTATTTATTATGATGATTACCGTTGCAATTACTTTAGTAAATCCTCTGATTATTGAGAGAGCAATCGACGTTTATATCAAAAATAAAGATAAACACGGATTAATACTATTAGGGATCTTTGCAGTAATTATCAATATTTCATTTGTGTTGCTCGTTAAACTACGTATGTTTATTATGTCAAAAATGTCAAATCAGGTGTTGTTAACCATACGACAGGAACTTTATACTCATATACAAAAACTAAGCTTTAGCTTCTTTGATAGCCGACCAACGGGTAAGATTCTTGCAAGAATTATTGGTGATGTTAACTCCTTAAAAGATGTTTTATCCAATAGTGTAACAACCTTGATCCCAGACTTTATAACCATTTGTGCTGTTGTAGCCATTATGTTAATCAAGAATTGGCGACTTGCTCTTGCAGCACTCATCAGTCTGCCAATTATGGTCGTTGGTATGTGGTTAATACAAACCTACTCTCACGTTCGATGGCAGAATCATAGAAAGAAAAGTTCTAATCTAAATGCTTTTATTCATGAGGACCTCTCTGGTATGAGAATCATTCAAAGCTTAACAGCAGAAGAGGAGACAGGCGAAGCATTTGATGAATTACTCAGTGAGCACCGTGGTTCCTTTGTCAAAGCGATTGTTTTAAATGATGCTTTTGGTTCCTTGATTGATTTCTGTTGGGGAGTCGGTACGGTTTCAATGTACTTTGTTGGTATTAAGCTTCTTGGAATTGGTCCCTCGAATATTGGTACTTTAATTGCATTTGGAACTTATATCTCCATGTTTTGGCATCCAATTATGAATTTAAGTAATTTTTATAATCAGTTACTTACTAATATCACAGGTGCAGAGCGTATCTTTGATATCTTAGATACTAAGCCAGAGATTATCGATTCCGATACCGTAAAAGAGTTACCCGATATTCAGGGTGCGGTTCAATTTCATCATGTCTCCTTTGCTTATGATGCAGATACAAAAGTATTAAATGATGTAAGCTTTCATATTAACCCTGGTGAGACCATAGCACTTGTAGGTCCGACCGGAGCCGGAAAAACAACAATTGTTAACCTAATTAGTCGGTTCTACGACGTACAAGAAGGCCATATTACAATTGATGGTTACGATATCAAAGATGTTTCCATCGAAAGCCTAAGACAGCAACTTGGTATTATGACACAAGATAATTTCTTATTCTCTGGTAGCATCAATGATAATATCCGTTATGGTAGATTAGATGCAACAGATGAGGAAATTATCGCTGCTGCCACTGCGGTTAATGCACATGACTTTATTATGAAGCTTGAGAATGGATATGAGACAAAACTGCAAGAACGTGGAAATGGTCTTTCCATCGGACAGCGACAATTACTTGCCTTTGCAAGAACTATGGTATCCCAGCCAAAAATCTTAATTTTAGATGAAGCAACCTCCAGTATTGATACACACACAGAGTTTCTTGTACAACAAGGGATTGAGGCACTGTTAAAAGGAAGAACTTCTTTTGTAATTGCTCACCGCTTATCTACGATTCGAAGAGCGGATCGGATCTTTGTTATTGATGAAGGTAAGATTCAAGAGGAAGGTAGCTCCGATGAGTTGCTCGCTAAGAAGGGGCTGTACTATGATATTTATATGGCACAGTTTAAGAATCTATAATTTGTTAGATATGTATAAAGTTATAGGTAGAGTTCATAACTAATAAGAAATGACTTGATTCTCTATATTAGAAATGACTTGATTCTTTATATTAGAATCAAGTCATTTTTGTTATTTACACTCTTCTCTTCGGTATGGTTATGATAAAGCTAGTTCCTTTATGGTATTGAGATCTTACTTTAATTTTACCCGTATGCGCAAGAATAATTAACTTTGCAAGTGATAATCCCAACCCATGCCCACTAATATTTCTATTTCTAACATGATCCGAACGGTAGAAGCGGCTGAAGATATTGTCTACATCTTTTCTTGTCATCCCAATCCCGGTATCCGCAATGGTGATGACACAGTCTCCATTTACCTTCTGGCACAGAATCGTGATTTCATCTCCATCCACAGTATACTTGACTGCATTATCTATAAAGATTCGAAGTGCCTGTTTTAGAGATTGCTTATCTCCATAAACGGCTACATCCTCAAGAATTGGAAGCGTAATAGTACGGTTTGTTGCTACAAGCTTTGTTTCCTTTACCATATCCTCCACGACTAGACGCATATTAAACTTTGTCTTATTTAACTTTAACGTCTTCTTATCATGTCTTGATAAGAACAATAGTTTCTCTACCAAGTCTTGCATAGCTTTTGACTCATTTTGAATTGCTTCTATAGATTCCTGTAACACCGCTTCATCCTTGGTTCCCCAACGATTGAGTAAATTAGCATAACCTTGTATGACTGCTATCGGTGTCCTAAGTTCGTGCGAAGCATCTGATACAAATTGTTTCTGGCTCTCATAAGAAGTTTCAATGCGGTTTAACATCGCATTAATCACGGCTGCTAGATCTTTTAACTCGTTCTTGGTCCCTTCTACATTTAGTCGTTCACTATGAAGGCTATTCACGGTAAGTCTATTTGCAGTTGCTGACATAATACGAACGGGCTCAAAAAGCTTCACGTCACCCTTTTTTCCTTTCCGAATAATTAAATACACTATAAAAAGATAGAGTAAACTCAACTTCCATAATAAAGAAAGCATATCTCGATAGCTTTTTGTTAAGTCATATTGAAAATACACCTTATACTCTGTTTCGTTTTCTGTATTCTTATTTAAGGTATAAGACATGCTTTCATTTATAATCAGAATATTATCCTTACTCTTTCTATCATAATGAATCCCATGATAAAATTCTTTCTCTGATGCCGCAATGAACGCAATATCATTATATAGTTCTTCTGCTGTATTTTTTTCAACGATCCTCATGGAAAGTCCTTGCATGACATAGGGATTTATACACTCTATCTCACTGTCTTTCTCTAGGCTTTCCATAATTTCCTTTCCCATATTATGAAAGTTGCTTTTCTCCGAATACATATAGATAAGGCAAAACGCAGCCATAAATAAGATACCATGCGTAAGAAGTAATTTTAAATAATTAAGCGAAATACGAAATGCAATTGACAATCTAAAATTATGCAGAAATACCTCTTTTTTAGCTCGAACTGGCAGAATGATTTTTCTAAGCATCTGCCGAATTCTTTCTACTATTTTGTTTCTCATTTTGTTAGCGTAGATAATGAGTACGCTTTCCTCCCCTCTTTCAGAGATAGGTAGATTAGGTCTTAATCTTTAATAATGTAACCAATCCCTCTTACGGTACTGATTAAATGAATTCCATATTTTTCATCAATTTTTTGTCGTAAGTACCTTATGTATACATCAACTACATTCGTATCACCAAAGTATTCATAATCCCATACATTATTTAAGAGCTGTTCTCTCGTTAATGCAATATTCTTATTTCTAATCAAGTATTCAAGAAGCTCATATTCTTTCTTTGTTAGCGAAAGCTCCTCCTCTCTATAATAAGCACTATGACTCGTTAAATTAAGCTTAACCTCACCAAAGATAATAATATCGGCCTTCGGCTCCGCTGCATGTTGCTTTCGATTAAGGGCTACCCTGATTCGAGCCAGTAATTCTTCTATTGCAAACGGTTTCGTCATATAGTCATCTGCTCCGATATCAAGTCCAGCTACTTTATCGGTCACATCATCCTTGGCCGTAAGCATAATAATAGGAACTTTTGATTCTAATCGTATCCTCCTACAAACTTCAATTCCACTAAGCCCTGGAAGCATAATATCTAAAATAACTAAATCAACATTATCCTTTAACGCCTTTTCAAGTCCCAGTCTTCCATCTCCTGCAATCAGAACTTCATATCCTTCATACTTCAGTTCCAACTCTACAAATCTAGCAATTTTATTTTCATCCTCAACAATTAATATCCTTGCCACACTAGTTCCCTCCTTAACATTTCATATATTTCCAACTCTCTCCATTGTATCGGTAGAGCGGTGTTTTTACAACATGAATAAATTAATATTAGATTAGAAAATAATTTTATATCTTGTTTCCCTATTTGCTGATGACCTTTCGAAAGCTTTATTTTACTAAATACTACTGTAATAATAGTAATGAGGGTATAAAAAAGGTGACATAGTTAATTTTTATTAACTCTGTCACCCTATATTATTTAAACTCTATCTTATAATACGCTCTTTACAACCTTAACAACGTTCTCCGTTGTAAATCCAAATTTCTTAAACAGAAGAGGAGCTGGTGCAGAAGCACCAAAGCCTTTCATTGTTACAGTTGCACCATCAAGTCCAACATATCGGCCCCAGCCAAAGTCAGAAGCTGCTTCTACTGCAACTCTTGCTCTTACGCTCTTTGGCATAATGGTTTCCTTATATGCATCGGACTGTGCTTCGTATAAGTCCATGGATGGCATACTTACAACGCTTACGTCAACGCCTTCTTTTGCAAGCTCTACCTGTGCATTGATACCAAGTTCTACTTCAGAACCACTTGCCATAATAATAGCATCTGGAACTGCCTTCTTTGAAGGAGATACAATGTAACCACCCTTTAATGCTTCTTTTGAGGAACCTGGAAGCTGTGGTAGGTTTTGACGAGACATTACTAAAGCAGTAGGAGTCTTTGTTGATGTAATTGCATAATACCAAGCAGCAATACTCTCGGTTGCATCTGCTGGTCTAAATACAGTAAAGTTTGGCAATGAACGTAGCATAGCTAACTGCTCAATTGGCTCATGTGTTGGTCCATCTTCGCCAACACCAATGCTGTCATGTGTAAGAACAAAGGTTAAAGGAAGTCCCATGAGGGAAGACAATCTTGCCATTGGTTTAACATAATCACTAAATACGAAGAATGTTGATACATAAGCTCTAAGACCACCATGAAGTGCAAGACCGTTACCAATACCTGCCATCGCTAATTCTCTTACGCCAAAGTGAAGGTTGCGTCCTGCATAATTGTCCTTGGAGAAATCGCCCATATCACTCATGTAAGTCTTTGTGGATGGTGCAAGATCTGCAGCACCACCAATAAATCCAGGTAGGTAATTCTTGATTTTATTTATAATTAAGCCAGAAATATTTCTAGTCGCTTCAGGTTTATCTGTAAATGCCCAGAAATCATCATTATCTATTAGATCCTTTGCGGCATTTACGTCATGTTGCTTCTCCCATAATTCTTTCATCTCAGGGAAAGCAGTACAATATTTCGCAAATAGCTCATTCCATGTAGTTTCAACCTTTGCGTTCTCTTCTGCTATTGCTTTGTAGTTCGCATAAACCTCTTCTGGTACATAGAATGGTTCTTGGCTTGTCCATCCTAGGCATTCCTTCATTGCTGCTACGTTCTCAGCTCCTAGAGGCTCACCATGAGCACTTGCCTTGCCTTCTTTTGCTGGACATCCAAATCCAATCTTAGTCTTAACTGTAATCATAGAAGGTCTCGTCTTATCCGCTTTTGCTTCGGCTATTGCTGCACCGATTTCTTCTAGGCAATTACCATCTTCCACAACTAATGTCTGGAAGCCATATGCTTCAAAACGTTTCTTAACATCTTCTGTGAATGCGATATCTGTGCTTCCTTCAATTGTAATCTTATTAGAATCATATAGTACAATTAATTTATCTAATTTCAGTGTTCCTGCAAGCGAGAATGCCTCCGATGAGATACCTTCCATCATACAGCCGTCACCACCTAGAGTAAATGTATAATGGTCAACAACCGGATATCCTTCTTTATTAAACTTAGCTGCAAGGTGCGCTTCTGCCATTGCCATACCAACAGCCATAGCCATACCAGCTCCCAAAGGTCCTGTTGTAGCTTCAACACCAACGGTATGTCCATATTCAGGATGACCTGGAGTTAACGAATTTTCTTGACGAAATTGTGCTAAGTCTTCTACAGCAAGGTTGCCATATCCGAATAAATGCAATAAAGAATATAAAAGCATGGAGCCATGTCCACCAGATAAAATAAATCGATCTCTGTTTGGCCATTGTGGATTCGCTGGATTGTGTTTCATGTGTTTTGCCCATAATTCATAAGCCATAGCTGCAGAACCAAGTGGAAGCCCCGGATGTCCTGAATTTGCCTTCTGTACTCCATCGGCTGCTAATACTCTAATTGCGTTTACTGACATTGTATCAATGTTGCTCATTGTATTTCCTCCTTAAAATAAATAATACTAAAGTTACTATAACTAATAATAATTACTCTCCAAAAACAGCCTTGTAATCTTGTTGGAACTTTTCAATTCCAGAAGCGGTCAATGGATGTTTTGTACACTGCTCGATGACACTTAGCGGAACAGTTGCAATATCCGCACCTGCAAGTGCACACTCTGTAACATGCATTGGCGTACGAATGCTTGCAGCGATAATCTGTGTTTCAATATGATAGTACTTAAAAATTTGAGAAATCATTTTAATTAAATCAGAACCTATTGCTGAGATGTCATCTAGACGTCCAACAAAAGGAGATACATAAGTTGCACCTGCTCTGGCAGCTAGTAGTGCCTGGTTTGCAGAGAAAATCAAAGTAACGTTTGTCTTAATGCCTTCACTTGCAAGAACCTTCGTAGCCTTTAAGCCTTCGAGTGTCATCGGTATTTTAACTACCATGTTTGGGTGAATCTTCGCAATTTCTCTACCCTCTATAATCATATCCTCTGCATTTACTGTAGTAGCCTTAACCTCACCGCTAATCGGTCCATCTACAATATTAGCAATTTCTTTAATAACTTCTGCAAAATCTCTTCCTTCTTTGGCAATGAGTGATGGATTTGTCGTAACACCACAGATTACCCCAAGTTCATTTGCTTTTCTGATATCATCAACATTAGCTGTATCAAGAAATAGTTTCATTTTATTTCCTCCTTGTCAGTAAATTGGAACTATTTACCATAGTTCCTGTGTCATTTCATAAAATAGTGTGACTATTTATATTGTTGCTCATATCTATATGTTAATATACAGTAAAAAGTATTTGAATACAAGTAGAAATATCTACTTAAGCTAAATTAATCTTGTAAGTAAACAATATCATTTGGATTCATAATATTGTAATTCGAATTGATTCACTGGCATTGGCTTCGCATAATAGTAGCCCTGAACCGTATCGCAACCAATACCACTTAGAAAATCTATTTGTTCTTTTGTCTCGATTCCTTCAGCCACAACCTCCATATGAAGATCTTTTGCCATAGATACCGTATTACGAATTACGGTGTGTCCTCTTTCTATATCTTCGGATTCATTAAATAACTCTCCATCCAATTTAACCACATCAAGCGGTAAATCCTTAAGTGAATTAAGAGACGAATACCCTGAGCCAAAATCATCCATCGATACAAGAAAACCAAATTGTCTTAATAATACAACTGTCCTTATTAAAACTTCTTTATTTTGCATAAAAGCACTTTCTGTTAATTCAAGTTCGATTAATTCATGTGGGACATTACATTCATCTACAATCTGTTTAATGCTATACGCCAGATTTGTATCAGTGAAATGTACTCTTGATAGATTAATTGAAACCGGTAATACACGATATCCCTTATCAATCCACACTCTAATTATTTCGCATACTTTTCTAACCATATAATTATCAAGCTTCGTAATAAATCCATTTTTCTCAAATACAGGAATAAAACTACTTGGTGCAACAAGGTTACCTTCTTTGTCTTTCCATCGTACTAACGCTTCAGCACCTGATATATTTTCCCCCTTTAAGGAGAATTTTGGTTGTAAATACACAACGAAGTCATTGTTTTTAAGTGCTTCATGCATTGTCTTCTCAATTTCTTCTTCCTTTAATATCTGAACTCTTGCAACATCGTCAAAGTAGGAAATACAAACCTCATTGCTCCCTTTGATTGTATGTTTCGCTATTCCTGCAAAGTCACCCATTCGATCAACAGAATCCTTTCTTTCTGTAACCAAATATACTCCATAATAAAACTTTGCTGTCTTTGTGTCTCTTAAACAATGCATTCGTTCATCTAATTCGTTGATGCGAGCCGTTATTTCCTCTTCTTCCTGATAGGTCATCAGGACGTAAAATTGATCTGCTGCATATCTGGTGAAAGGTTCTCCTCTTTTCACCCATTTACTAAGAACATAATAAATTTCTTTTAATATTTCATCACCCTTTTGATGTCCAAAGGTATCATTAATTATTTTAAAACGATCTATATCGAAATTAATAAGTGCAAATCTTTTTTTTCGAAATAATCGACTATTCAAAATCTTATTCATATCTATTCTAAATTTGTACCAATTATTTCCTCCTGTGATCGGATCATAATAAAGCATTCTTATTAGCTTACGATTTGATCTACTTTGGAAGTATATCATCATCATAAAAAGAAGAAACATTCCTGCCATTGTAATTATCCACGTTGTAATTGTGAGCATTAGGATGTTCTCTGTTATTGGACTTATTTTATCCGACCTTCCAACTAATATAGTCCATTTGTTTATTCCAAGTGGTTTTTGAAACCATACATAAGATAACTTTTCTTCCTTTTCCATAAGCATATGGTGTAGTCTAAATGGGTTACTATCACTGTTTTTATGCTGATAATCACTATATAGGTATCCTTTTGCAATTACCCTATCATAATAGAAGTTTTTTATATCACTTCCTTTAGAAAATGCTATTAACTCATTGGTTTGATTGAGCAGATAGATTAATCCTTCTTCAAGCTCTCCTTCATCTTTGAATGTTGTCATATCAATTTGGGCACTTACAATCGTAAGAAGTACCCCCTTACATTCCTTGTTTTCCATAATAGGAGCTGCGTAAACCATAATTGGTTCACTCGTATTTTTATATGAAAGGCTGTTCGATACATTTACTTCTCCATATTTTGCTTTAATGAAGTACATTTTGTTTGATACATCAAGTTCTTCGCCTGTAATATCATATCCCTTGCCCTCTAAATCAACAATTGCAAGGTCAATATAGCTTTCCTTTTTTTCTAGCAAAGGAAGAAGTGATAGAATCCGTTCTTTATTTAATTCACCGGCTTGACCGATCAAGTTCGCATCTACTGTAATGGATTGAAATTTATTCTCAATGCCTTGCTTTATCAGCGCAGCTGTCTTCTCCGCAATCGAATCGTAATTTTCATTCATTGATTCATTGCTGTATTGTGTCATCTTATCCACACGATAAAGGCCTAAAATCATGGACATAATCATACTGATTATTGTAAGTATTATAAGTGGGATTATTCTGTTCTTTGGTATTTTAAATTTCATTCTTGCTCTCCTTGGTTTGTAAATCTAACCTACTTAAAAAACAAGTACTCTCAAAAGCTTTGTAACTTTAGCTTCTGAGAGTGCTATATTATGTTCATTATAATGCTATCAAAACATCTTCAACCCTTTTCAACTGCTTTCTAATTTCCAGTTTCTGCGGACATTTTTTCTCACAGATTCCACAGTCCTTACAGTCTTTTACCGTCTTACCACCTTCATGAATATAATTGTTCAATTCTTCCTTGGCGTGACTAGTTAAACCATATACATTGTGCTGTGTAAATGCATTGAAAATATGAGGAATATTGATTCCGGCTGGACATGGCTGACAATATCCACAGCCCGTACAGTATAAATCGCTAAATTTCTTAAGCTGGTCCACTGCTTCCCCTAATTGTTTCCATTCTTCTTCAGATAATGGACTTCCCTTGCCAGCAATTACTAAGTTTTTTTCCACCATGTCCATACTTCCCATACCAGATAAAGCACAGCTAACTCCAGGATTTCCTAGCACAAATTTAAATGCCAGATCATAGGTAGCAATGGACGGTTTTCCAGTTAGTTTTGTATATAAATCCGTTGGTGTTGCTAGTCTTCCGCCACCAACCGGTCCCATAATCACAACACCTAATCCCTTTGATGCCGCATAAGTTATCATTTCCTCATTGCTTCGGTCCAAGAGATTGTATTGAACAAGCATTGTCTCCATTACCTCTGCTTTGTCAATAATGTATTTAATATACTCGGCTTTATCATGAAAAGAAAAGGAAATATGACGAATTAATCCCTCTTCTTTGGCCTTTTGAGCTTCTTTGAGTAGGCCTAGCCCCATGACTTTATTATCAAAGCCCTCTTTATTAAGACCCCAAAAGTGATAAAAATCAATATATTCCGTATCCATTTTCTTTAGGCTTTTTTCAAGTACCCGTCGATAATCTCCTGCTTCTTTCACTTCTTCTAGAGGAAGTTTGGTAGAAAGCATAACTTTATCTCGAATACTCTTCATTGCTTTACCAAGGGTAGCTTCACTATTGCTATGTAGATAGTAGGGTGCTGTATCAAAATAATTCACGCCATTATCATAAGCATGATGGAGCATTGGAATTGCTTGCTCTTCATCGATAAACCATTTTCCATCTTTCTCAAATTCAGGGAGTCTCATACAGCCGAAACCTAGAGAAGATATTTCCTTACCAGTCGAACCAAATTTTCTATCAATCATTTTATCAAATCCTTTCACTAATCAAAAATACTACAGTAATTTTATTGAAGCCTGCATTACTATTATAGCTTTATAATTGTACTTATACCATGGATTCAATTATCTAATTTCAATTAAAATATGTGGTATCTTTTTGATATGCCTATCTCCTTACCTCAATATAATAAACTGATACTACAAAAAAAGACCTCTTATGAGGTCCAGATAAGTGAGACATCCGGGATTCGAACCCGGGACACCTTGATTAAAAGTCAAGTGCTCTACCAACTGAGCTAATATCCCATAAAACAAAATGCCCAGAGCCGGAATTGAACCAGCGACACGAGGATTTTCAGTCCTCTGCTCTACCAACTGAGCTATCTGGGCAAGGTCAATTTCGTTGACTTCTAAAAGAACTATTACATTCTTCTTTAGTAAACGAAAACTATTCTGTTTTCACATAATACAATTACTTTTGACACATGCAGCAACTAACAAATTGCTTTACTGTCATGAATTGCGGGGATAGGATTTGAACCTATGACCTTCGGGTTATGAGCCCGACGAGCTTCCAGACTGCTCCACCCCGCGACATTTTTTTTTAACTTACTTTAACACTTTTATTACCTTTTTTATGGTTTGCACCAATGGATGGAGAAGGATTCGAACCTTCGAAAGCGCTGCTAACAGATTTACAGTCTGCCCCCTTTGGCCACTCGGGAACCCATCCATAACAACGAATTACTTCGTTGTAAGCCGACGATCGGACTTGAACCGATAACCTGCTGATTACAAGTCAGCTGCTCTGCCATTGAGCCACGTCGGCATATAATTAATTAATTAAATCATATAATTGTCTGAGCTCTCGCTCCATATATTTAATACGATTATAAATTAAGTGGGACCTATAGGGTTCGAACCTATGACCCTCTGCTTGTAAGGCAGATGCTCTCCCAGCTGAGCTAAGATCCCATGGGAAATAATAATCTATAATGAATTGCTAATTGTATTAGCATATTATTTTCTTATTAAGTTTATTCAAAATGTCTATATTCAAAATAACTGAATATATAACGACCCAGAAGGGACTCGAACCCTCGACCTCCGCCGTGACAGGGCGGCGCTCTAACCAACTGAGCCACTAGGCCTAAAATAAGTACTTCTACACACGAAAATGTTTTTCATCTAAAAACAGTCAAACCTTTTTAGGTCAAGTCCTCGACCTATTAGTAACAATCAGCTCCATACGTTACCGTACTTCCACATTTGTCCTATCAACCTCGTCGTCTTCAAGGGGTCTTACTAGATT
>Ga0209511_1000529_pt1 | contig 38432 bp, 39 predicted proteins | sample SSSSmetaG_FD_184141 | JGI IMG/M metagenome (GOLD analysis project Ga0209511, IMG submission 184141) | Glacier valley bacterial and archeal communities from Borup Fiord, Nunavut, Canada, to study Microbial Dark Matter (Phase II) - ​SSSS... | ecosystem: Environmental > Aquatic > Freshwater > Ice >... | reverse complement strand
GTACGCCGAGCTTTGTGGGGCTGTTTTGATTTTGAAACATGCCCTTCCAAACCCGATGTTTGTTTAATTCCGCGCTCTGTACTGGATCGTTTGGCTTTTGCTGCCTGTTATTATGTGCAAAGTCGAGTTTAGAGTGAAGCAGGCACAGCCTTTAAGCACCTAAAAGCTGAAACTGAGGAGAAAGGCGATTATGTTCGCGTAGCTGATAAAGCTTTGCTTGATTATTTATTAATTGTGGCTCTTGAGGAAGCGGCTAAAGAAGAATTACCCATGCAGTTTCATACGGGTTTTGGCGATACCGATGTAAGTTTGGAAGAAGCAAATCCTGTCCTATTAAAACCATTGCTGGAAAACCAAAAGCTACGGAATGCGCCGATTGTTTTCCTGCACTGCTACCCCTATTTAAAAGAAGCCTCCTATTTAGCTTCGGTGTATCCCCACGTTTATTTTGATACCTCCCTAACCTCACCTTTGGTAGCTTTTGGTGGTGGGAGGGCCTGGGAGGATGCGCTGGGTTTAGCCCCTTCCACTAAAGTTATGTTTGGTAGTGATGCCTGGGGAATTCCCGATATTATTTACCTGGGGTCACTCCACGCCAGACTAACTTTAAGTAAACTCTTAAACGACTGGAAGCTAGAGGGTTGGCTAGGACAACGCGAAGCCCTTGAAATTGCCAATAACATTTTGCATGATAATGCCCAACGTTTGTACGGGCTACTGTAAGAAACCCATACTCTCTGCCTGACTTTGAGCATCCAGCGGTCTGACTATTTCCCTATTCCCCGAAACCGAGGCAAGCTCATATTTTAACAGTCACTTGTTCAATGTGCCAAAAAATGTTTAATCAATTTGCCTATTTACGACTTTCGCTTTGGAGCTCACTAATTGGAGTTTACGACTAGAAACTGAACCTAAAAATTGGCCTTAAGCGAAATTCCTAATTGTATAGGCATAACCTGAACTGTACAATTTTCTAACTATCGGTGAACGATTACAGTGAATTGGGCTTGCTAATCGGAAATCTGTAAGGAATTTGTAATATCTTTAAGATTTAGGAAATATTTTCATGCTATAATTGTAGTATTGATTTCTGTTTCATTCTACCTCGTGTTGACCACTCAAAATAGATGTAACTTCTGACGGTACGAATTTTGCTAGGTTTAATCTAAGCACTCAGCTTACCCTATTTTCAAATTTTCAAAGTTCAATCCCGAAACGATTACTAAAGGAGATAGAGAATGTCTTATTTGGAGAAGCGTACCTTATCGCGCCAAAAATTGCTACGTTTAGCTAGTATGGGGCTGGTCGGAGTGGCTGGGTCATCAATTCTGGCGGCCTGTGGCGACCCAACTGCCACAACCCCGGCGGCAGCCGCAACCATCACCAAAGCGGGTGAGTCCATGACCACCAAAGCTGCCACCGCGATGGCGGCTACTACTACCGAAGCCGCGATGGCACCCCTACCAACCAAAATTCGCTTTGGAGTTGGCCCTTTGCAAGCGACCCCCGCCGATAGTAAAAAGACTTACGAGCCATTTTTTAAGTATCTGGCAGAGAAATTGGGTATTCCAAGTTACGAGCTGGTAGCTACCACCGATTGGGCGGGTATTTCGGTGGCTTTGGCTAATGACCAGGTAGATTTGGCCTGGATGGGCCCTTGGGGTTACGTTTTGGCTAACAACGACTCTGGCGTAACTCCCCTGGCAACGGTCAAATATGATAGCAAGCCCATCTACCATGCTATAATAGTGGCCCGACCTGGATTGGAGATAAAAACTTTCCCGGATGATGCCAAAGGCTTGAAGATGTCATTTGCTGACCTCGGCTCTACCTCTGGCTGGCTCATCCCAACCTTTTGGTTCAAGAGCAAGGGGATTAACCCCAAAACCTATTTCCAGTATTCGGAAGGGGCAACCCACGCCGCCAACGAAATTGCCGTTGCCAACAGTCAGAGCGATCTGGCAACAGATTTTGACCGCAATCGTAATGCTATGATTGAGAGCGGCAAGTTAGAAAAAGACGGCACTAAAATTGTCTGGACTTCCGACCCGTTGCCGAACGATGCGATTGCGGTTAAGAAAGGCTTTGACCCAGCCCTGGCTAAAAAAGTTCAGGATATTCTTTTAGCGATTACCGAGGAACAGTCCAAAACTTTTATGCCTAACCACTATAATGGCTTTGTGGCAGCCACTCACAAGGATTACCTTTCAATCGAGGCGGCGGGGGTAGCGGTTGGTCGCCTGAAACAAAAATAGTTTTTAGAAATCCCGCTAACGTGACTATGTATTTAACATGAGGGTGAATTGTAATGGCTAAAGATACACCCTCAACCAGCTCAAAAAACTTCAGCAGCGACGGGAATAACCCCCCGCCGCTTGAGTTGGCGGAAAAACAGGTTAATTACCCGGAACACTTGGTCCGTCCCCGTTGGTTGAAAAGGGCCGGGATATTTTTTGTGTTAGCCGGGTTTTACTGGATTTGTATTAGTCTGGCAAAAGTAGACCCGCTAAGGCTATGGGAAGGTCTGCCCAAAATGGGTCGCTGGGCCGCTAAAGCCTGGCCTCCCGCCACCGATGAACTTGATGTACTATTACTCAGAGCGGCAGAAACTGTAGCGATGGCGGCGATTGGTACTACGATTGCCCTGGTTTTGAGCCTGACAGTTTGTATTTTTGCTGCCAGAAACCTAACTCCCAGTCCTTTTCTCTATTATCCGGCGCGCTGGCTCTTAAATATGCTGCGGGGAATAGACTCCTTTGTTTTTGCTATTCTGTTTGTGGCGGCGGTAGGTTTGGGGCCATTTGCCGGGGTGCTGGGAATTGGTTTGCATAGCTGGGGCTCGATGGCAAAACTTTTTGCCGATAACATCGAAACGATTATACCCGGCCCATTAGAGGCGGCTACGCTTACCGGGGCGGGCCGGTTGAAAGTGGTGCTTTTTGCCCTACTGCCGGATATTATGCCAAATCTGGTTTCTACTTCGCTTTTCTGGTGGGAGTTTAATGTCAGAGCTTCGACGGTGTTGGGGGTAGTGGGAGCTGGTGGGATAGGCCAGGAGTTAAAAAATAGTATGGACTTGCTGGATTTCCCCCGTCTACTTACTATTTTAATAATAATTTTGGTGATGGTTACGGTCATAGACCAGTTTAGTAGCTGGTTAAGGCGCAAGCTTATATGAGCATAACTTCTTTTGATAACCCGCCACTGGTGCGGATTCAAAATCTGACTAAAAGATTTGGCTCAAAGCCAGTGCTGGATAATGTTTCATTTGAGGTTAAAGCTGGGGAGTTTGTAGCTTTGCTGGGTTCAAGTGGAGCGGGCAAAACTACCCTTTTCCGTTGTCTTACCCGCTTAATAGAGGCGGACTCCGGCGCAATTATAATTGCCGGGAAAGCGGTGGAGAACATTAGAGGGGCAGAATTAAGAGTGGTGCGGCGCGAAATTGGCCTGATTTTCCAGCAATTTAATCTGGTCAGGCGAATAACGGCTCTTGAAAATGTATTGGGCGGGCGATTAGCATATATCCCAACCTGGCGAATTCTTCTCAAGAGTTTTAGTCGGGCAGACCGACAACTTGGGCTGGCGGCTCTGGATAGAGTGGGGTTGCTGGCGCAGGCTTACCAACGGGCGGACAGTTTATCTGGCGGTCAACAACAGCGCGTAGCAATCGCTAGAGTATTGGCCCAACAAAGCCGGATAGTGCTGGCCGATGAACCAGTCGCCAGCCTCGACCCTGAATCTGCCGCAATAGTTTTGAAAACCCTGCGAGAAATAGCCCACGAACGTAACATCGCGGTGATATGCAGCTTGCATCAGGTTAATTTGGCGATTGAGTATGCCGACCGGGTTATTGGCATTAAGGATGGGAAAATAGTAGCGGATTTACCAGCCCCAGAGCTAGGGAACGCCGAACACAATTTGATTTATCGAACCCTTGCTACCGAGCCAGTCCCGCAAGTTTAAGCTGACAAAAGTGGTGAACGCTTGTGGATTATCACAGAAATAAACATCTAAAAGGAGATTAAAATGGCTGGAAAGCTTTTGGTTAATTTAACGGTAGGCGCAGATTTTCCCGATAGAGCAACAGTAGCTTTATTGGTAGCTAATGCGGCAGTGGCGGCAGGACAGGAAACCGCAATATTTTTGACTATAGAGGGCGTGCGACTCGGTATTAAAGGCTTTGCCGATAATATTGCCGTTACAGGCTTTGCCCCCTTGAAAGAGCTAATGGATAAGTATGCCGAGGGTGGCGGCAAAATCTGGGTTTGCCCACCCTGTTTTAAGGTTCGGGAGTTAAGCGAAGCCGATTTACTACCAAATGCTATTATAGCTGGTGGCCCAAAAGTGGTAGAATTTATTGGGCAAGGGGCAGGCTCGGTAAGTTATTAAGCATTATTTGATTAGGAATTGGAAAGAAAAAACCGTGACCGAAATAATTAACGAACAGACTCAAGACATCTGTGCATCCCCTGTAGTAGAGCTACAATGGAAGCTCTGGATTTATACAAATTATGATTGCAACTTGCATTGCTCCTACTGTGTGGCAAAATCCGGCCCTAATGTCCCACGCCGGGCATTGGGGCTGGCAAATGTTCAACGTCTGGTAGACGAAGCGGTTGAGCTTTCCTTTACCGATGTCTTTTTCACAGGGGGCGAACCCTTCCTGCTAAACGATATTTACGCGATGTTGGCCTATTCCTCCGCCAGAGTGCGTACCACTGTCCTGACCAACGCCATGATTTTGCGTGGTTCCAGATTAGAAAAATTGGTAGAAGTGGCAAACGATAATCTGATTATCCAGGTCAGTTTGGACGGTGGCAACGCCGAAGACCACGACTCTTACCGGGGTAAAGGGGCCTGGGCTAAAACGGTTGAAGGTATTAGAGTGCTACAGGAGAAAGGCTTTCGGGTAAGGTTAAGTACCACCGAAACCCCGGTCAATTCGGCCAATCTAAGCCAAATTTGCGAGTTTCATCGAGGTTTGAATATACCAGACGAGGATCACTTTGTGCGCCCCCTAGCTAAACGGGGCTATTCCAAAGAAGGGCTTGAGTTGGGAATGGGCAATCTGGTGCCGGAATTAACGGTTAACCTTGATGGAATTTTCTGGCATCCGTTATCCACCGATAGCGATATGCAGGTCAGCAAGAAAATTTTCCCGCTTGCCGAAGCCAGAGAACGGGTACAAACCCAGCTTGAAATTATGGCGCGTGAGGGTGGCGTGCCTTTAATGACTTTCACTTGAGGTTGATAACAAGACTCCAGTTGGAGTTACAATTCGTGGTTTAACAATTAAGTTAAGGAGCTTTTTATGATTCATGCTTATGTACTAATAAAAGCCGAACCAACGCGGGTTCAGGATTTGGTCGAAGAATTAAGACATATGGAACTGGACGGTTCAGTGATTAAGGAGGTACACGCCGTCACCGGGCAGTATGATTTGATTGCCTTTGTGGAAAGCCCGGATGTAGCCTCCCTCGGTAATTGACTGGTCAATGGAATAGCGAATGCCGTGGGCATTCGGAGTACGGAAGCCAGCATTGTGGTCTGGTAGATCCAGTAAAACTTTCGCTATGTAATTTATTTAGGAAGGATTAATTTGGATGACCCAACTACAGGAACAAACTGGCCCGGAAGAAACACCCCTGACTCTTAAAGAGTTTGCCGCTACCCTTTATTATAATCAACTCGCCCCACTTAATTACTCGATTCAGGGTTTGACCAATTTGCAACGCCTGGAACAAGAATATGCCCCAAAATGGGCCGAGGAAATTAAAGCCGCCGGAGTAGATGCAGTTTTTTTAACCCCTGGCTGACCAATTTGCCATGTGTCCGTTGGACATATTGCCCGCGCAATTGAGGCAGTTGGTATCCTCACCGTGAGCGTTTATATTGAAGCCTTTTTACCTACCGCCCACTGGCAATCAACCCCGCGAGTGGCGGTAACGCGGTTCCCGATGGGTCGTCCGCTAGGCCCACCTAATAATTCGGCTTTGCAAACCCAGGTAATTAAAGCTGCCCTGGAACTATTGAACTCCACCACTCCCCGCAAGCCAGAAGACCAAAATATTATGGTAGAGCTTCCTTTTGCGTGGCAAACGGCCCAGGCGGGCTTGACTAGATGAGTGCTTTTCATCGCGGGGATAGTCCCGACCTGCCAATTCTCGCGGATAAATATTATAACGCCCCCTCGGTCTTTACCGCCGAGAACTTGTTGAGAGAGGCCCGGCGGCAAAAAGGTTTGGGCGAAGGTCGAGTACCTGATATTTGTGTACTCGATCCTGATGGGGATTTGATAGATTATCTCCACCTTACCAATCGTAGTCAGCGACACCAAACCTGGGCCTGTTACCACACTACCCTGGATACCTTTTTAGACCCGCCGCAAGAAATCGAATATGGGGTGGTGGGAAAAGTGGTTGGCGCATCCTTCGCGGTGTTAGTCGCCGAAGAATTGTTCGCGGCGGGCTGCCAGCTTATAATCAGTATTACCTCTGCCGGACAAATATTACCAGTAAGCCAACCCCCCTACGTTATTTTAATCGAGAAAGCTTTGCGGGATGAGGGAACCAGTTATCATTATCTACCACCGGCACCCTATAGCTATCTTAACCCGGAATTGAAAGAAATTATTGTTTCCAGCTGGGATAATACTGAGTTAAACCTTCAAGTTGGGGCAAGCTGGACGACGGACGCACCCTTTCGTGAAACCGAGGAAGCGATAACTGCCGCCAGGGAAAAGGGTATTCTAGCGGTAGAGATGGAGGCCGCCGCTCTATATGCTCTGGCAAGTGCTAAAAAGAAAAATATCGTATGTTTTGCCCACGTTACTAATCAGATGGCTCAAACCGAGGGCGATTTTGAGAAGGGTCAGGCACAGGGGAGTATAACCGCCCTTCAGATAATAAGCCAAACCGCCAAAGTCTGGAATTCTTCAAGATAAAATTATCAAATTTATGACTTTCGCTTTGGAACTTACCAATTTGTTTAGATGACCACGAATTGAACCCAAAAATTAGCCTCAAGCGAAAGTCCTGAAATTGAAAGAGTAAAACTTACCTATGTACCCCCGACTCGTACCGTTTGAGGCTGACCTTCTAGAGTTATTTTTCGGGGAGCTTTTGGGAAGATTATTATGGTTCAATTTAATAAAGCTGGATTTCTTGAGAAGAAAGTGGTTGAGGCGATAGCGGTTAAAAAGAAGAGCGTATTAAATGATTAATGAGGTTGAGAGCGAATTCAAACCACAAATCCCAGCTACCCGTTACGCCGTAGGAATTGGCCTCACCAACTAGTTTTTTACCGACAACCGACAACTATTTTAGATTTCTTAGGAGAGGAATAAATTTATGGACAATACTTTATCGAGCAATAAATCTACCCGGCTTTATGTCATTCTAGCTATAGCGGTGGTTGTAACACTACTGCGAATCTATTGTGGTATTCAGTGGGCGGGCCAATTGGGTTGGAAAGCTCCGGCGGCAGGGGCGGGCGGGTTTGGCTGTACCGCCACTCGTTTTGCAGTTCCCGCCGGAAAGGAACAAGAGCTTGGCAAAGGGTTAGGTGGTTTGTGTGACTGGACGCAGCGCGAGGCCGACCAGCCAGTTATTGGGCTATACGGCGACTTCGTAAAAAATATCGTTATTCCTAACTTTGACCTTTTTGCCTGGGTCACGATTATTACCGAAAGTTTTATCTCCATCAGCCTGATTTTCGGCTTTTTAACCCGGCTGGGGGGAGCGTTAGGCACTTTGTGGGGTTTAAGCCTGGTTATCGGGCTGTCAAACGTCACGATTAATACTAACGGGGACAAAGAAGGGTTCACAGGCTTTCTGATTTTTATTATCCCAGCCCTGCTGGTAGCGATTATCGCCCCACGCTTTCAATACGGCCTGGACAATCTTTTAGCCCCTTTTTACGGAAAACTGGCAAGCAAACCGGGTTGGGTGGGAATGGCAGTAAGATTAATTACCGGGGTGCGGCCCAACGAAACCAGGTTAGGCAGCATTCTGCCCTAAATGGTTAGTGATTGTCGAAGGGAAATTTGTAAGGGTAGACCCTGTGTCTACCCAAATCCGATGTGTAGGGTCATCCGGCTTGTCGCCTTGATTTATTAGATAGAGAGTATTTGAAGATAAATGGAATACAACCTGGGCTGGAAATCACTTGGCAGCCTGTAGCCCTTAACCCCACCAGCTTCTACATCGAAGTAACCAAAAACTGTAATGAGAAATGCAGCATGTGTCCGCGCACCTACCAATGGCCTGACCGCTACCACCCCCGGTATGGAAGCAATGGGCGCACGTCCAACACCAGAGGCCGCCAGCGTGGTGTGGACGGTAAATCTGGCGGATGATGGCCCATCTGGTGGGTTCTTCTGGGATGGGAATCCCTTGCCCTGGTAAAATTACAGCCCCAAACAGAGTTTTTCGTAAGCTCTTTCGATGGGGGGCAACAGTTCTGAGGCCGTCAGGTTGGCTCCCAGCATCGCCGCAATTGCCGCCGCTCCCGCCCCTACCCCCTCTTTTACAAAACCCTGCTCGTAATAGCGCATGCCTTCGTATTGGGATGAACTAAAATCCAGATTAGCCGCCAGATAACAGGCCGGGAATGGGCCAAATTTATCTTCGATAGCGGCGGCTAACCCGGCAAGGTCGGCGGTAGGGTCAGCACTAACCCAACGGGTGGTTGCTAGAGCGATATTTTCCGGCTGGGCCTGTGAAATCAACTCGGCATAATCTTGAGGCGGAGTCTGACGTAAAGCCGCCATCAGAGCTACCACCGCCGCCATCTGCGTGCCACCCCCCAGCATTACCGGGCAGAAACGTGAGGCCGAAAGAGCCATCCCCGCTACGGCTGGTTGCATCTGGTCGCCCAGCGCGGCGGCTCCCGCCAGAGGGTTAGCCGCAAAATCTCCCTTGTTTTTACCAATCGCCGCCAGCCCGCTATTAACGGCGGCTAGTTTAAGCTGGTGAGCATTCCCCGGCATCGAGCTACTCACTTTGTCCTCCGCGTCCACCCCCAACGCCAGCAATAACCCCAGCGCGGTGGTAGTGCCGCCCGGCACGCTTTCCCCAATAATTAGATAGCGGTTATTAGTCGCGCACTTTTGGCCCAAATCCTCGCCCAATTTCCAACCCGCCGTAAATAGCCGCCCCGCCTGATTATTGTCACTGTCCAACGCCCGCCCGGTTGTCACGGCTTGGGCTGGGGCCGCTCCGTCCAACCTGAACAGATTAGAAACCGCCGGAGCATTTTTTAACCCGGCATCCACTGGCAAATAGGGCATGCCTGGGATTAGGTCAAAAGCGGCCCGCGTGATAATCGAAGGGCCAGGAGCACCATTTGGGTTGGAGGGCACTCCCCCCAGCAGACACAAAGCCTTGCCGTGTGCCAGAATTTCAACATCGGCGGTGGCAGTTAGTTCGCGTAACTCCGGGGTTGTGCCAGCCCCACTAACCCCCGGCAATTGCACTGTAGCGGTGTAAGCGACTGTCAGTATGAATTGAGGTTGGCGGTTATATACCAAGTTTAAGAAACGGGAGGCTACTCCTGGTCGGTATACCCGCAACACATCGGGAAAAATTTCTGACATTTTATTAAAAATCTCTCGATAAATCCTAGAAATTTGCGTTTATTAATATATAGGCCGATACGCGGCCTGAATTACCCTGCTTTCGCCTCTAAAATTTCAGCTTCTACCAGCCTGGTTGGTTGGGACGGCTGAATTATAACCTAAAACCTTCAAGGTAGTGGTTGATTGTTGATTATAGCTCGGAATTGGGAATTGCCAATTGCCGCTAGAAAAGTTGGGAATTGCTGGAACAACACCAGCAATCACGCCGCACAGTAGGAGAACGGGTATTATGGTTACAGCAAATATTAACCAGGGAAATTTTAGCAGTCCGGCCAGCTATGGCGGGCTTGGGGAGAGATTGCGACAGGCTCGGCTTGAGCGCAAAATGACTCAGGAAGATTTAAGCGAGGGGATTTTTTCCAAAAGTTATGTCTCAGCCGTAGAGCTGGGTAAAATTCAGCCTTCGCTCAAAGCTTTGCGGGTTTTGAGCAAGCGTTTGGAGCTACCCTTAACCGAGTTTCTGGATAAACCGGGAGTAGATCGAACCTCCCAAAAAATCGCCCTTAGTTTGGCCCGCTTGCGTTTTCTGCTGGTGTGTTCCCACAAAGCCGACCTGGAACAAGCCAAACAGGAGCTAAAGCAACTTGAGGGACAAGAACTGGACGAACCGCAACAGGCCGAGCTAACCTATCTGGCGGGGCGATGGCTTAAACTGAGTGGTAATACAACCGAGGCTCTGGCAAAATATCAACAAGCGGTAGAGAAGTGGGAAAAGCTTGGTCATAGTGATTGGCTAATCCAAAGTCGGTATGCACTAGGAGAGCTTCTTGCCACTTCTGGAAGTTGGCAGCAGGCGCAGGAGCAGTTCCAAATGGTTTTGGCGGCAGTGCGAAGCGGCGAAGTTGGGGACTTGCGGCTAAAACTGAACGTCTATAGTTACCTAATAGCCAACGCCAGACAACTAGGTTTAGAGGAAATACTGGCTGAATTGCAGGAAGAAGCCGCTTTGGTGAACCGCCACCTGACCGAACCAGGAGCTTTTACTGCCGAATTAGGGCGCATTGCCGAGGCTGAAGCTGCCGCCGGGAATTATGATAAAGCCCGTGACCTTTTTGAATACGCCGTTAGCTTCGAGCGGGGCAATCAGTTACGGGAGGGAGCGGCCCGGCTTTTCTATGCTCAGGGCAACACCTTTGCCCAACAGGGCGATAAGACCAGGGCGGGCGAGAATTATCAGCTTGCCGCTAAAAGTGCCAGCACGCCACCAGAAGGGCCGATTGCCGCTTTAGCCCGAAACGGTTTAGCCCGTCTTTTAATGGAGCAGGGTCGTTTGGACGAGGCTCTTGAAAATGCTTGCCGAGGTGAGAAACTGGTGCGAAATACGGCCTATTGTGAGGAAGTAGCGGGCGACCTTAACCTGACATTAGCTGAGATTTACCACAAGCTGGGGCAATCCCATCAGGCTGACCAGCATTTCGAGCTTACCTTTAAATATTTTCAGCTTTTAGGCCGGAAAAAAGATTTGGCCGAGGCTTATTTCAACTATGCCACGATTTGTAAGGAACGCGGCGATGCTCAACAAAGCCTAACTTATATGAGGTTAGCTTTTGAAAAGCGTTCTGGCAAATAAGTGCAAAAAAGGGGTGATTTTGTGAAGCCACCCCTTGAATTTATCTTTTTATCCTTTAAGACCAGGAAATTAAGGGCGTAGATTTAGCCTTTAACTTCGGGGACCTCTAGGGAGTCAAAAGTCGCTTTATTAATAAACTTGGTAAGTTTTACGGTATCGCCTTTGTGGGTTACCTCCGCTACCGCAGCGTAGCGCACCCGCCCCGCACTTTCACCGCTGTTGAAAGTGCGTTTTTTAATATTGCCATCTGGTACTTCGATTTTTTCGCGATGCTTGACGCTGTAAAACTCCATCGTTTCGTTCCTCCTGATGGTGAAAGGTCGGCCATTAAAAAGTTAGTAATAGCCAGTTGAACATAACCAAAGGTTTGGGAAACTGAACAAATACATCCAGAACGTTCATTCCGCGCTACCCTGAATTCATCTTAGCAAAGCCTTTTGAGCTTGTCAAGAATTTTGAGCCTAGATTTAGTCAATTTAGGATGATAGTAATGGGTAAAAGGGGTTGTTATCTTTTGATATAGTAAATAATAGCTTGACAGGGCTTAATTGTTAGGCCATACTTGCCAGTATCTATAAATTCATGCTCAAGGGTTTTATTAATTTCCAATGATAGATTCTGATAATTATAACCACAAAGAACGGCTATTTGGAGCCTTAACCGAGTATCGGCGGGAACGGGCCGACTCTCCCCAATATTATTATAACGAACTGACCGAGCGCGGGCGGGCAGTGGCCTGGTTGCGCCCAAAGCTGGAAAGTTTTTTGGGAGAGCAGACCAGCTTGTCCGAGTTTAAAACCGCCGTAACGGGCTTCAGTCGGCGGGAGCGAGCGGCGGCACGTGGTCGGGAGCAGGGCCGTTACTGGCGATTTAGCGGAGCCGGGCGGCTGTTTCTGGATAGTTTTTACAAACAGGCTGAAAAGGCTGGACGACTTAATGCCCTGTCGCTGGCTTTGCAAGGGGCTTTGAAACTGCCCGGCTCGCTGGACGAGGCGGGGCAACAGTTGAGCGAGTTGGTGCGGGTCTGGCGGGATGTCCAGAGCATTGCCCCCGGCAAGCCCGCCGCCCATCCCGGTTTGCTGATTTACACCCTGAGTTATTTTTGGGCGGTGCAAAATCTGGAATGGCCGATTTACAGCCGCGAAACCCGCACCGCCCTATCCCACCTGGAGTTGCTGGGCAAAGAAGGGGCAGACCTCAGCGAAAGTTATAGTGCTTATTATCTGGCTTTTTTGCGGCTGGCGAAAGAATTGCAGCTTAACGCCTGGGAGCTGGAAAGCTTTTTACATTGGCGTAGTCAGCGTGATGAACTGGAAACCGCTACCCTGTCCGCCCCGCGCCGCAAACCCGTCAGCCAAAATGCCCAACGCCGCCGCCACTCCCGGCTGGAAGAATTACGGGCTGGATTAGAAACCCGGCTACGAAACGAAATTGGGGCGGGCTTGCGCGGGGTAACGGGCCGCAGTGCTGAGGTGGAAACGCTGGTTTTTCAGGAGCCTGAACAAGCCTTACGGCTGGAAATCCGATTGGAGGCCAAGCCCAGAGCCGGGGTTGCCTTTGATGGCTTTAGTGTCACTTTGACTTCTGACCCGGCAGGAGCCAAACTTGCCGCCGACCTAAATCAGTTTTTGACGGAACGCCCCGAATATCATTTTTACACTGACCCCCGCCACCCTGCCAAATCCCCCACTCCCCCCGACCTGCTAAACGAATTTTACCTGTTGCAGGTTTTTGAGCAGCCGGGGGGCGATTTCTCGCTGGTGGATGTCCTGGTAAATGAATGGCGGATTTTATACCCCTTCGCCCGTAGCCTGATTAGTCAGTTTGATGAGTTTCAGGTGGCAGGGGATTTCCCGCCCCTATCGCTGGTAGAAGAACCAGAGGCCGAGTTTGCTTATCCCGTCGAAGATAGCCCGGATTTGCAGAAGGTCGCCGAGGAACAGGCGGTCTATGACTATACCTCACCCCCAACCTTTGCGCCAGAGGAAGAAGGGGCGACTTTACCAGAGCTTTCGGGCCGGGATATGGAGCGACGGTTTATGGAAGCGCAAGCCAACCGACAGGCCGCGCAGGAGGTTTTGCAAATTGCCCGGATGCAGCCTCCGCCCCTGACCACCGAGCAAGCCGAAGCCATCAAAGCCTATGTCGAGGAGCGGCTGGTTATTAACCCGGAGAAAATAACCGAGATTCTTACCCATCTGGAGGCGGGACGAAGTGTACTGATGTATGGCCCGCCCGGTTGTGGCAAAACCCGACTGGCTCGCCTGTTAGCCGGACAATTAGGTGGGCGTGACCCTGGCTGGCTGACGGAGGGCGAGGCTACTAACTATACTCTGGCTACCGCCACCGCCGAATGGTCGGTTTATGAGGTAATTGGCGGTATCAGGCCGGGATTAGCCGCCGAGCTTGAACAACTTGTGGCCCAACCCCCCGACGCGGTAGCCCCAGAGCGCGACCAGTTGCAATACTATTTTGAGCCGGGAGTGGTGGCGCGGGCCGCTTTGGATTGCGAAACCAGTTTACGGACTAGCGGGCGACCCCACCACCTCATTATTGACGAATTTAACCGGGCTAATCAAGACCGGGCTTTTGGCGAGTTATTTACCCTGCTGGAATATCGTGACCGCCCCTTATTACCCGCCGAGCGGTTAGGACGACGCGCCCCGCTTTATATTCCACTGGCCTTTCGTATTATTGGCACAATGAATTCGGATGACCGCAACAGTTTGTTTGAGGTAGGGATGGCCTTGCGCCGCCGTTTTGCCCTGGTGGAGATAGATTTACCGCCACCCGAAGCCGAACGCCGCTTTTTACCTAAAGCGATTCAGGCCCGTCTGCCCCAGATTAGCCTGAACAGCGCGGGGGATTTTGCCATCCCCGAACTCCGGCAGGTGCGCGATAAATTGATGACGCTTGTAACTGCTATCCGGCCTGACCCGCTAGAACCGGGCGCAGGAGGTAAGAAAATCGGCACGGGGTTGGTGGTAGAGGCTTTAATTTTCTGTGCGGTGGCGGCCCGTTTCTACCAGAATCCAACCGAAGCCCTGGAAGATGCCATTCTAGCCGACATTTTGCCCCAGTTAGACCGGGCCCCCTCGGCGATTGCCCGTGCCCTGAAGGTGGTGGACGAAAAAGGGTCACTGGCAGAACTAAGGCGGGTGCGGGCCGCTTTGCAGCGAATGACCAAGTTCAATTCAAACTATTTTGCCTGAGATTGACACATAGGCTTGCTTTTGGTACTATTAGCCTGATAATTATGTTACGCGCCTGTAGCTCAGTGGATAGAGCGCTTGCCTCCGAAGTAAGAGGTCACTGGTTCGAGTCCAGTCAGGCGTACCTCCTCCGATAAGAATATGATGAACGAAAAACTAACTCACCAAACTTTTCACCTTGTGCCACTCGAATACTACGAAGCCCAACCCACTAACCAACCATATTTACCTGCACCAATGGCAGAAGGCCGTGAGAATTTTATTCATACCACCGATGGTACGGATAATCTAGTGGCTACTGGCAATCGTTTCTACACTGCCGACCCTCGCCCTTTCATCGTCTTGGTAATAGACCTAGCGAAGGTCGAAGCCCCCGTGAAATATGAAGACCCCAATAGAATATTTCCTCATATCTATGGCCCACTCAATCGAGATGCTATAATAACAGTACGGGCGGTGGAACGTACCCCGGACGGGAAGTTTTTACCTCTCACCGAAGTCTGATATTTTTAGCTGTACGAAAGATTTACACAGATGCACAAAACCATATATCGTTTTACCGCAGCCTTTATTTTTGGGCTGTTGCTAGCTTTGACGTTAGCGGCTTGCGCTGAGACCACCACAGTTAATCCAACTCCTAGAACCCCTGAACAGGTGTCTACAAGCTCTATAGCGGCTACGGCGGTAGTTGTTAAGCCTTATCCAACCCCGGCGACACTTGCCACAACCCTAGCTGCCGTAGCTACTACAACTGTACCCCCAACTACTACCACTGCCCCTGAAGCGGTAGCGGATAACCAGGAAGTGCCAGCCGAAGTTTTGCCACCCGCCCCAAACCTCCCCCTACCCAAACTTGAGGAATTGCCCCGGCTTAATGGTGTACCAAAAATCCCGGTGCTAAACTCCAGTCAGGCTACTGGACAGACCGCCCCGGTTATTAAGGCTAACTATGGCCTGAATGGTGCGCCGCGTATTGGGGTGCAAATCGGACATTATCAGATTGACCAATTGCCGGACGAACAGGCCAGTCTACGCGGGCAGACGGGCGGAAGTGGCGGTGGAGTGCGCGAAGTTGATTTAAATCAGGAAATTGCCCGAAAAGCTGCAGCCTTACTAGCCGCTAAAGGGGCAACCGTAGATATTTTGCCCGCTACCGTGCCAGTAGCCTATACCGCCGATGTTTTTATCGCTATTCACGCTGATGCTGCCCCGGCTGGTAATCCGAGCGGTTATAAGCTGGCCCGGAGTCGCTTTAGTGCCATCCCCCAAACCGATGATGCCCTGGTAAGTTATTTGTACGATAGCTACGGCAAGGCTACCGGGTTGCCCACCGATAGCGGCATTACCCGCAATATGACGGGTTACTACGCTTTTAATAATCGGCGGCGGATGTCAGCCATCAGCAAAATTACCCCTGCGGCGATTATCGAGATGGGCTTTTTGACCCACGCTTCTGACCGAGCGGTTATGCTAAACCGGCAGGAGGCGGTGGCGAAGGGGGTTGCCGATGGTATCTGGCAGTTTATCGAGAGTCGCCCGCCGCTAGACTTGCGCGAGAAGCCCCTATCTCAGGTTCAAGCCATTGAGGTGACTGGCGATAATGTTCCGGTTTATTCCGATACTGGTAGTCTAATCGCCTACGTCAGCAAGGGGCAGCGTTTTGAATATTTCGAGGTTAAGGGCGACAATTACTCGGCCTTTATTCCGATTTTGGGGCGCACAGGTTTCATCCGTAAAATCGATGTGATCAGAACAACTTCGCCCCGCTAACTCAAACCTAACCCCAGGACACGATGCATCGTGTCCCTACAATTGAAGGGGGAAATTCGTAGGGGCGAACCTTGTGTTCGCCCGATTGGTTAAACCTTATGACTGAACTAACCCTCCAAATTATGGCGGAGACCCTGGCGGTCTGTCGGTTAGATAAAGCCGCTCAATTTCCGGGCTGGGCGTTGGCTGGCGGCTTTTTCTCTGTAACCCGCACCTCGGACGAACTTTCGGTGGTTTGTTCCCAAAATCTAGTGCCGGAGGGGGTAAAATGCGAACGGGAGTGGCGCGGCCTGAAAGTGCTTGGCCCGTTGGACTTTGTCCTGACCGGGATTTTAAGTTCTTTAGCTACGCCATTGGCTCAGGCTGGCATCAGCATTTTCGCTATCTCCACTTTTGATACTGATTATTTGCTGGTGCGAGACCGTGATTTATTTGAAACTGTCAGCGTTCTAACTAATGCCGGGTTCAAGTTTCTAATGTGACAGGGGGTTTTGGTAGTGCGAACTCGATTAGTTTCAAGCACAGGATATGTCACTAACGCGATGGCATTAGGGCTAGTTAGCCTGTTCCTTATAGCTTTATTACTGAACGCCTGTGGAGGGGAAACCGCCATTGCTCACACCCCAACCAGTACCCCGCCGCCAACACCAACGGTAGCAGTAACAATTAATCCAGTATTTGCAAAGGCTGTGGCTGTACCAGATGGAGGATGTGCCAAGGTATCCACAATACAAATTGAGTCTGCACAACTTATTCAGAAAAAGATGGGCCAAATAACCTGTATGGAAGGTATAGTAATTTCTATTGCCTATAATTCAGATAAGGTAAGTATTGGCTTTGAAGCACATTACGACTCACAACTAACAATGACTGAGGCTTTATTTACTCTGGTAATACTCAATGATAAACTGGCTAATTCTGACAGAATTGCGTTAAACGGCTTAAAGAATCACAAGATTCGCGCAGTTGGAATAGCAGGTCGTTATTATTATGACAGTGCTACCAATAGCATATCTATTCCGGTAGAAAAACCAGAACAGATTCAGGATTTAGGCAACTAACTAATTCACTACAAGAGAAGAGGGAATCCCTTGAAAGCTCATCCAACTCAACCAAAAGCTTTAACATTTACATCCGTACTTATTTTGATACTAACTTTATTATTGTCCGCCTGTGGTGAAAATACTGCCACAACTGCGACTACCACCACGATTGCGACTAGCACAACGGGCGTGACAACTAGCACCCAGGGTACGGCAAGCAGCACCCCTACAATTGCGGCAACCACCACCATTGCGCCTAGCACAACCGATTTGCCAATCCCTACCACTGTTCCCCATCCCAGCCCGACCCCGGTGGCAAATCTGGTTTGTATCAATACCGCCAGTGACAAAAACCCTTTTGGCAACCTACAGGTTGGCACTTATGGCTGTGTGGAGGGGGTAGTGCTGGGAGTATCATTCAACCCCGGCGCGAATGACCAGTTCGTATATAGTAAGAACGTGGCGGTGGCTATATCCTTATATAATAGTTTTGAAATTGGGATAAGTGCTAATATAATGGTTGACAAAAAGAACTTATTTGACCAAAATACCCTACAGCAACTAAAAGGTAAAAAGGTGCGGCTCAAAGGCGAAGTGTCTCAGTTATCCACTGGCAGAGCCACAATTATCATTAAAGGTTTTGTATTGGAGCAGCCCAACCAGCTTCAGGATTTAAGTAACGAGCCGTAGCAATTAATAATGGAGTAAAAAGAATTGACCATAGCCGACAAAAACACCTCAAATCAGGACGAACTAAGCCGAGAGCTAGAGGCGGCGATTGACCCCTGGTTGGAGCATATGCGCTGGCGGCCCGATTTTGCCAAGTGGCGAGAGGGGCGCATCTGGCAGGAAAAGAAACAGGAGCGGAACTTAGCTACCCTGCGCCGCTTTTTGCACGAGGCCAGGATAAGCGAAAATATAACCGGGAAAACTATTCTTGACCTGGGCTGCGGGATGGGTGGTTATAGCACCGCCCTGGCTCTAGCTGGGGCAAAAGTCCAGCCTTATGATTACAATAAAGCCTATTGCGAAATTACCCGACTGCGGGGAGAGCGTTATAACCTGGGTTTTAGTCCGGTCAATGGGGCGGGCGAGGCTTTACCCTTCCCCGACCAACATTTTGACCTTATCATCTGTCTGGATGTGCTGGAACACGTACAAAACCCCGAAAAACTGCTGAGTGAAATTTCGCGCTGTATCAAACCGGGCGGGATATGTTACCTCACGGCTATTAACCGTTTCGCCTTCAACGATCCCCATTATCATGTAAAATTCGTAAACTGGCTGCCCCGCCGTTTTGCCGAGCCTTTTATGAAGTTCCGCAAACGCAACAAGGATAATTCGCGCTTTGGAGACCGCCAGACCCTTCACGAGATGCACTATTTCCGCTATAGCGAGCTAATCAAATTCGCCGCCCGTCATCGTTTCGCCGGAGTGAAAGAGCTAGGCGAACTAGAGTTGGCTACCCGCCAATACAAAGGCTGGAAAGAGCTGATTAAAAAAGCTGGATTATTGCGCCCCGCCTATAAACTCTATCGAAGCCTCTACAAAGGCACTTACCAGTTGATGTTAATCAAGGATTCAGGATTCAGGATTCAGGAGTCAGAATGAAAATTTTATCCTGTCCATCCTGTTTATCCTTGTTAATTTTTGTATGAAAATCGCTTTGTACAACGTGACCACCACCACCAAAACGGGTGGGGTTGAGAGCTTCGTCTGGGAGTTGGCCCGAAATCTGGCGACCCAATATCCCAACTGCCAGGTTGATATTATTGGCGGGAAAAGCCCCAAAGGTTTTAGCCATATTGACCCCGGCCCACGGGTGCGGATTATCACCCGGCCTTATTTGCCCCGCGAAACCATGCGCCGCTTGCCGATTATCAACAAAATGTACGGCCTGACCAAGCTGGTGGAGCGGCTGACATTTGGGCTAATTACCCTGCCGCTACTCTGGCGCGAGCACTATGACCTGATTCATATCCAGAAACCCTACGATTTACCTATCGCCAAATTAATTCGACTTTTGCGCGGCACTAAAATCCTGTTTGGCTGTCACGGCAAGGATTTTTTCCCACTCGATACCCTGTTCAGCAAAAAGCTGGATGGGGCGGTCTCGTGCAGCCATTACAACGCCGCAACGGTGCAAGAACATTATGGCCTGTTGCCGGAAGTGGTTTATAATGGGATTGATGTGGATTTATTTTCACCGCACCCGCCCCGTCCCGAACTTCGCCAGAAATACGCCGAGCCAACCGAAAAAATACTGATGTGGGTGGGGCGGCTGGTGCGCTGGAAAGGTTTGCAATACCTGATAGAAGCTCTACCAATCCTGAACGAACGTGGGTTAAGGTTAAAGGTGCTGGTTGCGGGGACGGGCGAGTATAAACCGGAGTTGGAGAAACTGGTGGGGCAACTGGGGGTCAGTGAGCAGATTATTTGGCTAGGCAATCTGCCAAACCGTGACTTGCCCGACTATTACGCCATCAGTGAAGCGATAATCGGCACTAGCTTTGCCAACGAAACTTTTGGCATTGCCCTGTGTGAAGCCGCCGCCTGTGAACGCCCCCTTGTCGCCAGCAATTTTGGCGGGTTCAAGGAGGTGGTGCGTGATGGCGAGACGGGCTATCATTACGAGCCCCAAAACTCCCGCGATTTAGCCGACAAATTAGCTAAATTGTTGTGTGACCCAGCCCAGGCCCAAATTATGGGCAAAGCCGGACGGCAATTTGTGGTCGAGAATTTCACCTGGCAACGGGTGGCGAAACGGGTTTATCGGGTGTATCAGGAAGTTTTAGGAAAACAGGAGCAAGAAACAAGAAGCAAGGAGCATGAATAACAACTATGGAAAATATTTTGTCGGAGAGTGGTATTTTGACGGTTGGGATACTAGTTTTTGACGAGGTAGAAGTGCTGGACTTCTGCGGGCCGTTTGAGGTTTTTTCGGTGGCGGGCATGCTAGAGGGCGAACCCAAAACCCGCGTTTATAATATTGCCCAAACCGACAGGCTGGTTAAGGCACGAGGTGGCTTTTTGGTGCAACCCCACTACACTTTTGAGAATCATCCGCTCCTGGATTTGCTGGTTGTGCCGGGTGGTTGGGGTACTCGCCGCGAGATTGATAACCCGGTTTTAATGGAATGGCTGGCGAAAGTAACCGCCCAAACCAAACTCAATAGTAGCGTTTGCACGGGGTCGTTTTTACTGGGCAAACTTGGGCTATATGATGGGCTGAAAGTGACCACCCATTGGGCCAGCCTTGACCGAATGGCCGAAACTTTCCCCAAAGTAGCGGTACAACGAGACGTGCGCTGGGTGGACGAGGGCAAAATTGTCAGCTCGGCGGGGATTTCAGCCGGGATTGATATGAGTCTGCATCTGGTCGAGCGGATTTTTGGACGAGATACGGCCCTGGCTACCGCCCGCCAGATGGAATACAATTGGGTCGAAAACTAACTATTCACCACAAAGGCACAAAGGACACGAAAAAAAAGAAAATTAACAAGAATGCACACCTATTCTTTGATATAATCGTTGCGGAGGCCGAGGGCTTCGGGGGCGTGCAGACGGAGCATAATATGGTTAATATCGGCAGGGATTTGGCGTTTGGTCAGGCGCGAAACCAGCACCATCGTCAGGAACGAGAATGGCACTGACCAGATAGCGGGTTGGGCCAACAGGGTTGAGAATAGCGGGTCAGTGCCAGCTACCACTACCCCGTTGCCAATCGCCGAACCAGAGTCACCAAAAATCATCGTAATAACAATCGCCAGCGAAGCGGACAAACCTCCCGCCAATACTCCCGCCGTAACGCCACTACGAGTCAAGCCACTCCACCACGTACCAAGCACTAGCATCGGGAAAAAAGAACTAGCGGCAATCGCGAAAGCCCAACCCACTAACAGGTTAATATCAAACTTATCTACAAAAAGCCCCGCCCCAATCGCCCCACCCCCCGCCAGGAAAGCAGCAGTGCGGAAGGCGTAACGCCGTTCGCGGGTAGAAGCCTGGGGGCGCAACATCCGAGCATAAATATCGTGGGATAAAGCCCCAGATACCGAAACCAGCAAGCCGCTAAAAGTGGACATGAAAGCCGCAAAAGCTCCTGCCGCCGTAATCGCCAGCAAAATCTGGGCTAACCACTCCGGTAAAATCTTCCCCGGCAACTCCAGAACCACCCGGTCAGTCGTGCCGAGGGCATAAAGTTCGGGAGCATGCACCCGGCCTAGCACTCCAAAAATCGGCGGGAAAAGATAAAAAACCCCAATCATCCCCAACACAATCAAGGTAGTATGGCGGGCTTTTTTGCCGTCGGTGTTGGTGTAGAAACGCACCAGAATATGGGGTAGACCAGCCGTGCCAAAAATAATGGCGACTATTAGTGAATAACTGTAAAGTAGCGACAGAGTGGGGCTACCAACCGAGTCCCCGGTAAGCGGGCCAAAAGCGTGCGCCCAAACAGTTCCGGTAGGGGCATTGGGTACAGTCGCGCCAGCCGCAAAGCTCAAGCGGTTGGGCTCAAGCAATACCAGTTCGCCGCCGCTAAGTTTATAAGGCTGCCCAGCCTCCAGAATTACAGGTGTAGCATCCTCGATTTGTACTTTCCCGCGCTGACCCAGCGTAAAAGTAACCGGGGCGTTAAATTGTAGATGGGTATTGCTTTTATAGTCAATCGTGATATTAGCGGCGAAACGGGGCGAATCAGGGCTGTCTTGTTGAGAGCGAAGATGGTCGCCGTAATTGCCAAAAAAGCCCAGCAATAGAAAAACTGGCACACTAATGGCGAAGATTTTTAGCCAGAATTGAAAAGCCTGGACAAAGGTAATACCCTTCATACCACCCAAAACCACGTTCAGGGTAATTACCGCCCCCACGATTACCACGCCCAACCAATAGGGCGCGTTGAGCACCGATTGCAGGGTTACGCCCGCCCCTTTCATCTGAGGCAGCATATAAAAAAAGCCGATAATCATCACAAAACCAACGGTGATTTTGCGGAAGGCCATACTGTTAAAACGACCCTCGGCAAAATCCGGCAAGGTATAAGCCCCGAAACGGCGCAGGGGTGCGGCTACAAACAGCAGCAAAAACAGATAACCCGCCGCATAGCCAACGGGATACCACAACACATCATAACCAAACTTCATCACCATCCCGGCGACACCCATAAAACTGGCGGCACTCAAATATTCGCCACTAATCGCCGCCGCGTTCATAATCGGCCCGACGGTGCGACTGGCAACAAAAAAGTCGGAGGTAGTGCGGACAATGCTGGTCGCCCAAATGCCAAGCGTCCCGGTTGCCCCTATCACCAACACTATTGCGATAATACTTAGCCAGTTTATGTTATTCATAATCCAAAATCTAAAATCGAAGGTCAAAGGTCGAAAGTCAGGGGAAATTGCCGAAGAAGCAGGCCCTGTCCTGCGATAATCCTCGGCTGACGGAGCAGCCTCCTACGAATTTCCCCGAAATATCCTGTTAATCCTGTCCATCCTTGTTAGTTTTTTTCCGACAACTGATGACCGACAACCGACGACCGTTACTCCACCAGCTTGGTAAATTCTTCCTCATATTTATCGGCGGTACTAACAAAATAAAAGGCCAGTAGCCAGATTAGCGGGTAAATCAAAATTGCCAGAAAGAGCCAACTAACGGGAAAGCCGAAAAGTTCAAACGAAACCAGGTCGCGCAGCCAGAAATTGAGGAGGGGCAGACTCAGGATGATTATCAGAAAGGTAATAGCGACACTGATACTCAAAGCCCGTTGCCGCCTAATCAGGTCGTTGAGGAAAACCGCCCCGTAAGTGGTCTGTTCGGCTACTTCCTGTAAGGTTTGCTCATTATCAATTTCCTGGGTACGCTCAAGTTCCGCCACCAGTGGGTAATTAAAATCCCCACCAATTTCGTCCGATTCTTCATTCTCACTTTCCAGGTCAAGCGAATAAGAACCACTTTGTAATAAGAGGGCGTGAAATTCGGGGTCAACTTTGGATAAGTTTACGTTATTATTTTCGGGTCGTCGGATGATTGCCATAGGTTGCCTTTTCAGTCACTTCTTTGAAACTGGTAGGTAATCTTTCTCTAAAATTGAGGAATTTCAAATATTATAGCACAGGCTGGAAACAGGGGTGTTCGCCAAATTGCCCAGAGGCGCGGGCTGTGCTAAGATAGCTCAAATTTTTTAGTGGTCTAATGCTGATTTTATAAAGAGGAGATTTTATCTGAGCAAGCAATTCATCAATTGGAGCGACATTGAGCGGATGGTCAAGAAACTGCTCCAGGAGTTACCCACCGATTATGATAATATTCTGGTAGTGACAAGGGGCGGGATGGTTCCAGCCTGCCTTATCAGCGAAAAAACCAATATTCGCAACATTCTGGTAGCGGCGGTAATGTTTTATAACGGTGAGGAGCGGCAAAAAGAGCCGATTTTCCTGCAATTCCCCCAGGATACCCAGGTGCATAACCGTAAAATTCTGGTGGTGGATGATGTGTGGGATACCGGGAATACCGTCATGGCGGTACGCGAACGCCTGGAACGGGCCGGAGCTAATGCCGAGGTAGCGGTGCTGCACTTCAAACCTAAAAACAGCCATTTCCCACCTACCGAAAAACCTGATTACTTTGCCGAAGAAACCGATGCCTGGATTGTCTATCCCTGGGACCCTGAGCGTTAGGGCTGTCCCAATTTTTAACCGACAACCAACAACCGACTAATAGAGGAACTGGTGGTTAAACTAAAAATAGATGAATTGACAGAGTTAGGTCTCGCCAAAATGCTCCGCAACGGAGTGCCGCCAAACGAGGCCGAAATCTCCGCCCCGATTTATCTTGAGGCCGAGCTTTGGGGCAAACGCACGCATGGTTTCCGCCACCTCAATAATAATCTGATTCAATATCGGCAAGGGGACACCCGCCGCACCGAACTAACCATTCAGCGCGAAACCCCGGTGTCGGCTCTGGTGGACGGTGGTTTTCACTTCCCCTATTTCAACCACCACACCGGAATGAAACTGGCGATTGAGAAGGCTCAAACAAGCGGGTTGGCGATGGTAGGGGTACGCAACGGTGGGGCTAGTGGCTTGTTGGGCTATTATAGCCAAATGGCAACCGAGGCGGGGTTGGTAGGAATTGCCTTTAACTCTGCCCCCTCAACGGTGGTGCCTCCAGGTGGAATTATCCCCATGCTCAGTACCAATCCCCTGACTATTGGCATCCCGCGCCCCGGTCAAGCCCCGCTCATTCTAGATATGGCAACCAGTGCTGGGACATTTAATCAAGTTTTGGTAGCCCAGCGCGACAAAAAGCCTTTGCCAGAAGGGATAGCGGTGGATTTAGAGGGCAACCCGACTACTGACCCGTTTGCTACCGTAGATGCCAGCAATCGTCCCCGGCTTTTACCCTTTGCTGGCTACAAGGGCTTTGGACTGGCCTTTATGATAGAAATGTTGTGCGATGCCAGCCTGGGTACGCCCGTTGGTAACAGCAAAATTGAGCCAGTAATTCACCAGCCCGCCCATTTTAACGGCTTATATCTAGCCTATCGTCCCGATTTGTTTGTAGATCGGGCGGTTTTCGATGCTCAGGTGGAGCAGCTAATAAACGATACAAAAAATAGCCAGAAAGCCCCCGGCGTGACCGAAATCCGCTTGCCCGGTGACGAAAGCCAGCGTCTCAAAGCCCAAATCCTGGCACGGGGCGAAATCGAAATTGAAGAACCGACCTACCAGTTTTTGCTGAATTAGTCCTAATCATGATTTCAAGAATGGTAGGTTGTACTTACTTTGGGTTTGTCCAATCAGACCATTGAAAGGGTTTAAGTAGGCAAAGTTACATATACAAATATTTCTATAGATAACTTTGCCTTATTTTAGCCCTCTAACTAGCTGTCCGGGGATAGCGTAGGGTAAGGACAGCAATGAAAAGCAAAGGTAGGAAAGAAGCCCCGGAAACCTGTAACCAGGTCACACCTCCCGTAGCTACAAAGTAGATTGTACCGATCCAATCAATGGCCTGGATGCCAATCATAGCCCTAATCCAAATAATATGGCGTTGAGGGTCACGCATTGCCAGGAACATTCCGTAGGCAAAACCAAGCGACCGCGCGCCAAACATAGTGAACAACCAGTAGACCCACTCAGGAGCTTCCTTCAACCCAAGTAACCCTGCAAACTGGGCGGGTGCGAAAATGAACACAATCCCTAGAATTACCTGCACGGTCCCAATCCCCCCAAGAGTCAGCCTTAATAGAGACGATGATCTTGTCATTTTGTACCTCCATAAATTTAGTTTGTAGCAGTAAGCAAATTTATTAGCTACTTTTTAGCCTCAAATTTAGCCAATAACAGCTCAATAATTTGTGTTGCGCGATAGGTTGTAGTGAACTAGCTCTTGACAAGTTTAGCATCTCTTAGTATACTTTGTAAAGTAGTTACCTAAAAGTGCAGTAATTTCATTTTTGATACTAATGGAGAAATAGTATGGGTCAAAAAAATTGTCCAATTCAGCGGGCGGCAAATGTCCTTGAAGGAAAGTGGACTATGCTAATATTGCGAGAATTATTGTCGGGAACAAAAAGGTTTGGAGAACTGCGAGCGGAAATACTGGGCGTTAGCCCAAAAACGTTAACGGAGCGTTTGCGAATTTTAGAAGATCAGGCTATTATCTCGCGAAAAGTGTACCCGGAAATACCGCCGCGAGTGGAATACAGTTTGACAGAGCTAGGCGAAAAGGTTCGGCCTATTATTGAAGCTCTGTCGGTTTGGGGGATAAATTTACCCCTTCCCTCGGAGGGCGAGAGATTTAGTGCATAGACAAGTCTCAAAAGATTTGTCACCAGTAACTAAAAACCTGGAGTGTTCCCTCCTACATTCTGGCTATTTTATCCTTACTTCTTTATTCTCGCGTCTTGCTTCTTCTTGACAGCAGCAAAGTCATTCCTTATAATAAACCTACCGACCGTTCGGTTGAACATTCCCTTCAAATTTTGTTAATTTAAAGTGTAATTGCTCAAAGTGGAGCTAAAACATGCCTACCAAACCCTTACCCTCTTTTATTACTGAAAATACAGTTTTGCCGATTATTGCCGCCCCGATGTTTCTGGTATCCGGGCCGGAGATGGTGCTGGCAACCTGTAAAGCGGGGGTTATCGGCTCTTTTCCAGCTCCCAACGCCCGTACCCTTGAGGTTTTAGATGAGTGGCTAAACCAGATAACCTCAGAATTGGCCCTTGCCAGAGAAACTGAACCAACTAAAAAGATTGCGCCCTGGGCCGCTAATATTGTGGTTCATCGCACCTATAATCGGCTACGGGATGAGCTTGATTTAATCGTGAAATACCGCGCCCCGATAGTGATTACCGCCCTGGGTGGCCCTGCTCCAATTGTCGAGGCGGTTCATTCTTATGGTGGAATTGTGCTGGCGGATGTAAATTCGGTAGCTTTTGCCGCCAAAGCCGCCAAAACCGGGGTGGACGGGCTGGTGTTAGTCAGTGCCGGGGCGGGTGGGCATGCGGGCACTATGACTGGGTTTGCCTTCGTGGAGGCGGTCAGGACTTTCTGGGATGGCTGGATTGTGCTGGCGGGGGGTATCTCTACCGGGCGAGGAGTGCGGGCGGCCCAGGCCTTAGGGGCAGATTTAGCCTATATGGGGACGCGCTTTATCGCCACCCAGGAGAGTCTAGCCAGTCAGGATTATCGTCAGATGTTAGTAGAAGCCAGCACCGACGATATAATTCTCACCAACGCTTTTACGGGAGTGCCCGCCAATATGCTAAAACCAAGTATTCGTCGCCAGGGACTTGACCCCGATAACCTTAAACCAAAAAACCAGATTGATTTTGACGACCCGCAAAGTGGCATGAGAGCCTGGAAAGATGTCTGGTCGGCAGGGCAAGGCGTGGGGGTAATCAGGGAAGTGCTGCCAGTGGGGGAATTGGTGGCCCAACTTCGCCGCGAGTATACCGAGGTTCTGCGCCAAGAAATAAATAATCCCTGGTCTTAAACCTAACCCCCTAGCCCCCTTCCCTGAAGCGGAAGGGGGAATATACTTTTGACTCGTTACTCGCTACTCGTTACTTTTATCCGAGGAGGAATTTATGGTTGCGATGATTGCCACTATTAACCCCTATACATTGGGCGCGTATGCCCCGGTGGACACCGAAATAGAAGCCGAGAAACTGCAAGTATTCGGGGAAGTACCGTCAGATTTGAACGGGGTATATGTGCGGAACGGGCCGAACCCCCGCTATGAGGCAAAGGGGCGGTATCACTGGTTTGATGGCGATGGTATGTTGCACGCCGTCCATATCAAAGATGGGGTCATCAGTTATCGCAATCGCTGGATACGCACGGCTGGCTTCGAGCGGGAACAGGCCGAAGATCGCAGCATCTGGACGGGCTTGATGGAGTCTATGAAGCACAACCCGGCGGATATGCCCCTCAAAGACACAGGTAATACCGACCTGGTTTATCATAACAAACACCTCTTGTCGCTCTGGTATATGGCGGGGCAACCCTACAAGGTGGATGCCTGTAGCCTGGAAACGCTGGGGGTGGAGGATTTTGGCGGCAAGCTGCGCAACAAAATGTCAGCCCACGCCAAAGTTGACGAGCATACCGGGGAGTTGATGTTCTTCGATTACGGGCCGCGCCCTCCTTATATGACCTATGGGGTCGCTTCAGCCGATGGAACTTTGACCCACCTCGTGCCGATAGATTTGCCCGGTTCGCGCTCGCCCCACGATATGGCGATTACTGAGAACTATTCGATACTGTTTGATATGCCTCTGTTTGCCGACTCCGAAGCCTTGAAGCAGGGTCGCACCAGTGTTAAATTCCACCGTAACACCCCCACCCGGATTGGGGTTATTCCCCGACACGGCGATAGTGCCTCGATTCGTTGGTACGAAGCCGAAGCCTGTTATATGTATCACACCATCAACGCTTGGGAAGAAGGCGACGAGATTGTGCTGGATGGTTGCCGAGTGGTCAATCCTGAACCGCCCCTGACCGGAGAGGGCGAACTAGAGCGGATGTTGGCCTATCTGCGGTTGGATGCGCGGCTCTATCGCTGGCGGATAAATCTGCGGACGGGGGCGGTTAAAGAGGGTTACGCCGATGACGATAACTCTGAGTTTCCTACCATGAACATGAACCATCTGGGGCGTTTCTCGCGCTACGCCTACAATGTGCATATTTCACCCGAACCAACCCTGCTGTTTGATGGAATAGTGAAATACGACACGGTTAAGGGTAGTTCTGAGAAATATTTCTTTGGGCCGGGACGTTATGGAAGTGAGTCGCCCTTTGCTCCCCGCCCTGGTTCACGCCCAGGCGTAACCGCCGAGGATGATGGCTATCTGCTTACGTTTGTCCATGACGAAAGCGCGAACTACTCAGAATTACTTATTATGGACGCGAAAAACCTGACGGCTGGGCCAATCGCCCGTGCCAGAATCCCCCAGCGTGTGCCGTTGGGCTTCCACGCTTGCTGGGTTCCCGAAGAAAAGCTGTAGAAGGAGCCAGAATCTTGTTCCCCCTTCCACTTTAGGGAAGGGGGTTAGGTTTGCTTCCGACAACCGTTAAAGGAGAGGTTATGATATTACGTTCTGAGGCGGTTATTGCTGATTATACCGCCAGGGGCTGGTGGGGTCATGAAACTCTGAACGATATGCTAGCCCGACATGTCAGGGAAACACCGGGACAGGACGCGCTGGTTGACCCATCCAACCGGGCCGAAATCACCGATGGCGCACCCAAACGTTACACCTACGCCGAACTAGACAGGGCGGTTAATCGGCTGGCGGCGCGTTTGCTGGAACAGGGCGCGACCAAAGATACTATTATGGCGGTGCAGTTGCCCAATATCGCCGAACTGGTGCTGGTTTATCTGGCGGCGGCTAAGATTGGGGCCATCGTGAGCCCCTTCCCGGTACAATATCGCGAGTTTGAGCTTGAGCAACTCGGTAATTTTGTCGAAGCGGAACTGTTTATCACTGCTGGACGTATCGGCAAACATCTGCATGCCGAAATGGTGGCTACCCTTCAACCAAAAATGCCCAAACTAAAGAAAATTCTGGCATTGGGCCAAAACCTGCCGGATGGGGTAATCGCCCTTGACCCCTTGCTGGAAACCGAACCTGACTTTACGCTTCTGGGAAAACATGTGAGCCAACATCTAGTCAACGCCAACGATATTGTGACCATTTGCTGGACATCCGGCACGGAGGGACGACCCAAAGGCGTGCCGCGCAGCCACAACGACTGGATAGTCCCGGCCTATGGCACAGTAGATGCCGGGGAAATTGAGGCGGGTTGGCACTTGTTGAACCCCTTTCCGTTGGTCAATATGGCGGGAATTGGTGGGATGCTAGTACCCTGGCTGCTAACCGGGGGCAAGCTGGTGATGCATCATCCGCTGAGTTTGCCCGTTTTCTTGCAGCAAATCGCGCAGGAAAAAATTCACTATACCGTTGCGCCGCCCGCCCTGCTCAATATGTTGCTGCAAAACGAGGCTTTGCTTGCCAGTGCCAATATTCGTAGCATTAAAACAATTGGTTCTGGCTCAGCCCCGCTTTCACCCTGGATGGTTAAATCCTGGCAGGATAGGTTTGGGATAAAGGTTATCAACTATTTTGGCTCAAACGAAGGCACTACCATTGTCAGCGGGCCCCGCGAAATCGCCGACCCAGAGCATCGCGCTCAATTCTTCCCACGCTTCGGGGTGGCAGGCTTTGATTGGACAGCACGGGTGGCTCAGCGAATGAGCACCAAACTGGTTGATTTGTCTACCAATCAAGAGATTACTGAGCCAGCGCAACCGGGCGAACTTCTCATTAAAGGGGCGGCGGTATTTCTGGGTTATTACAAATCGCCCGACCTGACCGCCAGAGTGATGGATGCTGACGGTTTTTTTCATACGGGTGATATGTTTGAGATTGCCGGGGATATGGGTCAGTTTTACCGTTATGTAGGCCGTAGCAAAGACCTGGTGATTCGGGGTGGCATGAATATTTCGCCTGAAGAAATCGAGACGTTATTGCAAGGCCATCCAAAAGTGGCGGAAGTGGCGGTGATTGGCGTGCCCGACCCGGTGATGGGTGAAAGGGTTTACGCCTGTGTTACGCCCCGCCCCAATCAGGAAATTACGTTGGAAGAACTGGTCGAATTCTTAAAAGAAAAGAAAATCGCAGTCTTCAAGTTGCCGGAAAAGCTGGTGATAATGCCCGCGCTACCACGCAACCCGGTGGGCAAACTGTTAAAGGGCGATTTGCGCCGGAATTTGCAGGAGGTATAAATGGCAAAGTCGGTATATATTTTGGGTGGCTACCAGACGGATTTTGCCCAGAACTGGAGTCGGGCTGGCAAAGGAATGTATGAGATGATGGGCGAGGCGGTAGAGGGCGCGCTTTCGGCTACCCGAATTGACCCCGAAGAAATTCAGGTCGCCCATATCGGCAATTTTGCCGGAGAGCTTTTCACCGGGCAGGGTCAACTTGGCGGCTTTTTCGCTTCACTCAATCCCGCCTTTGCCATGTTGCCAGCCTCTCGCCACGAAGCGGCCTGTGCTTCCGGCAGTATCGCTTTATTAGCGGCAGCCGCCGAAATTGAGGCCGAACGTTATGATTTGGCTTGTGTGGTGGGTATTGAGTTGATGCGGAATGTTTCAGGGCAAAAAGCGGCGGAACATCTGGGGGCGGCGGCCTGGGTGGGTCGGGAAGCGCAAGAGGCGCAATTCCCTTGGCCTTATTTGTTCAGCCAGATTGGCGACGAGTATGCCGAACGCTATGGCCTGAAATATGAACACCTTGCCCGTATCGCTGAGATTAATTTCGCCAACGCCAAACGCAACCCTAACGCCCAGACCCGCCAGTGGGTATTTAATGAGCGCAGTTTTAGCAAGGATGATTTCACTAACCCGGTGATTGAGGGGCGCATCCGCAAGCAAGATTGCGGGCAGATTACCGATGGGGCGGCGGTTTTGTTTCTGGCCTCCGAAAAATATGCCCGACGCTACGCCCAAACACGTGGCCTAACCCTGGAAAACATCCCCCAGATCAAGGGCTGGGGGCATCGTACTGCCCCAATGTTGCTGGAAGATAAGTTCAAAATGAGTCGCAACACCCCTTATGTTTTCCCTCATGTGCGCCAGACTGCCCTGGATGCTTTTCGCCGCGCCAACCTGTCCGGTGCGGAGGCTCTGGACGGGATTGAGCTGCACGACTGTTTCACCACTACCGAATACATGGCGATTGACCATCTGGGTCTGACCCCACCCGGTCAAAGCTGGCAAGCAATTGAAAACGGCGACATCGAACCCGGCGGTAAGTTGCCGATTAACCCTAGTGGCGGGCTGTTGGGGTTGGGCCACCCGGTGGGCGCGACGGGCGTGCGAATGGCCCTGGACGCTTACAAACAGGTGACAGGTACGGCGGGCGATTATCAGGTGGAAGGGGCTAAAACCTTCGCCACCCTGAACATCGGCGGCAGTACCACCACTTGCGTCAGTTTTATTATTGGAGTCTAAATTTTGGCGATAACAGCAGATAACGAAATTCCTGAAATAAAAGAGCGGGAGCGCGAGATTCTGGCGGTGGCGGCCCAGCTTTTCGCTCAGGATGGCTTTGAGACGGTGGCGGTGCGGAATATCGCCGAGAAGGTGGGGCTGTCAAAAGCTACCCTTTATCACTATTTCAAGGACAAGGACGAAATATACGCCCGTATCGTAATAGATACACTGGAAAAACTTTGTCTTATCACTGAGGAGAAAGTGGCTGAGGCTTCTACCGCCCGCGAAAAATTAGCCTACTTTATGGAAGCTAACGCCCGATTTTTCGAGGAAAACATCTGGACTGCCACCGCGATGTTGCTAGGTCTGGGTGGGTTAAAGCAACCCCACGCCCGCGATAAAGCCGCTTATTGGCGTGACCGTCATGAGCAAAATATCCGGCAGATTATCGAGGCGGGGATTGCCCAGGGCGAGTTTCGCGAGATTGACCCGGTGGTTGGTGGTCGGGCGATATTATCTACCCTGAACTGGATGGCCCGTTGGTATAAACCAGAAGGGCCACGCCGCGCCGCCGAGTTCGCCCAGGATTACGCGAATTTTTTCCTTGAGGGTTTTAACCGAGGTTGACCTTACCCCCTAGCCCCCTTCCCTAAAGTGGAAGGGGGAATAATAAAACTTATTAAATTTTTTGAGGTTTGGGTTTTTCGATAATAAAGACCACATATATACCTGCCAGCAACCCAATCAGAGTTCCCCAAATAAAAGTCGTATCTTTCCACATTATTATTTTCAGGAAAGCCACTTCCAGATATACTATAAGGGTGGTTATTTTCGCTACCCAGCTTCGACTGGTTATGAGGGCATAACTTAGGAAAAGGGCGTGCCCGGAGATAAAGGGAACACTCACCAATGCTCTTAATATGGCAAAAAATATGACAGGTACTTCAACTAGCCATTGAGCAGCTTTTATCTCATTCCAACGGGCGGCTCGGTCAAACAGGAAGGCTACAAAAGGTACGCAAATTGGCACAAAATAGAAAAGCAGCAATTCTCGCAAAGCCCCTCTAGTGAGAAAATACGAGGGGCCGATGAAAAATAAGCTTACCAATAACGAAATTGCCAAAACAGTAACAGGTCGAAACAAAACCAGGCGATAGCGATTTAACATCTTTTCTCCTTACCTCAGCATTCAAACATAGCATTTAATAGAAGGTACTAGATGTTAAACGACACAACCTCTGCTATAATATACGAACAAAATTTCAAAAGATGGAAAATGGAAAATAGCAAGGGAGGTGGCAAAAGTGGAATTGCTTTTTGATACGGTTGACTCTGAAATTGGCAAAATCTTGTTAGTCTCGGAGGGGCAGGCGTTATGTGCGCTGGACTTTGAGAATTATGAGGCGAGAATGACAAAATTCCTTAAAGCTCGTTATGGCGAATATAGTTTGAAAAATAGCCCGGATGCTAACGGCTTTAGTACAAAGCTAAAGGCTTATCTGGCGGGGGATTTTGCCAGCCTTGAGGCAATTCGGGTCAGTGTGGGTGGTACGCCCTTCCAGCAACAGGTCTGGAACGCCCTTAGAACTATCCCGCCCGGTCAGTATTATACCTACGGTCAATTAGCGGCGAAAGTCGGGCGACCTACCGCTTATCGGGCGGTTGGTATGACCAACTCCCTGAACCCGGTAGCCATTGTCTTACCTTGTCACCGGGTATTAGGAGCAAATCTGGCCCTGACTGGCTATGCGGGCGGGTTAGAGCGCAAACGTTGGTTGTTACGCCACGAGGGGGTTGCTCTTTAATGTTGTCAGTTGTCGGAAAAGAATTAACAAGGATGAACAGGATATTTTGGAAATAATTGTAGGAGCAGGCTCTGTTCTGCGACAGCTATCGGCTGACGGAGCATCCTCCTACATTCTTACTCCTTACTTCTTATTCGGCGGTAGGGAGATGGACGTACATCGTCTGAATACCAACTCGACCCGGCCCGATAAACCGATTCATAAACAGATTAAAGCCACCCAGAAACCCGGTGCTAAGGCGTTGCGAATTGGTGGTCATCTGGACGCTGGCATCCTTGTAGAGAAAACCGCCCGGTTCAACGTCAATTGCTTCGCCGGGTCGCAAATTCACCTCATAAACATTACCATAACCATGAAGTAGCAATAAACCGGGCTGCTGGGGAGCCACAAAGCGGTCAATCCAGAAACCAGTGCCGCCAAACAAGATGTTCGCTACGCCTTTTACCCGGAAGAAACTGTAATCAACCGAGCCAGTAGCCGCCAGAAATTGGTGCTCCCGGACGTGCAACTCCTCACCAGGGCGAATATGAATTGGCACAATCTCACCCGCATCGTCGCGACTAAAACCGATTGAACCGGGGCCAGTGGCTTCCGTTACGAAAATCTGCATCCCCGCCATCATCCGCTTGAAAGCACCTTTAAGCGGTTTTATCCCGATATTTATTTGAGGATGTTTCCAGAGCAAAATATGATGCTCAAAATAAACATTTTCGCCAGGGCCAAGAGCCACCTCCACCTGTGGCACAATATTTCCGGCAATCCGCACTAAAGTATTGCCTATGCGCGTTTCACGAATATCCGCGCCCTGAGCCTGAGTTGCACCCGTCCAACCGGGATCCTGGTGACGATACATGTTATAGCCAAAGGGGTCGGGTTGGCCTTGATAACCACCAGGGGCATCCAGATAATCCGAGCCGCAGCGACAAAGGGTTGTCTCACTTGCCTGTAACACTCCACAACCAGGGCAAACCTTGAGGTCAGGGGAAAGAGAAGTAAACATTTTTCACTCCTTATGAGTTGAAACAATTTTGTACAACGCTTAACAGGATGATAATCTATTCCACCGTCACCGATTTAGCAAGGTTGCGGGGCTGGTCAACGTCACAACCGCGCTTGACGGCAATATGATAACTCAACAATTGCATCGGCAGAGTGGCGAGAATTGGAGTCAGGAGCGGGTCACAGGCCGGAATATAGATAACCTCATCGGCTTTTTTGGCAATCTCAGTATCACCCTCGGTAGCGATAACCAGCACATAAGCATCACGGGCTTTGGCCTGTTCAACTGCCGAAACCACCTTTTCATATATCTTGCTCTGCGGGGCAATCGCCACCACTGGCAAACCATCATCCAGCAGGGCAATCGGGCCGTGTTTCATCTCGCCAGCCGGATAGCCTTCGGCGTGAATATACGAAAGCTCCTTGAGTTTCAAAGCACCTTCCAGGGCAATCGGGTAGTTAATACCCCGACCCAGGTACAAAAAGTCACGGGCATTGAAAAGTTTGCGGGCAATCGCTTCGTAAATCTTATCCTGCGCCAGAATATCGGCGACCTGCTTGGGTATCTCGACTAACCCTTGCAACAAAGTCTGGGCTCTATCCTGACTTAGCGTACCGCGCTGCCGCCCCAGGTAAACCGCCAGCATTACTAAATCCACCAGACTGGCGGTAAAACTTTTGGTGCTGGCGACCCCGATTTCCGGCCCAGCCTGATTATAAATCAGGGCATCAGCCTGCCGCGCCGCCTGACTACCTACCACGTTTACAATTGAAAGCAATTTGGCCTGTTTGTTATGGCCTTCTTCCATCGCCGCCAGAGTATCCACCGTCTCACCAGATTGGGTAATTGCCACCAGCAGATGACGGGATGTGATAATCGGGTCGCGATAACGGAACTCGCTGGCAATATCCACTTCCACCGGGATACGAGCCAATTCCTCAATCAGATATTTACCCACCAACCCGGCGTGCCAGCTAGTGCCACAGGCCGTAATAGTCACTTTCTCGATGTTGGCGATTTCGGCAGGGGTAAACTTAACATCCTCTAGCAAAACCTGCCCCGCCGCTACATCCACCCGCCCCCGAATGGTATCGGTAAGAGCCTGGGGCTGGTCGTAAATCTCCTTCTGCATAAAATGCTTGTAGCCACCCTTAGCCGCACTGATGGCATCCATATTCATGACCAGAATCTCTTTTTGAATGACTTCGCCCGCCAGATTATAGAAAACTACCCCCTTCCGTGATAGTACCGCTACTTCGCCGCTATCAAGAAAACTCATGCGGCGGGTATGGGGCAACAGGGCTGGAATATCACTGGCAACAAAGCTTTCACCCTCGTCGCTGTAGCCAATCACCACCGCCCCGGCGTTGCTTAGACGAGCGGCGACGATTTTATCTGACTCATCGGCGCAGATTGTCACTAGAGCCGCTGTTCCCCGAATTTCGCCTAAAAGTTTTATTACGGCCTGTTCCAGCTTCAAACCTTCCTGGTAAATATGTTTTTCCAGCAAGTGAGCCATAACCTCAGTGTCGGTTTCGCTAGCAAAAGTAAAGGAGTAGCCGCTTTTGGCTAAATCCTGTTTCAGTTTTACATGGTTCTCGATAATGCCGTTATGCACCACCACCACCTGATTTTTAGGGCCACGATGTGGGTGAGCGTTATTTTCGGTTGGCTTGCCGTGCGTGGCCCAACGGGTATGCCCCATCCCCAACGTTCCACGCAGGGGGTGGGCTTCGGTATCGAGAGCCGCCGTCAGGTTGGAAAGTTTGCCCATACTCCGCCGCAGGTGCATCTCGTTACTTTCGTCCAGCACCGCTACCCCCGCCGAGTCATAGCCCCGATACTCGAGGCGTTGCAAGCCGCCGATGATTATTGGCAGAGCCTCTTTATCCCCAACGTAGCCAATTATTCCACACATTTGTATTACCCCTTAAATAGTTGTTAGTTATTGGTTGTTAGTTGTTGGTCGAAACCATTGATTTCAGATTTTGACTTTCAACCTTCGACTTTTGACTTTCGACCTGTTGGAGACAACCGTTCGAGGAATAATATCACAATTTTGGCGTAACTACTGCCAACCTTTTGCCTTTTATAAGTGGATGCGGGTTAATCGAACATCTAAAATCTAAAATCGAAAGTCAAAAAGGGGGATTATTCTAATGAAAAGTTTAAATTTGCAGAAAGTTACTATCGGGATTCTTAGCTTTTTAACTATTGGGCTAGTTGTAACACTGATATTGGTATTGGTTTATGGCAATCCGTCACAAACCCTCCCGCCCCAATCCCAAATAGCTACCCCCATCCGCCAGGCAATTCCTGCCACTAGCGCAGCCCCTGTTGCAAATCCAGCCCAGATTATTACTCCAACAGCCAGTCGTTCTATTTCAGTTAGTGCCATCGGGCAGGTACAGGCTACCCCGGATATGGTTACGCTGAGCGTGGGAGCGGATATTCAAGCTCCAACCGCTCGGCAAGCCCTTGAGAAAGCCCAGAATATTAACTCGACTATTATAAAATCGCTGGTGGATATGGGTATAGCCGAAAAGGATATTCAGACACAAGGAGTTTACACCTATCCCGAATATAGCCCTTCCAAAGACGGCACTCAGCCCGCCGACCCCAAAAGTTATCGGGCAAACCTGAATGTCTCGATTATCATTAGCGATGTTAGCAAGGCCGGGACGGTGCTGGATGCTACCACCAAAGCAGGGGCAAATCGAGTGGGCGGCCTGACTTTCGGACTGAAGGATGATAAAACCTATCGCCAGCAAGCCCTGGAACAGGCCGTACAACAGGCGAAACCCAAAGCCGAAGCGATGGCACGGGGCTTAAACTTACAAGTTGGGCAGGTATTGACCGTAACCGAGGATATGGGAAGCTATGCCAGCTATAGTGGTGGTGGCAAAGGCGGTGGCGATGGAATTGCGCCCGGTCAACTAACCGTAGGCGTGCGAGTTATAGTGGTCTTTGCAGTAAGCTAAAAATAATAGGGTAGAATTTATTCCCTCTCCCTTTCCAAGGGAGAGGGTAGGGTGAGGGTTTGTCCAATACACAATAGGTCTATATGAACTGCACTAGGCAAGCCGAATGTGTAGTGGTTCTCCAGAAAACGGGGTTAAACCATTTAGTCTCAAATTTATGAACAAAAATATCGTCAAACAGGTAAAACACGCGGCTCCAAAGGAAAGAGGTTTGTTATTTTTGTGGGAAATGAAATATGTGGTTATGCCCAAAACTATTACAAAAGGGTAGGAAATATATCCTGGTGACAGGCTTGTTATTATCCAGATTATTGGTACGAAAATAATATAATGGAACGCTTAGGGAGGGGCTTGGAACGATTTACTTAAAATCTAGGCCGATGGCGCCTATAGTGGTGACAATTCTCAAAAAGTTGCCACTAACTACGGGTGGACAATTGAAATTATTAAGTGTAGTGACGACCCAAAAGGCTTTGTGGTAATCCCAAAGAGATGGATGGTTGAGCGCACGTTCGGGTGGTTAGGGCATTCAAGCTTTTTGTCGAAAGATTACGAGCGCAAACCTCGTACCGCCTAAGCCTTTATTTTTGTTGCTATGGTACGGTTATTATTAGCCCGTTTAAACAATTCTATTTCTTAAACACGTTCTTAGTTTGACGTTTAGATAAACCAAGCACAAGAAATAGAACCCCCCAAGGGACATTTCAAAGAAATGAGAAGTAGTAGCCAGTAGGCAACAAATTTAACAGCGTGTAGCCCTCAAATTAGGGGTAGACCCCCCCTTTTTGACCACCTTATAGCGGGTGGCCGGGTTAATCTTGCTGCCAAGCAGGGGTCCCTTGCCATTTCCTCGCACTTTGGGTGGGCGGGCGGGAGTGCCCAACTGCTCAATTATTCCCGCCAACC
>Ga0209511_1000528_pt1 | contig 38438 bp, 30 predicted proteins | sample SSSSmetaG_FD_184141 | JGI IMG/M metagenome (GOLD analysis project Ga0209511, IMG submission 184141) | Glacier valley bacterial and archeal communities from Borup Fiord, Nunavut, Canada, to study Microbial Dark Matter (Phase II) - ​SSSS... | ecosystem: Environmental > Aquatic > Freshwater > Ice >... | reverse complement strand
AGCACATTAACCGCGTAAGTTCTCTTGTAGAAAGTCGCTGTCAGTCAATTCTTTATTTTTTAGGAAACTTCTGGGATTGCTGCTTTTGCCAATCGGTCAGAGATTTAAGGGCTTGTTGAGCGATCGCTTGGTTGGGGTTCAAACTAATCGCCGTTTGCAATGCCTGTTGGGCCTTGTCATACTGCCGCAGTTGAAGTAGCACCACGCCAAACCCTGCCCAACTATCTGCATTAGTTTTATCCCAAGTGAGCGCTTGTTCATAGCTTTCTTGTGCTTTAGCATATTGTTTCAGAGCCACTAGAGCGATCGCGTGATTTTGCCACGCTAGTCCTAGTTTGGGATTGGCAGCAATGGCTCGATTAGCAGACTCTAGCGCAGCATTTAGATCGCCCAAAAGCCACTGCACCGCACTCTGATTTGCCCAAACGGTCGCATCTTGCGGATTGCGTTTGAGCGCCTCAGTATAGGCAGTTGAGGCATTATCCAGTTGGTCGAGCGATCGCCAAATTCGCCCCTGGTTTGCCCAGGCTCGTGCATCATCGGGATTTAGCTTTAACGCTTTTTGCACTGATGCCAGCGCTTCATCGTAGCGCTTGAGATACCACAGCACCACGGCACGAGTATTCCAAATCTCTGCCCAGTCGGGATGCATTCCCACGCCGCGATTAGCGGCTGCCAGCGCTTCTTCTAGCTTGCCCAGTTTAGTGAACGCCAAACTTTGCTGATTCCAGGCTTGGGCAGTGTCGGCAGGAGTCCAATTTCCGTCGGCAGTGATCGCTTTTTTACAGGCTGCGATCGCGCTGTCGAATTGCTGAAGCTGATTCAATACAATGCATTGCCCCAACAATGCCTGAGACGAATTGGGCTGTAGCTCGATCGCACGGGTGTAAACAATCAGGGCTTCATTCGGGCGTTTCAGTTGGCGCAGCATACTGCCTTGTTGCAACCAGGTAGGGGCTTGGTTTGGATTCAGTTGCAGCGCCCGATCCAACGACTGCACCGCCGGTTCTAATTCACTCAAACTGCGATAGGCTCCCCCCCGGTTAGACCAGGCTAAAGCCGGAGTTTCGCCGCCCCAATTACCATTGCCGTTGAGTGCCTGTTCGCACGAATTGATCGCAGCGCGAAACTCTCCCACTTTTGCCAGCGCCTCACACCGATACACCAATGTCAACGAATCCTTTGGCAGTTGCTTCAACGCCTGATCGTAAAATTTAATCGCTTCCTGATACACTTCTGGCTGATCGATAATCACGCTGCGGCGATGCTGAGCAACTACTGGAGATCGCTCTCCCCAATTGACGTTGAGCTTTAATGCTTTTTCGCAAGCAACGATCGCGGTTTCAGCCTCTCCCAGTTCCGCCCACGCTAAACATTGATCAGACAGTACCTGCGAGTTCTTGGGCTGTCGTTTAATTGCCTGCTCCAACGACGCGATCGCCTCTGGGTATTGCTTCTGCCCCAGTTGAAGTGCGCCATACTGTGCCCACAGCTTGGGGTCTCCCGGACGTAGCTCGATCGCCCGCTCACAGGCGGGTAGCGCTTCCACTGGCTTGCTGGTAGCCAACAGCGTGCAAAGCTGAATCCAGTAATTGGGGTCTTTCAAATTCTCCAGGCGATCTCGCCCCCATGCCGGATATATCGAACAGACGCTCAGGGTCAGGAGCAACGCCAGCGCTGCCTGGTGTTGCCGCCATCCCTTCTCAGTCCAGTACTCCATGCGGCTTGCTCCTTTCATCGGTTGAACTGGGGTGGAGCTTCTGAGGGAGCGAGGCGATCGTCCACTGCGGGAGAAGACACGCCAATGGGCACAGATGTTGAGGGGGCACCACTCGGTGCAGGTGATCCACTCAGCGTCGCCCCACTGCTTGGCGGCGGCATTCCAGCAGGACTTGGCGTAGCAGGCTTTGATCGCGTTGGGTCGTAGGTTTCCAGCGTTACAGAGCGAGTCAGCACTTCGCCCGTGGGAGCTTTCACTTGCAGGGCGATCGTGGTGCTGCCTTGCGGACTTAGAGGAACACTGACCATCCCGATTAAAGGCACACTGCCAGGAGACGGCATCAGTTCTACCCGCGTGGTGCTGCCACCCTGAACGCGCCAGGTTACCCGGATGGGCAGCAGCGTTTGCAATGGTGCGACCGGAATCAGCAGTTTGGCGGGGGCTTCTCGACCATTAATTTGGAAGCTGATGATTTGCGGCGTTTGGGGTTGAATTTTGACAATCTCGCTCACCTTGGGCTTAACTTCCACCTTGGGGTTCACTTCGGCGGCGGGTTGATCGGCAGAGAGTGCCTGCAACTCAAAGCGATACTCGCCCACAGCCGTCAAGCCAGTCGGTACGTTACGGCAAATCAGAGTTTTCCCGACCTCGCAAAATTCACGCAACAGCTTCGGCAATTCCTCCGAATTAGAAAACTCAAACCAGCGATCACCAATCATCTTCCCGTCCTGATCTCGTCCTACCAGATGCAGGGCAGTAAGGCTGGTTGGCATTGTTACTACCCAGTCGAGCCGAATTCCAGACTGATCGATCGCGGGGATTGCTTTTTCTGCAGGTGTGGGCGTGCCGGGAGCCACCTCGCGGTAGAGCAACGATTTCGGCACGAGAGCTGTGACGGTGGGAGGAGGTTTAGCGGTAATTTCGATCGGGCTAGTTTTAAGCATCACGGGCTTTGCGCGCCTTCCCTTCGACGTTAGCGCCAGTTCAAACACATATTTCCCAGGCAGAAACGCATCCGTCCGGATCTGGCTACAGGTTAACAAGGTTGTCTCTTGAGTGCAGAAAGATTGAAGCGCCGCTGGCGGTTTTCCATCTTTGAACTCGTAAACTAGCGGACCGCTTAACAGAGTTCCTTCAGGGCTGTAGCCCGTGAGTTTGAGCGTTTGGATTTGCTCTGAATTTTCGATTTGCCAGCGAACCCGTGCCGCATCTCCATTGACTTCAGCGTAGCGGCTGTCTTCAGCCGCAAACTCTACTACTATGGGCGGAATGGGCGGTCGCAGAAAATACCACCAGATGAGAAACGCCAATGTGCTGAGGAGTCCCAAGCCTGCCAATAGAGTAAGCAGAAGTTGCCACCAAGGGCGAGGCATCCAGGTAAAGTGCCCTTGCAGAGTTTCTGGATCGATCGCGTGGAGATCGCGATCTCTTAACTCGATCTGAAACGGGTAGGTCTTGCCGCTACCAACCCAGGAACGAGTCCACCAGCGTTGTGGGGCTCCTTCTAAGGGAATTCGACTGACGGACTGAGGCGCGATTGTCACACAATCGCTAGCCAGTTTGTAGATGCAGGCTGCGGTCGGCGTTTTTGGCTGAAGTAGTAGTTGCACTTGGCGCGGAGTGTTACCCAAGTTGGCAAACTCGAGGGTGAATTGGGCGGGATGGCGATTGCGCACCTGATCTTGAATAGTCTCTAGCTGCGCTTGCAGTCGATAAACCGGATCAACCTGAAGATAGATCAGCGCCAACAAACCCAAACGAGGATCGTTTTCTGAGGCAAGCCGGAAGGTGGGCAGGTAGCTGCCAGCCAGAGGTAAGGTGGGCGGTTGCAGCAGTACACGAATCACGCCGCGATCGCTGGGGTTCACTCCCAAGCCATCGTTTAGCCGCACCAGACCAAAGCTGTCGGAGTCGCGGGGATACTCGACTTGGATGCCCCAGTCTTCCGGCAATCCAGTGCATTCCAGTCGAAAGCGATCGACTCGTTCGGAGCGATTCTCAACCATCAACTCCACTGTGACGGGGGTGCCTGACACAATCAGTGGGCGATCCGGCGTGGTGATTGGAGTGAGGCTGAAGGTAGGGTCTTGAGTGGTTTCACTAACGTCAGGCGCAAGGATTTGCAGACGGCAACGAGTGGGATGCAGGTAGTAACCCGCATAGGCACCCTGAGGAATCACCACGGCTTCGTAGTCTAACCATTGGGGTAGGGCATCGCCAGGCACATCAATACAGAAGGTGAGTTCTCCACTTTTGCCACTGGAGAGCGCTAGCCATTGTTCTGCTTGGGGGCACCACTGCCGCAGCAAATCGGAGGGAGATTCTAGGCGCACCTGAACTACTGCATCTAAGTCACCCCGATTATTGATCGTGACTCCCAGATAGCGCTTGGTTCCAGGTGTTGTGCGGTTTTGATCCCAAGCAGATACCACTACCGTTACTGGGTGGAATGTTAAGCCGCTATTGGCAATTTGATTGGCATTCATTCACCACCTCCTAGCACAGGGCATTGGTTGCTGATACGTGTTCCGGTCAAGGGAACCTGATACAGCCGCACTTGGTTATCGGCACCCCCGCTAGTCACCCAAACGGCTTCGCGGGTTTGAATCACATCAACGGCATTCAGGGGTTTTTTAGTCCGTCCTAGAACGCGCCCTTCTAGAGCGCTCGATCGCCGCAGTCCCTGATCATCCAATGCCCACAGCCGCACCTGTCCATCATCTCCCGCACTGGCTAAAAAGCAGCCATCGGCACTGAGCGCTACCGAGCGCACCGGATCTCCTCCTTGCCCTAACCAGAAATCGGTGGGTTTGCAGCGGCCCTGATTTTTCAAGCAGTCCTGAACATTCCAGAGGCTAATCTGTCCTTTGGTATCGGCAACTGCCAGCAAATTGGGTTGTTGCTCGGCAGCACTCAGGCTAGAAATGTAGTCTGTTGCCCCCCCAGAGGGATAGGCGATTTCCAGAAAGGCTGGCTGGCTCTTTACAGGATTAGCTGGGGCGGATGTTTGGGTGCGATTGGATGACTGACGTGGACTAGACGGCTTGGCATTATTGGTTTCATAGATCGCTGCAGTCGCGTTTTTAGATTGAGCAGTACCATTGCCTGGTGTTCCATTGCCTGATGTAACATCTAGCATCATCAGGCGATTATAGCGACCGCCGATCGCGAGATGGGTATCATCTTCGCCGACCAGTGCCATGGATTGGATTGCAAACTGCATATCATAAGCCCGCTGCGGCTGATCCTGTTCTGGGCTAAAGCGGTTGATGTCCCATTGCAGCACAAAGCCACTGCCGTGAGCACTAAACAGGGTACGAGCATCGCGGCTAAACACAAGGTCAAAGACTCGATCGTCTTTATCAGGAGTCAGCCGCGATCTCTCTCCCGTGAGCAGGTTTGCAAGCTGAATTTCACCATTTTCAAACCCCATCGCGATTTGATCATTGTTCACAGGACGGTAGCGCACTACGCGCACAGCTTTGTTGAGGTCGCCTATTCGGGTCTGCGTTTGTAAGGTTTGATTTTGTACCTGCCAGCGCCGAATGGTTTGGTCATTGGAGCCGCTCAGCACCTCGGTTCCTTGCCCATTGAACCGGACTGAGTTGACTGATGCTTGATGCCCCGGATCGCTCAACAGAATCCATGTCAGCGTTCCTAGTCCCAATGCCAGCAGTGCTCCTAAAATTTGCAGCCAGAAGGGAATAATGGGAAACAGATAAACTTTGAGGAGTTGGGTATCGGGCTGCAGTGGAATGGCAGGATTGAGGGACTGCGCGGTCACTCGGAATTTGCGCGATCGCGTCCAGCCTAGCCAGGGCAACCGCCGATAAATTTGGAGTGGAATTGCTGTGATGCCCATAGGCAGTTCAGTTGGTAATTCACCGAACTGAACTCCAGGGGGAAACACTAAGGGTTCAAAAGTTGACTGGAGGCTGGGGTAATTTTCTTGCTTTTGCCAAAACCAGCGTCGTTTCGGGAGCACTTCCTGAATCTGCACCTGTACTCCCGGCTCTAGGTTGCTCCGGTTCTCGAACTGAATCGCACACTCTGCGATGCCCTGCGCCGGGTTGAGCCACCGTCTGAGGCGATCGGGAATCGTCGTTTCCAAAGGGTCACAGGCAAGGATGATCGATCCAGCCGGTCGCACATACAACTGCCCGGTAGCGGTGACACTGGGAAAACGCCCCGTCGCTTCTAGCTGGAGTGGATAGAGTTGGCTGCGCGCTTCTAGGAGTGAAGGCACTTCGCACTGAAATGTCACTTTTTGTGGTTTGCCCGGCAGCAGGGATAGCACCTGCTGAGTCCCTTCGGTCAGCCAAGCATTGGGCAATCCCTGAAGCCGCAGTACTGCCTCCAAAGGGACGCTCGTCGGGTTGGCAACCATCGCCACGATCGCCACACGATCGCCTGGATCTGCCTCTGCAACTGGCAACAGCAACGAAATTGTCGGCGGTTTTCCCTGAAGTCCATCTGCAATTAATCGCAACGGTTGGCGATCGTACTGATTCGTCAGTTCGCGTGAGGTAACTTCCACCGTCAGGTCAATCGTGCCACTAAACTGCTGAGCGATCGACGGCAAGTCAAAGATTTCGATTTGAAAGCGGGTGCAGTCGCCAACCGGAATTTTGGCAGATACTGAAGGCGTAAGGCGATACCAGGGTCTGCCATCAGTTATAGCTCCTGCGGCTAGCAGTTTCAGTTGAAAGGAGGCGAAGCGATCGCTGTCGTTGTAAACCGCCGCATCAAACACTGCCGCCACTTGACTGGCACTCAGCTTCACTTGGCGGGTGGAGAGTACGGTTGTAATCTGCTTTTTGGTGGCAGGATCGGGCATAGGGAAGGGTGAATAGCGAGTGGGCGGATTCTAGTAACTTAAAACTCAAAACTCACTTGAAACTCGACGTTGGAGGCTATCGGGGTGATCTTCTGGGGTGATAGCAATGGGTGTGAGGGCTTGAGTCCATTGCTGTTTTTGGGCAGCGAAGTGGAGCAGATTAATCCCCCATTCTTGGGCAGAGCGGATGTTTTCGCGGGAGACGGGAGGGATGGCGCTGTGGCTCCAGCAGCGAGTCAGGTCACCAAGCATGAGAATTAGTCCGCCCCAGTTTCTCAGGATAATCGGATGTTTTTGGCGATTGGGCAACTGGCTAAACGTAAAGGGTTGCCACTGCAATGGATGGTCGTCGTATAGCGCTCCAGGATCACTTAGAGACACTCCAAGACGGGGGGAGATCGCTGCGATCGCCTGTTCAATCGTGGCAATCTGCTCAGTAATGGCGCTCTGATTGGCGGTGATTTCCTGTTGAAGTTGAATTCCGGTTTGATTGAACAGATCGCGATCTCGTTCGGCTTCCAGCAGCCCTAGTTGCAGTTCTTGCCCAATATCGAGCAAATCCAATAAATCCACTGCATCAAAGTCTGCCACCGCCAGCACCACGCCGCCCCGTGCCAGAAACGATTGCAACCGTTGAATTGCCGGATTCGGCAAAGCTAGCAAGACGTGGTAAGGGATATGGAGCAACTGACAGTCCAGAGTAAATTCACGCCCCAATGCTTGCGCTGAGAAGGTTTGCAGCGTCGAATCGGCGTGCAGGGTTGGATATAAACCGGGCAGAGATCGCAGCAAACCTATAAAACCATCCTGAGTCAGAGTATCTAGGGATTCGCCGGTGACAAGCCCTACTCTGACCCCTAACTGGGGTTGAGGATGAGGCTGACGGCGATTGCGAAAGTCGAGTTGATTCCAACTGGGTGCAAAAACATTAATAGGGGCTTGAAGCTGAGTGACACTTGCCTGCAAATCGATCCGGCAAAGTTCTACATCCTGGGGATCGAGGTGGAGTTTTTCCACAATACGAAAGCTTTCATACAGGGTCTTAGCCGTCGGATTGAGCCGCAGATCATCCGGATCAACATAGTTGACCACTAGATACACCACGAGGGCTTGTCCATCGTTAGGAGTGGAAGTGATGCGAAACTCTTCAGGCGCTTTGACGATAATCGGGTTTCCAGCAATGTCGATCGCCACACCTGGCTGAACTTGAAGCAAACGCCCGTCGGGTTGATCGGGCACGATCGCCACACCCAAACCATATACAATTCCGGGTTCATACAGAGATTGGTAGTGAAAGTTTTGACGATGCCGATGGTAAGCGTGCGCGTGTTGCCAACACTCAGCATTGATTGGCATTCCATCCCTTATTTGCAATCGCTCAAACAACTCCAACCGAGGATAGTCGCGAGATTCAGGCATGCACAAGCTCCTCAATTGGGGCGATTTCTAGGTCGTAAGTGCAGACCGCAGGCTTTTCCTGGTCAATGATTGATCGCACTAGCGTTTCATCCAAAAATTGTCTCTGGTTTGGGCGTAATATGACATTGAAATGGAACGGTTTCCCTCCACCTAAAATTGCACTTGGACCAAAATCGCTCTTGCCTAAAACCAGCCCATGCTGGATTGCAGAGCTGATCTGAATGGGCTGCTGTTGGGGTGATCGCATTGGATCGTGCTGGAGCAGCCCAGTATAGAGATGCAGATAAAGCTGCAAGCCCCGCTTAGTGCCGCGCCAACGATAAATTTCCATCGCCCGCCGAATTAGCGATCGCTGCTGTGCCACGCTCCAAGTGACTTCGTTTTGCCAGCCCACCCATTGCGCCAAGAATGGCAAGAGCGATTCTGGAGCCGTTAAAGGATCAAGATACGCCCAAAGAGTCTGCCACGTACTCACCGCTGGCTCAAAGGATTGCTCAAACACCTTGAGTAGCCGCCCAATAAAATCTATTTCTTGATAGACCGCCGGCAGGAATTGAGGGTAAAGGCTACGTGGTCGCAGGAAGAGGTAAAACGGTTTGCTTGCCAATAAGTCGGATTGGTCGCCCAGTGAGGTTAGGGGTGAGTCTGGGGTGGCAAGTATCTGCACCCGTACTTCGGCTTGATAGTCCAAACAAAGCGCTTGTTCGGGTTGAAGTACCTGCCGCGCTTCAAAAAAATTAGCCTCTGGCTGAAACCGCACCACCGCTTCAGTCGCCTGATTTGGCTGGAGTTCCGAGCCTTCGGTATGGAACCTATACCAGTTTGGAGGAATGGTGCCATTGATTTGCAGACCATAGTGAAGCGGGCGATCGCCCTGATGCACCAACCGTATCAGCAACTCCCCCACTTCTCCAGGACAAAGGCAAAGGCTAGGCAGGGTTGAGGTTTCCGTGTTTGCCAGTGCGCCCCAGGTTGCGAGAGAAGGCGATGCGCCTCCCACGGGCGGCGGATCAGGGACAGATATGGGCAGGATTTGCAAGCTCAAAGTACGGCGATCGATCTGGCTCATTGTTCCAATTCCTCACCCAAAAACTGGATGCGGTGCGCCGATTGACGCTGCACCTCTGCCCACGAACAAATGACACCCGTTAGCCCTGGATCGATCACTCCGCCCGTGACTAGTTGACGCTGCCAGCCCGTTTCCTGGCGTAGTTCAAACAATTGTAGAGTTTCTAGATACTGCACACCAAGGGTGTTCTGAATTAGGCGCACTAGGTCAGATTGATATAACGGCACACCCATGCTCCAACCCGTGCCTTGTCGTCCGCCAGTTAGCGGATTGAGCAATTGATATAGCGACTGAATCAATTGCCGCCTTAGCTCCAGCCGGGCGGCTCCCAGTTGAAAGTCTACTTCAACCCCTAACACGGCCTGCACAGAAACACCCACATAGTCAGGCTCTTGCAGGAAGGATTGGGTTCCCAACATACAGCGATCGCCCAAAAATAGATCGATCTCGTTTCTTAGGGGCGTGCTTAAGCTAAATTGCTCTGGCGCAATTCCCTGCTCCAGATTGGGCAGATTCACGCGTGGCACCACATAGACCGTCACCACTCCAGGTAGACCTCCAGGCTGCTGGCGGGGGCAATAAACCCGCCCCACTGCTCGACTGGCTTGCAGCGTTAAGGTTTCGTAGTCTTCTGGAGTTACGGCTCGATTGCGTGTCCGCAGCATCCGGGGAACTCGCAGTACTGCTTCTTCCAAGCTTTCCGCATCTGCACCATCTCGTCCTGGTTCTAGATTCGCCACCTGCCGGACGTAAGGTAACGCTGTTTTTAGCACCCGCAGGGCGTGGCGTGGCACATTGCCGCGTTCGCCCCCGCCCGTGCGATAAGACATGATATGCAGCAAGGCGTTTTGAGGTGGAACTGCGCCATAGTGTCGTTCTAGCGTTTCCACTCGTTCCAGTTGAGCTTCATTGAAGGAATGCCCCTGCCACTGAACTTGCCGCCGCAGTTGCACCTCTTCTTGCAGATGTTTTGGCTCTCGAATCAACGGACCAAACTGAATTCGACCTGTGCGTGAATCAAGGGTGTAATGACGATCAGTTGCACTTGAGTTGGCAAAATTTTCGACCTCTTGCCAGCGCTGCGGTATTTCTCCGGTTGGCGTGACCTGGAGATATTCTCCGTCTTGTCGCGCTAAAATTCCTTGCGATTCTAGGAAGAAGCTTTGTCCCGGTGTGCCGTTGCTTTCACCCACCAGTTCATTCATCACCCGCGAACATTCACTTGCCTGAGTGCGCCCACCAATTGACTGAGCTATCAGCGTTGTTAACTGCGGAGATCGACTGAAGCGATCGTTCTCTGACTGCTGACATCGGCATCGCAGCCAGCGTCCATAGTAGCCCGCAAATGTCGTAGGCACCCAGTTTAATGGCAAGTGCAACAGAACTTCTGCTTGCCTCAGCCCTGCCGGCCCCCGTCTTTCTACATCATCAAAACTGAAGCCCTTAGTGCCGTCATCTTCTTCTCGTAGTAAACCAGGCTGCCATTCTGTGCCATTCCAGGCTTCCCATTGGCGCGGCGGTCTGTTGGGATTGATTCCAGTGGAACCTGCAGGTTCGCCCTCGATCGTCAGCGAAATCACGTTGCCATCCAAGGGTTCGATCGCATCAAACACGAGATAGAAACAATCGCCTGCCTGGGGCATCATTTGAAACACCGACTGCTGCCGTCCTGTCCAGCGTCCAAATTCGTCCCGCGTCCACTGATTGGTCAATCGATTTTGCACTTGCTCCGGCAGTGCCCCTGCCCGTTCTTCTGTGAGGAAATGCCGAATCCAGGGTAGCCCAATCCGCAATTCTTGGTCGGTGCTAAAGATGACGGCAGGCTCATTCTCTGAGTGTTCTGTTGCCACCTCAATTCCTATGGGAATTACCGGCACCGATCGCAGCGCATCTTGAGGGCGGGTGAGATAGAAGGTCAACACACTATGCGCTGGGGCTGGGGGCTGGAGTTGAATTCCCAAAATCTCTAAAAACGCCACATAATTACGGCGCGGTACTTGGTTAAACCGCAGCAACATCTGATCGGTCAGCCATGCAAATAGCTCAATGATCGTCACGCCGGGATCAGAGGGGTTGTGGTTCGTCCACTCTGGGCAATAGCGTGGTAGGCGAAGCAGACATTCGTCCACCAAGTCTTTAAAGGTGCGATCGTCTAGATCCGATTTGGGTAGCTGAGTTAGAAAATCAAAATCCACAAACTTTCCCTTCACACAAATAATGCGATCGACTACTCGGATAACTCTGCGGGAACTAGATAAAAAGGATAGACCAAACTGCGGGTGTCGTAACTCTCCTTGGGGGAATATCGAATCGTAATATCGACCCGTCCCCGAACTGGATCGGGATCGGTCAGCACCTCTTGCAAGTCAATTCGCGGTTCCCAAGCCTCTAGCGCTTCTTCTACATAGAGCCGCAGCAGCAGCAAGGTATTGGTATTCAACGGCGCAAACACTAACTCCGATAGCCGTGACCCAAAATTAGGACGGTAGACCCGCTCTCCTAAACTGGTTCGCAAAATCAAATGAATGCACTCTTCCAGGTTTTGCTCTTCGGCGCTGAGTTGGAGGCTGCCTTGTATGTTGGTTTTGAGTGGGAAGCTAATCCCTTTTCCAATGTAAGATGCCATAACGCGCTCCAAACCTTTTGCAGAAGCTTCCCCAATGTATTGAACAACTGCCACTCTGGATACTTGACAAAAGTTAGGGATTGTAAATTTGAGCGTTGGTCTTTGGTTGTATTTATGTACAGCGATCGCACTCTTTCTCAAAAATGCTCACCTCTTCATTTCTTTCAACTGCTGAACCGTAGCCTCTGCAAAGTGCGATCGCTCTTACCAATAGCAGCGATCGCACTTTGATAGGATAAAGTGTGTCGATTATTCGTTGCTGAATGTGCCTATGCCAGAAGTCGCCAGATTTTATGGAATTGTGATTAAGGTATTTTTTGGCGACCATCCTCCGCCTCATTTCCATGCAATTTATGGTGAGTACAATGCGTTAGTAGACATTGCGTCACTCCAAATCATTGAAGGAGATTTACCAGGTCGTGCACAAAAGTTAGTCCTTGAGTGGGCGCTTTTATATCAGCAAGATCTTTTGCAAATGTGGGATACCCAAGAGTTTCGTAAGCTACCACCTTTGAAGTAAGTTTAGGTCTAAGAGCAGTATGAAATACCCTAAAATTCGTCAAGCCAAGGCAGTTGACAACACGACTTTAATGATTGAATTTACTAATCAAGAAGTTAAAAAATACGATATATGTCATCTCTTAGATGTCCCAATGTTTTCTCCACTGCGGCAACCTGCCTTTTTTAAGAACTTTAAGGTCGAGCAAGGAGGCTATGGGATTGTGTGGAATGAGGAGATTGATCTTAGCGAGTATGAGCTTTGGAAGAATAGTGTGGCATGGACAGACCAGGAGAATTTAGGGGGTGATCGCATTTAGCAGTCATAACGCGATCGCTCACAAAGTCCAGTGCTCGATCCTTTCCATCTCAACCGCGATCGCACTCTCTTCTCTATCCTGATTGCATTCTTTCCAAAAGTGATCGCATTCTTTCTCCAATAACCGCGATCGCCCTCCTTTCAAAACTCCAACCGCGATCGCTATGAGGTAGACGAGCTTTGCCAGAAACCGTTTCAGCGTCTCGCCGCAAGCATCGGGAAAGTGACGTTTGGCAACGACGGTTTTGAGAACACACAATTCGAGATGAGCAGGATTTACAACGGCATTTGGATTACGTCCCTTTCAATCCGATGAAGCATGGATTAGTATCCTGTTCACATTTGTGGGAGTTTTCGAGTTTTCACCAGTGGGTGGAGCAGGGTAAGCATTCAAAGGACTGGGGCTGCGTTTGTGCAGGGAGACAACCCGTAATTCCAGATTTTGAGAAGATGACAGGGTTAATGAGAGAGTAGGATGGGCATCACGATAAAGCCCTCAGCAGCGAGAACATTGCTACGATGCCCACCGTACAAGAGCAGCGATCGTACTACGGATGAGCGATCACACTATACCAGCGTGGAACCGCTGTCCTCATCATTTGTACTGCTGATTGAGGCGGTAGCAGTACTGGATGGTATGTCGCTCTGACGACCAATTAGTATGAAGAATGCTACAGCGGCGGCTGTGCCGATCAACAAAGCAACTTTACTAAACGGCTCGGGATCAACCAATGCTACGATAATGAGCACAACCAAACCCCCAACCACTACTGCTGGGACACCAGCTTCACGCAGAGCTTCTGCAATTTTTTCTTGAAGGCCTTCTTCCTCCTTCATCTCAAACATCGCTGGAGCTGGCTTCTCAGGAAAATCCTTTTCTTTGAATTCCTCGGACTCTGTCAGCTCATCTCGCTGTTCTTGAGTGAGAGGATATCCCTTACAATCATCGCTACTTTCCCACTCCGCAATCTTCTGACGGAGTCGATCACGATCATAATAGTAGCGGTCACGATGTCCATCCCACGAGCCGTGACCGTCGGGGTGAGAATTGTTTGTTTTTCTGTGGTACTTAAAGAGTTCATGCGGATCATTTAGAGCATCATTTATGCGTTTCGCTAATTCATTAAGAAGTTCGATGATCTGCTGGAGAAGGTCAAGACAGGGATCAGGTGCACCGGGAGTACCAGTGATCTGATTAGTGTAGGCACCACTTCCCGCTTGGGTAACCGTGTCTACAGCCGCACTAGCCTTCTCTTTTGCCCAATCATAGGCATCACTCCCAGCCTGGGTAACCGTGTCTACAGCCGCACTGCCTTTTTCTTTCGTCCAATCGTAAGCATCGCTTCCAGCTTGCGTAACCGTATCTACCGCTCCACTAGCTTTCTCTTTAGCCCAATCTAAGATACCTCCACCTGAACTCTTTTCTGGTTCTTTTTTTTCATCGTCATCATCACCAAACCACGATCGCTGCACCCCCACTGCCGAAACAGAGGATATTTCGACTGATCGCTGTATCTTTGCCTCTTCCTCACAAACTGAGCACTTTAGCTGAACGTTTGGCTTAGGAGCCGCCTTTGTTTGAACCGCCCCTGTTTGCTGCACCACATGAGTTAATTCGTGAGCGGTCAAGCTATCCTTTGCTGGAGCCTTTCCAGCACCAAAGTAAACATCTTGTTTGTGGGCGAAAGCTTGGGCATTTAAATCGCGATTCATTTGAACAGATTCGTTACCCGTGTGGACTCGCACTTGGCTAAAGTCGGTACCGAAGCGGGGTTCCATGAACGATCGCACATCATCAGGTAAGGGGCTGCCACTGCCTTTGCTGCTGTCTAGTTGTTGCTCAAGTCCTGATTGTGCTTGAAAACCAGTGGAAGACTCTTTCCGTTGTAGCGCAGGTTTCCCTTGAACAAGTTCGGTTTCTTCTTCATCTTCTAGTGCGGCTTCCCGCTGAATCAGTTTCCCTTGGACAGGTTCGGTTTCTTCCTCTTCTTCCGGTGCCATCTCGCGTTGAATTAGTTTCCCTTGAATCAGTTCAGGCTCTTCTTCTTCTGGTGCCATCTCGCGTTGCACTAGAGGAGTAATGGTTGCTGCCAGAGGCTTGGTTTGGAGTTTTTCTTCTTCTGGTGCCATGTCCCGCTGAATCGGTTGCTGGACAGCAGAGTCAGGCGTACTCATCACCTGTTCGGCAACGCGATCGGCTTCCTGCTCGTACTGGTCATTAGGCGCACCCACCGTCAGCTTTGCCTGAATGGTGTTAAAGACCCTAACAGGCGATCGCGGCCCTGGATCGTGGGAAAACCAATCGGCGTTTTTGAAGTCGAAGCCAGTGTTTTGCGGCTGCACCGTTTGGGGTTGCTGATGGATTTCATCGCCCCACGATCGCGGCTTGATGTGGACAACCACGCGATCAGAAGACTCAGAGTTGCTGCGGCGCTGGAGGGAAGAGCGAGTTTGCATGCGGATTCACCAAACGGGGCAAGGCTGAGAATGAAAAGGGATGCTGCGATCGTGCTCGTTTGCCTGGGTTTTGGCAACTGGACTAAAGTCAGGGGCACAGCCAGATCCAAAGTCAACAAAATCCGTCAGTAAGGCAAGGGTTTGCCATTGATGGTGACAATGCCAGTAATGTTAACGTTTACGCCAGTTAGCGCTACTGTACCGCCTGCGGTGATAGCGATCGCTCCCGCTGCGGTTGAACTAATCGCTGAAGCATTAGTGGTGACTGCGCCGAGCGCCGTGGTACTAATTAGCCCTTTGGCATCTACTTTCACATTTGCGATCGAGTTCAAGTTAATCGTTCCGCTGGGATCGCTGAACGTCAGGCTATGCCCTCCAGCCGTTTCAATATCGATTGTTTTAATCGTGTCGTTAAAGGTCAGTTTGTGTCCACCAGAGGTTTTTATCGTGATGCCAGCCTGGCTTCCAGGTTTGGCTTCTTCAACAAATTGCAGTTGGTGTCCCGTTCGGGTTTTGATCGTTCGTAGCCGTACTTTGCCGCCCCCAACCGCATCTCCAACTTTCTCTGGTGGGCTATCCGAGCCATTCCACAACCCACCGATAATGAATGGACGATGAATATCGCCATGCTCAAAGCCGACTAACACTTCATCATCAATTTCGGGCAAGCAATCAAAGCCCCGCCCTTTACCTGCACCGATCGCCACTACCCGTGCCCATTGGCTTTCGTGGTCTTCCGTCAAAGTGGGAAACTGCACCCGCACCCGCCCCAAACCTTCTGGATCTTCAATATTCGTCACCTTGCCGATCAACAATGTTTGTCCAGGGTTCAGTTGCGTTGGTGGCGATAATAGAGATAGCAAATCGCCACCCCGTAAGCCCCGCACACTGAAAGCGGTTTTATAAACTCGTTCACTGAAGGTATGGTGAGTTTCAGTAATATAGTATTTGCCACTATATTTGCCCATGCCTTTAAGCGTCACCACTCGCCCCGGACGAATCGAGGGATTCCCCTGTGCCTGAGCATCCGCATGAACAAACTCATCGCACATCTCATTGAATAGAGCCTGGGCAATGTTGTCGGCTTCCTTCTGGGTCTCAACGGGCTGATCTACTACGATTAACTTGGGTGAATTTGGTTTGCCCTGAAAGGCAGAACTCGTAGCTTGCCCTTTGCCATAGTTCGTTTCGGTCAATATCTTTTCTTTACTATGGTTTGCGACGATCGCCCGCTTCTGTTTATAGTCCCAGCCTCGCACTTCCACTTCATTCACCTGTTCTGCACTGGTGACTCGCACCTGGAAACTGGTCAAGTCCTTCTGCCAGGTCATTTCCAGAGAGCCATCTTTCTTCGGTTGGCGAAAATGCAGTTTGCCATTTTGCATAAATAGCTCAAATCCATTACGGGCTGCCCGCTCCCGTAAAAATTCTAGATTGGTCTGGTTTTCCTGAAATACATAGTCATGAATGATGCCGCTATTGTCTAAGGTGCCTTTCTGAATTCCAACTTCCTCGATAATTTTCTTCAGAATTTCGGTATCGCTCATCTTCTGAAAGGAACGATTGTGACAGCCACGATGCAGCCGATGAGAGCGATCGTAGCCGCGAATAATCATCGGCGCTTGAGAACCAGAAGTGAAATGGGTTTCGATCGCGGTAATCTCTCCCCACAAAATCCAATCCGTTTTCTGATCCTGAAATTCAGGAGATTCAGTAGTGCTATTGGTAAACCCAATCCGAACTGATTTGCCAATTGACAAGAGCTTTTCGTGTTCCCAGGTCTGCTGATCCTCTCGCTTAGGAAACGCCTCTGATTGCTGCTCTTCCCGTCCTGGAAATGCCGGATTGTTGAAGACGATTGTAAACATACTAGGCAGGTGCAAACTTTCCTCAATCAAAATTTGCAAGATGTCGCCCATCAGTTTTTCTGAAGCAACTTCACCATCGATTTCTAAATGCGGTTCAGCGGTGTAGGTCGGTTGCGGTGGCATGGCATGATCTCAATAGCGCTATTCAAACAAGGGAGATTTTTCACCTGGCAATGTTCTGCCGCCGCCTTCTCGCTGGGCTTTACCCACACTTGGTGTACTTTGAGAAGGCTCCGATTTCGGGTTGTCAACTTGTTCCAACGTCAAGTCAATGATTGCCCGCACAGGGGTTCCATTGGGTAAAAACATGGTCAAGCGGAAGTTGCAGCTTTTGATGAAACATCGCAGATAAGAATTTTTACCCCAGGTGAATAAGTAGATTGGGGGTCGTTTCGCTTTCGCTCCCTGAGTCTTGGTGGTTCCTTTTACTTGGGCGGTTTTCTTTGCCTGGGTGTTTGCAGCCTCTTTGACATAGGCAACAGCATCAGTAAATGGCTTCAGGTGTTTTAAGACATTTCGCTCCTCGCCTTCGTTCCCATGAAGTTTCTCATAAGTATCAAGAATGATGTTGCTAATAGTCAGCTGGTAAGGATTTGGATGCTTGAAGCTTGTTTGATTTTGCCCTTTCTTCGTAGTTGCTCCGGGGGCTTGATCAATGGCAACACTGCGGCTAAATTTTAGTTCCGTAGGGTTAAACATAAATTCAATTGGGGTTGCCGTTTCTCCGGGCACGGGTTCAAGTCTTGCTTTTTCTAAAACCTTTGAGTCTGTCATTGTTTATTTACTCAGTAGTTGCTGATTAAAGTAAGCGTCCTGAACCCGGTTTGCCCCCGCGCTCTCGCTCTAGAGCTAGCCGTTGCCGAATCAGTTGATAAACTTCTTGGGCAAGGCGTTCAAGGTGTTCGGGCGAACCTGAACTGTTGGGCTGAGCAGGAGTCTGGGCAGAAGCCCCGCGATCGCCAGGAGTCTCCTTCTCTACGGGCGCAGCAGTCTCAATGGGCGGCGCAGGGCTGGTTTGGATCGCCTCGCTGGAACTTGGATGGACTGAGGGAATCAAATCAGGGTAGTTGTCATCGGCAAAAGCAATTTCAGGCTCTAGCGTGGACTGATGGTCTACCGATGGCTGAAGAAGTTCAGCGATGTTTGCCCATTCCGTCGGCACTGGTGAATCTTGAGGAAGCGAATTTCGGGTAGGTGCTTCTAAGGCAGGCGCGATAGCGCTCCGCGTGATGTAGTCATTCGCCTCGACACTACTTTTTCGGCTAACACTGAAAGTATCGAATGGAAGACCAGCTATTGGCTCAAACGGTTGCGCCTGAATTTCTGGGATAACCGATGAACTTATCGCTGGGACAGGCTTCACCGCTGGTACTGGCACGGTATGGAGCGGCTGCATAAGCGCGATCGGCTCCAAAATCGATAGCCGTTGAAGAATGCTGGGCAATTTCGGTAAAGGACTAGTTCGATCTACTTCTACGGAACTCTTATTTTCAGCCGTTGCTTCTACTTCAGAAATAATATTTTCATCAGAAACTTTTCTCTGAACAGGTTGAGAAATTTCAGAGATAGGCTGAATGGATGGAGTCTGAAATACTTCAGGGCGAACGACTACGTCGCGCGGAGCGCTATCGCTGCTAGGTGGCTGAATGAATGACGCTGCTGATTCTACTGAAGCGGTGTCTATCCATCCGATTGAAGGACTGTCTGGTGCTGGTCGAGTATCAGTCTGAGTCATCACCTCAGTTTGAGTAGCTGAAGCTGGAGTTGTGGCTACGATCAACTCTGCTTCTGCCTCCATTTGCGGTTGAATATTCGGCTCAGTATTTGATTGAGTAACAGGGTCAATTTGAGTACTAGTTTCAGGTTGAATCGATTGCGTTAGAGTGTCCGGGGGAATTAGCTGAGATAAGTTTTCAACGTCTAAGCTTTGCAAATCCTGTGTTTCTTCAACCGATCCACCAGGTTCAGAACTTGATTGTTCAATACTGATTTCGGTTATCCCGAGTTCTTGATGAATTGGGTCAGTTGTCTTAGGCTGAATGGCTTCAATATCACTGATCGGACTATCTACTAGCTGATCTACGATCGCTGCACCTGGCTTATCTTCACGATCAGTCATTGCTGGTTCTGGAATAGCTGCTTCTAAAGGCGATTGCTGAATCGTTTCCCTAATGGGTTCGGAAGGGGAACTAATATCAACACTGGCTTCAGGTTCGCTCAACCTAGCAATCGTAGAAGACGGCTCAACTGATAAGTCTGATGATTCGGGTAATGAAAACTCCGACGAAGCTGGAGCAGCCAACTCCTCTATAGAAACAGCATTTGATCCATCTTCATCTCCATGTCTGAAACCCGATGCAGACGGAAGGGAAATAACTTCGGCTTCCTTCTCCTGTGGCAACGAGGCTAGGAAAGAGGATTCCTCAGTTTCGGCTTCTCTTTCTTGAGGGAGAGGGACAGGGGAAGAGGGTGACTCAACCTCCTGATTTTCCATCGGCAATTGATTTGATGCAGATTGCATACCCGATTCAGCTACATCAACAACTGGATCAATTAACCCCTCTGCTGTCGACCGCGCGATCGCAGCTTCTGGTGCATCCAAAATTGTTTGGGAGATCGCTGCCTCAACAGATTCACCAATCTCCCCTAAGTTATCAACAGGCGATGATACAGCAGTAGTTTGATTTGAAGTGGGTGCAAGGAAAAGGATGTTGTCTATTGAGGTTGATTCTGGCTGAATTGGTTTAGGCAAATCTGTATCACTACTGGTTGAATCAGTCGTAGCAGAAGTAGTGTCTTCTTTTGAAGTTAGGGCATCTGAAATCGGGGCAATTGTAGAAGCTGAATCTTCTGAATTTGTAGTCCGCTGAATTGCTGCTGGATAAGTTGGCTGAGAGGTCGGGATAGGAGTGATAGCGTTGCTTTCTGGAAAGGACTCTGGAGATCGCTTAGAGGTTAGCGCTTCCTGCTGATGGGTTGCTGTTTCAAAAAGGGTGGAGTCTGGCGTAGGAACATTTGCTGGCAACGGTTCAATTGAACGTTTCTCAGACGTATCTGTAAAAAGCCTTGAAATTGATGGCGAGGGAGATTCTGATAGGTTGAGTGGTTTGCTTTGAGGAACCTGTGCAGTCAATGCCGCTTCGCTGGGGTCGGATGAAAACGCTTCTGTGACAGGAGGAGCCGCGATCGGTGTATCTAGATTGGCAAGTGGACTCGCTGCTAACGGCTCTGCGATCATGAAATCTTCAACCGTAGATGTTTCGATGGTAGGCGTTTCAGCAACTACTTTAAAGGGGACAGCGGCGGGTAAATTGACCTCAGAAGTGGCTTTTTGTAGGCTAGTTTGGGGCTTAGTCTGAACTGCTGGAGTTGTAGATTCGGATAGAATAGATTCAGGCAACGTAGAATCCGGGGCATCGAAAAAGGAGGAATCTTGAAAAGGCGCTTCCTCACTAGACAAAGCCATGGCTGATGGGGGGAAGAAGATGGATGGATCTAATACCCCCAGCAAGTTTGTCCCTAACGGCGTGAGAAACTTGGGCTGCAGCATCGACTGACCCAGCGGCATAGGTGACAAAAGTGGCTGTTGAACGCCTAGCGGTGGTTCTGCTGGAGTGTGGGTTACTGTAGACGGGTCATCTGTCATCGTTGAAAATCCCTAATCTGAAAAATAGCCTTGAGCGCCCCGATATACTCGGCTTGATTCAGTGTCACCGATCGCCCCACCCCCTTTTACCCGCACTTTGTTTTCATCTGAGCGGTGCACGACGGTTAGCCCCTCGTAGGACAAGACTAGCTCTTCCAAAGCGATCGTACTGGAATCAGCCTTGAGGGCTGGCGTTTTCCAACCTACAGGAACCACTCCCACAAGTCGCCAAGCCTGAATGGTTTCCCCCGCCTGGTTAAACACCAGAATGTTAATGTTGCGTCGCCGCAGGTCATTTGCTGTCAAGCTTTGGCTGATCCAATTCCAGAATGCGGGATCATCGGTGATGCCGCGCTTCAGGGTCAAATCGCCAAACTTAACGTGTTTCAAAAAAATGCGCTGCTGTTCATTCACACCGCCTTCTTGATACACCTCTTTTTCAATCTGCACATCTAAACCAGAGCATTCACTAAAGGCAGCCGTCAACTGGCTGTCCATTTCGACGTAGAACCTATTGGTGGTGACGTAATTCAGCACATTTAGTTTAGGCATTACCTACGTCTCCCATAGCCGTGACTCCGCTCCTGTTGTTGCATTAAATCTTGGTGCAATAGTTCCAAGACGCGATCGCTCAATTGCTTAACTGCTACGGGATCTTGCAATAGCTGACCCGCAAGTTGAGATAACAGTGCCAAATCCTCTGGGTGGGTCAACTGCAAAAAACGAGCAGGGGCAGCATACCCAGCCGGACGAACGGCAACTGAGGGAATCGTGCGATCGCGGGCGGCTTCTGAACCAAGCGGAGTCAGGGGAGAAGAATTAGTCATGAGATTCCTCTGGTGTAGTAATGTTTCCGGTGGTTATCTCAGCCTTCACAGGGGGTGGATTTGCGCTGCGCGTTTCCTGTGCCCGACTCAATAAGTTTTGAATCCGGCTGGTTTTGCTGCTGCTCCGAGGCTGGGCGATCGCACTCTGTTGTACTGATTTATCTTTTTCTAGATCTGCTTTTACCTGGGCAGCAATTTGTTGATACAGCGTCCTCATCTCCGGTGTTGCGTTCGCAAGCGGCTCTGAGCCTAAGGATAATAATCCTACGGCGGTTTGCCCTTGTCGCGCCGTCCGGGCACGCTGCACCAGATTTTCTAGATAATCTCCTCTGCGATCGCGGCTTGATTCTTGCCCTTGAATCTGGTCTTTGATCTGTTCATAAATTGCCTGGGTATAGCCACTCCGACTCGCCAAATCAAGCACTCGTACCCCCAATGCAGTCAGAATGGCAGCCGTCAGAGTTGGGACGAACGGTATCCATAATCCCTGAGTTAGAAACACGCCATAGCAAATGCCCCAAAGTGCTAAACCTAAGCTAACCAAACTAATCAGAAACAAGCCCAGCCGTCGATTGTAGAAGGCAAGCAGCCCACTCCCAACCGACCACGCAAAAATCCACAGCACTTCCCCCAGTTCTGACCAAGTGCGAATCAGGGGGCGTTGATCCAGCACAGCGCTCAGTATTTGGCTGACCGCATGGGCATGAACTACCACACCCGGCATGGTACGGGACCCGCTCCGGGTCTCACTGTAGGGCGTGTCGAGTTCATCCTTTGACACTTCTGAAGTGTTGCCGATTAGCACTACGCGATCGCGAATCGTTTTTGGATCAACCTTGTTTGCCAAAACACTGGTGATCGGGATTTCCTGAAATATTTGTTTGTCTCCTCGGTAATTCAGCATCATTTGATAGTCTGGTGTGTCTGCATGGGCATAGCCACCAAACTGTGACTTAATCCGCTTAAGCACCGTCTGACGAAGCTGAATTTCACGGTTGGCCGTGGGTTTAGCATTAATCTCCAAACCACCTAGGTAAGACAAAGCCGCTGCAAAACTCAACGATGAAAGTTCATTATTAGGGTCATTGCAAGGATGGTTGGTTCGCGGTGTCCGATTTGGTTTTGTCGGGGTTGAGTTTATATAAATTCGACGCACGGTTTTATCCGCATCTAGAGGGAAATCAACAAACGCAACGCCTTCCGCTGGTGTTCCTGGGGCAGGCGGCGACCCTGAATGGGATTCATTACTAAGAAGGCAACCAGAAATAATCGTATTGCTCTGCTCAATTACCCGTTTCAAACGCACTCGCCCTGCTGGTAAACCATGCGGCACGTCTCGTGAAATATCCATGCCAATGGCGCGAGGCTGATAGCTATCTAGCTTTTCCAGTAGGGTTGCAAACTTATCATCGTGGAGCGGATATTGCTGAAGTTGCTCGATATCGTCATCACTAATGGTCACGATCACGATGCGATCGTCGGGTTTTTCCGCTGGACGACGACGGATAAAATCGTCATAAGCGGCTAACTCCGATCCCTCAAATCCACCCAAAAACCGAATGCCCACGATTGGCACAGTCACCGCCAAACTGGTGAGCAAAACCGTTTTGAACAAAGATTTTAGGGAAATTGCCATAGGTGAGAGTTGCTCTTGTAAAAATCAGCGAGAAGTCACAGCTTGAATTTCTTGAACCCAACGTCGGCGATCGCGATGCTCCAAACTCAAAATGTCCTTCAAAGTCCAGTGAAAATGTAACGCGATGAAAGCTACCTCCTGGTGGAGCCGAGCCAAAGGGTAGCTTACAACTCCCCCGACATGATCAACTCTGTTTGAAACTGATGACTGCACTGCGGACATTGAACGGGTAACTGAGCGCTGCCAGTTTGATTGATTCGGTTATACAGTTCACGCAGATACGCCAAATCTTGAGTCAACAAATTTTCTAAATCATCAGGTGATACGCTTTCTAACGTTCCCAGTTGAATTACTACTTGAGATAGCAACACCAGTATCAAATACTCTGGGTAAGCCTGAACATGTCTGTGTTTATGGGCAACAAGTTCATCTCGCGCTGTCGCCAATCGCATAATGCCCTGCCGATGCGCTACGCCACTGCTATCAACTAAGCCACGAGGCAAGGTGAAACTCAGTTGAGTTAAGAGTGTGTGTGTGATTGTCATAAATTAACTTGCTCCTACTGATTCAGACGTAGGCGAAACAGCGATCGCTCCGTTCAGTTCCTCTAGTTCATTGATTTGGCGGTAAAACTTTTGTAAATAGCTCAAATCACAAGCAAAAAATCCTTCGACCACTTGAGGCGACACTTCTTCTAACGCACCTAGCTTCGTAATCACCCGAGCCAGAATAATTACAGTCGCATAGGCAGGATTAGACTTGACGCGCGGATCTCGGAGCGGCACAATTTCATCGATCGCCGTTGCCAACCGCATCACCCCCTTGCGGTGCAGATTACCCGTTTCATCCAGATACCCCTTCGGCAAAGTAAGTTCAAACTCAGTTTGGATCACACAACTCTCTCCTTACAACGTTCTCCTGCCAATCAAATCTTACGTCGATCTAATCTCACGAATTTCGTTCCCTTCGATTTCAATGCGAAAAAATTCCTCTACTGCCAGCTCCACTTCCTCCAGTTCAAATTCTGCCCCTGCTGCTTTGAGATCTGAAATTTTGTAGCTGACGGGCCATACCCTGGAACAACAGAACTTGGCTTTGGGTTCTGCGTGCTGGTTGTAGATTGTAAGAATGACATTTTCTTGCCGACGCTCCCCCCACTTCCCCTCTTCCATTGCTTTAAACCAACGCCACACGGTATCTGAAATGCATAGTCCCCGCTTGAGAATAATATTTTCGCTTTTGCTATTCCCTGGGAGTTTAGTGCGAAGCACACGCCCAACTTTTGCTTCTTTGCTGCCCCATTTTTGGGGGGTTACCTCACAGACAGAAATGACTTCCTGAGAACGCTTAAAACCCTGACATTCCATAAAATAGCCATCAATTTCATCCTGAGATCCAGGCAATTTAATCTCTACATAGAATTTTGAGTTGGCGAGGATCTCATACTTTGGAACAGTCACAGCTTCGGCTCCCTAGCTCACTTAATGCGGTGGCAAGTTTTACACGCAAACTTCAGCTTCTCAATAGATAGTTCAGTCGCATCAGGTTCCATTTTGGAAGTTTTTTAAGACGTGAGAAACCCACCAAAAAACTGGTCACACCTCAGCTACACCGGTTTCACGCGATGACAAGTTTCATATACAAACTCGACCTTCTCGGTAAATAATTCAGTGCCTCCCGGCTCCATCTTAGAAGTTTTATAAGACTTTGGAAAAATGCCCGAAAAATTCCAGCGCGCCGCCGCTTTCCCCGCCTGATTAAAGACCGTGAGTGAACCGCTTTTGCGTACACCGCCACCGGATGATCCCTTGCCTGCTGTTGCCCCTCCTATGGAGTGGGAGTCCCGATACCAATTGTGCATTGAGTGATCTTCAACGGTTGCTACAAATTCAACTGTTACCACGCCACTTGTCACACCACTGACGGTTGCCTGCATAAAGCTGACGGCCTCTTTACGCACTCCAAAAGACTTCATATCCCCAGCCGCTTCCAATTTAATTGATAAACCGCTGATTTTCTTGACAATCAGTTCAGTAATCCCTTCAAACTCTAAATAGAATTTAGAAGTCGCCAGAATTTCACCACCATCAGCCATACGTCAATCCTCCTCTGCTTAGAGAAAAAGCTAGGTCTGTGAACAAACAATCAATATCTACCGTTGATAACGAAATACTTCAACCTCAACTCAAAGGTCCACCGCTCTGCGGGGAAACTCGGCGAATATCTTCGCAAACAATCTCAAAAGTCTCGAAGGCAAGATCTGCTGAATCCGCAGAGAAATCTGACACCTTGTAGCTTTTAATCCAGGCTTTTTTGATGTCCCATCGCAAGATCGGGTTGTCACCTGGGTCGTAAGCTGTGATCGAGCCATCTTTGCGATTTTGTGCCCACTGCCCTTGTCCTGCAGCTCCGTCACTACTACCAGAAGAGTAACTTGTAGGCATCGTATTGAGCATCCAGGTATAGAAATCCATGTCTCCCTCACGCAGGAAAACCTCGATCGTAAAGTTAGGATTTTCTTCAAACCCTGCTGAGGTGCTTTGACGCAAGGTTTGCCCCTTCTTGGTTGAGGCAAGCGCTTTTTCATAGCCCTTGACCTGCCCTTGAAATGCGATCTCTTGCACGCTTTTAATCAACTTGTCGGTCATGCCGTCAAACTCAACATAAAAGCGGCTTGTAGTAATTGGTCTAACTGAGGTATCAGTCATAATTCCGTCCTTTCGCGAGGTCTATTTTAATTATTGGTTGGGTGACCATTGGCTAATCCTGAAGATGACAAACTCTGCTGGACGCACCGGAGATACACCCACTTCGACGTATAGGCGACCCAGCATCATGGTGTCGGGGGTATTCAATTCTCCATTGCACTTCACATAAAATGCCTCTGAGGGACTTGCCCCAAACAGTGCGCCATCTCGCCATAGCCGCGTTAAAAATCCTTCGACGGTTCGAGTCACCCGCGCCCATAGGTCTTCATCATTGGGTTCAAATACAACCCATTGCGTTCCCAGTTCGATCGATCTCTCGATGTAGCTGATCAATCGGCGAACGCTAATGTAGCGCCATTGGATGTTGTCTGGCTCAACTAGGGTGCGTGCGCCCCAGACTTTGTAGCCGCGATTGTAATTAGCAAAGTTACGGATACAGTTGATTCCCAAAGGATTAAGGAGTTCTTGCTCCCGCATATTAGGTTCGTAGGCAAGCCCTAATACACCGCGCGGGGTTTCGTTGGCAGGGGCTTTAAACACCCCACGTGACTCGTCGGTACGGCACCAGATTCCCATCATATGACCACAGGGCGGAATCATAATCGGACGGTTGTTTTTGCGGGGATTAGCAACCTTAATCCAGGGATAGTAGAGTGCGCCAAACATAGATCGCCTATTGAAACTACTCAACCACTGGGCAACATCCTGGGGTCTTTGTTCTTCAGGCTTGACTGGCTCGTTTCCCCGACGCAGCTTGACGGGAGGCGGATCGATCACCACCATGCGATAGGCGGGTCCAGGAAAGGAGTTTTCACAGGAACTCAGCATTCCTTCCATTACGGCATGGATTTGATCGAGATCCAGCAGTTCAGATTGATAAGCCCGCATCAAGTCGGGGCAGGCAATCATAGCAACTTCATCAATTTCAAATAAGCCTTGGATGCCTTGGCGATCGTCCCGCACTCCATGAATGTCTCTGGATAAACGCTCCAACGGGGCGATGTAAGGTGGAGGAGCAACTTCATAGCGACCGTTGGCAGGGCGACGGGTGAGGGGATGCCCCTGATCACCGGAAATATCGGTCACGGTCAAAAGCTCGTAGTCTGCTAGGGCAGTGACTACGTAATCTCCTAAGGCAGGATCGATCTGAGGATTAATACTCAGGTGCGGAAATACTTGGGGTTCATCATCGCCGCTTTTGACAATTAGTTTGAAAAACTCCCCTGTATTAAAGGGTTGTTCTGCATCGGGATCGTCAGTCTCTACTGGCTTTGGTTCACTTTCGACGATCGTGACGGTGACGCGATCGATGCTTCCAGGTAGCACGGGGCGATCTCCTTCTTGGGCAGGCACTTGCAGATTCAAGCTGAGGGATGGCTTTTTGGCAGAAGTCAGCAGGCGAGTGGCAGTCTCCTGTGGCTCTGGGGCAGGAGTTCCAGGCAATTTTGTGCCAATGCTAACGACCCAGCATCGACCGCCACCATTTTGAAACCAGCCCTGAACTGCAAAGGGTAGATAAGCATCAAAATCGGTAAAGCCATCGGAACCTGGTCTGGCAAAGTTCTCTAAATATTGACCCCAGTTTGTGATCAAAAGAGGCTTGAATAGATCAGCCTCGCCGCGCACATCCTCTGTGAATCCGACAAAACCCCCCACACTCATACTGATGCCTTCAATTGGGCGACTGCCTCGATCAACCTCCTCGACATATACCCCTGGAGCAAAGTAATCCAATGCCATAATTGACTCTCCGTGAAAGGATTAGGTTGTTTGATCGTTCAAGATGCTTAATAAAAAGGCGTACTGGGTTTGTTTATTTGACACAGCCAAGAGTGAGTAAAGTGGCTCTATTTCTGAAAAACCTGAGTCAGATTTTGAGCAAGCAGTCGTCTAAAGAATGTCTGTGAGATGCTGGCAGTCATTGGCTAAGAATCGGGCTATTCGATTCCATCCACACTTTAGGAAAGAGAAGCCATCTGCGGAACCCGACTTTAGTTAGGAATTGTTCAAGATAATCTGCTTTGAAAACTCAACTTGACAGAGATGAAGAGTAGAGATTTACCTAATTTTAAGTTAAGAAATATAAACTTTAATAAATGTCCTATAAAAATAGTAACAATAAGCTTGAAATGTATGAAGGTTTACCTGTAAACTTTCTTCGGATAGATATTTTGGAAAAAAGTACCTCACCGGTGTCTGGACTAATGCTTTGTCTTCAGTAGAAGTCTACTTAAGGGGGATTGCCAGTGCCCATTCAAACTTTGAGTTTTTTTGGTCCACTTTTCGTGGAAAGCGATTGTGACACAACGGCTCTCCAGCTTTCTTTAAAGCAGTTCATCAGTGAATTCTTGTTAAGTGGTTGTGGACTTTTCCGCTTTTGTTCTGAGCGGTCGCAACTCTTTCAAATTGATTACTGGTCTGAGTCTGCAAATAATTCAATTTTGGCGCAGCTAAAGTTAGCAGATGAATGGCAGCAGACTTCTACTCATTCAGCCTTTGAAATTTCGCAGATTGAGGCAGAGACACTACCCTATAAGGTTTATCGTTGCTTGCTGAGGGTTGACAACAAATCCTGCGATTATTTGGTGTGCTGGCATCATACGCACTTATCTGAGCACCAGAAATATGGACTGAGTCTCTACGCTAAGAGTCTAAAATTGCCGCAAGTGCGATTACCTAAGTTAACCATTGAACTAGCAACTCCGAGTTTAGAGAAAGCGTTGCAATGTGCGCGTCATCAACTGCGAACACCCCTGGCGCTGATTCTGTTGTATGTCAATTTGTTAAAAACAACCTGTCTCGATTCGCGGTCGCAAGAGTGGCTAGAAAACCTTAGCAACACTGCCGAAGCAATGAACATTAGTTTGGAGCATCTAGCTACAATTTATGGCGAAGCTGAACAATCTTTCAGCCATTGCAATTTAGGCGAATTAATAGCGCAATGCTGCCAAGAGATGGAACCCTGGATTGCCGAGAAGCAACTGAAACTAGTTTGCGATTCTCACCCTTTATGGATGTGGGCAGATGAATGGAAAATCAAACAAGTCTTTCTAAATTTATTGAGCAATGCGATCTCGTTCAGCCCTGAGTCCGGACAGATTCGCTGGGAATGGCAGATTTGTCAAACAGAAGTGCTAATCAAAATCACTGACCAAGGATCGGGACTGTCTCCAGAGGATTTGCGCTTGATTGGAACCCCGTTTTATTCTCGCCGCATTGGTGGAACTGGGTTAGGACTGGCGATCGCTAAGCAGGTCATCTCAGCTCATCAAGGCAGTTTGTCAGCGGTCAACCTGCCGACCGGAGGTGCACAGTTTTGCATGACAATGCCCAGAAATATCTAACGATTTGACTCTGTTCTCTCTGCATTTCCTATGTATCTCCCCTCCCCTATGCCTCTATTATCTCAGCCGATTTCTACCCTGTTGGTTGATGACTGCTATGCCTTTCGTCAGGGATTAAAGAATTTACTCGACTTCTATAGTGCAACAGGTTTGATGCAATTTCAAATTGTGGGACAGGCGCCTTCATATCAACAGGCAATCGAATTGGCTATTCAACAATCTCCCACCTTGATTTTGCTAGATATGGAGTTGGCACAGGGCAGTGGTATTGATGTTCTAAAACAGTTGAAAACGATTCCACCACGAGAGGCAATATCGCATCCGCAAGGGAGCCATGTTTTAGTGCTATCTGGGCATGAGGAAGCAGAATGGGTGTTTAAAGCAATGCAGGCAGGAGCGCAAGGGTATGTTCTTAAGCATCAGCTTTCAACGCAATTGCTGAATGCAATCCAAGTAGTTCTACAAAATCAGATTTATTTGGCTCCAGAGGTTGCTACCCAATTCTTTCAACTGTTTCACTTTTCGGCAGGACGATCGCTGCCCAAAAATCAGATCATTCATCTAACAGAACGGGAGCGAGAAGTATTGTATTGGTTAGTGCAAGGAGCCTCTAATGAGGTGATTTCTCAACAGCTTCGTATCACTATCGGCACCGTAAAAGCCTACTTAACCATCATTTTTGAGAAATTAAAGGTGACTAGCCGCACTCAAGCCGCATTGCAAGCCCTGAAGCTTGGGCTAGTCGCCACTTGAAAGTTTGTAATCACTTAATCCACTTGCCTCTTATGAGTAACTATCTCGCTGTCGCCATGACCACTGCAACTCTCCAGCGAACGCTTCAGGGTGTTGTGCAAAGGGATATTGAAGGGGCACGAGTGACGACCGTGCGTCCTTCTGACATCGGAAATGGCACTCCTGAAACTGGAGTGAATTTGTTTTTGTATCAGGTGATCACGAATCCTGCCCTGAATAACATTGATGCCACACCCTCGAGATCGCGGGGAAACCCCACCAAACGGCAGGCTGCTATTGATTTGTACTATATGCTCAGCTTTTACGGCAATGAGGTGGAACTAGAACCTCAGCGATTGCTGGGAAGTGTAGTGCGATCTCTGAACGATAAGCGTGTGATCAGCCAAGAAATGATTCGAGAGTCTTGCCGCGATGCCACGCTAGTGTTTTTGCAAGAATCGGATCTGGCAGATCAGGTTCAGCAGATTAGTATCGTGCCACTGAACTTAAATTTAGAAGATCTCTCGAAAGCGTGGTCTGTGTTTTTTCAAACGCCCTACTTGCTGTCAGTCGGCTATAAAGTGCTCGTGGTGATGCTGGAAGGAGATGAATCTCCTACGCGAGGACTGCCCATTCGAGATCGCCGCACCAATGGACTTTCACCCTATTTTAGCCAGCCTCAGATCGAGCAGGTGATGGGTCAGGGCGGAATTTCTCAACCAATCCTGTCAGACAGTATACTGATGTTAATTGGCAAACAACTCAAGGGTGATTGGGCAACCCAAGTGCGACTGTGTGGAGTAGAAGTGGCACCGACTGAGGTGAGCGGTACCCAGATTTTGCTGTCCTTATCGCAGGTTCCAACCGCTGTGTTAAGAGCAGGCATTCAGAGTTTACAGGTCATTCATCCACCTCAAAGCAGCGAGCGCGAAGCGCGAAGGCGAGGTAAAGAATCGAATGCATTTCCCTTTGTACTGCGTCCTCGGCTTTTGGATGTGGAACTGCTAGAAGCTATTGGAGAAGAGGAACTGCGATCGGGTCAACTGCAACTGCAACTCAATTTAACTATCGGCGTGAAACAACGGGTCGTGATGGTGCTAAATGAATGGCGGAGAGATCGTCCTACTGACTACATACCTGCTTCTTACCTATTCGATGCTTCCAGTCGCAACGAGGAGAGCACCACGATCACCATTGCCTTTCAAGACGTTCGGCTAGGAGAGTATCTCGTGCGGCTCATGGTGGATGGGGCTGAGAGCCAGTTACAAGTGGATGATCAGCCTGATAGTCCAACTTACGATTGGTACATTGCCCCAAAAATAGTGATTCGTTGATTTCCAAACGGTTTATTGGAGCAAGTGAATGGGTAATGTGGGCATGGATCAGGGTGACTCCCACTGGGCAGCGCTCAACTCTCAATATTTAATGGTCGCCATTGAGCAGGTGGTTGCTTCTCTTAAATCGGAGCAAGTTGCTGACCCAAAGCCACTGAATCCACCTGCTGCGATCGAGCAACTCTGTCATCTGTTTGGGCTATCTCAGTTTGAGCGGGCGATCGTGCTTTTGGTTGCGGGAATGGAGTTACACAGCGGTCTGGCAGCGTTGCTCTCAACGATCGTGGGTGAGTCATCGCCTGCTCGTCCAACATTCAGTCTGGCTTCTCAATATTTGCCTCAAATGCACTGGAGCGCTTTTACCCCTGAGTCGCCGCTGCGTCGCTGGCTTTTGATTGAACTAGGTGGAGCATCCACCGTAACACATAGTCCTCTACGAATTAATGAGCGGATCTTACACTTTCTGATGGGGAATGCCCACTTAGATGCCCAACTCATGGGGATGGTGACTCGGCTACAGACCAATAGCCAACTGAGATTGCCACCGTCGCAACAGCAACTCGTAACAGAAATTGTCACGCTATTTCAACAATCTGACACTCCCTCTCTTGTGCAAATCTGTGGCTATGATAGCGCCACTAAACAGGCGATCGCCAGTGCTGTATGTGCCGAACTGAAAATTGGATTGCTGAGTTTAACTGCCAACACCTTACCAACTGATTTTAATCAACTAAACCTGCTGCAAACTCTATGGGAACGAGAGGCGATGTTGGAAAGTAGTCTGCCGTTACTAGATTGTGATGGCGTTGCAGACATTAATGAGGTAGCTACTGCTGCACCATCCCCCATTAATGCGATCGCCCATGTTCTAGAGAGTTGTCATGAGTCGATGTTAGTGTTCAGCCGCGACCGGCGCTCGGTGCGGCAACGGTCAGTCTTCAGTTTTGAGGTAACTCCACTCACTGCCTTTGAGCAACGACGACTCTGGCGACAACAGTTGATAGAAGACTCAGCCAATGAGGCGATCGACCCTGTGATTGAAAAGCTGGTCAGTCACTTTAACCTCTCTCCTTTATCAATTCAAACTATCTGTACTCAGAGTCGCTCCAGTAGCGCAGACAGTCTGCTAAAGCGCCTTTGGAGTGCTTGTCTGAGCCACTCCCGCCCACGTATAGAAGAACTGGCACAACCCATTCGCACTCAATCCAGTTGGAACGACTTAGTCTTGCCTGATAAAGAGGAGCAAACGCTGCGAACAGTTATTGCCCAAGTGCGGCAACGCGCAAAAGTTTACGAAGAATGGGGATTTGCCAAAATCGGAGAGCGGGGGTTGGGCATTAGCACCCTGTTTTCTGGAGCCAGTGGAACTGGAAAAACATTAGCGGCTGAAGTGTTGTCGAATGAATTGCAGTTGGATCTTTATCGCGTCGATCTAAGTTCGGTAGTCAGCAAATACATTGGCGAAACCGAAAAAAATCTGCGACGAATTTTTGATGCGGCTGAAATCGGTGGAGCGATCTTATTGTTTGACGAAGCAGATGCTCTTTTTGGTAAGCGGAGCGAGGTCAAAGATTCTCACGATCGCTACGCCAATATGGAAGTCGCCTATTTACTGCAACGCATGGAATCTTATCGCGGCTTGGCAATCTTAACGACCAACTTAAAAAACTCGTTGGATCAAGCATTTCTGAGACGCTTGCGATTTATCGTCCAGTTTCCTTTTCCCGATGCTGCTCAACGTGCAGAAATTTGGCAACGTGTGTTTCCAAAGTCTGCGCCCACATCAGGATTGTCCTTTCAAAAGCTAGCTAAACTAACTGTTCCGGGTGGCAATATTCGCAACATCGCTCTGAACGCAGCTTTTTTGGCAGCAGAGGCAAACCTGCCTGTGCAAATGTCGCATATTCTCCAAGCAGCTCAAAGTGAATACATCAAACTAGAGCGACCTATGACAGAAGCTGAAACCAAGGCATGGAGTTAAGCTGGTGTATGGTTAAACACGGGGTGTGAAGGAAATTTGCGAAATTGTGGACATCTCTCGCAACACCTATTACAAGTACACACGCTCTGAACCCCACCCGACCCCACCCGACCCCACCCAACCAGCTTCTTACAAACCAGCCAAGTCCTCTCCAGTCCGAGCATACCCTGCCCCTAAGTACAGGACAAAAACTTAGTATGTGGACATACTGCGCTTGCCGACTATCGAAGTTGAGCAGGATTTGGCGAAGCAGGTCAAACGGCATTGTCAACTTAACCCAACGGTAGAATAATCGTACTGGCTCCACTCCGTTCACGATTGCTGACCCATGTACTCTCGTCATCGATTCCCGTCTGAGATTATTAGTCACTGTGTCTGGCTCTATTACACGTTTCCCTTGAGCTATCGGGATATCGAGAAAATGATGCTGTACCGGGGAATCGAAGTCACTTATGAAACGATTCGGGAATGGTGCCAGAAATTCGGACAGCAGTCCGCCAATCAACAGCGATCGCACTGCTGAAATATTCCTTTATAGCCGTCGCCGGGTGTATTAGGACAGATTGGCGATGGACATCATCACCCGTGGGCTTTGTGGATTGACCGTTGTCCTAAGTCTTCCGTCCGTTGCTATAAGATCTCTTCAACGGTTTGAGACAGAGACTTTGCCCCGCTTCGCTCCTTGAGTTCCAGAAGCTTCTCGTAGAGACCTGGTTCGAGATAGGTCGTGACACCAGGCTTGTCGGTTGGCATATTGGAACTGATGTTGATGGATGTACAGATTGATTAGGGTCCATACATGATTAAAAAAGTCTTTCTGACAACAGGCAACTGAAGGCTGTCACGGTGACAGAGCACCAAAGTTCTGCCATCAGCTTGCCGGTAGCAGCGGACTCCTCATCCTCCACCAGCTTTGTAATCCATCACTCGATCTCGCCCTTACGATTCTTCCCTTAATCGACACCAACTTTGGATCAAACTGGGTTGGATGCGATCGCTATTCGACCACAGCAAATGGATCTCTGCCAACCGTCGGCAAAACCGTTCAGCAGGCTCACGCCGACTTTCCCCCGATGAGAACCAATGCTCGATCGTGCTGCGCGATGCTCCTGTGAGGGAGGCTAGCCCACTATAGGAGACTTCCCAGAGTTGGGTGAACCAGGGGTGGCAAAGGGGGTGGACAATTCTCGTAAAGTCGGAACAGCTCCCATTGCCGAGGGGATGGACGGGTCACGGGGAATCCTCCAAGTGATCTCCTGCGGTTGGGTTGGAAGTGACTAACGCCAAGTCGTCCTCAAAGCCCCAGTCGCTAGTAATGCCATCTATACATGAGGGACTGGAAGCGTCTAGCGCGATCGCATAGTGATAGCCTTCCGCCCTGATGCTTCCCTCACTGCCAAAAACAATGCCCACTACACGTCCATAGTCACCAGTGGGAACACAAGCCCACTTTACCGCTTGCCCTAATTGAAATCTGGGCATTGGCAACGGTTTAGGTATTTGCTCTGAAAGAACTACAGGGGGGATTGATAGCTGCTTCTCCATGATCTTTGCCTTGGATATAGAGAGATGTTCAAAACTTTCTCAGCGAAAGCGGTGATCATAAATTAGCATAAGTTTATAACAAAAAACATAAAAAACCATAAATGCTCTGATCGATCCGATCAAACACTAAACTGTATGGCAGACAAGATTGAGGAAGAAGAGTTGGTCAAGCGGATAACGGTCACCTTAGACGATGAAACGCACCACATCTTGCAAAAGTGGGCAGACGACGAAGCCAGGTCTGTCCCGAATCTGCTTGCCTGGTTAGCTTTAAAGGCTGCCAAGGAGCATGACCAGGGAAAGCACAGGGATGGTAAATAAATGGATGCTCTAAAGGAAGATGAAGCGATGAGTTTTCTTAAGCGACTGCTTGAAGATTGATCAAATCTGACCTTCTACTTTGATCCCTCTTGATACTAAACACCACGTGTAGAGGTTTTGAGCTTAAAATAGGGTCGTGTTTGCTATCCGTTGGGCAGTTCGCGCGTACTATGTTTTGCGTTACACTACCTTATCCGATCAAAAGGGTAAATGTTTGCTCGTAGGAGTAAAAGAAAATGCTGATTGTATCGAGGAGGTTTCCCAAAAACGTTTGAACCCCCAACTGTTAGTACCAGTTAGGGGTCGCACGAAGTATTCATATTTGAAGTCACCGATTTAGGAGTACACAGGGCGGGGAGCGAAGCCTAGGAAACTTTCTTCCGCTATGTGTTATTCGGTATGTAGCCTGGATGATCCTACAAAGGGTATCCAAGTCACATGACGAAGCTTCGCCATGCAAGTGAATTTTAACATCTTGGGATCAAGTTGCAAGACCCAGGAAACGTTTTTCTATAAATTCTTTGCCTGAGCGACGACATCTTTGGTGACTTTCCTGACCCACTACACCCGAAAGTCATTCATTAGGAGTCCGCTATGTTCACCTTGTTAAAGTACCCTGAGCCAGGAGGTGCCATATGATTGCACCTGCCTATAAACCCGTCTTACCAAGATTTGAATTTGTTCGCGAGTGGGATGATCAATTTCTTGCCTTATTTCCCCATCGAGGAGACTACCTCTGGGCAGAACATCCAGAGCCGAAGAAAAGACCAGAGTGGAAGACTGAAAGCACTCACCTGCTCACCGATCGCATGATCCAAAAAGGCGAGTACCTGTACGGTGTTCGGTTCGGCAGCGCTACGAAATACCTGCTCATCGACATCGATATCCGCAGTGCCTACCACCCCAACAGAGATTTACTGGCGATCTCCCGCCTTGTAGAGGCACTTGAGCCGTTAGGGTTGGTTGAGTACGTTGGGGTCTCTAGCTCTGACAGCGCGGGGTTGCACCTATACTTCCCGTTTGAAGAAGTCGTCCTGTCTTGGGCAATCGCACTAGTCGCTAAGACCTTGCTAGAGAGTAAAGGCTTCAAACTGCGAGGGGGGCAACTCGAAATCTTTCCCAATCCAAAGGGTTACTCTGACTTACCGATCAACTACAACGGGCATCGACTACCCGCTCAACAGGGGTCGTATCTTCTAAACAAAGACTGGGCACCCGTTTTTACGTCTCAGCACGCATTCGTTCAAAGCTGGCAGTTTGCGGCACGAAGAAACCAGGTGTCTGCGCGTGAGGTGGAGCGCCTTGCTAAACTCGCGCAGCGCAAAAACTACGGTAAGAAAATCAAAACGCGGGGGCGAAAGTATCTCATCGACCTGAACAATGACATTGAGCCTGGATGGACAGGTTCAGGGCAAACCCAATTCCTGCTCGGAAAAATCGCAAATCGAGAACGGGTATTTCACCATGCACTATTTGGCGGCAGTCCTCTAGAAAGTCAAGCGTTAGCAGACCGAATTGTTGAAGTGGCTCAAGCTCTCCCTGGCTATGCCGAGTTTTGCGGGCATCAACACGAGATTGGCAAAAAGGCAAAAGAGTGGGCGAGGTCAGCCGAGCAACGATATTACCCATACGGCTCTGATCAAAACCTGCTGGAATTACTGGAGAAACCACCAGAAGACAGCAAGCCAACTTGGAACGAGCAGCAGTCCCAGGAAGCCCGCGATCGCATTAAACACGCGATTGGTGATCTCTTAGAAAACCGTGCATTACCTGCACAAGCCACAGCTCGACGAAGCGCGATTAGAGGTTACAGAATCGGGAATGCCACCTTGGATAAATACCGCAGCCTATGGCATCCCAAAAGCCTAGAATCCTCTCCAGAAAAGGAATACCACCCTGTTGAGGTAGATTGTGATAATTCTGAGAGCCTAGAATCCCTGCTAGATATACAATCCCACCCCAAACCTACCAATAAGCTTTATCACTTCTCTGCTTCTGCACCCTCAGTGCAGGAAGCAGATGATATAACAATTCCAAGCGTTGGGGGGTGCGGGGGGGTTTCCACAGGGGAGTCGGTTGAAGCGGATTCACATCTTGATTCTGCTTCAGAAGATCAACAAGCCACAGATTCTGAGGACACTTTGAGTGGACCTGCGTTCGTTTGGCAGATTTTGAACCAACTTGCTACGAAAAGACAGCAATCTAAACGAGATCGAATCATCGAATCGTCAATCCCGGATGAACATTACTTTGCTAAGAGAAATAAACAGTTTGAACTGCTTGATACGTCTCCACCGTTGATTCCATCTGCTGATGGGCATTCAAGCTCCGATGATTTGCCCAATGCCTCTGTTGTCCCAGAGCATGAATTGAATCTCAATGTGGAAAAATTCTTAACCGCATCTCCTTCCGAAGTTGAAGATGTCGGGGATTTGATTGCAGAAATTCAGGTTCAGGTGCAGAGACTTGCTTGGTCACCCATTCAAGCTAAAGCGTGGGTTGCAGAACATTTTGGAGGCAGGAGCCGGTGGCAACTAATCGATGATGAACTAGTTTTGTTGCTGCATCAGCTACAAAGCGCCCATCGGAATTCTTTCGATGGTGAAACAAGTTAAGTTGGGCTAGAAGCTACAGATGCTGAAGTTCTAGCAGTATGGCTGAGTAATCTTCGTTGGTCAACTCGCTTCCGGTTTTTGCTGTAACTTCCTGAATAAACGCCTTAGTTTTCCCAGATTTCCACTTTAGCCGTTTGGCATGACGGGCGATCGCCTTCATCGCCAACTTGTGTGGGATAGAGTAGCTAACCATTGCTTCTCTAAGCAAGATTGGTTCTTCTATGAAATTCGTTAGGTCTGGGCGAAGGTACCAATCTGCCTGAGTCTTGTCAAAAGCTGGGGGTCGTGCAGTGAAATAAATTGCGTCTAGCTCATTCTCAACTTGCAGCCAACCAACGGTTCTTGCCAGGAACAACCATTCCTCTTCGTCTGCGTTAATCGATCTAGCTCGATCTAGTTCAAGTCTAGCTAAGGGGTTGTATACGCCAGCTTGCCAAGCCAAAGCCTGCTTTTCAGCATTGACCCGCCAGTCTTCTTCCAGAGAGGTTTGAATTTCCGGTTGCACATCACATTGGCGCGTACCAGGGGTCTGAACCTTCTGTTCTGGAGTCTTCTTAAGATTGCGGCGGTCTGATTGTGTGACACCAAATCCCCTTGACATTGGTTTTTCCTCAAAGTGCCGACTGTAAGGTAATGCTGCTACCTGCTAGTGATGATCTATACTTTGTTCGCCCTTTTGTCTATCATGGCATACTGATCGCGAATGATAGCTTGTGACGGTCAACCTCGACTATTATTTCTTTGTGAGAACAGAGTGAGAAACCAAGGCGCGTGATTTTGCAATGGCTCAAACTCGGATTGCTGTAGCTGCCCGGAAGGGCGGTGTGGGAAAAACATCGATCGCCTGCGGACTTAGCTCTGTGATGGCGAGTCAAGGTAAGCGAGTATTGGTAATCGACCTAGATCCGCAGTCTAATGCTGCTTATGTATTGGGCA
>Ga0209511_1000527_pt1 | contig 38441 bp, 31 predicted proteins | sample SSSSmetaG_FD_184141 | JGI IMG/M metagenome (GOLD analysis project Ga0209511, IMG submission 184141) | Glacier valley bacterial and archeal communities from Borup Fiord, Nunavut, Canada, to study Microbial Dark Matter (Phase II) - ​SSSS... | ecosystem: Environmental > Aquatic > Freshwater > Ice >... | reverse complement strand
TGCATTTCATAAACGTAAGAACCAGCGCCGAGGTCTTGCGTATTCAAGCGCCGTTTTGTCCAATAATCGTACGTAGCCATGCGCCGTTCGGCCTGATGATCGAGCAGGTAACACAGCATTCCATCATCGGAAAAACGCCGTACCTGGACGTGATGATGAGCACGCATAACACCCACCAGACGCGGGCCGCGCTTATTCATTTGCAGACCCGTAATGCGCTGTTGTTCTGCCAATGCTTCACTACAGAAGTAGCGCGAAACGCCGTTCAGGTAATCGATCGTGTTGTTCAGCAGCGCATCGGCCATCCACTGCTGCGCGATCGTATAATCCGCCTCAACGCGTCGAACAATGTCTTCCGATGCCATCCATTCAGCTTTATGGGCAACACCGGGATGTAAACGGTGCAAGCTGTCGGCCATTGGCCGGGTGTTTGGAGTACGACGTCGCGTTAATGCTACGAGGAAAACAAGTACAAGTACAACAACAAGGAGTGTCATATCATTCATTATTTTTGAGCCTAGTGCAATCTTTATCGAACCTAAGGATACTCTCGCGAATTGAAAAGTCAATACACTGTAGTTTGATTATAATAGAGTTGAGTCATTTTTCCAACGGGCAACAAACTTTTGTTACAACAAACACGGCGTATTGTGATTATTGGTGCGGGGGTCGGCGGGTTAGCGACGGCGGCCTTACTGGCGCGTGACGGCCACGACGTGACGGTGATCGAAAAGAACGAACAGCCCGGCGGTCGCGCCAGCTTGCTCGATAAAGACGGCTTTTGCTTCGATATGGGACCGTCCTGGTATCTCATGCCAGATGTGTACGAGCGCTTCTTTCAGGCGATGGGCACGACGACCGCTGATCACTTGAAACTGACGCACCTCGCGCCGCATTATCGCATTTTCTTCGATAGCGACGGCACGCACGTTGACATTACGGGCGATCTTGACAAGGACAAAGCGCTGTTTGAACAGATCGAGCCGGGTTCGGCGGCACAATTCGATCGCTACCTGGCGGAAGGCAAAGTCAAATACGATTTATCGGTCGAGTCGATTCTATATCGCAACATCACCAGCATCTTCGACTTTTTATCTAAAGACATTCGCGATAAAGGTCGTGATTTGCAAGTGTTCGAGTCGATGCAGAATTATGTGGGACGCTTTTTCCACACCCAAAAGATGCAGCAGATCATTCAATATACGCTCGTCTTTTTGGGTGGCATTCCGCGTAATACGCCTGCGTTGTACAGCCTGATGTCGCACGTCGATTTCAACCTGGGCGTGTGGTATCCAGACGGCGGCATTTACGCAGTGATTCAAGCATTGGTGGCACTCGGCAAACAGCATGGCGTGCGCTATGTGTACAATCAGCCGATCACGCAAATTGAAGTGCAGAATGGGCGTGCTGTGGCCGTTCACAGTGCTGATCAGCGCTACCCCGCCGATGATGTGATCTCCAACGCCGATTATCAGCATACCGAAACGCTGCTATCCGAGCCGAGTAAGCGCCAATACTCGGATCGTTATTGGAAGCGGCGAACGCTCGCGCCGTCAGCGTTCATCTTATATCTGGGCATTCGCGGCTCGCTGCCTGAATTGGCGCACCATAACTTGCTGTTCAGCCGCGATTGGGACTCGCACTTTCGCGATCTGTCGAGCGCCCCGGCCTGGCCGAAGCTGCCGTCGCTGTATATCTGCAATCCGAGCAAGACCGATCCACATGTTGCCCCGCCCGATCACGAAAATCTGTTTGTGCTGGTACCAGTGGCAGCAGGCTTATCTGAAGATGCGCAGTCCCGCGAACAATACGCCGAATATGTGCTGGACTACATCGAACGCGGCATGAAGATCAGCCTGAAAGATCGGATCGTCGTCAAAGAATTGTTCAGCGTCACGGATTTTGTTCAGCGCTACAACAGTCAACGCGGGACGGCACTCGGCCTGGCGCATACGTTACGCCAAACGACGCTGTTTCGTCCACCAAACAAGAGTCGGCGCTTACCGAACCTGTATTTTGTTGGCGGCAACACCAATCCGGGGATCGGCGTGCCGATGTGTTTGATCTCGGCCCATCTGGTACGCGATCGGATGCGCGCCGCGAAGTAAGGATGTGCGGTTGTCTACAGCGTGTAGACAACTGTCCTGTTCGGCAAGTGATGGAAAATACTACAAAACGGTACTCAAACCTGGAAGTCAACGCCACTGGAAAGCGGGTGCGGCTAACATCAAGCCAATGGTTTCGGCAAGCCGCTGCTGGCCCTGTGTGGTCTTGAAATCCGCTGCGTTCAGGTAGCCCATAAACAAGGCAGACTCAGAGTCTGTGAGCGCACGACCGTATAAATGCTGCGCGAAAAACGCAACCACCACCGCCGCGTTACTTGCTATGCCCTGACCTTTGATCAACGCTTGCAGGTTGCTTGTGACGCCCGCGAGGCTACCTTGCACGATGTCTAGCGCGGCATTCCAGCGCAGCAGCATATTTTGTTCCCACAGCTCGCCATTATCGGAGTACCCTTCCGGCGTTGGATGGTTAAACGGCATATGACCTAACGTCGTCAGTGTGCTCAAAAGGGTGGGTATGGATTTATCCTTGTTACTGCTGTAAACGAACACTTTGTTGTTGTCGATATGCGTATCCAGCGCACGTAAGATCGAGATCAGATACTCGAAGGGGCGCTTGAATTTCGGCGCTGCGTTTGTAAATTCAGGCGTATTGAAGATCGCCATCAACACGCTCGGAATAGCGCCGCCACTGCTCGAAAATGCTTGCTGTGCGGCGCTGATCGCAGCAGCAGGCGGATCGTCACTGATGAAGCGGCGGCATAGCTTTGTCGCAATGGCGTGCGCGGTCATTGGATGCGCAGCTAATAAGTCGAGCACCATTTCACCATCGCGAACACCGCCGCCTGCCGGAATATCATGACCAAGCACCGTTTTGGAGCCGTTGTCGTGCATCTCGCGTACAAAGACAAAGCCACCCGGATCATAATTGTGTTCGCCCAAAATAGACCAACCTGTGAAGCAGCGCGCGACCTCAAGCACATCCTGTTCGCTGTAATTGCCCACACCGAGCGTATGCAGTTCCATTAACTCACGCGCGTAATTTTCATTCGGGTGATCTTTGTGACTCCAGGCATTGTCCAGATAAACCAGCATCGCCGGGCTATGTGCCGACGCGCCGAGCAAATCGCGAAAATTGCCAAGCGCGTGCTTGCGAATGACCGTCCGATCATCGATCGTTTTGAGGTACTTGTCCTGCTCTTTGAAGTGCAGAATGCTGAAATGTTCCGACCAGAACAGACACAGCACCTCGAACAGCTGACGCCGACTGTACACGGCGCGTAACACAGTGGCCGCTTCCAACTCTTTGATCTGGATCGAGAAGGTTTCATCAAGTTTGAGCATTTGGGTAACGCTCATCGTTAGCGTCATATACTGATTGACGTAACCGTCGCTCAATTCATCACCAATGCGGATCGGATCAAGCTGTAAAGCCAGATAGTTTGCCAACCCCGTCTTTCGCACTGCCTCCACCTGACCGGGCGTGGGGCCAAACGAAGTACGGTTGAGCACATGCCAGATAGGATCAATTGTTGTGGTAGCGAGCGGTTCACTATGCGGTAGGCGTGGGATAGACAGATTTGCCAACAGGGGACTGGCATCAAACATGTTCAGGAAATAGCGGCGATTCACGCGACCCTGCACTTTCTAGGTTCGACTGTTAAAACTGCTACGCAGCTAAGTTATTGCGCTATTTATAACATGTTTAGCGAAAGCGTGCTTGATGTGTGAGGACATCAGTGGGAGGTCGTACAGGAGGGTGTAAGGTTGCGCTGCCCATTAAAACGGCCCTGATCGCTCGGATCAGGGCCATTCGCGATCAGGGCTATTCTGTTAGAACTGATTCCATAACAACTGGTTTTGAACTTCGTGGTGGAACTGAATCTCGCTGGCCTTGACGAGCGTTCCCAAGCGGCGTGGGCTGCGATCGGCGGCCATCTCTTTGAGCGCAACGTACTTATCCTGAATTTCAGCGCCGAGCATCTCTTTGACATAGCTGCTGTCGCGGAAATTGGCAATGGCATCATAGATATTATCGGGCAAAATGGCGTCTTTGGGGACGTTACCTTCTTGACCTGATAACCCTGTCTTGAAGAACGTGTACAGCGCCATATAGGGGTTGGCATCCGGCGCAATCGAACGGACTTCCACGCGGATCGACTTTTCGTTGCCGATCGGGATACGCACCATCGAACCGCGATCGGTAGGCGACGATTTGATCTGATTTGGCGCTTCAAAATGTGGATCGAGGCGGCGATAGCTGTTGACGCTGCTGTTCATCACCAGACAAATATCGTTTCCAACGGTCAGAATGCGGTTGATAAAGCTGTGCGCCATTGGCGACAGATTATCGACGCCAGCTTGATCCCAGAACAGGTTTTTGGAGTCTTTGCTCACCGACATATTCGTATGCATTCCGCTGCCGTTGATGCCCACCACAGGCTTTGGCAAGAAGCTGGCCGTCAGATCAAGGTGCGCCGCAACCTGCCGACACAACAATTTGTAAAGCTGAATCTGATCAGCGGCGATGCTCGCTTCGGCGTAGCCATAGTTCATCTCGAATTGTGACGGCGCGACTTCAGGGTGATCCTTTTCATTGGCAAAGCCCATCGCACGCTGCACTTCGGCGGCAGTGTCAATGAACGAACGCAGGGTATCGCTAGGCAGCGAATGATAGTAGCCGCCTTGTGCGACGAACTCGAAGCCGCCGGTGCTGGCAAACGCCTGTTCCGCGTAACGTCCCTGAAACAAAAAGCCTTCGATCTCGTTGGCGGCGTTACAAACGTAGCCTTCTTTATCGTACAGCTCGCCCAGATATTGTTTGAAGCGTGAACGCATATCCGCTGAATAGGGAGTGCCGTCTTTTTCCAGCACTTCGCCGAAAACAAGCACTTTGCCCGATCCGAAAATATCCGACGGCATCCAATAGAAGGCTGACCAATCGACGCCTAACCGCAAATCCGATTCTTTTTGCGGTGTGAAGCCACGGATCGATGATCCGTCGAAAGTCAGGTTATCCGCCGATTTGAGCAAGAACTTTTTGTCGTAGTCGAGCATGTGCAGGCGACCTTCAAGATCGGTAAAGCACAACGTGACCGCTTTGATACCCTTTTCGTCGGTCAGGTATTTCATGCGCTTTTCCTGAATTTCATGCGCGGGCTTGCGGGCAAGCCGTTCGGCCTTCACTTCCAGGTTCATTTCTTCAAGTTTATCGTAGGGAATTTCGAGAAAATCGCGTAAGGCCATGTGGAATTTTGTCCTGGTTACTGCTGAGCTTAGATAGAATGCCGAAAGTCTAGCATTGAATGGTGACCACGGACATTGTGAATCTACCTAAGTTGAAGCATATATTTTTGTGCAATTTGCCGAATAGTCAGTAGTTGTTAGCGTTCACCCGCTTAAGCTGCCTAGAAACGTGTTCGCAGATACTTGGGTCAGCGTGCCGTCCGTGAGCGCTACCTTATAAGTACCGTCTTTATCAACGCCGATCGCGATCAACGCATTACGCTCAAAAAGCAGCGGACGCAAACGATTAGCGCTGAAATCTAACAATACACGCTGCTTATGGGCACTGCTATCGACCACAATCAGCGCAAATTGTTGGCCGCTTGCCGTGACTTTTGCAGCACTGTACGCGCCAAAAGTGCCTTTGTCGGAAAGTACCGCATCACCCGCTTGTGTATAACCCGTCAGTGGATCAGCGCGCACATCAACGTTAACCGACAGATCGATCACATGTGCCGCGAACGTGCTTTCCAGTCGCAAGAGCAGCCGTCCATCAGCACTGAAAGCAGCGGCACAGGCGCAGCGCGGTTCGCCGTTGAGATGCACCACTTCACCCGTTGCAACGGTCAAGCGGTATAGATCGGCGGCTTGCACATAGAGGCTGCTCGCTTTGGGATCAACGGCTTGCCGCGTGTAGAAAACGGTCAGCCCGTCATTGGTAACAGCTAATGGTCGCACGCTGATCGCTTTGGACGAGGAGGTATGCAGCGCCAGTTGTTTATTGTCACCGTTCGGATGCGCCACATATAGATCCGTCAGCAGTGAGCCGTTTTCAGTGTGCGCCGTTGACCACGCCAGCCACGTCCGATCCGTTGAGGCTGCCCATACCACGCCGACTGGCAAAAACGGATGCGGCAGTACGCGCCCATCAGGATAAGCCACGCCGCTTTGACCACTTTGTTTGTCGCTGAAAATAACGCTGTCGTTCAGCAGCGTATAGTTGACGCCGTTCGTGATCGCAACCGCGCTAAGGCCAGTGTGCGCATCGACAAAATATAGCCCACTTTTGCCCACCGCTTTAGCGCTGCTGCCATCGTTGATCGCGCTGCTGTAAAACACATCGTACAGGGCTGCTGTCGTTTGACGCATTGGTTGTGCAACATGAACATTCGCGGCTGATAAAACACCGATCAGCAGCGCGATCAGCCAGCGAGTCATGCGCGAATCAATTCCACAAGGCGCGGCAAAGCAAGCCCGGCGGGCGCTTGCAAAAACACATCGGCTAAAACGGTCAACTCATCCTCGGCGGGATTAATATCGATTACAGACGCCTCACCGTAGCGTTTGGCGTGATAGGGCAGCGATGCGGCTGGCTCGACTACGCCCGCCGTACCGACAATCAGCATCACATCAGCAACCTTACTCAGATCGCGGGCGCGTTCTAAAGCATCGGAAGGTAGAAACTCGTTGAACCAGACGATGTTCGGGCGCACTAATTCGCCACAATGCGGGCAGCGCGGAACCTCCGCCAGATGATTCCACTCGGTCACTTCAACCTGCGTAGGCGATCCCTGACAATCTGCCGAGCACTTGTACTGCCGAATATCGCCATGCAGCGTGATCACGTCACGGCTGCCCGCCAGTTGATGCAAGCTGTCGATATTTTGCGTGACAATAACGACTTGTGGCAGCAGCGTTTGCAGTTCGGCCAGCGCGTAATGTGCTGCATTGGGCGTGACCGCCTCGATTTTTTCGCGGCGGCTGGCGTACCAATCCCATACCAGCTTCGGGTTTTTGCGGAAACCGTCAGGCGTTGCCAATTGTGCCGGATCGAACTGCGCCCATAACCCGTCAAGCCCATCGCGAAAAGTGGGGACACCGCTTTCCTTGCTGATGCCAGCGCCCGTCAGCACGACCAGCCGCTGACTCCGCTTGAGCAGATCGGCGGACTGAAGCAATTGCGTTTGCATACTCGAAATATCTGGATTATTTGCCATAGCGATTCCTCATGATCCCGCCGCGACGCCCCACACGACCACTCGCTTATCGTCGCCCGCCGAGAGCAAGCGCGCGCCTTCCGGGCTGAACGTCAGCGCATTGACCGAACCGGTATGCGCCTTCAGTGTGATCACTTTAGCGGGCTTATCCCCCACGCTCCACAACACGATCAGGCCGTCTTGCTGCGCGGATGCCAGACAGCTTCCATCATGACTAAACGCTAAGGCGTTGATCGTGTTAGTCGATCCGCTCAGCGTGGCAAGTTTCTTACCTGTCACGCTGTCCCACAATTGGATCACACGCTGATTGCCGCCGGAGACAACGGTGTTTCCATTCGGGCTGAATGCGATCGCTGAGATGCGCTGCCCATCGCGCAAGGTCAGCAGTGCCAGCCCCGTTTTCGTTTCCCAGATAATCAGGCTGCCGTCCTGACCGCCCGTTGCCAACCGTTGACTATCCGGGCTGAATGCAACCGCGTTGACCGGCCCACGATGGCCTTTGAGCGTGTTCAGTAAGCTGCCGTCGCGCAAACTCCACAGGCGCACCGTTCCATCCAGGCTGACGGATGCCAGCGTAAAATTGTCGGGGCTGATGGCAACGCCCACCACACTGTTCGTGTGCCCACGCAGCGGCGCGAGTTCCACACCACTTTGCAGATCAAACAGGCGAATCGTGAAATCGGCACTGCTGACGGCTAAGCGCTGCCCATCCGGGCTGATGGCGACGCTCAGCCGATTGCTCAAGCCCTTCAAAACACTTAGCGGTTGCAGGGCAATGGTAGACCACAGGCGCACCGTGTTATCCAGACTGGCCGAAGCGAAATACGTCCCATCCGGGCTGAACGTGACGCCTGCCACCGCCGCTGTGTGACCCGTTACTTCGCCTAACTTGGCAAGCTGCGGCGCATTGGCGAGCGTGATCGGCTGTAGGCCTGTGCTGAGCGTTGCCTGAACGACGACCGCTGTACTCGTCGCGTTGCCACTGGTGATCGCTTGCAAGGTATTATCGAAGGCAGCGCTTTTAGTCTGTGCGATCTGCGCTTCGGGTGTTTGCGATAAACTGCGCGCAACTTGTGCCTGCTGCGTCTGGACAAGTTCAGTGGGATTGAGCGTCGGCGTCGGCGTCAGTGTTTCGCTCGGCGTCAGGGTCACGGTGACCGTGGACGTGGGCGTAATCGTCGGCGTGCGGGTGATCGTCGGCGTGGGCGTGCTGCTGATCTGTGTACGCAGCAAGCTGTTGAGCGTGCTCTGATAATCAGCCGTGCGGCGTACTGTTTCAGTTTGCGTCAAAATTTCGTTGACTTGTGCGCGCTGCGTGGCAAATTGCGCCGTGTTGTTCAGCGTTGGGGTCGCCGTGGGGGTTCGGCTCGGCGTGATCGTCGGCAGGCGCGTTTCACCGGGTAATGGGGTAGCGTTCACCTGAACGGTCAACTGGATGATCATATCGACCGTTTCTCGGAAGCTCGCCGTGGCGCTCAGCGCCTGGCGTGCATCGCTGGTTTGCGTCAGAAATTCATTGACGCGCGCTTGCAATGTACCGCGCTGCGCCGTGTTATTCAGCGTCGGCGTAACCGTGGGCGTGATGCTTGGCGTCAGCGTATTGGTGGGCAGCGGCGTATCGGTAAGCGTCAAGGTGGGGGTAGGGGTGAGCGTGGGTGGCCGCGTTTGGCCGGGTAGCAGCGTAAGTGATGGTGTGACCGTGGCGCTCACCTGAACGGTCAACTGAATAATGGTATCGACTGTTTCTTTGAAGCCCGCCGTAGCCGTCAACACGTTTCGGGAGTCGCTGGTTTGCGTCAGATACTGATGCACCTGCGCAATGAGAGTCGAATAAGCGTCGGTTGGGTCGAGCGGCGTTGACGTGTAAAAAACAGGCGTAATCGTGCTGGTGACTGTATCCGTCGCCGTGCCGGTGCTGGTTGCCGTGTTCGATGGGGTAACCGTCTGCGTGCTCGCCAGGATGGTTGCCGTATCGTTGAACATAGCGGTAGATGTCAGGTTCGAGGCGGTGCCGGTTTGGACCGCCGCGTTCGTCAAAAGCTGCTGATTGGCGAGGGTAGCCGTTTGTGCCGAAGCACCGCGCGCCGTGAGCGTCAGTCGCGGGTTGATAATCGCGTCAATGGTTTGGCGCTGTTGAGCGTCATCAAGCGCTGTGGGGCTGATATCCTGTGCGCGTGAAGTGAGCGGGGCACTGCTGAGCAGCATCGCCAACAGAATGCCTAGCGCCACTGTCGCAACAGTCGCCTGTGCAAACCTGCGCTTAGACAGACTATGAGGTGATAGAATGCGTGTTGAGCGTTGTTTCTTGAAAATCATAAGTCACAGTTTACCGCGAGTCGAGCGTAATCACCGCTAGATAATGCGTATTCAAAACGCGTATCAAACATTACCGGCTCTTGATTCTTTTAGGGCAGCACTGCGCCAGCGTCCGGCGAATTTAATCAAGCCGACCCAAAACCCCGCGCCATAGCCCGCGTGCAGCAGAAAAAAAGCGAGCGGCAGCCGCCCCAGATGTTCGCGGCCATGCTGTGCGGCCATGCGCGCCGATACGCCGAACGTTGCCAGCGCGTACAGACCGATCACTGCCAGCCACAGCGCCCGAATGACGCGGCTGAACGGCATCAGCAGCGCGCCGCCGATGAGCACTGCCACAAATGCGGGTGGAATGAATTGCCGTGGGCGCATTTGAGCGGGGTGTTTTTGCATCACGCGCACCTTCCAGAAGCCGTACTGATAATATTGCCACCATAATTTGCGAAAACTGCTGCGGCTGTAATACACGGCGTGAATGTCCGGCACCAGCAAAATCGTGTAGCCGAGCGCGCGTAAGCGATAGCTGTACTCGTCATCCTGATTGCGCACCAATTCCTCATCGAATAGCCCTGCCGCGTCAAGCGCCGATCGTCGGAAAGCCGGAAACGCCACCGTATCGACTTCGGTAGGGTGGTCAGTGCCCGTGCGAAAAGTCGAGTCACCGACGCCGAAACGCGAACTCATCGCCAGCGCGACTGTACGGCTCAGCGGCGAATCCCCGATCGTTTCGATCACACCGCCTACGCAACCGCACCGATCACCCGCTCGCGTCAGCCACTCCACACAGCGCGAAACATAATCGGGCGCGATCTCGCAATGGCCGTCCACGCGAACAATGATGCTGCCTTTCGCGTGAGGCAATGCTGCATTCAAACCAGTGGGCACGATATGGCCGGGGTTATCGATCACGCATCCGGCAATATCCGGTACAGCGGCGAATTGTTCCGCGATCAGGGCGCGCGTAGTGTCGCTGGACATGCCGTCCGCGATCAACACTTCAAGCCGATCGTGTGGGTAATCCTGATGCAGAACGGCGCTCAGGCTGCGCACGATGAAATCGGCTTCGTTACGGACGGGCATCACAATCGATACGAAAGGAACAACTGCAAAAGGAAGCGAATCGCGGTTCGGCAGCGTCATAAAACTCCTTGAGTGATTCTGACTGATTTGGTAATCTAAGCACCTGATGATCGCAGTGCAGCGGAAATAAGACTGACCAACGCTGCGCGCCGACGCTCCATCGGGAAATTGTGCAGGATGTGTGCGCGCGCCTGTTCCCGCAGCGCAAAGGGTGACGCCAGCGCTTGTCGGATGCCGTCCGCGATTGCATCAGGCGTGTTTGGCGCAGCGATGAAGATACCACAACTGCCCACCACTTCGGGCAGCGATCCGACGCGCGTTACCACTGGAATGCAGCCCGCGCTCATCGCTTCCGCCACGCTGAGGCCAAAGCCCTCATGCAAGCTCGGCTGGACATATACGGATGCACGCGCATATAAACGGTTCAATTCATCGCTGCTGATGTGCCCGACAAAGCGCATATTCGGTGTGGCCGCACTTTTGAGCGTATCGATACTGCTGTCGAACCATTGCCCGGCTTGCACAAACTGTACGTTTGGCAGCAGCGCCGCCGCCTGCACAAATGGCAGCAGCCCTTTACGCAGCAGATTTTCAGCGCGGACACCGCCCACGTTCAGCGCCAACCGTTCGCGCGGAACGCTTAGCTCGCTCGCTAAATTCAATGGCTCGATGCCATGATAAATCACCGTGATCTTACGCGGATCGGCGTGCGCGTTAGCGATCGTTTCGGCGCGCGCGCTTTGCGAATTGACGATCAAGTGCGTGGCTAACCGAATCACGACCCGCGCGATCCATTTGGGCAGCCCGCCGCGCTGCGATCCGTAACCCGCTTCAGGCACATTGGCCGTATCATAGCCACCTGTCACGATAATCAGCGGCTTATGCAGCGCGCGGGCTATCAGTGCCGGAAACAGCGAATGCCAACTGGCAAACCAGCAAAATACCGCATCGTTGGCGGCGACCGCGCTCAGCAAACGGATCGGATTGAAAGCGCGCCCCGGCTGATACCAATCGCTGAGCGTGTGCGTCTCGGTGAGCAGCCGCTGATCATCACGCACGAACTTTTCTTGCCCATTATGGACAAATAACAGTCGGCTCACCGCATACGATCCGTGTGATCTACAAGTTGATCAGCCAACAAATCATCATATATCGCACAAAAGCTGTCGATCATGGTGTGGGCGGCGTAACGGGTGTGGACTGTGAGGCGGGCATGTTCACCCATCGCTGCGGCGCGCACCGGATCATTCAGCAAATCGCGCAAGGCGGCTGTCAATGCGACCGGATCATTCGGCGCGATCAACAGACCATCGACGCCGTGATCGATAATATCACAGGGGCCACCATGCGCGGTAGCGATTACAGGTTTGCCCATCGCCATCGCTTCCACGATCACGATCCCGAACGGCTCCGGTTTCAGTGAGGCGTGAACCAGCACATCGCACAACGCCATCACGTCCAGCACATCGGCACGCCGCCCCAATAGTTGCACGCGATCGCGTAAAACGCCGCGCTGTGCATCCGCTTCCAATTCGGCGCGATAACCCGCCACGCTGCCGATCGAGTCGTCGCCTACCAATACAAAACGGCAGCGATCGGCTTGTTCGCCGCCCCAACAGTTGCACGCGATCGCGTAAAACGCCGCGCTGTGCATCCGCTTCCAATTCGGCGCGATAACCCGCCACGCTGCCGATCGAGTCGTCGCCTACCAATACAAAACGGCAACGATCGGCTTGTCCCCCTGACTCAAGCAGTGCGCGTGCCGCTGCCAGGAACACGCGCTGACCTTTCCACGGCGTCAACCGCCCGACCATGCCGATCACGAACTGCGTATCGCTCAGGCTCAGCGCCGCGCGCGTCAGGTGGCCGCCTTGCCAGCGATCCAGATCGACCACGTTCGGCACGATTTGCGTTTTGGCGATCGGCAAATCAGCCGTCGCTACTGCCGTTGAAATCGCCGCGATCCGATCGGTCAGCCGCCCCAATAGTGCGCCGTACCACCGCCGAATCAAACGGCTGCCGATAATATCCTGCACCTGCGCAACATGCGGCAAGCCCAAACTGCGCGCCGCTACCCCTGCGCAAATCTGCGACACCATGCCGCTGCTGTGTACCAGATCGATCCGCCCAACACGTAAAGCACGGCGCAGCGCCCCGATATAGCGCAGCGTCACCCACCCATCGTACAACAGCGCCAACGGGTTGAACACTTTACGCTGTCCGATGTAAAAGCTGACCGACCACCAACGCGGACGCGGCGCACGGATCACTTCGACGCCGAGCGCTTCCATCTGCTCGATCATCGCGCCGCTTTCAGGCGCCAGATAGACCGGCGTATAGCGATCGCGGGGCAGTTCGCGCGCCAGCACCAGCAGCATCATTTCGATTCCGCCCAGGCTGCCAATGTCGTTGACGATCGCGATTCTCTTATTCATGGCGCAGCCTCACGTGTCGATCTCGCGCAATGGATGATCGATTTCCCACAGCTTCAAATACACGATGAACAGATACATCGCCCAATAGCCAGATACGAACAATCCGCGTACGCCGTCACGATAGCCTTGCTGTTTCACGTAGCGCAGCCCGAACGCCGCAATCGGGCGTGCCAGCATTTGCCAGACACTAAAACGCACGCCGCGTGAGTAGCGCTGTTGAGCCTCGAACGTTGTCCAGCGGATCAGCAGCACGGCGGTAGTCTGATCAACCGTGCGGTGCGCCATATGATGAATGGGCGCGTCCAACGTGCCGACCGCACCGCGCAATTGAACATGCTCATGAATTTGCACGCCGTCGTCGATGTACCAATCGTCGCGCCGAAACAAGCGCAGTTGATAATCGGGATAGTAAGCCGCGTGCCGAACGGGTTTGCCGAACACATAATTCAGGCGCGGAATCCGATAGCCGGCGCAGGCAGTTTGCGCCTCAATCTGCGCGATAATCTCGGCTTGTAAATCTGCCCCAACGCGCTCATCCGAGTCGATCCACAACACCCACGCATGACGCGCTTGCGGGATCGCCCAACGCTTTTGAGCAACGGGCGTTTCATACGGATGTGTGAGCACCCGCGCGCCGAGTTCCGCAGCCAGCACAGGGGTACCGTCCGCGCTGCCCGAATCGACTACGATCAAATCATCTGCCCATGCCAGCGATCGCAAGCATAGCGCGATCACGTCGGCACTATTGAACGTCGTGACGATAGCAGTGAGCGGCGCTTTAGCCGACATCAGCGGACAGTGCCGAAGTGGGTAGCGCAGCAAATGGCGTCAGCGCTACTACCTGATGCAAAGCCAGATAGCGTTCGATCAATGCCAAAAAGCACCAAAAGCCGATGGCTAACGGCGCTAACGACATGATCACTTCGGAATTCATCAGGATCACCAACCCGGCCAGCGCACCTAACAGCGCCGTTGCCTCGTTGCGCACCGTCGGATCGGGGTTGGCCGTGCGCCCCCAACTGAGCCGCAGCAGCCGCCATCCTAACGATGCCAACCACAAAATGTACAGCGCAGCAGCAGGCAGCCCCACATTGGCCGAAAATTGCGCAAATTCGTTATGTACCCAACCTGCCGCGCCCCACCCGATCCCGATCACGGGTGAATATTGAATTTGCGCAAAGGTTTCTTCCAGATAGCCGACGCGCTTATTCACCGACGAATCATAAAACTGGTCAGTCCCGAACAACAGCGGCTTCAAATTGTCATAAAAACTAGCCGGTAAAAATAACAATCCGACCGACATAACGATCAGCAGACTCCAACGGTGACGTAAATCGGTGAGTACGAAGACAAGTATGCACGCTGCCAGCGCTATCCATCCGCCACGATGGCCCGCCACATAAATGCTGCCCGCAATAATGCCGAGTGCCCCTGCCAACACGAACGGAAAGCGCCCGGCAACCTGTGGCCGCCAGTTGGCAATGTGTCCTAACAACAGGGCGGCGGCGGGCACGATGATCACGATCACCGAGGGGTGTCCCCAAAAGGTGAACAGCGCTCGCGTAAACCCTTGCGTCGTATCCGAATAAATCGCCACATCCGTGCTGCCAAAAAAGTTGAGACTTATGCCCGTTGCGAATTCGATCACGCCCAAAATCGCGATCACGACCATCGTCGCGATATATACTGTGGTGGCTTGCTGCCACTGTTGGCGCGTCGTGATCATCCAGGCGCTGACCACAAAGACCGGAATCGCCATCAGGAAATCTTTGTATTCTGCCCAGCTTACATCCCACGGCACGCGAGCGCTGTTGTAGGCATTCAAGATGGAGATCAGACCAAAACCGACCGTCAGCAGCAGCACCGGACGCGGTACGTTCAAGCGGATCGGTCTAGCTTGCAACATGCACAAGCTGATATACACGATCAGCAAACCCCAGATGATCACTTCACCCGCGTAAAAACGCAGGTTGGAAGTCACCCACAAACCGCGCCAACCCGTCGCCAATGTCGCAATCCATAACAAAAAGATATAGCGACTTGCCAGCTCGACCGAACGCACCGATAAAATCAAGATGAGCAGCGAACAGGCGAGCAAAGCGATCAACACATCACGCGGGGCAAAATGCGCCCGCCCCACGAGTACCGCGCCGAACAATGTAGCCAGCACGATCAACGCTTGTACCAGGACGCCATTGGACGGCACAAAGGATCGCAAACGTCCGATCATCGGGGCTGCGTCCGATCTGACGAATTAATTGCATCGATCGGGCGGTAGTGCTGTTCGTAAGCGTTGATCATAGTCTCCATTCGGAAGCGCTCCGCTTGTTGGCGATTGACGGCTGAGTCGATTGTAAAGTGTGGATCGGCCAACCATGTGTGCAGCCCGGCAGCAATACCGTCAGCAGTGGCAGCCACCAGTTGATTATCTGATAGTGAATTGCTTGTGCCCACAATTTCGGGCAAGCCACCCACGGCGGACGCGATTACCCGGCGTCCGAGCGCCATAGCTTCCACTGCAAACAGGCCAAACGTTTCGGCGCGTGACGGCACGACTATAAAATAACAATTCTCGATCATTCCGGCAAGCTGTGCGCGTGCCACATTGCCAGCGAAGATCACCCGTTCGCTTAACCCATGTCGGGCAGCTTGCGCTTCAAGTTCCGCGCGATAGTCACCGTCGCCCGCAAGGATCAGATCGCTATGCGGGTAATCGGCAGCAATTTGCGCAAAGCCGTCGATCAACAAATCGAAACCTTTAGGCTGCACCAATCGTCCGGCGGACAGCAGATAGCGGCGTGCATGATGGTAGGGCATTGGCGGCTCGAATACAGCGTCCGGCACGCCATTATACACGACATGCGCTTTGGCGATGATTGACGGATCGAAAGCGATCACCATTTCCAGCGCAGCACCGGATACCGCCGTGACTCTATCAGAGCGCGCTAATATTGCCCGCAGCCGATTGCGATCGGCTGTGCTGCCACGCTGCGCTTCATCGATCTCGACGCCGTGAAAAGTGACGATTAAACGGGTGCGTGATCCATTCAGCGCCGCCAACACAAACGGATTCAAGGTTTGCGGATAGTGATAGTGAATCACGTCGGGCGCAAAGTCGCTGATCAGATGCGCAAGCTGCCGACGGATGCGCGGCGCGTTCAGCAGCCCAAAGCCGACGAGATCAAGCCGTCCACGCCGTAGTGATCGCCACGATGGGCTGATGAATAACAGACGCCGCACTGCAATCTGATCGATCGTGGAATGTGCAGGCAGCGTGCGCGGGTAGCGCTGCGTCACGACCTGTACACTGTGCCCATGCGCTAGCAAGCCGCGCGCCAAATCGTGAACGATCTGCTGTAAGCCGCCTGCCACCGGTAAATAGGATTGAGTGAGGATCAGGACTTTCATGGCAATTAAGTGGTAAATGCAGTAATCGGTTGGCGAGCAGCAGCCGCTGCGTACAAGGCTTCACTTTGCGCGACCACCCGATCCGCCGTGTACAGTTCATGCACGCGCCGCGATCCGGCTTCGCCCATCTTTTGCGCGCCTGCCCGATCGTTCAATGTGGCGATCAATGCCGCCGCCAGCGCATCCGCATCGCCCGGCGCGACAAGCCGCCCGGTTACACCGTCAATGACCAGTTCGGGAAGCGCGCCTGCCGTCGTCGCCACTACCGGACGCCCGGACGCCATCGCTTCGGCCACCGCCAAACAAAACGACTCGTACAATGACGGCATTACGAACACGGGTGCACGCCGATACCACGCGACCGTTTCTTCCCAGGGCAAATGGCCGAGCAAGCGCACTACCGGCCCATCGAAACTATTTTGCAGCGGCGCAAGCGCTTCACTCAGCGCGTGATCGCTGAGCGACGGGTGGCGACGCCCGGCCATGATCAACTGCGCAGTGGGAATCGCTTTGACGATCTGCTGCATGGCGCGGAACAGCGTCAGAATGCCTTTGTTCGACTCGATCCGTCCAGCGTAAAAGATCAAGGGCGCGGCGTCCGGCGGCGTGTCAGCATTGAACATGTGCAAATTGACCGGATTCGGGATCACGGTAATCGGCGGCGCGGGTGGCGGAAACTCAACGCGTAAAGCGTCCGCGTGAAAGCGACTGACAGCGGAAAAGACGGCGGCGCGCCGCATCCCAATCCGCTCCAGCCGCCGATCCAGCCACACGCCGAACGTCATGCGCCGCCCTTCGGCCTTGTGGATCGCCCAGGTGTTGCCGTGTGCGCGGATCACAAGCGGCGGATGCTGCTGTGGCTGATAACTCAGGTTGCCAATTTCGGCGGCTTCCACCACATCGATAGGCGACAAACCATGCCGTGCCGATAAGCCGCTCACGCCCCGCCATAACGCGCGTGACCACTCGATCTCGCGCAAAGGGAGCGTGGTCGATCGCGCAAAAAATGCCAGTTTGAACCAGTACCAATGCCAATTAGCGCACGGCACTTCGACCAGATGCAAACGCCCAGTCGTCCCGCTGGTCTGACAAGTGTGCGCTTTGCCGGGCGCTAGAATGGTCACTTGATGACCGTGTTCGGTCAGTGACTGGCTCATCACGGACAGGTACGACGCGATGCCGCCGCCCTTTTGCGCCGAATGCGAGTCAATTGTCAGATAGCAAATGTGCAAGCCACCCTCATGTTCGCTAAATGTGCGTTAAAGGATTGAACGGCCTTAACACTTGCGATTTAACAATAACAAGCTCTATAATAGCACCGTTTTGGCGAACACTCTAGAAACGGCATACACCATCAGGACAACCTTCATTTGAGCACGACTGTAGACACATTCCAGCCACCTGACAGCCCCGCTCCAGGCGAGACCCGCCAGGTGTACGATTTGTTGATCCGCCCGCCGCACGGCTGGATGCAGATCGACCTACGCGAGCTGTGGCGCTACCGCGAGCTGCTCTTTTTTCTGGTTTGGCGTGACATCAGCGTTCGTTATAAACAAACTATCTTCGGCAGTGCCTGGGCGATTATTCAACCGCTCGCCACGATGGTTGTGTTCAGCATCTTCTTTGGCAATCTGGCAAAAGTGCCGTCCGATGGAGTGCCGTACCCATTATTCAGCTACACGGCGCTGGTGCCCTGGGGCTTTTTCGCGGCAGGCTTGCAAGCCGCCTCGAATAGTTTGGTCGGCAGCGCAAACCTGATCAGCAAAGTCTATTTTCCACGACTGCTGATTCCGAGTGCGGCAGTGGTCGCGGGGCTGGTCGATTTTGCGATCGCCTTTGTGGTGCTGCTGCTGCTGATGTTGGTGTACGGCTACGTGCCGAATATCAATATAGTATGGCTGCCGCTGCTGATCGGATTGGCGCTGTGTACGGCGCTCGGCGTCGGTTTGTGGCTGTCTGCGCTGAACGTTCAGTTCCGCGATGTACGGTATGTGATTCCGTTTCTGGTGCAGTTCTGGTTGTTCGCAACCCCGGTGGCTTATCCGAGCAGCTTGATCGCTGAACCATGGCGCACGCTGTACGCGATCAACCCGATGGTGGGGGTGGTGGAAGGCTTCCGTTGGGCCTTGTTGGGCAGCGAGCCGCCGCCTATCGCGATGATGCTGGTCTCGTCGCTGGTCGTGTTAATCGTGCTGGTGAGCGGCGCTTTTTACTTCCGACGCATGGAAAGCCGCTTTGCGGATTTGGTGTAACCCGGCGATGAGCACATTTGCAATCAAGGCTGAGGGACTCGGCAAGCACTATCAAATCGGCACGGCTGAAGAAGCGCCCACCATGATCCGCGAGGCAGTGAGCCGGACGATCAGCGCGCCTTTCAAGCGTTTGAACGCCGTACTGCGCAATCAGCCGCTGCCCGAAGCGGCACAGGGCTTTTGGGCGCTGCGCGATGTCAGCTTTGAAGTCAAAGTGGGCGAAGCCGTCGGCTTGATCGGGCACAACGGCGCGGGCAAAAGCACGCTGCTCAAAGTGCTGTCCCGGATCACCACGCCCACCGAAGGTCAGGTACGCATTCACGGGCGGATCGGCGCGCTGTTGGAAGTCGGCACCGGCTTTCATCCCGAATTGACCGGGCGCGAAAACGTTTATCTGAACGGTACCATTTTAGGCATGAAGCGCGCTGAAATCACGCGCAAGTTCGATGAAATCGTGGCCTTTGCCGAGATCGGAAAGTTCATCGATACGCCCGTCAAGCGTTATTCAAGCGGCATGTACGCGCGGCTGGCATTCGCGGTGTGCGCGCATTTGGAGCCGGAAATCTTGATCGTGGATGAAGTGCTCGCCGTCGGTGACGCCAGCTTTCAGAAAAAGAGTCTGGGCAAGATGAACGATGTGGCGCGCGAAGGGCGTACCGTGATATTCGTCAGCCACAACATGGCCGCCATTGAAAATCTATGCTCACGTGGCATTGTGCTGAATCGTGGGCAGGTGGCATTCATGGGCACGCAGCATGAAGCGATCAACTATTATCTGGAAGGCTTGAACGGTCAGAGCAGCCTCTCCTTACGCGATCGCGCCGATCGTACCGGATCGGGCGCACTGCATATCGTTGGCTTTGAACTGCGCAACGCGCAAGGTCACCCGCTGGAATTGATTGCCAGCGGCCAGGATGTCGATATGGTCATTCACTACGAAACGACGCCGGATTTCAACGTGCATCAGTCGGTAACAATCGGACTGGCTGTCAAAACGCTGTTCGATGTGCCCGTGTTCTTGCAGACCAACCGACTCACGGGCGATACATTCGGCACACTGCCGGAGACGGGCGCATTCGTCCTGCGCTTGCCGCATCTGCCTGTGACGCCCGCCACGTATTGGATCACACTGTCCGTGATGGGCGAGAATGGCTATTTGGATCGCATTCAAAATGCGCTACAGGTCACCGTGATTGAAGGCGACTTTTTCGGCACAGGCGAGCTGCCAACGAGTGCACACGGTCCACAGCTCATTGAAGGCCATTGGCGGCTGGCCGAACACGCGGTTCTGGAAGGTCATGCAGGATGAATCGTTTCCGATCGTTCAATCAGCTTCAAAACTACATAGCGAAACGCCTCAAACCATCCACGGCGGCTGGCTTCTTCGATGTGGAGGCGGCTGAATGGAAATACTATATCGATCACCTGAGCGACGGCATGATCGCTTTCGATGTGGGCGCTAACGTCGGGTTGGTGACCCTGTTGTTCTCGCGTTTCGTGCGTAAAGATGGTCAGGTGCATTCCTTTGAGGCCGCCAGCAGCACTTTCGAGCGCTTATCCAGGGTGGTCGAACAGACAGGCTGCACCAATGTCACGCTCAATCATGCCGCCGTTGCTGATCGCGCCGGGACGTTGCAACTGCACCTGTTTGCTGAGCATTCGTCGTTCAACTCGCTGGCGGCGCGTCCCCTGCGGGATTACGGGATCGCCGTTGATATATCGGGCGTGGAAGATGTGCCTGCGCTGACAATCGACGCCTATTGCGAAAGCCATCACATCGAACAGATTGATCTGCTCAAAATCGATGTAGAAGGCGCGGAGTATCTGGTATTGCAAGGCGCGCATCGCATGTTAGCCGAAAAGCGCGTGGCACATTGTGTTTTCGAGTTCAATCAGACCTGGGCAGATATGGGCGTTCAAACAGCGACCGTGGAAAATTATCTGCGCGAAGTCGGCTATCGTCTGACCAACATCATTTCCGGCCAAGCGCTTTTCCAGAGCAACCCGCAAACGGGTATGCCTTTTCTGACGATGTGCGTCGCCACACCGAATTGATACGACCATGAAAATCTATCTGCTGCCCGTTCCAGAAAAACTGCTGCCCGCGCATGGCACGCTCATTTATCCGCCACATAATCGTGATTATGGTGTTGAGCAAGATTTTCTGGAGTACCTGCGCCGCCATCCTGAGCGGCTGACCGACTCGCCGGACGCCGCTGATTGGCATTATCTGCCCGTTTATTGGGGGCGTTGGCACATTGCGCACGATTACGCGGCTACTGGACGTGAGGAATTGCAGGAAGCGGTCGATGCGAGCTTGATTAACGACGCCAAGACGTTCACCGTGGTGAGTTATAGCAGCGGCCCGTTGATTGATACCCGAAGGATCGTGCGCTTTCAGTCGTCACGCCGTGATGAATACGGGATCGATATCCCGCTGGTTTGCACGCGGCATCGCAAGCCGCTGTTCAGGCCGCACAAAAAGTTCAGCGGTGGCTTCATCGGACGTGTGTTTACGCATCCTGTCCGCAAGGAAATGTTTGAGGTGCTTAAAGCGCGCTCGGACGTCTACCTGTACGACGGTGAAGATGTGCCGTCGAAAGCCTATGCGCGTAACCTGCTGGAGTCATGGCTGGCGCTATCGCCGCGCGGCTATGGCGGCACCTCGTACCGCTTTTTCGAGGCGATGCAGCTTGGCACTGTGCCGCTGCTCATCGGGGATATGGATATTCGTCCGTTCAAACAGTTCATCCGTTGGGAAGATTACAGTTTATATTTGCCGTCAACGGAGGGTCTGAACGAACTGCTGGACACACTCGATCACGCCGCGCTGATAGCAATGGGAAAACGCGCCCAAAAGTTGTACGATGAACAGTTGGACTATCAGAAGTGGTGCCCGACCGTGTTTAAGGAACTAGCAAATCGATGAACACACCCAATATGCCAACGGTGCTGCCTGACTCATCGGCGATCAGCTTCATCATGCCCGCCTACAATTGTGCGCAAACGGTCCGCGAGTCAGTCGTCTCGATCATGGACGGTAACCTGTCACCCGGCGACGAAATGATCGTGGTGGACGACGGCTCAACCGACGATACCTGGTCTGTCTTGCAAGCGCTCCAGGCAGATTATCCGGTCATTCGGTTGATTCAACACGCCTTCAACAAAGGCGGCGCGGCAGCCCGCAACACAGCGGTCGAAGCGGCACGCCATCCACTCATTTTTTGCCTGGACTCGGATAATTTACTGGAAACAGCCAGCGTACCACCGCTCAAAGCGCATCTGATTAGCACGGGCGCGGACGTGGCAGCTTTCCAGGTGCTCCGCTATTTCAAGACCGATCGAACCGCGATCACGCATGAATGGATATGTAAAGCGGGCGTATTTACATTGGCCGATTGCCTGTCCACTATCCACAGTCCGGGTGCTGGCGGCAATTACCTGTATACGCGCGAAAGCTGGCAGCGGGCGGGCGGCTATCCGGTCGGCTGCGCTGCGATGGACGCATGGGGCTTTGGTTTTCGGCAGCTTGCTACGGGCAGCATGATGACAACGCTTGAAGGCAGCTATTACTTTCATCGCGTTGGACATGAGTCGTATTGGGTGCGCGAGGTGAAGCGGCAAGTACCGTCTTTGATAGCGCTGCAAATCGTGCTGCCGTTTTTGGATCGGATCGCTCCACGCGACATAGAATACATCATGACGAGTGGGCGCTATACCTGGCTCGATAAACTGGATGAACGCCCCGTGCGGCTGGCTACCGCTGCCCAAATGTCTGCAACATCACCAGCCAGTTTATCACAGCGCATGGTTCGCAAAGTGCGCCGCAGTTTGACCCGTTCGGTACAAGGCTAAATCAACATGCTTGAAAAATGGCTTGCTCCTATCATCGATTATAAAAAGCTGTGGCAGAGCATTGGCGGCTATGCTCATTACATGCGCGATTGGCGGCGCTACGAAGCGCTGGCAGGCGTTGACGCATTGCATGTGCAGGATGCTTATCCGCGCTTGCACGATCAAACCAGCTACACATCCTTCGATGCCCACTACTTTTACCAGGACTTATGGGCGCTCAAAAGTATCCAGCGCACGCATACGCTTTTACATGTCGATATTGGGTCGAACGCAACTTATGTGGGGATGCTGACGGCGATCACGCGGGTGCTGTTTCTGGATATTCGCCCGCTGGATACGCATATCGAAAATCTGACACCATTGGATGCCAGCATTCTGGATATGCCCTTTGCTGATCATTCGTTGGGGTCGGTGTCGTGCCTGCATGTGGCCGAACATATCGGACTGGGACGTTATGGCGATCCGATTGACCCGGAGGGTACGCGTAAGGCAGCGCTTGAATTGGCGCGCGTGCTGAAACCAGGCGGTCACCTGTATCTTTCACTGCCGATCGGACGCGCGCGGGTATGCTTCAATGCCCATCGCGTTCACACCACCGAGCAGATCATCAGCTACTTCAGCGATTTGCAATTGCTCGATTTCGCTGCTGTGACCGACGATGGTCATTTTCAAGCGATGGCGCAACCTGCCGAACTATCGCACTCGGATTATGCGTGTGGCATGTTTCACTTTACGCGGACGGCCTGACCCATGACAAACGCTTTAACCCATCTGGCGCGCCGCGTCCAACGCAGATTACTCAGCCAACCGTCCCCCGACCTGGCGCAGGCGGGCGGCACGGTCGGCACCCGCAACCTGAGCACCCGCGAAGCGTGGCTCAAAACGACGCTGGCAGCTATTCCTGCCGGGCTGCGCATTTTGGATGCAGGCGCAGGTGAGCTGCAATATAAACCGCTGTGCGCTCATTTGCAGTATACCAGCCAGGATTTCGGCCAGTACGACGGTCAGGGTGACACGTCCGGCTTGCAAGTCGGCCAATGGGATAATTCACGGTTGGACATTGTGAGTGACATTACGAACATCCCGGCACCCGATCAGTCGTTCGACGTGATCCTGTGCGTCGAGGTGCTCGAACATCTGCCTGATCCGATCCGCGCCTTGCGTGAACTGACGCGTTTGCTGGTGCCGGGCGGCGTGTTGATCGTGACCGCGCCATTTTGCTCGCTGACGCACTTTTCGCCGTACTTTTATCACACGGGCTACAGCCGTTATTTCTATGAATATTGGCTGGCCGAACTTCACTACACGATTGAGGATATGCAGTGGAACGGCAGCTATTTTGAGTACGTGGCACAGGAGGTACGCCGGATCGAGTGGGTCGACTCTCAATACGCTAAAACCGGGATTACTGCGCATGAGCAAAGCGCGCTGGCAACTACATTGAACATGCTGAACCGTATGGCGCAAGCCGATCACGGTTCAGAGCAGTTCTTGTCGTATGGGCTGCACGTCAAAGCGCGCAAGCAGTAGCGATCAAACACCCACCTATGCGCATCTTTTACGCGGTTTCACCCACGCCTAACGCTGAAGCGTTGAAAAATTCGACACTGTGGCATCAGAATTTGTATCCGCCGTTGCTGGAACTCGGCCACGACGTGATCCAGTTTCGCTACGACTTCACGCGCCACATCGATCACGCAAACACCCGCAATCCGGCGGATATGGCGTACATTGCAGCCAATCGCCCGATCCTGGAGCGTCACCTGCTGGATGAGATCAGCGCAGCACATACACAAGCGCCGATCGATTTGTTTTTCAGCTACTTTTATGATGCGTGCGTTACGCCTGAAACGATCCGCACGATCAAGCAGATGGGCATTCGTACCGTCAATTTTTATTGCAATGCGGTTCACCAATTCTATCTGATCGAAAAGCTGGCGCCTGAATACGATGCGTGCATGGTGCCCGAACAGGAAGCGCTTGCCCATTACGCAGCCGTCGGTGCCAACGCGATCCATGTGCAGATGGCAGCAAATCCGGCGGTATACAAGCCATATCCGCTGCCACACCGTTATCCGGTGAGTTTTGTCGGCCAAAAATACCTGAATCGCGAACCGTTGATGCTGTACTTATATCAGCATGGAATCGACGTATACGCTTTTGGTCCACATTGGCGCGAACCGCATTTGTTCACAGCCGAGCAGCGAATTAAGCGACGTTTACGCCCTATCAAGCAACTGCTGACGGGTACACAGTCCAAGCGCGCCGACGCCGAAATGCTGCCTGTCGATCGCCTGGGGCCGCCCTTGTCCGACGACGAATTGATCAAGCTGTACAGCCGCAGCCAGATCAGCCTGGGCTTTTCAGAAGTGCAAGACCCACAAACGGGCGTCATCAAACGGCACATCCGGCTGCGCGATTTTGAAGCACCCATGAGCGGCGCACTGTACTTCACAGGCTATCAGGACGAACTGCGCGAATTTTACGAGATCGACCGCGAGATCGTGTGTTATGATACGCCCGCCGAATTGCTCGACAAAGTGCGTTATTACCTGAGCCATGAAGCGGAGGCCGATCAAATCCGCGCGGCAGGGTTGGCACGTGCTCGCCGCGATCACACCTGGAAAAATCGCTTTGTGCAGTTGTTCAGCGCCATGGGGCTTGCATGAGTCGAGCATCCCCACTATCCATCAGTACGCCGCGCGTCAGCGTTTTGCTGAGCGTTTACAATGGCGAACGCTATCTGGCACAGGCTATTGACAGCATCCTCGGCCAAACGTTCAGCGATTGGGAGTGCGTGATCGTAGATGATTGTTCGACGGATGGTACGGCGGCGATTCTGAACGGCTATCGCGATCCGCGCTTGAAAGGGCTGCACAATCCACATAATCTCGGTTTGGCGGCAGCACTCAATCGCGGGTTAGCCGAAACGTGCGGCGAATACATTGCGCGGATGGACGCTGACGATATTGCGCACCCCGAACGATTGGCACGACAGGTACAAGCGCTTGATGCGATGCCCGTTGTGGGTGTGTTAGGTGGTGCTGCCGATTTGATTGCGCCGACGGGTGATCATCTTGGTCACCTCGAAATGCCGACTGATCCGGCCATGATCGTCTGGCGATTGTTGTTTTATCCAGCGCTGATTCATCCCACCGTGATGATGCGGCGAGCACTGCTGATGCAGGTCGGCGGCTATGATGCGACCTCGCGCGCTGAAGATTTCGATCTATGGGCGCGTTTGATCGATCAGACGCGTTTCGCCAACTTATCCGACGTATTGATCAGTTACCGCCAGCACCCGGACGCGCTGACCGTTCGCCACCTTGACCGTATTAAAGCTCATTCGTGGCCGATCCGCCGCCGTTTATTTGCGCAGTTGGTCGGAAACGATCCAGGGGACGCGCTGATCACGCAGCTTGATCAATCGCAAATAGCGCAGCAGCGGTTACGCAGCGGTTTTACCGAGAGTCAACTGGACGCGCTCAATGGCCTGTTGATCGCAGCGTATTGGGCGATGGTCACGCGCGGCTGGATCGTACATCGCTCCGACTCGCCTGCTTACGCCGACTTGTTGGGGCGCATACGACAGGCGAGCCGTTATTCGCCAGCGGTAGTGACGCCCGCCGAACTTGCTCGCCATTGGCAGCCACCCGCTCGTCGCGCTGCCTTGAAGCTGATCCGCAAAGCAGCAAAGTTAATCGGCTGTTGGCCGGAAGCATGGCAATGATGAGCAACAATGAATAAGACAATGAGCAAACCGATCAGCGACCGCCCGCTGACGATCGCGCTGGTGACGCGTGAGTATCCGCCCGAAACTGGCTACGGCGGCATTGGCACCTATTGCGATACGATGGCACGCGCACTCGTGTCACGCGGCTATCAGGTGATCGTCCTGTCGGATGCCGATGGCAAACCCGAAAGTTATGTACAGCGTGACGGCGTTCACATTTACCGCGTGCTGCCACGTTTCGATGTGAGCCGCTTGCCGGTGGTGTGGCGGCTCAACAAACTGTGGACAGGTTATCGGCTGGCTGTTGCGCTCAAGCTGCGTGAACTGGTGCAGAAACACGTGATTGACCTGATCGAAACGTCGGATATTCATGGCGAACCCCTGTTATACAGCTTGCTGCCCGGCCACCGCCCGATCCTTGTGCGGCTGCAATCGAGCCTGACGCTCAGCTTGACCTATAACCGCGCGCCCATGAATCCGCGTACACGAATCACGCTGCACGCCGAACGCTGGATGCTGCGTCATGCCGCCTATATCAGCAGTCCCTCGCGCGCCTTATGGCAAATAACGAACGAACGCGTGACGCCCATCGCACCGGAACGCTGTACCGTCATTCCGCACCCGACCAATACGGAGCGCTTTCAGCCGATCGACTCGATCCGCGCCAACCGATCGGCAATCAATCCACTCGTTTTATACGCGGGACGCATCGAATGGTGGAAAGGCGTCGATATTCTGGTGCAAGCGATTCCGCTGGTGTTGGCGCAAGTGCCCAATGCGCGCTTTTTATTGGTTGGTGCCGATCGCAGCAGCCCGAATACGGGTGGATCGCTGCGCGAAGAACTGCGCGCGAGTTTGCCGGAAACGTGCCGCGCGCGCGTCGAATTTCGGGATGGCGTGCTCAATGAAGCGCTGCCGATGCTGTACAATGCCGCTGATATAGTGGTGGTTCCATCACGTTGGGAGGGGTTCGGCCTAGTGTGCGCAGAGGCGTTGGCGTGCGGTTGTGCCACGCTTGCCAGCCGTGTAGGGGGATTAGCGGAGATCATCGAAGATGAAAAAAGCGGACTGCTGTTCGAGTCGGAAAACGTAGAAGATCTGGCGCATAAGCTGATCCGCTTATTGTGCGATCCGGCATTGCGCGAAAGTTTGGGACAGCACGCGCGTCAGCGGATCGCAACGTACTGCGCAGTCGATCCGGTGGTCGATCAGATGACGACGCTCTATCAGAATGTGCTCAGGCAAAGCGACCAGCACCTACAGAAGCAATCTACACGATGAGCACAAGCATGAACACATTGCCTGCGCCCATTTTTTCGCTCGCAGTATGTACGCGCAATCGTGCGCCGCTGCTGCGCCGAACGTTAGCGGCATTGTGCGAACAAGTCGCATCGCAATCGTTGCAATCAGCGGTGGAACTGTTGGTCGTGGATAATCAATCCACGGATGATACGCCTCAAGTGGTCGCCGAGTTTCCTAACGTCGCCTATTTTTGCGAGCCGACGCTCGGCATTGCCCACGGTCGCAATCGAGCAGCGCATGAAGCACGCGGCGCATGGCTGATCTACGTGGACGACGATGCAGTGCCCGCGCCGGGATGGTTGGCGGCGCTGCAACGCTGTACACTTACACAGGATTCACCACAACCGAGTCCTGCCTGTATTCTCGGACGCGTTACGCTGGATTGGGAAGGCGGCACGCGTGCGGCATGGTTTCCAGCCGCTTACGAAACGTTGTTATCCGCCTATGATTTAGGCATTGTCGGTCATTACGTAGGCGAAGGCGGCTATCTGTTGACAACCAATACTGCTTTTGAGCGGGAAACTTTGCTGCGCTTAGGCGGCTTTCGTACTGATTTAGGCCATCGCGGAAAGAGTTTGTTAGGCGGCGAAGATAACGACATTTTCAATCGGCTGATCGCGGACGGCTGCCCCGTCTGGTATGAGCCACATATGCTGGCTGCGCATTGGGTATCGCGCGCGCGCCAAACGCGCCGCTGGCTGATCGAGCGCGTATTCTGGGATGGCGCGACTCAACCGCTGTTAGACTATGGCACAAGCTCCACGCGCGCGCGCTATTTGCGCGAGATGGGGCGCGATATACGGCGCGTGCTGCGCATTACGCTGGATCAACGGCGCGTTTTGCTGAGCGCCAGCGGACGTTTCGATTTGCTTTTAGAATGGGTACGCCAATTCGGGCGCTTTTGGATGAACACTCAATTGTTTTACGGAAAGCGTGCACTGTGATCTGTATAACTGTGATCCCTATAACTGTGATCCCTATAACTGTGAGCGCTGCAATAAAGGGCAAGCTGAACTGATGAATATTTGTCTGGTTGCACAGGATTACCCGCACGCTGGACAGGATACGCCGAGCGGGGTAGGGAGTGCCAGTTACGCATTAGCACATGGTCTGCTGCGTGCCGGTCATCAGGTCAGCGTGATCACTGATAACTGGCCGAAAAATCAGGTGTGCGACGATACAGGCGTTACGGTATACGGGATCGCGCTCGGCCAATGGCATTGGTATGTGCACAAGCTGCCAGTGATTGGTCAGCGCCTCAGCTTGCCAATGCGTGAAATCGAGTCGTCAAATGCTTTCTGGCAAGCCGTCCAAACGCTCAGCCGCGATCAACGGTTTGATGTTCTGGAAGCTACTGAAACAGGCGCTCTCTTTTTGAAAGGTACGCAAATACCCATCGCGATCCGTTTGCATGGCGAAGAGCACACCTTTTTGCAACGAACGCCCGGCGCACAAGTGCCGCTGGCACAGCGCCTTAGCCGCCGCCTTCAGGTGCGCGCCTTGCAACGGGCGGATAAGCTGATCTCGCCTTCGCGCGCTCACGCCGAACAGATCGCCACCGAAACAGGTCGCCCTTTAGAATCGATTGCCGTCATTCCCCATGCGCTCGATCCGGTCTGGTTGATACACCGCGCACAGCATCCATCACCGACCGTGCGCGATCCGATTGTGCTCTTTGCAGGGCGGTTAGAAATTCGCAAGGGCATTCTTGACGCGCTGCGGAGTTTTGCATTGATTCATGCCCAAATGCCCGATGCGTGCCTGATTATCGCGGGTGCTCCGCATACGACCGTGCCGCAGGCGACGATTGCGCAGACCGTGGCGGAACTGCATATCAGCGGCGCGATTAAATGGGTCGGCTTGTTATCGCAAGATGCACTGGCAGATTGGTATGCACGGGCGCGCGTGCTGCTCATGCCATCCTATTACGAAACGTTCGGGTTGGTAGCGTTGGAAGCACTGGCTTTCGGGCTGCCCGTGATCGCTTATCAGGCGGGAGCACTGCCTGAAGTCGTTGAGGCGAGCATTTCGGGTGAGTTGGTCGCGGCGGGGGATATTGTAGGGTTGGCACAGGCGGCATTGCTTTTGCTGCGCGATAATAGAGCCTGGCAGCGTATGAGCCACGCCGCTGAGCAGCGTGCTGCACAATTTTCGCCACAGCACAACGTACAATCAGCGATCGATGTCTATCAAGCACTGGTAAGGAAGCAGCACTAATCCATTGATAAATCACCATCGCACACGACATTACTTTTTTCTCTCACCACATTTTGACGACGCCGTATTGAGCAGCGGCGGCCTGATTGGATGTTTGCGACATCCCGCCGATTCGTTCAGCGTGATCACGGTTTTTGGTGGCGTGCCCGATCCGTCCGTCTCAGCGTTTGCGCGGCATTTGCTGCAAGATTGGCAAATGGCCGACGATTTAGGGCGGCGCAGCGCAGAAGATCGGCAGGCGCTGGCCGCGTTGAACGTGACTGATTTCACGCATTGGCCATATGCGGAAGCGGCTTTTCGGCGCGACTCGGCGGATCATCCATTGTATGCCAGCTATGAGGAACTACGCGAAACGCCGCGTGCGGACGATCGGGAGTTGCTCGAAACGTTGATCACCCAAACCCACGCGCTGCTCAGTACAACCGACAAGCAGCCGGTGCTCATGTGTCCGCTCAGCTTAGGCGGGCATGTCGATCATCGACTGATTCATGCCGTCGGTTTACAACTGCGCGCCGAGGGTCACACCGTTTATTTTTACGAAGAATGGCCGTATGTCGCTGCGCTTGAAATGACGCGATCGACCGTCGGCTGGCGCAGCCGCACCATTTCGCTGACCGCCACCGCCTTGAACGACAAGATCAGCGCTGCGCAGCAGTATAGCTCGCAAATCAACCTGATGGGCGGCTCGGCACAGCAAGCGCGCGAACGACTGACAGCATATGCTCACAAAGTGGGCGGCGCGCGGCCTGCCGAACGGTATTGGGCGATCGGGAAACAAGCTGCACAGCGACTGCTTGAATTGGCTGCATCCGATACCAGCGCCGATCAGCTTCCCTTTCAAAAGCGCGTGGTGCCACTCACCGCGCGCGACTTTCGCAAGTTCCTGGACACTTTCCACTTCACGCAGTTGGAGGAAGTGCTGCCTGTCGGCGGCGGTCTGTGCCTGGATGTGGGCTGCGGCAGCGGTCGGTTATCGCGGGTGACGCACGCGCGCGGTTATAAGTGGTTGGGCATGGAGTATGCAATCCTGATTTCTGACAAAACGGTTGCGCCACCAAGTGTACAAGCAGATGGTCAAAATCTGCCCTTCCGGGATGGCTGCGCCGCCGCTGTGATCAGTTTTGGAGTGCTGGAATATGTACAGCAGCCGGAGCGTGCCTTTGCCGAGGCGGCGCGCGTGTTGGCGGCGGGCGGTGTCTTTGCAGGTTACATGCCTTTTCTAGAGCCGATGCAAGGGAACTCACGCTACGGCATGAGTCCGCTGCTGATCGAAGAACTGCTGCGTCAATATGGCTTTCGCGATATTCGTGTCGAACCGGGACTGAACAGTTTCGTGATCATCCTGTGGACATGGTTACGGCGTTGGGGGACGCCAAGCCTGGGACGATTCGCGATTCCGTTAGCGGCGATCGTGTTCGTGCCGATGGCCGCTGCGCGCTATTACAGCAGTTGGCTCAGCCAGCGCCTTGGACGCGGCGGCGGCTACGGAATGCGCTGGGTAATCGGTGATGGTTTGCGCGAATTCGCTGGCTACGTCAAGTTTGTGGCGCGAATGCCTGCTCAGCGCTCAGAGAAAATCGTTTCGGAGCGTCCGGTCGAGCAGCCAGCTTTTCTGAGCTAATGTCCTGAAATAGTTTTCAGGGGCAGCGTTTCAGGATAGAGTTACTCATTATCAATTTGGAGTTATCGAAAGTGGAACAAACCTCATCTCGCACGCGCACAACGTTTTTACCGTTTTCGCCGCCATCTATTTCTGAGGAAGAAATTGCCGCTGTCGTCGATACTTTGCGTTCGGATTGGATCACCACCGGGCCGAAAACGCATCAGTTCGAGCAGGATTTTGGCGCGTACATCGGATCGCAGTCCTCATTAGCGCTTAATTCCTGCACGGGCGGTTTGCATATTGCACTGGCTGCGCTCGGCATTGGCCCCGGCGATGAAGTGATCACGACGCCGACGACCTTTATTTGCTCAGCCAACGTGATCGAACATGTCGGGGCAACGCCGGTGCTGGCCGATGTGGAAGCCGATACCCTGACGATCGATCCGGCGCGTGTGGAAGCCGCCATTACGCCGCGCACCAAAGCGATCATGCCCGTACACTTTGCCGGACATCCTGCCGAAATGGATGCGCTGCTCGCTCTGGCGCGCAAGCACAAGCTGGCGATCATCGAAGACGCGGCGCATTCGCTGCCTTCCAGTTATCGCGGGCGACGCATCGGCACGATCGGTGATTACACCGCGTTCAGCTTTTACGCCACCAAAAACATGACGACGGCGGAAGGCGGAATGCTCACCGGCACCCCCGAACGGATCGATCAGGCGCGTCTGTGGAGCTTGCATGGTATGAGCCGCGACGCCTGGAAACGCTATGGCGCGGAAGGCTCGTGGTACTACGAAGTGGTGCTGCCCGGTTTCAAATACAACATGACTGATATTCAGGCTGCGCTCGGATTGGTGCAGCTTGGCCGTTTAGAGGGCTTTCAAGCGCGCCGTCGGCAGATCGTGGCGCAATACAATGCGGCATTTGCCAATTGCGACGCATTGCAACTGCCCGCCGAGCGCCCTTACGTGGAGCACGCCTGGCATTTGTACGTGCTGCGCCTCAACCTGGACATGCTGACGATCAACCGTGCGCAGTTCATCGACGCCTTGAAAGCGCGCAACATCGGTACCAGCGTCCATTTCATCCCGGTTCATTTGCACCCGTATTATCGCGATCGTTATGGCTGGACGCCTGATCAGTTCCCGGTAGCTTACGAACAATATCAGCGTTCGCTATCACTGCCGCTGCATCCGCGCCTGAGCGATGAGGAGCAAGCCGACGTGATCGCCGCTGTGCTTGAAACGGTTGAAGCGCACCGCCGTTAGCAAGTTGCAGTGGAGGTTGTAAATGTTCAAACGCGCGTTCGATGTGCTGGTGAGCGCCGTCGCTTTGATCGTGCTGTCACCGCTGCTGATCCTACTGGCGGGGGCAGTACGGCTCACATCGCGGGGCACAGCATTATATCGGGCAAGGCGCGTAGGGCGGAACGGTCAATCTTTCGAGCTGTTCAAATTTCGCTCGATGGTAGCTGATGCGGATAAGCACGGGCCGGGGATCACGACCCGTGCTGATGCGCGCATTACGCCATTAGGGCGCGTGCTGCGTCGTAGCAAGCTGGACGAACTACCACAGCTCTTGAATGTATTGCGCGGTGAGATGAGCTTTGTCGGCCCGCGCCCCGAAGACCCGCGCTATGTGGCGCTGTACACGCCTGAACAGCGCCGCATTCTGAGCGTGCGTCCCGGCATCACGAGTTTGGCCTCGCTTGAATATCGGCATGAAGAAGAACTGCTGGTGGGCGATCAATGGGAACAGCAGTACATCCATACGATCATGCCCGCCAAGCTCGCCATCGATCTGCGCTATACCGATCACGCCAGCTTATTGCAGGATTTGTCGATCATCACGCGCACCGTGTTATCGCTCGTGTTTGGGCGCACGCCGCCTTCCTGAAGCCTATACGAGTTTTTAGCGGGAGACACAATGAGCATTCGCACCGCTTACACCGATTGGTCAGCGACCTACGATTCCGATCGCAATCTGACGCGTGATCTGGATCAGATCGTCACGCGCGATACGCTGTCACAAGCGCATACTGCGACTATTCTTGAACTCGGCTGCGGCACTGGTAAAAACACGGTGCTGTTGGCAGACATTGGGATGCGCGTGTGTGCGCTGGATTTTTCAGAAGGCATGATCCGCCACGCTAAACTGAAGGTGGCGCGTGCGAACGTGATATTCGCCACCGCTGAGCTGACACAGCCCTGGCCGTGCGCTGACCACTCCGCAAACCTGATCGTCTGTAATCTGGTGCTCGAACACATCGCTGATTTATCTTTCATCTTCAGCGAAGGCTACCGCGTTTTGGCGAGCGGCGGCAGTTTCTTCATTTGCGAATTGCATCCTTTCAAACAATATCAAGGAAAGAAAGCAACCTTCCAACGTGGTGCGCAGTCTACCGAAATTCCCGCTTTTATCCATCATCTGTCCGATTTTCTGGACGCGGCAAATCAAGCCGGATTTACGCTCAAAAATCTGAAAGAATGGTGGCACGAGAGCGATCCACTTACCTCGCCACGGTTGATTTCGTTCATGTTTAGCAAGTGAAATTCCAGCAAATACAGCGGGAATTGGATAAGATGTACGCAATCGGTTATCATGGTGAACCAACAGTTTTGGACTTGTTTCCTATAATATTTTCGCATAATGTCGCACGATGTCGGTAGATTGAAGCTGTTGTTTTTCTGACGAGCAGCACTATCGACAATCTAGATGAGGTCAAATAGTTAGCAGCAAATTTATAAAATTCATAACGATGCATAGGTAATGCAGTTTAAGAGGGCCGATGAGCACATCCAAATCAAGCATCATCATCCGAAATCGTCACTTTTTCTTTATCGACATCCTGATATTCGTTCTTGCGGCTGAGTTCAGTTTTCTGCTGCGCCTGGAGCTATCGCCATTTGATCCTGTGCTGCTGTTGGGCGTCCTATCTTTTGTGACGATCAGCATCCCGACGCGTTTCGTCATTTTCTTCTTCTATAAATTGTATCGCCAGCATTGGCGGACGGCAGGCGTCAACGAACTGATCACGGTGACGGCGGCTTGTTTTTCGAGCGGTTTGATCACGGTCGCCGCCATTGTTGCGTTGACATTGGCGTGGCCGAACCTGCGCTTGTTGATCCCACTGTCAATCCCTTTTATCGATGCGCTGTTGGTCACATTGATGATCACGATGCTGCGTTTCAGCTTGCGCACGTATCACCACTATCAGCGGCAAACACAGGATACTACGCAGTCCACGGAGCGCACGCTGATCATCGGCGCGGGGCATACCGGCATTCAGATATTGGATGCGCTGCAACAACGCAGCAGTGACTTCGCGGTGCTTGGCTTTTTGGATGACACGCCGTCCAAAGTTGGCGCGTACATTCGTGATGTGCCCGTATTAGGTACGCTGGCTGAATTGCGCGCGATCGCCACCCAAAAGAAGATCAGCCTGATCGTGATCGCGATCCCATCCGCGCCGGGTACGCTCATCCGACGCATTGCGAGCGAGTGCCAGGGATTAGGCATTCGCTACAAGATTGTGCCTGGTCTGTACGAGCTGGTCAGCGGACAAATGAACGTCAGCCGTTTGCGTCCGGTATCGATCGATGACTTGCTGCGGCGCGATCAGGTGGCGCTCGATATGCGCGATGTGGCGCAGCAAATCGGCGGGCGCTGTGTGCTGATTACGGGCGCTGGCGGCTCGATCGGCTCTGAGTTGGCGCGGCAGATTGCGCAGTTGAAGCCATCGCGCCTGCTGTTGGTCGGACACGGCGAAAACAGCTTGTTCGCGCTGGAAAGTCGGCTGCGCAGCGAATTCCCGGACGTTGTGCATCACGTCATGCTCGGTGATGTGCGTGATATGCGACGCATGACCTTCATCTTTGAGCAGTGGCAGCCCGCCGTCGTATTTCACGCAGCAGCGCACAAGCATGTGCCGATGCTTGAAACGAACGTGATCGAAGCATTCACCAACAATGTCGTCAGTACGCGCAACCTGATTGCTTTGTGCAACCGTTTCGGCGCGGAGCGAATGGTGCTCATTTCAACCGATAAAGCCGTTAATCCAACCAGCGTTATGGGCACTACCAAGCGGGTGGCCGAACTGATGATGCTGAATGCCGCTTCGAATGCTCCACAGCGTTTTGCAGTAGTGCGCTTCGGTAATGTGTTGGGCAGTCGGGGCAGCGTCATTCCGACTTTTCAACGCCAAATCGAGGCGGGCGGCCCGATCACGATCACCAGCCCGGACATCACGCGCTACTTCATGAACATCCCGGAAGCGGTGCTGCTGGTGCTCAAAGCCAGCGTGCTGACTGAATGTGGTTCGTTGTTTGTGCTGAATATGGGCACGCCGATCCGCATTGTCGATCTGGCAAGTGACTTGATCCGCCTGAACGGGCTGGAGCCGGAGCGCGACATCGAGATCAACGTGATCGGCCTGCGCCCTGGTGAGAAGCTGTACGAGGAGTTATTTTGGGCGCACGAGCGTTACTATCCTGTCGAAGGTGGGCGCATTTTTGCTGTTGAAGCGAGCATGGATTTGGCGCCCCTGACGCAAACTGCACAACGCGTCGATCAGTTGATGAGCGCCGTTCAATCTTACGATGAAGCGTATGTGTGGGCACAGCTTCAAGAGATCGCACGAGGCACGACAGGACGGCCAGCTTCGACCTATTCCGAATTGCAGCCTGTGCTGGCCGAAGCAGATCATACCAATGGGCACAGCGCAAAACGAGGCACGACAGGACGGCCAGCTTCGACCTATTCCGAATTGCAGCCTGTGCTGGCCGAAGCAGATCATACCAATGGGCACAGCGCAAACGGGCACAGTACGAATGGGCACGTAAAAGAAGAAGTATAGCGCGTCCGTAAACTTTCAAGGAACACAGTCAAGGAACTACAGTTGATGACAAAGTACGTCGCAGCGCTTGATCAGGGCACCACCAGTACACGGTTCATGATCTTCGATCACGCAGGACAAGTGCTGACAATCGCTCAAAAAGAACATCAGCAGTTGTTTCCACAACCCGGTTGGGTCGAGCACGACCCGCTTGAAATTTGGGCATCCGTGCAAGAAGTGATCGGCAGCGCGCTTGACAAAGCTCACCTGAGCACCGCTGATCTGGTTGCGGTGGGCGTGACCAATCAGCGCGAAACAACAGTGGTGTGGGATAAAACGACGGGCATTCCGGTTTATAACGCGATCGTCTGGCAGGACACCCGCACTGACGCGATCATCAATGCCTTGAGCGCAGACGGCGGCCCTGATCGGTTTCGGAAAAAAACGGGTTTGCCGTTAGCGACTTACTTTTCCGGCCCGAAAATCAAGTGGCTGCTGGATAACGTAGCAGGCTTACGCGCCAAAGCTGAAAATGGCGACGTGTTATTCGGCACGATCGATAGCTGGCTGATCTGGAATTTGACGGGCGGCGTCAAGGGTGGCCTGCACATGACGGACGTGACGAATGCCAGCCGCACCATGCTGATGGCGCTGGATACGCTTGCCTGGGATGTGGACATTTTGCGCACGCTGGATATTCCGCTTGCGATGCTGCCTACCATCCGCGCGTCGAGTGACGTGTACGGCCATGCTACCGGCGCATTGGCGGGCGTTCCGATCGCGGGCGACTTGGGCGATCAACAGGCGGCTTTATTCGGTCAAACCTGTTTCGATGTGGGTGACACCAAAAACACCTACGGAACAGGCTGCTTCATGCTGATGAACACAGGTGTGCAGCCGATCCAATCGAAAAACGGCCTATTGACTACTATCGCTTATCAGATCGGCAGCGCACCGGCCATGTACGCGCTAGAAGGATCGATCGCGATGGCGGGCGCGTTGGTACAGTGGCTGCGCGATAACCTCGGCATGATCTACGCGGCGGCAGAAGTCGAGATGCTGGCGAGCACAGTGCCTGATAACGGCGGGATTTACTTTGTTCCGGCGTTTTCGGGATTATACGCGCCGTACTGGAAAAGTGACGCGCGCGGCGTGATCGTCGGCTTGACGCGTTTTATCAACAAAGGTCACATTGCACGCGCCACGCTTGAGTCAACTGCGTTTCAGACGCGCGAAGTGCTGGACGCTATGAATCTGGATTGTGACGGCAAACTGAGCGCGCTCAAAGTCGATGGCGGCATGGTGCATAACAATTTGCTGATGCAGTTTCAGGCGGACATTTTGGGCGTACCCGTGATCCGTCCGCAAGTGTCGGAAACTACGTCACTCGGCGCGGCCTATGCGGCGGGGTTAGCGGTCGGCTTCTGGGATAAAATCGACGATTTGCGCGCCAATTGGGGCAAGGGGCGCGAGTGGAAGCCGACGATGAACGCCGATCGGCGCGAACAATATCATAAGGCGTGGCTCAAAGCGGTGACGCGCACGTTCGATTGGGTGGATTAAGGGTCACGGCGAACGATATGGCGACACAAGAAAAGCTGTACACAACCGAAGCGTTCGAGGCATATATCGCGCTGCCCGAAAACAGCGAATACGACTTTGAACTGATCGATGGCGAGATCGTGCAAAAAGTGCCTACTCAAGAACATGGCGCGATCGGAACGGTATTCGCGGCGAATTTATACGCCTATCTCAAGGGCAATCCGATTGGCCGCGTTTACGTTGAAGCGAGCTATCGGCTTTCGCAGGATACGCGAAATTGGCGGCAACCTGATCTATCCTATGTGAGCGATCGTAATCGTCCGGTGACTACGCGGGGCAGCGCGCCATATATGCCCGATCTGGCAATCGAGATTCAGTCACCGAACGACAGCGTTCGCAAGATGCGCGAAAAAGCCGATTACTACTTGCAAAATGGCGCACAGCAAGTGTGGCTGGCGTATCCCGATAAACAGGTGATCGACGTGTACACGATGGATGATGTGCTCATTCTGACGATCAACGATACGCTGACGGGTGGCGATTTGTTGCCGGATTTCGCGCTGAGCGTTCGCGATATTTTCG
>Ga0209511_1000526_pt1 | contig 38499 bp, 38 predicted proteins | sample SSSSmetaG_FD_184141 | JGI IMG/M metagenome (GOLD analysis project Ga0209511, IMG submission 184141) | Glacier valley bacterial and archeal communities from Borup Fiord, Nunavut, Canada, to study Microbial Dark Matter (Phase II) - ​SSSS... | ecosystem: Environmental > Aquatic > Freshwater > Ice >... | reverse complement strand
TAAAATCCGGGTCAATTCGCCCAATATCAATCAACAGATTCAAGCGGGCTTGCGCGGGCGGTTGGCCTAACAAGGCCGTGAAGAATTTGGGGCGTTCGGCTGGCCCGGTCAGCAGATAGAGCAGCTTCAGGAAATTATGGGCTTCGTCGGGTTGCGCCGTTTCCAGAATCCGATTGAGAGCCAACGGTAACTGCTCAGAACTGGCAGCCTGACAGAACCAGGCGGCCATTACCCATTCCAGAGTGGGGTTTGCTAGCCGAATTTCGCCCGTTACAGGGTGCTTCTCCACTAACCCCAATTTCAGGGCGTTTTGCAGACATTCCGGCACATCGCGGGTCTGGTCGCTCAGGCTGACCTCTAACCAGCGCGAATAACGGGCCAGTTGCAAACCCCATTCCGCTTTATTGTTGAAAGCTACGGTCAGAAAGGCTTTGAGCAGACTGTTCAGGTCGGCAGGGCCAGTTTCCAGCAAGGGTTGGAGGGCGTAAAACAAGGCTGGATGAGTCAGCAAGGGAGTCAGGCCAAGCTGCTCGATTTTTTGCAATTCGTTCTCGGCAAATTTATCGCCCAAAACGACCCGCACTTTTTCCCACTCAAAACTGAGCATGGCGTAAAACTGCCACTGTTGCTCGGCTTTGAACCAGGGATGATACAAAATAAAATCGAGATGTTGACAGGCTACCACTACCCGGTTTTCAGCGGCGATTTGTTTACACCACTGGTTAAAGGCGTAGAGCAGACCGGGGGCAGTCGCCGGGTCAACCCCTTCCAGATTATCCGCCAGCACTAGCGGCACAATTTCATCAAATAAATTAGCCGGGGCGGGGCGGTCAAGGTAGTTGTTGAAGGCTCTGGTTAAGACCGCCTGAAAAGCGGTATCTTTAACCTTTTTGCCGAGTTCCAGTTCGGCCAGATTCAGGTAAATGGGTAAAACTAAGGAGCGGCCTGCATTTAGTTCAAGGGCGGACATGTTGGCGGTTTTTTCTTGATAGAGTAGGGTAAGTTGGGCTTCCCGCCGTAGCAAATCATGAATCTGTAAGTTTTTGCCACTTCCGGCCCGGCTCAGAATTATCAGGCGGCGGTTATTCTGGGCAACTTCAAAAAGGCTATCGCTGTCCACCGGGTTAAGCCGTTCAATCTGGCGGCTATAATCGCCCTCCTCCTCGAAGGATAAAGCTCCGAGGGTGGGTGCTAAATCTGGCCCGGTGGTTTTGGCCTCTTTCTGCTCACTCCGCACGATATTTTGGCAATATTCTTTTATCCAGTCCTGGGTTTCGACTGGCTGCGGGCGTTGCTGGGAGTTCCCGGCTTTGTCTTTGCTAAAAATATTCCCCATAGAATGTTTCCCTTAGACACAAAGTAAAAAGTGCTGAGTGCTGAGTAACAAAGTTGTTAGTTGTTAGTTTTTGGTAGTCCGATTTCCCCTTTTCTTTGTAGGGACACGATGTATCGTGTCCAGGGGTTAGTTTAACCAACAACTACTAATCAATAACCAATAACCACTCAATTAGCAATCATCCAGTAAGCCAAAAGGCACAAACCTGAACCTAGCAAGCACAAAAACGCTCCTACCCCAACGGCGGTTTGAATTAGTTTGTTGAGCGTTTCCATGAGTTGCACGGAGGTTTGGGCCAGGGGCAGCACAATATCCTCTACCGGGGATTTTCCGGCAAGTTTTGGGCTCTGCGAGGATAAAGTTTTTATCGCTTCCTGGTATTCTTTTCTAAGAATGATGTACAAGCCACTGATAGTAGTAAATATTCCGAGGATAAACAGAAGTATCCCCATCCCCAACTTAACCATTTCCATAAAATATACCTGAAAATATTATAATTACAGGGCTCAGCTTATAGCCAACTTTAAACGCCAAAATAAACTATACCCCCTCTATTTCGAGTCGCCATAGACCCAAAGAGTGAGTGATAGAACCTTGCCCAAACCTGAAAACGGCTTTGGCGAATATAAACAGTTCAAACCTTTATTGAATTAAAAGACCCGGAGACCCGTATTACTGTGGAGACCCATCTGGAGCATAAAGGGTTTGCTGGCATAGTCTGCTGAAATAATAATTAAGTATAACATATCCCATTTAGGATTGTCAATAATCCTGTTAATAATTATTAATCAGTTTATTTATCCTAACGCTCTCAGATAAGAAATTGCCAGTCGGTATTAAAATTTCTTTATTTATTCATATCCTGGTTGGTAGCCGTTCGCCTCGCCTGTAATCTTTCACAAAGGTTGTCATTCTGAGGCGAAGCCGAAAAATCTCAACGTTATAAACAAGACCCTTCGCAAGTTCAGGATGACAATAGCGTGAACGGTTACTACTTTGTCGGAAAACAGCATTTTCTACCGACAACCGACAACTGTTCAGGCTATCATCAGCGAATGAATCCAGCCACCACCATCAGCTTCGGTTATCAAGTACCAGCGTGACTCGCCTCGAAACTCTGGGCCAACGTCGGTATAACCAGAAAAATGCAAAACCGTGCCTTTATTCAGGGTGCGGACTAAAGTGCCATCCCCGGCGGTTAACGAAGGCCGACTTCGCACAAACGAATTGTTGCTGGTGATTGCGGCAGGGCCAAACTGCATCTTAACCACCCCCGTTACACCTTGCGTCCAATCTGTGCCATTACTTGGCGGTGTAACAACGGGGGGCTGCACCACCGCCCCCGCACTGCCCAGGTCGTTGATTAGCTTGTCCCAGGGAAAGGTATTGCCGGGGCAACCTGCGCGGTCACGGGCGGTAATCTGGTAGTGCCCGATAATATGGTGACGGTCAGGCTGAATATTATAGTTCTGGCAAAGATAGCGGTGTAGCCAGAGGGTCGCCTGATATTGGGCATCCGGGAAAGCTTTCCCGCTATAGCCCTCATGTTCAATCGAGATGGTGCGGCTATTGGGGTTGATGTTGCGCCGGACACATTCTGCCAGCCAATCCAGTGAGGTGTCAGGGCTTTGCAGGATGCCGTTTGCCCAGGCCGTATCTTCGGCCTTAACCCATTGCCAGATGCGTCCGTCCTGCCCTACGCCGAAATGGGAGCTAACATCGCTGCGACGATTCTTAAACCAGCCGTCCGATGCCTCTAACGAGCCTTGCATAATATGGTCGCAAATCGCCACCGGGGTTTGTCCGTCCCGGCCCGACCAGAAGTTAGGGCTGCCGCGCCAGACGATTTTATATTTATTCTGATTTTGGAAATCGTAGGAGGCGTAGATAATAGATGGATAAAGTTGAACATCTACCGGGCTGGATTGGTCGGCGGCATCGTTGGTAGTATCAGCACTAGGGGTTGGACGACCAAGCGAGGCATCAATCAGGTTTTGAATCTGGGGGCTGCCTCCACTATTTGCCTGGGTGGCAAAACCTATGCCGGACTGGTTGCTTTCGGGTTGCTGGTCGGGATTTATTGTTTCAGACATAGAAAACCTCCTGGGACTTTCTTCAGGACTGTCTTTGCCTTTAGCATCCCGACAATGCTAAACGGTAATAACCGAGGGCTAGGCCCAGTCACTAAATTACCACATGTATTAACCAAAAGTCAGATATTGAATTAAAGAGTCCCGGAGTTTTGTAAGCGGTCAGTTTATCCTAAAAGGTAAGGAAAATATAGCACATTTTCTATGCTTTGTAAATAATCAAAACGGCGTTAGGAACAAGAATTTGTAACCGTTCACAAGGTTTGTCATGCTGAGCGAATGCGAAGAATCTCAATGTTTTGAACAAGACCCTTCGCAAGTTCAGGTTGACACGCGCGGTGAACGGTTACGAGAATTCAAATGCTTTTTTCTCCATCATATTTATCAATCTTGTAAAGTCGGGGATTTTAGCCTATAATTGCCTCATTCAAACATCCGTAATCTTCCCAGCATACATGCTATTAATTTCACCCAACCTTTTTTCGGTGGCTCTGTTGCCGCTACGCTATAATTCCTGAAAAATTAAAACCTGCACTATTTGGAGGGATTAGGTTTATGGCAAAGTCAAAAAACCAGGATGCCAAAGAACCAAAGAAAAAATCTTCGGCTGAGAAGAATGGACATAATAACAGCACACTTGAATTGCAAAAGCCCTTGCATAATCTCTCTAAATCATTCTACGAGGATGAAATAAAACATTACCAATTTGAACTGGTGCGGTTGCAATATTGGGTCAGGGAACGCAATCAACGGATTGTTATCATTTTTGAGGGGCGGGACGCTGCCGGAAAAGGCGGCACAATTAAACGGATTGTCGAACCCCTAAACCCTCGGGGAGTAAAACTGGTCGCTCTAGGTAAACCCTCGGATGTAGAGCGTTCCCAGTGGTATTTCCAGCGTTACGTGGCGAATCTACCTGCGGCGGGAGAGATAGTTATATTTGACCGTAGTTGGTACAACCGGGCAGGGGTTGAGCGGGTAATGGGTTTTTGTACTGATGAGGAATATTGGGATTTTATGCAGGCTTGCCCAAAGTTTGAGCGGCTGCTGGTTAGTTCTGGCATACGGGTTATTAAGTATTGGCTCTCAGTTAGCGATGAGGAGCAGGAAAGACGCTTTCAGGAGCGTTCTGGTAATCCAGCTAAACTTTGGAAACTCAGCCCGATGGACCTCATATCTCGTGAACGCTGGGTAGAGTATTCCAAAGCTAAAGATAAAATGATGGAATATACTGATATACCCGAAGCACGCTGGTATCAAATTGAGGCTAACGACAAGCGGAGAGCCCATTTAAATTGTATTCGGCATCTCCTGGAACAGTTTCCCTATCAGGAAATAGCGCCTAAACCACTCAAACTAAGTCCGCGCCCCCCGGCAGACGAAAAATACGTTCGTCCCTCTCATGACGCGCACGCGATTGTGGCGGATTTTTACGCTGACTATAAATCTTAGTTTGACTTTAAACTTTCGACTTACTTTCCCAGAAAGACCACGCTACGGTAGGTGCGGCTGAAATAGGTTTTGAGGGCATCTACAGGCCAATCCTGCACGACGGGGCGGCCTGGTTCGGGGTCACTATTGGTCACAGTCACGGTATTGTCGGGATTGAGGCGGAAAGCGGCAATGAAATGACCATTGGGGAAGAAACTACGGTCTTGCACGTTTATCAGGACGGGTGTACCCTTGCCCAGATAGTCCAGAATCCGGTTGAAATGACTATCCAGGTCGTGGCTTTCGTCCAGGTCAGCCCGCAGGTTATAGCGACTGGCAACTGTGCTAAAAATGCTATAATCAAACAAACCGCTACTGGCAGTAATCGCCTTGCGGTCACGCATAATGCTTAAAATATCAGTGGTGCGGACAGTTTTGCCCTGGTTACTGAATATTGCGGCAATGGCGGCGGCGGAACAGGCACTTGGACTCCAGGTTTTATATTCATCTGTGCTGGCATACTGGCCGGGGTCACGTTGCGAATAGCCTAGCAGCCCCGTATTTTGACTTAGGCTACTTGCTCCCATCATTTGGGCATTATAAATCCCGCCACTGCTGTTCGTAACAAAACGGTTGGTTGGACTATCGTGGTTGCTGAGTAATATCAAAATTACCAACCCCACCAGCATAATAAAACATACCAGAATAATCTTGTTTAGCATTGCTTAGTTCTAGTTATTGGTTGTTAGTTTTAGTCCTTTTACCGACCACCAACAACTAACAACCATTAGTTACCGGGATAAACCCCACCCCTAGTTATAAAGTAATAAACGAAGGCCAGCACAATTGCCGCCACAAATACCCCCAGCGCATACTTAATTTTTGCGCCGTCAACCGGGTCAACATATTTAATCCGGGTCTGGCTAGAGGTTGGCGGAGGGGCGACTGTCTGGGAGATTTGCCAGTTTTGGTCAGATTGACGGATCCGTTTGCCCCAGGGTGAGATTCGGATTATCACTGTCAGCACCACCAGCACGATAATCGCAATAAAAGTATATAGAATCAAATCGGAAATATTATCGGCAGAAGGCATACCCTAAAATCCTTTCAAGCGTTATAAACCCAAATTCTATTTCTACCATCGCTCTTTGCGCGATAAAGAGCCATATCAGCGTGCTTTAGCAGCAAATCTTTAGTATTTCCATCCTCTGGAAAGCCCGCCAAACCCATACTAACGGTTAGTTTACCACCGGGCTGGCTCTCTTTTTCACCCTCAAACTGTTCCTGACGAAGGACTTCTATCAAGCGTTGCGTCGCCAATATAGCTTTCTCTTTGCCAGTTTCGGGTAGCAGGATAACAAATTCCTCACCGCCATAACGATAGACTTTATCAAACGGGCGCAAGTTTGAGCCTAAAACTGTGACCAGCCGCTTGAGCAAATTATCACCCATTGGATGACCGTGTACATCATTATACGCCTTAAAGAAATCTATATCTACCATGACCATCGAAAGTGGGTTATTATATCTAACCGAACGCGCAATCTCGGCTTCCAGGTCTTCGTCAAATTTGCGACGATTAAAAGTCCCGGTCAGGCCGTCCCGGATGCCCAGAATTTTAACCTGAGAGTAAACTAAAGCCCGTTCGAGGGCAATCGCGACCTCATGGGCCAGGGACTCGGCAAAGCGCACATCATCCCGGTTGAAAGAGTCCTTATGGAGATAAATCAAGCCCCTAACCTCATCGCGGATAATAACCGGGGCGAAAATCGGAGCTTTAGGTAAGGCTCGATTTGGCATAACCTTGACCGGGGGGCTATGAAAATCCTGGGAAAAAATACTGCGCCGGGTATTAATCAACTGGCGAATGGCAGGAGTATTGGTGGATAACTCAACCCCATTCAGCAATCTCAGGAAATCCTTCTCTGCCGGAACGCGAATTTTATCACCATCGAACAGTAACACCGCACAGCCATCACAATTTAGTAACTTAACCAACTCCCTGACCGCGATACGGGAGACATCTTCCAGCTCCAGATGCGCCCCAAAACTATGGTTAATAGTAGACATTGCCATAAGCAGTTTTAACTGCCGTCTGATTTCTTTTTCTGCCATCGGTAACTCTCCTCGAGTATAGTGCGACGATTAGCGAGAGTTTAAGTAGAAAGTAAAATTATCCTTTGCCAGACTTACGGCCTTGCCAGGATTAGCCCTGGAACTAGCTCTATTCACTTTGCTGATTTTCCCTGAAACAGTATTTATGGGGCTATTATATCACGAATATTATTGGTCGAAGGTCAAAAGTTTGTAATCGTTCACAGGTTCAAAGTTGGACTAAACATGGAAGAACTCTAGTAAAGCGGTAAATATAAGGTTCCCTCTTCCTTGTACTTAGGGAAGACCACATACGCGACGGGCGCAGCCGCAGTAATGAAAAATTGAACCCCAAGTTCGCCAAGAACGCCAAGTAATTTTATATTTTCTTGGTGTCCTGGTGTCCTGGTGGTTTGTTCCCTCATTTTCAGGGGGGAGGAGTGCAATTCCTCCCGCCCGGTCTAACTCAGCGTGCTCATCAGGTAGGCACTGTCTTCAAGACCCTGGAAGCGGGTTAGCTTGCCGTCTTTGAATGTGCCGATATGCACAAAATCGCACTCAAACGATTTCCCAGTGGCTTTGGCCTTCCCACTAACCCGACCAATTGCTAACACTCGATCATCTGTCACAACAAATTCGTTGGCTGTAACGGTAAAACCATCAAAGGTATTAACAATTGGCATGAAAACACCATTAAGAACGCCTTCTGGGCCCTTGCTTTTGCCACCCCAGGGATGCCCCGGTGCATCCGACTCTTCCCAAACTATGTTAGCATCCATCAGACCTAAAACCGCCGGGACATCCCCTTTGGCAAAGCTTTCGTACATGCCGCGAAATAAGCTGGCATTATCATTCGACATAGTTACCTCCTCGTAATCAAGTCTTAATCTTTTCGCCGATTTGTTACTGAAATTATGGGGCAGACCTAATATAACACGCTCGTTTTACAAAATCAAAGAATGCTCTATTCAAAATTAGGGTATAGACCCTATTTGGAAAAAGGGCTATTTTGTGTTAAGATTTTGGGTATACAAAACTGCCATCCGGCAATTTAAGCTGCCTTGAAGTGAGTCTAAATAACCCGGCCAAAAACGTGCAAAGGCCGTTCTTTTGGTTTGTCAGACTTGAAATGGTAAACAAATTACATTCATAAAAGGTGTTGGCGAATGAATTTCACGGTTGTCTTACCCCTCCTCGCCAGTTTGGTTAGTCTGCTTTTTACCCTGATGGTGTTTGACCAGTTTCTTCACCGTCGCCGGACTTACCAGATTGTGTGGACAATTGGCCTCTTTCTTTTTACTCTGGCGGCTTTTTCCCAGTTTCTAGGAACTTCGCAGGGCTGGTCGGAAAATACCAACTTTTATCGGCTATGGTATATTGCCGGGGCGATTGGCACTAGCTCCTTTTTGGGGATGGGTACAATTTTCCTGATTGCCCCCCGCCATGTAGCTGTAACTGTTTTGAGTGTCCTGATTATAGCCTTTGTAACAGCGGCTATTCTGGTACTTACCGCCGAGGTCAATCTTTCGGCTCTGTCCGCCCATTCGCTGGAAGAGATTACCGGGAAAGGCTATCCCTCCTATGTGCGGGTTATGACCCCATTTTTCAATATTTTCGGGGCAGGTTTCCTGGCGTTCGGGGCTTTGCAGAGTGCCTGGGTTTTCTGGCATAAACGGATAAAACTTTATCGGGTTATTAGCAACCTTTTTATCGCGGCAGGGGCTTTTACCGCCAGCAGTGCCGGGGTCATTACCCGCTTTAATTTAAGCGGTTCGGATGCCTTTTCCCTGGCGACTTTGCTGGGTGTAACTCTGATTTTTGTGGGCTTCCTGATTAGCATTGAGGTTTTCGAGGAGTTCCGCGTCCCCTTCACCCGCATCGTTTTTAAAGTCCGTACCCACGAGCCGGAGAAGGTTGCCGCCCAATAACCCTAAAGTGGTATTATCAGTTTAACCGTCAGACGCTTCGGGGTGTCCTCCGCACCCCTTACTCATTTCAAAAACGAGTTTCAACATGCCTACACCACAAGAAGCCGCCTATTATCTGGATGTCTTAGGGCAGATTGCTTCCACGCCCACCGCCTCTTTTCACGAGCATCGAGTTTTAAACAAAATCAGGGCTTTTCTGGACGAGTTAACGATACCCTACCAGACTGACCGTTGGGGTAATGTTATCGCCCATTACCAGAAAGGCGAGGGTATCCCGCCCCTGGCTTATATGGCCCATACCGACCACCCGGCCTTTGAACTTGTGGCGGCGGGTGCGCCCCCCGAATTTCCCCAGGCCAATTGGACGGGTAAACTTCTGGGTGGGGTTTCGCCCGCCTGTTTTGATAAAGAGGTTTCGGTGCGCCTTTATTCCGCCGACCAAACTCAACAGCCGCTCTATGGTAAGCTGGTAGGTTATAAGATTGGGGAAAAGGGGCCGCGTGATGTTAACCTGTTTTTCCAGTTTAAAGGCGAAATACCCTCGCTCAAAGGTAATTTTGGGGTCTGGGATATTACAGATTTTGAACTAAAAGACGGTTTTGTCCACGCCCGTGCTATAGACGATTTGGTGGGTTGCGCGGCAACATTGCTGGCTTTCTGGAAACTGGTGCAGGCTGGGGCTGAGGCCAACCTTTACGGTATTTTTACCAGAGCCGAGGAAGTAGGTCTGGTAGGGGCGGATATGGTTTTTCAGTCGGGGGTGTTGCCCAAAGAGACCTGGGTGGTTTCACTGGAGGCCAGCAAAGCCTTGCCGGGAGCGGCGCAAGGGGCGGGGCCGGTTATCAGGGCGGGAGACAGGGCTTTTACTTTTAACGAACAGGCCGAGTTTATTCTGAAACGGGCGGCGGCTAGTTTGGGCGGAGATGTGGGAGGACGTAGCCCCCAGCAAACCCCCATCCAACGCCAACTTATGACTGGGGGACGTTGCGAGGCGGGGTCAGCGATTCTGAACGGCTATCTGGCAACAGGGCTGGCCTTTCCGTTGGGAAATTACCACAATGTTTCGGATGATTTCACGCTTGAGCCGGAGAATATTACCCAACAGGATTTCCTGACCGGGGTAGAGCTTTTGCAGCAAGCCGCCCTGATGATGGCTTGGTTGCCAGATTTACAGGCCGAGTTTCTAGCCAAAGAGTCGGTTGACCACGCCCTGGCTGACCGTCTGGAAGCAACAACCGAAATCTAAAATCCAGGGTCAAAAATTAAAAAAGGGATGGGGAATTTTGTAGGAGGATGCTCCGCCATCCGATGATTATCGCAGGACAGAGCCTGCTCCTACATTTTGACTTTTAACCAACAATCAAGAACTAACAACCAACAACTATAATACAGGAGAGCTACGATGGACCAACGACGTTTCGTAAAGCGTGGGCGAGTGCTGGCCCTGGTAGTGGTTTGTTTATCCCTGATGCTGACGGTATTTGCGGTTAACCCTGCCGAAGCTGCCGTCACTTACCCTAACTCGATGGCCTCGCTAGGTGACTCTATCACCCGCGCCTTTAATACTGGCTTTTTCCCCTTTTTCGATGCTCCAGCCAACTCCTGGTCAACTGGCACTAACAGCAGCGTTAACAGTCACTACCAGCGAATTTTAGCCGCCAATTCTAACATTCGTGGCAAAAACTTTAACTTTGCGGTTAGCGGCGCACGGATGATTAACCTGAACGACCAGGTTAACTCGATTAACCAGAACGTGGATTATGTGACAATTTTGCTGGGCTCGAACGATGTTTGTACCAGCAATCAGGACAATATGACCCCGGTGGCGACCTTTAAGAGTCAATTCCAGACTGGTTTGAATACCCTCAAGGCCAAGTTGCCCAATGCCCGGATTTTTATTGTCAGCGTTCCTGATATTTATAACCTCTGGCAAATCTTGAAAGATAACTTTTTTGCCCGCCTTACCTGGGGTACTTTGAGTATTTGCCAATCTATGCTGGCGAATCCCACTTCTAACTCCGTCCTCGATGTAAATCGCCGCAATTTTGTCCGCCAGCGCAATATTGACTTTAATACCGCTCTGGCTCAGGTTTGCGCTACTTACTCGCGTTGCCGTTTCGATAATAACGCTTCCTATAACACCGTTTTTGTACCGAGTGATGTATCCGCTCGCGACTATTTCCACCCCACCATTGCTGGACAAAGGAAGCTGGCAGACACTACTTACCCCGTTGCGCTGGCGGCCTTGCAAGCAGCAGCCTAACCTAACCCTATATAGAGAAAAACTTAGAAGGACCCTCACCCTAGCCCTCTCCCCTAAAAAGGGAGAGGGAACAACTACAAATTTAATTGGTAATACTTATTGTAGCTTGACACCACCAATCCTATTTGTTACTGTTGGATAGACGAACTTTTGAGCGAGAAAGCTGGGTATATTAAAACCTTGGCTCACAAAGGAGCAGTAAATCATGGCAGTCGGGGCGCGAGTAATAAAAGCTGAACAACTTTATACCGTTGAGCAATTTGAGCAAATGCCGGAATTTTCAGAAAATTTTGAACTCATCGAGGGGAGAATTGTACCCAAAGTGGCGAGTTTCATTCATAATAAAATTGCCCTCAATATTCTCTTTGCCTACCACGATTTTGACCGTCAAAAAGCAATTGGGGATGTAGGCGGGGGTGATCTTAACGTTAAAATCCGGGATGACTATGCACCTGCCCCTGATGTAAGTTTCTGGAAAGCCATTAACCGACCACCCCGAACGAAGGGTGTCGCCCCCCGCCCCGATTTAGCGGTAGAAATTTGGTCAGACTCAGACCTGAATACCAAAAAGAAACGGGAGGAGGCCCGTGACAAAATCGCCGAATACCTCAAAGCGGGGGTCGAATTGGCGTGGGCGATAAATCCTGATAATCAGACTGTTGAGGTTCACCGACTAGGGCAGCCCACCCCCGAAGTTCTGGATATTACAGGCGAGTTGAGTGGCGAAGGTGTCATACCCGGCTTTACTCTGGCGGTTAGTAAACTATTTGAATAACTCCTCTCAAAAATAGGTGCTGTGGTGCGATTGATTTCCTGGAATATCTGGCAGGGCGGCGGCAAAAGGCTATCTGCCCAGGTGGAAGTTATAACATCCCGCCAGCCGGATTTTGTGGCTTTGCAGGAGATTAAGGCTAAAACCGCCCCGCTCTTTATACAACAACTAAAGGCAATCGGCCTTGAAAATATTATCGAAAGTACCAGCCTTGCCCAACTTCTACCCGGCAGTCGCAACTATGGAGTCTTAATCGCCAGCCGTTACCCTTTAGAAATCCTTACCTCTCTGCCTCTGCCTTTGCCCGAACGAGTGGCCTCGGTTATTGCTAAAACCCCTTTTGGTCAGCTTGAGATACACACCACTTATATCCCGGTAATGTCAAAAGGCACGGTTAAATTCGAGACAGTGGATGGGGTTTACCAACGACTAAAACCGCCCTGTCTTCATCCCCGGTTGCTATGTGGCGATTTCAATAGCCCCCGCCTGGAAAAAGCCGATGGCGAGGTTATTACTTTTGGGCAGGTTTTACGTAAGGACGGCACTTTCCGGGTGCAAAATCAAATTCAGGACAGCAGCGAACGGAAGTTGTTGCAGGGATTAGTCGAATTTGGGATGCGGGATGCCTTTCGGGACTTTCACGGCTACGAAAGAGAAGACCATAGCTGGGTTTTTCAGGCTAAAGGGCTGCGGGTAGGTTTCCGCCTTGACCATATTATGGCCTCGGCGGAAATCAAGATTCTTAATTGCCACTATCTCCATCAGTGGCGCGAGGCTAAGTTAAGCGACCACTCGGCAATGGAGCTAGATTTCGAGTTTTAAGCCCCTACAACCCCTCACCCTAGCCCGTAAGCTGGCTTCTCCCCTGAGTACAAGGGAGAGGGAACAAGACCTAACGCCAGCGACGACGACCCTTTGCGACCATCGCGCAGGCATCGAAAATTACCCGGAAGCCCAACTCCTGGGCCAACCTGACATTTTCCTCTGACTCCGCGCCGGGTTGAAACCAGACGGTTGGGATACCCAGTCGTGCCGCTTCTTCCAAAACGGGTAGGGACATTTTGGCAGGGACAACGAAATTAACTACGGCGGGCTTTTCGGGCAGTGCTGACAGATTGGGGTAAGTCTTGATACCGTCAATCTCAGTGGCGCGGGGATTGATGGGGTAGATAGTGTAACCAGCGTTAGTCAGGTTGTGCAGGATAATATTACCGTATTTGTTGGGGTTAGTGCTTGCGCCCACCAACGCCCAAACCTTGTTATCTACGGCCTCTTGCACCATTTCTGCCAGCGTCAGGGTTGTTGTATCCATTTTTACTATGACCTCTCTTGAATTTGGCACGGTTTTAATAATAAAGTTCTTTTTTAAGCTTGAGTTTCTATATTTTAGCATGTTCACAACAAAATTAGCGCGATTTGAACTTCTGAACGCGGCTGTTCATCCAGTCAGCCACATAAATATTGCCCTGTTTATCTATACCAAGCGCGGTAGGATAGCTAAACTCGCCATCGCCACTGCCGAATTTACCCCATTGTCCAAGAAGTTTTCCGCTACCATCGAACTTCAGAATGCTACCTTTGTCGCTCACATAAATGTTACCTTGCGCGTCAATAGCTGTCCCGACTGCCCCATTCATCTGGGTTTTATCGCCAAACTTTGCCAGAAACTTGCCACTATTATCAAACTTCTGGATACGGTTTAGCTCGTTATCCGCCGCATAAATATTGCCATCTTTGTCCAGGGCAATAGTCGCCAGCTTTTTGAACTGTCCGTCGTCTGTTCCTAGGCTGCCCCATTTTGCCAGAAACTTCCCGGTTGTATCAAACTTTTGGATAAAGTTGTTAAGAATATCTGAGACATAGATGTTGCTCTGGCTATCCACCGCCAGACCAATCGGGCCTTGAAACTGCCCATCCCCTTTGCCTTCGCTACCCCACTTCAGCAAAAACTTGCCCTGCTTATCGAATTTCTGAACGCGATAATTCAGGTCGGCAACATATAGGTTGTCCTGAGCGTCAGTCGTAACTACTACTTCAGTGGCGTTAGCGGAAGCCTTAAAGTTGAATTGACCATCCTCCTTACCCGGCCCGCCGATAACGCTTAACAGATGCCCGTCACTATCCAACTTTTGTATCTGGTTGGTATCAATATTTCCTACACAGATGTTACTTTGGCTGTCTACTGCCAGACTAAAGGGATGGACGATGGGTTTTGCGGGGTCACCCGAACTTTTCCAGACAACTTGAACCGGGCTAACGGCCTCAGTGGTTGCTGGGGCGGTAGTTGGGACAACGGTTGTAGTGGTGGGAGGATTGGTAGTGGCGGTGGTAGTAGTCGCAACTGTAGTAGTGGGAGCGGCGGTAGCGGTTGGAGGTAAGGCAGTATTTGTGGGAACAGGAGTGGCAGGCACGCTGGTAGCGGTAGGGTCGCCACAGGCCACCAATAAACCGAGGAGCAAAATTGACATAACACCGAAAAAAGGTCGCTTACTAAGCACTATTGTTCTCCTTAATCAAAGTTTGACAAGAACGCAAGCTCAAGTAATGCAAGTTTCACCCTGAAATGATTTGTTTGCAAAGCGGTAGTGATTAGTATTATACTAAAAAAGAGGCCATATGTCCGAAATAGTAGTTTGAAAGGGGAAATTATGGTAGAAGAAACCCGTCTCAATACCCATTCCTACGGGTTATTGTTTACTTTTTTGCAGATACTTAAATTCACTACGCCCGAAGACCGCGAAACCGTTTTTAAGCTGATTGACCTCTATAAGACCAGCCCGGATAAAGCTCTGGCCTTGCTGGATAAGCTGTTAGCGTCGGTGGGTCAGCAAAAGACTGAGGCGCAACTACAGGCAGAATTGGCGAACGCCGCCGCCAGCGCGTCTTTTGATACTGGCCTGAAACTTTACGAACTCTAACAAAACTTTTGGTATCTCAAATCGTTTCATTTTTCAGTTAGGTCGCCCCGCTTGTCACCCTGAGCTTGTGAAGGGTCTTGCTCATAATACCACGCTGATTGACCTTCGCTTACAATGACCAAAGTGGTGAAGGCTGTAGGCTTTGGCTAAAAAGATTCTTCGCAAGCTCAGAATGACAAATTTGCGGGTGGCTAAACCGCGCTGGCTTCCGGCAAATTGTGCAGAGAATGGCCCATTTTGTCGCGCTTGGTTTCAAGGTAGCGCAGATTTTCCGGGTTTGGGGCAATTTCTATTGGTACAATTTCCACCACTTCCAGGCCGTGCCCCTCAATTCCAACTACCTTTTTAGGGTTATTGGTCAGCAGTCGCAGTTGGCGCACTCCCAGGTCAGACAGGATTTGGGCCCCGATGCCATAATCGCGCAGGTCGGGCTTGAAGCCTAACTTCTGGTTAGCCTCTACCGTATCTAACCCCTGATCTTGCAAGGCGTAAGCTTTAATTTTGTTATGGAGGCCGATGCCCCGCCCTTCCTGCCGCATATAAAGAATTAGGCCGCGCCCTTCCTGTTCAATCAACTCCATCGCTCGGTTGAGTTGGGCCCCACAATCACAACGCAAGCTGCTAAAAACATCCCCGGTCAGACATTCACTGTGGATGCGGGCTAATACTGGTTGCCCATCGTTAATATTACCTTTAACCAGCGCAACTTCTTCCAGGCCGTTCACCAAATTTTTGTAAATAATCGCCTGGAAATCGCCATATTCGGTGGGGAGGCGGGTCTCGGCCACGCGCTCAATCAGCCGCTCGTGACGTTTGCGATAGGCAATCAGGTCGGCAATCGAGATAATTTTGAGGTTATGCTCCGCCGCAAAACGTTCAAGTTGAGGTAGCCGCGACATTGTGCCATCATCGTTCATAATCTCGCAGATAACGGCGGCAGGGTATAGCCCCGCCAGTTTCGCCATATCCACCGAAGCCTCGGTCTGCCCCGCCCGCACCAACACGCCCCCATCTTTGGCACGCAGGGGGAAGGTGTGGCCTGGTTTGGCAATATCTTCGGGGCGGGTGCGCGGGTCTAATAGGGCTTGCACCGTAGCAGCCCGGTCATGCGCCGAAATGCCGGTTGTTACCCGGTTACGGGCTTCCACCGAAACGGTAAAGGCGGTGCCAAAATTGGAGCTATTGTCGCGGTCACTGACCATCATCGGGATTTTAAGTTCGTCCAATCTCGCCCCACTAATCGGCATACAGATCAGGCCGCGCCCAAACTTCGCCATAAAATTAATAATTTCCGGAGTAACTTTCTCGGCGGCGCAACACAGGTCGCCTTCATTCTCGCGGTCTTCGTCATCAATAATTATTACGCATTTACCCTGACGGTAATCGGCAATCGCGTCTTCTATTTTAGTAAGCGGCATAATGTAACCTCTTTTTTATAAATACGAGTCAACAAACCTAACCCCCTAACCCCCTTCCCTAATTCAGGGAAGGGGGAACAATTCTTCCAATTTCAGGGTAGACACAGAGGTCTACCCCTACAAAAATCCCTTTTATACTGACTCCTGACTTTCGGCAGGCCGCCTGACTCCTGGCTTCTTTTCTAACAAATATGGCCCGACTTGAGTAAAAATCAGGCCGCCAGCTACCACCAGTAGCGACAAAAATGCCCACAGTTCGGGGCGGTTTTTATCACCCAGAATTAGCCAACCCAACAGCACCGCCAGGGCCGGATAGACCGCGTTAATCGGCAATACTTTGTGAGCTGGGGCAACCCGTAAGGCAAAGGTCAGGAAGCCCGTAGCCAGAATCCCGTTGATAACCGCCCCGCCAATAACATAGAGCAAAACCTGTCCGTCTAGTTTTACCACTTGCGACAAATTATCCTGCCCCTGGAAAAGGTCTAGAATCCAGAGTAATGCGGCGGCAGCAATCCCCCCCACGAAATATTGAACCCCTAACCCGCCGAAAGGATTAACCCCCTTTTGCATGCCCACCCGCGCCAGAATTGCGGCGGTAGCCCAGCAGAAGGCCGCTCCTAACCCACAGGGAATCGCCCAATACCAGTCCGGCGACTTGAAAGGGTCTTCCTGAGCGTGGGTGGCGATGGCAACCCCGGCCAGACCACAGACCATAATCACCATCCCGACGTATAGCGTCCAAGTCGGTTTTTCTTTCAGGAAGAACGCCCCCATCAAAATTGCCATCAGTTCCCAGGTCTGGACAAACGGCAGGGTGATATTCAAGCCCTGGTAGTGGCTGACAATCAATGCCTGGAAGAAAGCGGCTGTGCCAATCTGGGTGAAAACCCCAGCAATCGCAAACAGCCTCCAGCCCCGTCGTCGCTCGGCCTTGATTTCGGCAGTCTCTACGATAGTTTTGTGGGCGCGACTGGGCCGGACGAATAACAGATAACCAAGTAAGCCGTATAGAAATACCGGGATAGCCTGAATAGTGGCGGCGACTAATGGGTGTGGGCGGTTAATGTTTTGAGTGGCGGCCTGGTCGTAGACGTTCCCGGCAGCGAAACTTAACATCGCCAGCACCATCCAGATTTGGCCCGGTACACTTTGTAAGCGAGCAATCAGCCCTGTATTATTGGTTGATTTGGCGGTAGTTGCAAAACTTTTATCAGTATCCATAGCTAATCTCTTTCTAACTCCATTTTTCACTACAGAGGCACGGAGGGCACAAAGAAAAATCATAATTTCTTGGTGTCGTGGTGTCTTGGTGGTTAATTATCTTTTTTCCAATTCCGAAATACGCTGTTCCAATATTGTTAGTCGTTCGCCAACGATTTTTTCGACATATTTGCCTAGAATATCCACCTCGATATTGACCATATAGCCAACTTGTTCTTTGCCCATCACTGTCCATTCCTGGGTGTGAGGGATAAGCGTCACACTAAAACCGCGCTGGTCTACCTTGACCACCGTTAAACTGGCCCCGTCCACCGCTACAAAACCCTTTGGCACGATGTAGCGCAACAGGTCAGTGGAGGTTTCAAAGTAATAGTTGACGGCCTCACCCTCTGGCTCAAGTTGCCAGATTTTGGCTGTCCCATCAATATGCCCCTGAACATAATGCCCGCCCATCGCTTGCCCCGGTGTAACCGAACGCTCCAGATTGACCGGGCTACCTTCTATTAGATAACCCAGGTTGGTGCGGCGCAGCGTTTCGGGGACAGCTTCGGTGTAGAAACCGTTTGTTTCCAGCCGTACCACCGTCAGGCAGACCCCATTGACGGCGATACTGTCGCCAATCCGGGTATCTTCCAGAGCCGATTTACAAGCGATAGTCAGGCCCGTCGCTCCTTCGCGGCGGTCTATCGCGCTAATTTTGCCAATTTCTTCCACAATTCCTGTGAACATCAAAACCTCTTTTTAACAAGGATAGACAGGATAAACAGGATTTTAAGAAAGTTAAGTTTTGAGTAATACCTCCCACACCGGGCAGTTAAAATTTATCCTGCCCATCCTGTTCATCCTTGTAAATATTCTTAAAGTACCCACTGACCAGAATATCCGGGCCGAATTGGGCGATTTTGACCCGTTCCAGCTTCAGGGCTTCGCTCATTAAATTCACCCCAGCACCACCCACCGGGCCGGGGGCGGTCTGTCCACCTACTATCTTTGGGGCGATAAAGGCCCAGAGCTTATCGGCTAACCCCTGCGCCACAAACGACCCTAGCACTTCCGCCCCACCTTCGACCATTACCCGCCCCAGTCCGCGCTTGCCGAGTTCTGTTAACAAGGCCGGAAGCGCAACCCGTCCACCAGCGTCTTCAGGTAGAATTAGTGTCTCTATGCCTCGTTTCTCTAATATAGCCCGTTTATTTGGGTCAATTCGCCCGGTGGTCGCCAGCAGGGTTTGGCCCTCTAGCTCCCCGCTAAAGATTTGGGCAGATAGCGGGACGCGCCCCTGACTATCCAGCACTACCCGCAACGGACTACGAGCCGTTTTACCGCGTCTGGCCTGTTCTTCCGGCGAAAGGCGGGTTGTCAAGGCGGGATTATCGGCTAAAACTGTACCAGCTCCCACCAGAATTACATCACTATCGTCCCGTAGGCGATGAACTTCCAGACGGGCTTCCTCCCCGGTAATCCATTTACTATCACCGTTGCGGGTGGCGATTTTGCCGTCCAGGGTCATGGCATATTTCAGGGTGACAAAGGGCAAGCCAGTCTGCAACCACTTGAAAAAAGCTTCGTGTTCCTCAGCGGCTTCCTCGGCGCACTCCCCGCTAAATACCCGAATTCCGGCCTGGTTTAAGGTTTCGGCCCCGCCCAGCATTGTCGGGTTGGGGTCGGCAACGGCGTAATGCACTTCGGAAATGCCCGCCCCGATTATCGCCCCGGTGCAGGGTGGAGTGCGGCCCTGGCGGTTGCAAGGTTCAAGGGTGACGTACAGGGTTGCCCCTCTTGCCGCCGCTCCCGCCTGTCGCAGGGCCATTACCTCGGCATGCGGCCCGCCGGGAGGTTGGGTAAAACCTTTACCCAGTACCTCGCCCCCCGCACTAACCACCACCGCCCCTACGTTAGGGTTAGGGCTAGTGCGTCCGCGCCACCCTTGCCCGATTTCCAGAGCCAGTTTCATAAAATGTTGATAGTCAAGCATCCAAAAAACTCCAAACAAAAAAGGGCGCAAGGTGCTGAAAGTCAGACCTTTACGCCCTTTTGGATAACATCCAAAAAGCTTCCCAAAAAGAGGGATGCCTAAAGAGGGTTTGAAAGCTGCCAGCACCTTCTTCCATCCGGACTGTACCGTCGGCCCTGGAATTTCACCAGAATCATGCCATTGTTCAAGAAATGAGCTTGAACATCAGGCTCGCGGGCTATACCGCCGATCAGGAATTGGCTTTAGCAGCTTGTTTGCCGCCTCAAAGCCTCACCTTGCCCCGAAGGTGGGGTTTTCTTATTAATAATTCTTACCCTTAAATTGTAACGAATTTCACAGCTTGAGTCAACTATGGGAAGGGTGAAGGATGAAGAATGAAAAAAAGTGCCGAGTGCCGAGTTAAAAGAGTCAGAATTCAGGTGTCAAAATTAAGAACAAAGAATTTGTAGGAGGATGCTCCGCCATCCGATGGTTTTCGCAGGACAGAGCCTGCTCCTACAATTACTCCTCTATATCCTGTCCATCGTTGTTAATGTTCTTCCGACAACTGACGACTGACCACCGATAACCGCCTAGGTTAATTCCCGAAAATCTGGTCAATTTTGCGGAGGAGAGCCAGGGGGCTAAAGGGTTTGACAAAATAATCGTCCGCCCCAACCTCTAGCCCTGCCTTAATATCCTCGTGTTGGGAAAGGGCCGAAAGCATCAAGATATAGATTGAGGCATAATTGGGGTCACTTCTAAGGGCGCGGCAGACTTCCAGGCCGTTGAGTTTGGGGAGGTCTATGTCAAGGAGGATAAGAGTAGGTTTTTGCTCATAGGCCAGTTCCAGGCCACGTTCGCCATCGAAAGCTTGCAAAAGGTCGTACCGGGAGTCGCCGCCCAAAGTTGCGTTTACCAAATCCTGCACAATCTCATCATCCTCGACTATTAATATCTTCCGCATGTCTGGTATGGCCTTATATATATGCAAAACAATTAGACTTGAAAAACCTGTAGGTCAGGGAGACAGGGGGTTATGATAAAGTTTAGCGAGTAAAAAGTCAATATTTATTGGTGGCATTGAAAAAGTTAATCTTATTGATAGTTAAAGGCTATTCGCCTCTAATTCTGAGTGGTGTTAACATACTGATAACCAAATTTACAGCCAGACCACGATAGGCTATAATAAACAGAGTTAACGCTGCGTGAAAGTACAAAATTTTGGTAGATTTGGCCCGCTTCCTGGCGTAAACCGCTACCGCTATAAAAATAAGTCGAAAAGTTCTTCTAATCAAACTTTAAATAAATCTGCTGCTACTCTTATTTCCAAAAGTGTATAATTAATGCGCCATCTTGCCGAGGGGCTGGATTGAATCAAGGAAGGGAAGGTCGCCGATGACAGTAGAAAAACTTGATAAACCTGGAGCCGAAAACGCCGAAAACGACAAGGTAGAAAGAGGACTCGAAGGCGTAGTTGCGCTGGAAAGTTCAATTAGCTCCATTGTAGGGAGCATGCTCACCTATCGCGGCATCAGTATTGATGAATTGGCCGAAAAAGCTACCTATGAAGAAGTAGTTTATCTGTTATGGTTTGGAAAATTGCCCAACCGGGCCGAACTTGATAATTTAAACAATGACCTCCGAAATAATGCCGAGCTACCAGAGCCAGTTGTACAATTAATTAAAAGCTTCCCCAAAGATGTAATCCCAATGGACGGACTCCGCACCGCCGTTTCAATGTTAGGCCACTATGACCCCGACAGGCACGAAGCTACTGGGCGTGAGGCTAACCTACGTAAAGCCATCCGACTGACTGCCCAATTCCCCACTATTGTGACCGCCATATTGCGGGCCAAGCAAGGTCTTGAACCGATTCATCCCCGTAGCGATTTAAGTGTAGCTGGAAACTTTGTTTATATGCTCGATGGCAAAGAACCTGACCCCGTAGCCATCCGCTCGATTGATATGGCTCTGGTACTCCATGCTGACCATGAACTGAATGCCAGCACTTTCTCGGCGCGGGGTACTGCCTCGACCCTTTCCGACCTGCATAGCGCGATGGCTAGTGCGATTGGCACGCTCAAGGGCCCGCTACACGGTGGGGCTAACGAAGCGGTGATGAAGATGTTGCTGAGCATTGACTCGGTGGAGGGGGCCGAGGAATGGATTAAAAACGCTCTGGCCCGCCGCGAAAAGGTGATGGGTTTTGGGCATCGGGTCTATAAAGATGGCGACCCCCGTGCCAAGCATCTCAAAAAGATGAGCGAAGATTTGGGCAAGCTCAAGGGCGATACTCGTTGGTACGAAATGTCGGTTATCATTGATAACTATGTCACTCGCGAAAAGGGTTTGTTGCCAAATGTTGACTTCTATTCGGCCAGCTCTTATTATGTGCTGGGTTTGCCGATTGAGTCGTTTACTCCGGTGTTTGCCTGTAGCCGCGTTTCGGGTTGGATTGCCCATTGCCTGGAACAATACGCCGACAACCGCCTGATACGACCTCGCGCCCACTATAACGGCCCAACTGACCAACACTATATCCCGATTGAGGAGCGCGTTTAGGTAAAACATGCTTGATCTGAAATTTATTCGTGACAATCCAGACAAAGTTCGGTGGGCGATACAGGTCAAGCATGTAGATTTAGACCTGGACGAGTTGTTAGAGGCTGACCGCAAGGCCCTGGATTTCGATAAACAAATTACCGCCCTGAACACCGAGTCCAACGCTAACTCCAAAAAAATGGGTAAGGCCACTCTCGAAGAACGCACCTCCATTATTGAGCGAGGTCGCCAGATTCGGGCCGAAATCGAAACCCTAACCCCCCAACGAGATGCTGCCAAAGACAACCTTCAGAAGCTACTACTGGAAGTGCCTAATATTCCCGCCGAAGATGCCCCGATTGGCAAAAGTGAAGATGAAAACATTGAAATAAAGCGTTGGGGCGAAATCCCTTCGTTTGATTTTACGCCGCTTGACCATGTGCAAATTCTCGAAAATCATGGCTGGGCTGAGTTTGAGCGGGTGGCAAAGGTTGCTGGTAGCCGGAGCTATTCGTTACGAAACGAGGCCGTTTTCCTGGAAATGGCTATTTTGCGCTTTGCAATGGAGAAATTGCGCTCGAAAGGTTTTACTCTGTCCAGCTTTCCGGCGATGGCTCGCGATTTTGCTTTTCTGGGGCAAGGGATGTTTCCCAAAGCCAAAGACCAGGTTTATTACGTTGACGAGGACGATATTTATTTGGCTGGGACTTCCGAGGTTATCCTGAATAGTTTGCACAAGGACGAAATTCTTAACGAAAGCGACCTGCCCCTACTTTATGGCGGCTATTCGGCCTGTTTCCGGCGCGAGGCTGGTAGTAGTGGGCGAGATGTGCGCGGCCTGATTCGGGTTCACCAATTCCTCAAGGTCGAGCAATATATATTATGCAAAAACGACCCCGCCGAGTCGGAACGCTGGCACAATCAATTGCTAACCACCTCCGAGGAAATTTTGCAAGCTCTCGAAATCCCCTATCAGGTGGTGGCTTGTTGCACGGGTGATATGGGCCTGGGCAAATATCGCATGAACGATATTAATAGCTGGGTTCCAAGCGAGGGCAAATATCGCGAAACCCATAGCTGTTCTAACCTGACCGACTGGCAAGCCCGCCGTACTAATCTCCGTTACCGTGATGCCGAGGATGGTAAGGTGAAATTTTGCCATACCCTGAATAACACCGCCATTGCGACCCCCCGTGTCTTAGTACCTTTTCTGGAAAATCATCAGCAAGCCGATGGTTCTATCCGCATCCCCGCCGCCCTCCAGCCTTATATGGGTGGGGCAACCCGGCTGGGGTAAATCGAAAATCTAAAATTGGAAATAATTGTAGGGGCAGGTCCCCGTGCCTGCCCTGCTAGAATACTTCTAACGAGCTTTTTTCGTTCTTGTCAGGACCAACCTCGCCAAACCTGCCCCCAGCAGTAGCCCCAATAACCCAATCAACATAAAAGTATTATCAGAATTGTCAGTCCCACCCGCGCCCGTAGCGGGTAAACCGTTAGCCCCACCCTGGTCAAGATTGCTACCATTCTGTGAACCTGCGCTATTCTGACTTCCGATTTTTTGTGACATAACTTTGAAACTGATTAATTCAGCTGCTTTTCGCCCCTCGTATTCGGTTAAAGCAGCCGGATTAGTTAAGGTCGCCGGGTCGGAAACATAGGGCAACCCCTTGACAGTTACCCCAATACTATCTTTGTCAAAGGTTAACAGGGCATAGGCATAAGTGTTAAAGCTAACAAAATTTAGCGGGTCTGCCGCGCCATTTTTCCCGTTAAGACTTTTAATACTAGCACTATCCAGTCCAGGAAATCCAGTTTCCAGACCAATTGGGTCAAGGCCAAATTGCTTCAAGCCTTGCGTCGTGCCTTTAGCGTCCGGGGCGATCCCGTTCCAGATGTCTACAATTTTGCGGTCAGCGTCCCGTTGCGAAAGATTGGTAATATCGGCCCTTGCCCCCATCGGATTTCCGGCACTCGCCCCCAGTGGCCCGGTAAGTACCTCAAAAGCATTGCGGGCGGGTTTAAGGGGTGACTTTACATCTTCAGGGTTGGTGTTGTAGGACAAGTTATTGATAACGGTATAATGATTATCGGTAGTAAGGAAAACTACGTTGTCAATGGCGTTATCATCAATAAATTTAAGCACTTTGTTACGCTCGCAATTGTAGCCGCCCGCCCAGGACTTGCCACTATCAAGGTCACTACCTACCTGGGAAGCCCGCCCCAAAACCTGCATTGGCGAGGAGACTACCACTACCTTCCAGGTTATATTTCGCTGCTTGGTAGAAAGCAACTCATCCTGAAACCATTTGGTTTGAGGTACACCCAGCATGTTACGAGAACAATCCAGGGCTTGCGGGTCGTCACTTTTGGCTAGTCGGATGTCCCGATAACTGCGGTCATCCAAAATAATTAGTTCGACATTAGCTCCCCAGGGAATAGCGTGATAAAAGCGATAGGTCTGGTCGGTGCGGGGGTCGCCAGTACCACTTAATTGTTCTTCACGGACTGGCTGATATTCCCGGTAAGCTTGAATTCTGGCCTTGTAGCCCTCACTTTGGTTGGTGAATGCTCCATTAAGCTGGGAACCACCTTCGTTATAGGAAGGGGCATTTTTATCTGCTTTGGAAAGTCCGGTTTCGTGGTTATCGAATACCGAATACTGCCCAAAGGAGCTATAAAGTTGTTTTAACGAAGCGGTTTGTCCACCAGTTCTTAGCTCCCGATTTTCCCGATATTTGAAGCGATACCCCGCTAAATCTTCCACCGCAGTATTACCCGGTAGGTCAAGAGTTTCGTAAAGAAGGTCGCCCAGGAAAAAGAAAAAATCCATCTTTTCATTAACTAACTCTTTAACCAGCGGGTAAGGTTTCCATTTCCAGTCAGCATCGCCCGAAAAGCCCAGCGTAACTTTAGCACTTTGGTCAGCCGCATAAGCTGTCTTGAAAGTTCCAACCGGGCTAATATTGCTGCCATCTTTAAAGCGATAGTAATATTGCGTGCCAGCTTTTAGCCCAGCTGCAATAACCTTAACCGTAAAGTCATTATCGGCTTTAGTTTGTACCGAGGTAAGGGCAGTGGGGTTGTGGAAGCTATCGTTTTCAGATAATTCCGGGGTTACGCTGGTGGCAGTGGGGGTGCGAGTCCATAATACCACGCTATCAGAGGTCATATCGCCACTGGCTACCCCATAGGCAAAGGGGGTAGTGAGGGGTGATGTTACCTGTTGATAAGGCGCTGCTAGAATAGCACTACTGCCAGAAAAAATAAACGTAATAAGAAGAAATAACCCTAAAAGACGAATATTGACCAAAGTACGCATTTCAGGTCGCATGCTAGTTAATACTCCTTTTTGCGGTATAAGCCTTGATATTAAATTTGGAAATGGCTGCGAAACAGTTCGGCAGGTTCTTCTAAATCATATACTTCGGTTATTAATGCCAGATTAATTAATTGTTAAGGGTCTGTAAATAGGTTGGTAGTACGCTAAAAAGGGCTGGGCTTAAAAAAACTTCACATTCCCGTAATACCCCTGTAAAGATAGCGCAACAATTGTTACATAGAATAAGCATGTAATGTGACAATGCTATATACACAAATAGGCTATATAGTTTTGTAACGAATTAAATCTGGTAGTACGGAGTCTTTTTATGGAACAAACTTTAGCCACTGGCACTCTTTCGATTAACAACTTGCTAAAAAACCTTATGGCCCAAGGTTTAACAGAGGCCCGCAAGGGGAATCATAAATCTGCCCATAGCTTTTTCCAAAAAATCCTGAAATTGGATAAAGCCAACGAAAAGGCCATGATGTGGTGCGCGATGCTCTGCGCTGACCCCTTTGACGCGAAGATTTATTTACAAGAGCTACTGGAACGGCGACCTGAAGATAAGCTCGTTCGCACCTATTATGGGCTGGCAATTAAGCGTTGCGAAGAATTAGACCAGCTTTTGAATGAGTCAGAATTGTTACAACGCTGGAGCAACAACGAAGGGGGCGTGGCTGAAATTTCACGTCTGGGCGATTATCTGGTCAAAATAGGAATAATTAACCAGCAACAATTGGGCGTGGCTCTCCACTTTCAGGAATATTTGCGGCAACATGGACAAGCAGAAAAGCTTGGCGAAATATTACTATCGTTTGGTTATATTAACAAACCACAACTTCAAAAGGCTCTTGATTTCCAAAGAATAGATTTTTTCAGTCGTTTTAACGACTAATACCCTTTCACCATAGAGGCGCAGCGCGCCTCATTTTTTATTTTATACCTCTAATCCCTACTTTAGGAGGATTGATGCTCCTACTTATTTCTGCCAACATAGTACCTTTGGCTCATTCCCTGAATAGTACCATTTACTAGACGAATCTTTGCGCTCAGTTAACATAGATTTAATAATTGGGTTGCAATATTAGAGTGTAACATCATGCATTAGGCTAAAGTTTTAAGAAAAATTTTATGGCACAGAAGTTGCAATATTTCCAGGAAAACAAAGAAGTTTCCAACTGGCCTAAACAGAAATTACGAGCAACAATATACATACGACTTTCGCTTTGGCACTCACCTACTAAAGAAGTAACGAAGAATTGAGCCCGAAAACTGGCCTCAAGCGAAAGTCCTGATATAGAGGTGATATTAAAAAATGCTTAATACTAAGGAAACGAGCAACTTCAGGGCAATGAACCCGGTAGTGGCAATCCCGAAAACTCAAGCCAAAACCTTTGTATGGCCCTGGCGTTACGACTCCGCCAAATATGGCTCGCGAGATGTGCGAATGGATTTATTACGCGGTTTGTGTCTCGCAATTATGCTGGTTGACCATATTGGGGTATTTGGCCCAGACTCGTGGTTGTATATGTTCACGGCGCGGGGCGATTTTTTCATTAGTGCTGCCGAAGGCTTTGTGTTTATTTCTGGATTGGTAATGGGTCTGGTTTATTTCAAAATAATTCAAAAAGAGGGTATCAAAGCCGCTATTAGCAAAGCCACCAAACGGGCTGTCCAAATTTACTGGCTGGCAGTGGGTTTAACCCTTTTCTTTGTGGCTCTGGCAACCTACACCAACCTGGATTTATGGGCGCAACGGGACTGGATTGAAATTAAAGACCCGCTTGAACTGATAGTTGGCTCGTTAACTCTGCACTTCGCCTTTCATGGCTCCAGTATTCTGGTAATGTATGTTGTTTTCTTGTTCCTGGCTCCCCTGGTTTTCTATTTTTTAAGTCAGGGCAAGGTTTGGCAGGTATTAGCCGCAAGTTGGGCGGTGTGGTTAGGCAATCTTTTCTACCCTGAGCAATTTTCTTTGCCTTTCGCTGCTAATTTCCCGATTCCCGCCTGGCAAGCCCTCTTTGTGAGTGGCTTGGTAATCGGTTACTATCGTAAGGAACTTTCGGAGCTTATCAATAGCAAAATCGGAAAATGGTATCAGTGGGCGGTTTCGTTAGCAGCGATTGGGCTGGTATGGTTGTTCCTGGAAGGCCCAACAACGGTTTTCAACGAATTGTTCCCCAGCGCAGACTTTAGCTGGCTCTCCAAAGACCTCCACGAGAAGGGCAGTTTGCCTCTGGTTCGGATGCTGGCAATTTTCATCTGCTTCCAGGCATTTTTCCTGCTGGCAAATTGGCTCTGGAAACCGATTGATATTGCTTTGGGCTGGCTATTAGTGCCGTTGGGCGAGGCTGGTCTTTACGTCTTTTCAATGCATCTGGTCGTAATTGTACTTTTCTATAATATTCCGGGAGTGCGTGAACTGCCTTATTTCTTCTATGGTTTTGCCCTGGTGTCGGCGGTATTACTACTGTGGGTTATGGTCAAAACTAAATTTTTATTCAATATTATCCCACGCTAAGCATTCATCTTATATAATAAAGGTATTTATAAATGCAACATAAAAATATAAAATCAGGGTCGCTAGTGGTCCTGATACTGATAACCCTTTTGGCTCTTTCGGCTTGTTCAGATGGTAATACTACTGCCGATTCCCCGGCTCAGGGGTCAGGTCAGGTAGTTTCGGAGGTGGCTAACGGGATAGGGGCGATGAATTCGCAGCCCGCCGCGCAAGCTCCTTCGCAGGTGGCAAGTCCCGTTCCGGCAGCAGCTAAAGTGGTCGCAACTACTACCGCTGCCCCCGTCGCGAAACCTAGTAACCAAACCAAATATAGCTATCCAACCTCGCCTGACATCAAGCCTTTTAATTGGGGTGGGACAGGCATTGTCCACGACCGTTATTTTAACAGCCCAATTTTAGGTCGCCAGATGAGTTATCGAATATATCTGCCACCCCAGTATTTTACTAACCCTGGTCAGCGTTTCCCGGTATTATACATGTTGCACGGTTTGAGTGGCTCGTACCAGGAATGGGTAGATTACGGTTTGTTGCCTAACGCCGATGATATGATTGTGGCTAATCAGATAGAGCCGTTTATCATTGTGTTGCCATTAGGCGAGCAATCTTACTGGATTAATCATTCCGATGGTGGGCCACGCTGGGGTGATTACATGACGACGGATGTGGTTGATAGCGTGGATAGTAACTATCGCACCATCGCCAATGCTCAGAACCGGGCCATCGGCGGTCATTCGATGGGTGGCTTTGGGGCTTTGTCCCTGACTTTTAATAATCCCGACATCTTTGGGATTGTGGCTGGACACAGCGCGGTTATGCGGACTAAGGCCGATGCTTTCTATTTTTTTGGTGATGCTGCCTATTATGCGACGATTGACCCTATAACTCTAGCTAAAAGTAAAGACCTTTCTTCGCTAAAAATCTGGCTTGATGTGGGGAAGGATGATGAGGATTCATTATCTCGCACCCAGGAGCTCCAATCTATCCTGCAACAACGGGGCATTTCCGCTACTTTCACGGTTTGGCCCGGCACACACGGCGGTGAATACTGGATTGCCCATTGCAAGGATTATATTAACTTTTACGCCAGTGCCTTCCCTACTGCCCTGAGCAAAGGGGCCTGATTTAGCGCGTAAGCCTGACCCAATTTAAAGCCTGATAGCCAAACTATAGAGCGTGCTTATAATTTTTTGATAACACGAGCCGGATTGCCGAGCGCTACCGAATTAGCAGGAATATCGGTCATAACTACACTACCTGCACCGATTACCGAACCTTCGCCAATCGTAACACCGGGCAATATAGTTACGCGGTTGCCCACCCAAACTCGATTACCAATAATAACTGGCTTAGGTTCAGGAATGCTTTTACGCTCGGTAATTTCGTGGAAATCATTATCTAAAATAATAGCATGCGTGCCGATTAAACAATCTTCGCCAATTTTCACCAGTTTAGTCGCGGCAATATCTACACCGTAGTTAAGTACCGTACGGTCTCCAATTTCGATACGCCCCCCTGGAAAAGTAGCGTAAACCGAACGCGCAAAATTTGAGTAAATCAGCACTCTATCGCCAAAAACAATTTCCCCCTTATTTTGAATAAAAGCCCGTCCGATTACCCGCGTCCAGCGACCTACCGAGGTACATTTTCGCAACTGCCAACCAGCATTGAGCCACTGCCCTACTTTGCGAGAACTTTCTTTGGGAGACTTTAGATAATGTCCGAAACGATGCGGTAACTCAATCTTGCCTGCCTGAGCAAATTTCTTCATTTCCACCATCTTGTTTTGATTAGTTCTGCTAAAACCAAATGAATTTACTGTTTTTATTTTATGACTTTCGCTTTGGAACTCGCCAAATGGTTAGATGGCTCCAAATTGAGCCTAAAAATTGGCCTCAAGCGAAAGTCCTATATTTTATATTCTACAGCAGCCATTAAGCTTTTCGCAAGTTTATAATTATTGGGCACAGGGGCCAATAACCCTTGTAGGAAAGGACTGCCTTTATTTTCTGGTCTTTTATTATGAATATTACCCCGAACATTATTTCGCATGTTAACAACTGTTCATTAGCTAAGCTGAATTATCTCCCTCATCATAGTGACCATACACCCCTTTATAGATCTGCACGTTAACATCTAAATTTCTTGATTTGATTTTGAAGCTAAAAACCCTTCAAAATCTTTAGTTCTTTATACTCAGGTCTATAATCGGGCTAATCTATTATTAATCGAGTTTGACTGGTTAACTATATTGTTATTTTCGGCCTGACGACACTGTAAAACAAAACCCCCTTTTTCGGGCAATGGCTAAGGTATAATATGGGTAACTTAATCGCTTATACCTTTGCTCGATGTTTTATTAAGGTTCAGCAATCTACCAGTAGTAGAGAAAATAGGATAGTAATGTTAAAGAGCCTGGATTCTGACCACAGCCGTCAACTTAGTGCCTGGATTGAAGCCAACCAGGAACGAATTGTCGAGTTTGCGCTAGTCTCTCTTAAACAAATGACTGGCAGTACATATTCCAACTTACCTGCCGAAACCCTCCGTTGGATTGCCTTGAGTAATCTGCCGCTCGGACGGTTTGGTAGCCTGACCAGCCGTGACTATTCCCAATTGGTGGAAACCTCGCTCCACCAGGGTCTAACCCTCCACGATATTCTTAATTTCAGCTATAATTTTTATGAAGCAATTGCAAAGCTGGTCCGGAAGGATTGGAGTCTTTCGCCAGTGCAACGCAAGTTTATCGGGGAGCGGATTATTTACGTGGGTAAGCTGGTGGCCTCCAACCTGACTACTACCTACCTGAAGTTTGTGGCTTCCCGTACCCCCATGCCTATCGCCAGTTTTGCCTTTTAAACGGTTGTCGGTTGTTAGTTAACCTAACCCCCTAGCCCCCTTCCCGACCCAGGAAGGGGGAACAAGACTCCTTTATTCAGACTCCTGTATTTCTCCATCCCCCACCCCCTAATTCAGGCTTGACAAGCCGGATAGGGCTGTGTTATGTTCCAGATGATTTTTATCAAGTATTATGAACTCAAGGAGGGGTAAGACCTCGTTTCGGAAGGTTTTAGCAACTAAATGAAATATTTAAAGATTTTTGCGGGTCTAATTATTAGCGGGGTCAGCCTATGGTATTCCTTACAAGGTATTCGATTCGATAAGGTTGGTGAGGCTCTTGGCTCGCTTAATTGGTGGTGGATTGTTCTGACAACCTTCCCTTTTATATTTGTAATCTGGATAAAAATCTGGCGATGGCAATATTTGTTACACCCCGACAAGGTGAGTTTGCATCGCCTCTACTCCTCCTTAATGATAAGTTATCTCTGGAATACGGTATTGCCCGCCCGTCTGGGTGAAGTAGTACGCGCCTATGCCGTCGCCCGCACCGAAAAAATCGGCACCGTCAAGGTTTTTTCCTCGATTCTGCTGGAAAAAATCCTCGATATTATTACAATGTTTGTTTTTCTGGTGTTATTACTGCCCTTCCTGACGATTGATGATGCTCTCAAAACCGGGGCAATTATCTTCGGTAGCCTGATGATTACCGCCTTTGTGGTTTGTCTGGTGATGGCTTGGCGACGGCGCGAGGCCGAGGCCGTGATAAAATTCTTCCTGAAGCCCCTGCCCCAAAAGTGGCAAGTTAAGCTGTTTGGCTTTGCGGTAGAAATTCTCGATACCGTAGGAATTCTGCTCAACCCGCGCATCAGTCTGATTTTATGGGCGCAAACTCTCCCCCTCTGGGTTGTCAACGTCTTTATTTACACCTTTGTGGCCTATGCGGTTGGTTTGCCGATGCCTTTTGAAGTCGGCTTGATGGTGATGATTGCCAGCAATCTAGGTATGGCAGTACCATCCACTCCTGGCTATATTGGCACTTTTGAGGCGGTAATTATTGCAGTAATGCCCGCGACGCTAAACGCCGCTTATGGCAACCGCGATTTAGTTTTTACCTACGCCTTGATGGAGCATGTGGTGGGCTTCCTGCCAGTGGTGTTGCTAGGGGCCTACTATACCTGGCGCGAAGGTCTTTCGCTGGGCAAGGTCGAAAAACCAACCGAAACTCCTGCCCCCGCCGAACTTACCCCGGTGGCAGTGGTAGCCGAAAAAAAATAACCCCAACCCACTTTTTCTATTACCAAATACGGTTTAAGAAATGGCACTTTCTTTATCAAGGCAAGAGGTTTGCCGCTTGCGTTTTAGGGCGCAACGGCTGACCCATCAATCTTCTGGCAGAAGTATCCCTGAAGTTGTGCAGCAACTTTGTGGTATACAGGCGCAGGAATTGCCCGCCGCCGTGCTTTCACTACGACCCCGAACCAACGGACTACTTGCTAACGCCGTTGAGCAAGCTAGAGTAGTAGAACGCTCCATAGTGCGAGTCTGGGGACCACGCGGAACCCTGCACCTTCTCGCTGCTACCGACCTCAAATGGCTATTATCCCTCTTTGGCCCGGTTTTCAATGCTGGTAACAAAAAACGCAGAGTCGAGCTTGGCCTGGATGAAGAAGCCTGTACCAGGGGTAGTAAACTTTTGCGTAATATCTTGGCTGAGCATGGCCCGCTAACCAGAGCCGAAATTGTAGCTCACCTAGCCGCAAAAGGTCTAAGACTTGAGGGTCAGGCGGTACCCCACTTCCTGGGTTATTGTGCCCTGAACGGATTATTGTGCTGGGGGCTAATGAAGGCAGGCGAGCCAACGTATATATTGCTGATGGACTGGTTAGAGGATTGGAAATTTTTGCCTGCGTCTGAATCAAACCCTTACCCGGAACTGGCCTTGCGTTATCTGGCGGCTTATTCCCCCGCCCAACCCGAAGATTTCGCCAGTTGGTCGGGCCTGTCGCTCAAAGAAATACGCCCAGCCTGGAAAGAAATTGCCAACCAACTGCTTGAGGTGCAAATTGAGCAGCAAATTGCCTGGATGCTAAAAACTCAGGCAGATTGGCTGGAAGAATTAGCCTCAACCCCTCTTTCAGTGCGGTTATTGCCTCGCTATGATACTTATCTATTGGGTTATCGTAGCCGTGATTTTATGGTGGACACCACCTATGCCAAACGTATCAATGCGGGTGGTGGCATAATTCATCCTACTATTGTGGTAGATGGTCAGGTGCTGGGTGTCTGGAAGACTAAGAAGCAAAAGGACGGTTTAAAGGTACTAATAGAGCCGTTTGAGCCATTAACGTCTGAGGTACAAGCGGGTATTGAGGCCGAAATACAGGATTTAGTTAGATTTTCGGGAAATGATAAATAGAGGATGGGTCAAAAAACCCTCACCCTACCCTCTCCCTTAGAAAGGGAGAGGATGAGTTGTTTCCCCTTCCTTCATAGGGAAAGGGGAATAAGAGGCAGGGTCGAAATTACTTGACTTCGACCACAGCACCGGTGTCAGCCAGCTTGGCGCGGGCGGCTTCGGCTTCTTCTTTGGTCAAACCTTCCTTAACGGCTTTAGGAGCGGCTTCTACCAGGTCTTTGGCTTCTTTCAAGCCCAGGCCAGTTAGTTCGCGCACAACCTTGATGACGTTAATCTTGTTCGGGCCGAATTCCTTCAGGATAACGTTGAACTCAGTCTGAACTTCTGCTACGGGAGCAGCTTCAGCCGGAGCAGCCGAAGCCGCCGCCGGAGCAGCCGCAAACGCCATCGGAGCGGAAGCGGTTACGCCAAATTTGTCCTCAAGAGCCTTAACAAGTTCGCTAACTTCCAGAATATTCAAACCGGAAATCTGATCTACAATCTCAGCTACACTAGCCATTTCTATTATGTTCCTTTCATAAAACTAAACGATAGAGGTTATCAACCTTCAAGGGACAACCTATCTATAAACTAATTTCCTTCCAGCTGCAATTTGCGCTGGTTCAATACGTTCACCAGATTGCGGGGAGTCGCCGCTAAAACGTTAACCACCTGACGCGGTGGCTGTGAAATTACACTTACCAATCCAGTAGCGGGTGACTTCAGGCTACCTAGCATTTTGGAAATCAAATCCTCTTTGCTTGGTAACTTGGTAAGCGCGTCCAAGTTTTCGCTCGAAATCGCTTTCCCACCTAACACGCCCGCCTTTACCACAAAAACCTTCGAGGTTTTCTGATAATCCAGCAGGGCTTTAACCCCTTTAACCAGGTCATCCCCAACAAAAGCTATGGCGGTTGGCCCAGCCAGAATTTCTTCCAGATTGGCATAGCCCAACTCGTCCGCCGCTCGCTTTAGAAGTGTATTCTTGGCAACGTGATATTCAGTGCCAGTTAACACTAACTTGCGGCGTAAGTCGGTAATTTCCTTAACGGTCATACCGCGATACTCGGTAATAACCGAGACCGGGCTACGCTTGAGCATTTCAGCCAGGTTACTGATTTTTCCAGCTTTTCGCTCTGTAGGCATTCGCTTATCACCTCCCTTATGGTGCCTCTAAATTTCAAGCAATCAAAAACCCCTTGCAGTCTCGCTATCCGGCAGAATGCCAGGGCAAGCGCAAGGGGTTCAAAGCCGCCTGATACAGGCCGTCAGAGTAACGGTTGGAGGCTTTTCCCAATTTTGCGTCTTAACCTCGGCGGGCAGTAGTGCAATACTACTTTTAGACTCCCCAGGGAGTACCGGCTGTCTATGGCGAGACATTTATCTCAGGGTATTTACTTTTTCTAGCTCTATCGGGCGGGGAGACCCCGCCCCTACGCCTTTCCCTTTGTAGAGACACGATCTATCGTGTCCAGGGATAGGGTTAGGTTTCCCTAACTACCGACTTCGGCCAGAACCGGGTTCACATCCAGATGGATGCCAGGGCCCATTGTGCTGGTTAAAGTGATACTTCTGACGTAAGTGCCTTTTGCTCCGGCTGGCTTATTACGAATAACCGAGTCAATCAGGCTAACCACGTTCTCTTTGATTTGTTCTTCGCTGAAGGAGAGCTTGCCCACCCCTACATGTACCAATCCGGTTTTGTCGTTGCGGAACTCTACCTTACCGCGCCGCACTTCCTGAATTACGCGAGGCAGGTCGTTGGGCTGGGCGATAGTGCCGCTCTTGGGGTTTGGCATCAAGCCCCGGCGACCTAGCACTTTACCGAGCTTACCGACTTTACCCATCTGCTCCGGGGTGGCAATCGCCACATCGAAGTCCATCCAACCGCCTTCGATTTGCTTAATCAGATCGTCGCTACCCACGAAATCCGCTCCAGCCTGACGGGCCAGAATATCGCCTTCGCCCTGAGTAAAGACCAGGATGCGAACGATTTTACCCGTACCGTGTGGCAGAACCGCCGTAGTACGAATTTGCTGGTCGGCGTGGCGGGGGTCAATCCCAAGCCGGAAGTGCAATTCGATAGTGGGGTCAAACTTGACAAAGTTGGTCTTTTTCAACAGGCCGATTGCCTCGTCCAGCTTATAAACCGTGTCTTTATCAATCTGCTTAACTGAGTCTAAATACTTTTTACCATGTTCTGGCATTTTAATACCTCCTGTGGTTCAATCGGGCTTTGCCCTCCCACTGTTTTAGCCTTATCCCCCCATCCTTTATAGGGAAGGGGGTTAGGTTTATTCCGTGATAGTGATACCCATGCTGCGGGCTGAACCCCGTACCTGAAGCTCGGCGGCTTCAAGGGTAGTGGCGTTCATATCCTTTAGCTTGGTATTGGCGATTTCTGTTACCTGGGCACTGGTAATCTTGCCAACTTTTTCTTTATTAGGCTTGCCGCTGCCCTTTTCAACCTTAGCCGCTTTACGCAGCAGGTCGGCAACGGGCGGGGTTTTGGTAATAAAGGTAAAAGAGCGGTCTTCAAAAACGGTCACTTCCACCGGGATAATCATCCCGATTTGTCCGGCAGTGCGTTCGTTGTACTCTTTCACAAAGCCCATCATGTTAATACCATGCTGACCGAGGGCTGGGCCGACGGGTGGGGCGGGAGTTGCTTTACCCGCAGGTAACTGCAACTTTACAATCGCTTTTACTTTCTTAGCCACGCTTAATCATCTCCTGAGAGTTTATACTATCTTCTCAATTTGCAAGAAATCCAGGGTCAAGGGGGTCTCACGACCAAAGATGCTAACCATCACCGTTACCTTGCTCTTGGCGTTATCAATCGAGTCAATCGTGCCAGTGAAGTCGCTGAAAGGCCCATCCACGATTTTAACCGCTTCGCCAACGTGAAAGCTGGTTTTAATCTTGGGTGCTTCGGCCTCCATCTGCTTCATTATCAAGCCCATTTCGTCGTCACCAAGCGGGGTAGGCTTGTTGCCGCTACCTACGAAGCTGGTTACGCCCTGCGTGTTACGCACTACGTACCAGGACTCGTCGGTCATGGTCATTTCGACCAATACGTAGCCAGGGTAAACCTTGCGTTGCACACTGTGGCGCGCGCCATTCTTGATTTCGGTTTCCTCAATGGTAGGCACAACCACCCGAAAGATTTTGTCGCGCATATCCATTGACTCAATACGCCGTTCCAACGCCCGCTTGACTTTGTTTTCATAGCCGGAGTAGGTGTGAATGACGTACCAGCGTCGCCCCAGGTTTTCCTGATGCCCGGTGCTGGGCGAGAGCGAAGGTCGTTGTGAGGTTACGGGTTTGGTCGCCATCTGTTCTGGCGTTTCCGCTAACGTCTCAACTTTAACTTCAACCTCGTCAAATCCTGGTGTTACTTCGGAGGCATCTTCCATCATCATTATTATCCTCTAAAACCAGGTGCTAAACCCCAAGAATACCGCGTAGGCCGCTATACAGCGAAGTCAAAATCAAGTCCAGACCGCCTAGCAAAAGGGCCATTACTGCCGACAACACAATAACTACAAAGGTCATAGTGCGGGTGTCTTTGCGACTGGGCCACTCTACTTTGTCTACTTCCGATTTGGAGTCCTTGACAAACCGTGCAAGTCCAGGCTCTACATTCGGATCGTCCAGCAAGCTTTTTTCAGCCATAACTTTCTCTCCCGGTGCGCCTATTCCTGATTTTACTTGGTTTCGCGGTGCAACACTACCTTGCGCTCCCGACGGCAGAACTTGTTAAGTTCCAGGCGGTTGGGATCGTTGCGTTTGTTCTTGGTAGTGGTGTAATTCCGCTCCTTGCAACTGGTGCAAGCGAGGTGAATTATAATTCGGTCAGCTTTCTTTGCCATAATTTTCGCTCTGTTTCCTGTTCACAGAATTTAGTCAAAAAAATTCGGGGGCTTTGCGCTCCCCTTAACTTAGCTTGAAAATTATAACACAGCCCTGCGCCTTTGTCGAGTCTATTTTTTTTCAGGTATTAGGCTTTAGGCTTTAGGCAAATCTAAAACCGAATATCTATAATCGGGGGGAATACCGTAGGAGCAAGCTCCGCCTTGCGACAATCAATCGCAGGACAGAGCCTGCTCCTACTAATGCAATCCCCACCAACTTATGCTACTATTCAAACCGTTGCTGTCCAAAAATCATATAACGATAAGTAAAGAGCTTTGCTAATAATTTATTGTGCTAACCCACTTCAAAGAAAAACCCCCGACTCAGCCTATCAAGCCGAATTTAGTTCTGCCTCAACTTTGGGCATTAAAAACCTTCTATTAAATTATGGGGCTCTAGTTGATGAAGCTGATTTATCTAAAGCCTTGCGACAAATACCGTCCCAACCCGCTCCGACACTGGCAATCTATCGAGGGTGGATGTTAACGCCTGAAAAATACTCAATTCTTGATAAAGGACTTTCCGAAAGGAATGTATTTCTTATTAATAATTCGGTAGCCTATAGACATTGCCATTATCTCCCTGAATGGTATGATTTGGCTAAACCTTATACCCCTAAATCTATTTGGCTTACTATTGAAGCTGGTTACTCAATTGAAAAAATCATGAACGCCCTAAAGCCCTTTGGAGATAACCCTCTTATTCTCAAGGATTTTGTGAAATCTCGGAAACATGAATGGGCGGAGGCGTGTTATATCCCTCTGGCCTCAAGTAGAGTTGAGGTGGAACGGGTGGTAAATCGGTTTATTGCGCTGCAAGGCCACGATTTAGCAGGTGGCTTGGTTTTCCGGGAATTTATTGAATTTGAAAAACTAAGCCAACATTCTAAAAGTGGGATGCCCTTAACCAAAGAGTTCCGGTTATTCTTCTTGGATAACAAACCCATTTTCTGGACGGAATATTGGGATGAAAGTAATTATGGTGGACTGACCCCACCGCTAGACCAATCTTTGAATTTGGCAAAAAATATAAAGAGCCGCTTTTTCTCGATGGATATTGCCAAACGAATTAATGGAAACTGGATAATTGTTGAAATTGGAGATGGACAAGTATCAGGTTTGCCACATAATACGGACTCTGCGTTTTTTTACAGAGCTTTGCTGGCTAATTGGCCTTTGAATTGACTTATCAAGGATATTATTTTGCGGTTTGCCATAAATGCCCATCTGGTAGCCTTTAGCGGAACTTACCGTCAGGCCGGAGTGAGCAAATACACCGAACTTCTAATTAACAGTCTGGCGGCGTTAGACAGCCAGGACGAATTTATAATTTATACCGCGCCCGGTCAACGTCCGCCCGAATTTGCGGCAGGGCCGAACTTTATGGTAAAGGCCAGCCGCTTGCCAACGATTAAACCCCCGGTGCGAATTGGCTGGGAACAGTTTCTCGCCCCACCAATATTGTTGCGTGACCACCCGGCTCTGTTGCATTGCCCGGTCAACGTCGTGCCATTGGCGGCCCCCTGCCCCACTGTGC
>Ga0209511_1000524_pt1 | contig 38923 bp, 34 predicted proteins | sample SSSSmetaG_FD_184141 | JGI IMG/M metagenome (GOLD analysis project Ga0209511, IMG submission 184141) | Glacier valley bacterial and archeal communities from Borup Fiord, Nunavut, Canada, to study Microbial Dark Matter (Phase II) - ​SSSS... | ecosystem: Environmental > Aquatic > Freshwater > Ice >... | reverse complement strand
TCAATTACGCATATGTCGAAGTAAAACAGTAGAACAACAGAGACAGATGTGATGACTGCTCATGAGGTCTTCGATCGAGGATGTACCCAAACCCTGCTGGCTGCGATCGAGTCCTGAGTGGCTCGATCGCAAGATTGAGTGGGTTAGTAAATCGTGCATCTGATGCTCTTTGATAAATTAAGTGGTCGAATCGTCTCTTCCTCAAAAGCTTTCGCCGTTAACTGAGATCTTGCACCCGATTAGAACTCCCTCGTTGCTAGCATTCATCCGCCCGTGATTGAAAATCACGGTCTAACGGTGCGAAGTCCACTGAAGGGACTGAAAGAGGGATTGAGGTAATTCAGTCCATTTCAATAGACTTCGCAAGGCTAGCCCAGAATTCCATTCACGGGCGGGACACAATCGCAGTGAAGAGGCTGGTGCAAGATCTCAGTTAACTCAAACGCTCTTCCTCTCACTACACTACTCACCTCACGTTTGAGGTCGTGTATCCACAAAGGATAAGTCGATGTTTGATTTGTATAAGTTGATTAAGGAGCTTACAATTCTTTACAGCAATAGCGGTTGCTTCAGCACTCGTGCCATTCTCTCGCTTCGAGTTCTTGTTGAGGCAGCAATAAAGTGGCTTCAATTTCCGCTCGAATCGGGGCTGTCACTTCACAATCGCTGTGTAGACAATCGAGCAGGAGTTGATTGGCGACGTAGTAGCGTTGCAGGACTTGCTGTTGCTCTGGGCTAAACTGCCAGTCTTGATCAAGCCGTCGATAGTGAGCGATCGTGGTCTTAAGCTGCTCTGACCAGGCGGTGTAGTGTGCCTGCCACCAACTCTGAAACCATGCCTGGTTTTGTTCGAGCGGCAATTGCTTTTGGAGTTGTTGCAGAGATTTGTGAAACCCAGCATCCAGTACAATCCCCAAAATATTGCTGAGTGAATCGACGCATAGATGAGCATGGGCAAAATCTGGACTTTGATCGATCGCACACTCCACCAGCAGGTCATCTAAGGCAATATCTAAAAACATCCCCTGGTCAAGGGTGCAGGCGATCGCAAAGTCAGCCGCTTTGTGCGGCGTTTGAGCCATCGCTAGATGAAAGGCTCGCACCGTTGCCTCTCTGGTTTCGACTGGGAGCTTCGATTTTTGGCTTGCCCACCGCAAAAACTCTTGCAGATAGGGATCTTGAGCAACCAACGCATCAATCTGCTGTTTCATCAACTGCATCAGTGAGTCGGCACTCCGCAACATCGAAGCGGTCAACAAAAAGATTTCGTGCCAGTGCGGGTCTGTCAGGTGACTCACCAGCCCACCCAATGCCTGCTCTAACGACTGAAGGTTATGACTCGCAACGATATTTCGCGCTGTGAAATATTCTTGAAACGCTAGATAAGAAAACGAGAAAATGCCCCGCGCCCGTTCGGTCAGCAAGCCGTGTTGAGACTCGATCGCCTTCAGCACCGACTCACTTTCGAGGTGCAGTTCTTCATCGTCGGTTGAAGCATTGGGCAGATGCCGGATATAGTCCTCGATGTGTTGCTCCACCACTCGCTGCTCAAAAAAATACTGACCCTGATCAAAGGTGACCGCGGCAAGCTGGCTCAACAGCTTCAGCTTTTGGGGCAACAAAAACCCCCGATAAACTTCATCGCGTTCGACCCCTCTGGCTTCATCCCATTTGCCTAACAGCAAATCTAGCCCTTCCTTATAAAACTCGCTGCGCTTGGTCGGGAACCTGCTCTGACCATAAAACACCCAACAGGCAAGGTGCAGAAACAGCGGATTAACCACTAGCTGACGAAACTGCCAGTTTTCTGGGAGGTCTAGCTTCTGGATAAACTGAGAGGACTGCATCGCTCCTGCCTGAGCGGTGGTTTTGGTAAATGCCACAAACCATTTCTGCGCGAAGGCGTTGATTTGTGCCTGCGTAAACGGGGCGATCTCCACATCGGTGAAGCCTCGTAGACTGAACTTTTGGTCGGCGGTGCGGCAGGTCGTCACAACTCGATTTTTGTGATATTTGTCTGAAAAGCGGCGAATTTCTCTCAAGACCGAAATGCTCTCCTGGTGCAGAACTTCATCCAGCCCATCCAACAGCAGCAGCACCCGTCCGGCTTGCAGCAAGATCTCGATCGTCGTCGGGTCAGCGATGCCATCAACAAGAAATTCTTGCCGTAGGTAGTTCAACAAGCTGAATTCACCGCTGGCGGACTCTTCTACAAAATGTCTCAGCGTGACGAAGATCGGCACCCGCGTCGCCTCAAATGCGCCCTGGCTACACTGAATGGCAAGGTGCTGTAGAAAGGTCGTCTTTCCGGCTCCTGGTTTGCCCAATACTCTGAGTTTGGGGTAGGTTTCAACGGCTCGCATTCCTGAAATCTGGCGTTGGTCAACCTCACCCAAGCCCATGCGATCGACCGCTTCCGGTTGCAAGGTTTCGAGGTTGGCGACTTCTAGGCGCTGCTGACTCGCGATCGCTTCTAAAATATTGACATCAATATAGATATCATCAATGCTGACGGGATGGCTGATATCTAGCAACTGCAAGCTGCCGCACTGGTCTTGAATTTTAGCCTGACGCTGCGATCGCACCTGCTGCACCAGACTCTCGATCGCGAGATCGCCCACCTGCTTTTGAAGCTCAGGAAATTCAGCGGGGGGATCGATGGCAATGTCTCGCCAATCCAAGTCTAAAACCACACAAATGGCTGTAAAAATTTGGCGATCGACCGACTGCCCCGTGAAAAACCGCCAAATGGGTTGACGAGTCTTTAAGTTGACTTCCCCTGCCAGGTTATCCTGCGTCCATCCCTTGAGGGTAAACGCTCGTTTAGCCTGTTGAATTCCAGGAAGAGAAGATTGAAGCGATCGCTTGACCATGAGACGACCCTCGTGGTCTAAAAGGTTAAGAATTCAAACACTACCTGCACCCTTTCGACTCTAGAGCCTTTTCTAAGTTAGTGATATGCGCCTGAAGTTATACATCTCTAGAACTTACGCATTGACAAACGATCTAAATCAAACACCAGCCTACTCTACAAGATGATGAAAAGTGTCAGAACTAAGGCTTAAATCGTGAGCAACGACCTATCGGGGACTTTTGTCTTAGTCGAGCTGCTTTTCAGAGTGGGATAGAACTTGCTTCTCCACATCTATGCGATCGCGCGTTCTGCTGTTGATGATGCCTAGCGATTCCTTTAGAGTTGCACAAGGCGCTAATCGCGATAATCTAGACTGAAGCCTGAGTTGCCTTGCACGATCGATGAGAATTTTATTAGTTGAAGACGATACCCGAATTGCCACGCCTTTAGCCGAAGATCTCAGATATCAGCACCACGTTGTAGATATTGCAAAGGATGGCTTGGCGGGATGGGAAGCCGCTCAAGGAGTCGTTTATGATCTAATTTTGCTAGACTTAATGCTGCCTAAATTAGACGGCATTAGCCTCTGCAAACGTCTGCGGGCTGCCAAATCTCAGGCGCTGATTCTGATGTTGACCGCACGCGACACCACGAGCGATAAGATCATTGGATTGGATGCTGGGGCTGATGACTATCTGGTTAAACCCTTTGAACTAGAAGAATTAGCCGCGCGCATCAGAGCACTGTCGCGAAGAAGTCCAGAAACCAGAGCGACCACGTTGATTTATGGTCAGTTAGAGCTTGACCCTAGCACCTATAACGTCACCTATGCACGAGTGCCCTTGGCATTGACTCCCAGAGAATACATGATTTTAGAGTGTTTTTTGCGAACTCCCACCCAGGTTTTAACCCGTTCAGCGCTTTTAGATCGGTTGTGGGAGTTTGATAAATCTTCTGGCGAAGACACGATTAAAACCCACATTACAAACCTGCGTCGCAAGCTAAAAGGTGCCGGAAGCCCAGAAAATTTGATTGAAACAGTGTATGGTCTCGGTTATCGGCTCCATTCAGTTTGATTGATCGCACTCATCTTTCCGAGTTCTTGGTCTTGTTTCTCCATCGTGGACGAAACCGTTTAATGGTTGCAGCGATCGAGCGATATGAGTCACTGATTTTTATTGGTTTCAAACGTTGTGTTTAAGCAGATTCAAAATCGGCTGCTGATTTCTTACCTGATCGTTCTCGCCTCGATCTTAGGAACGTTTGCGCTCGCCGTTCGGCTTGTCTATGCACATAGTCTCAAGCAACAACTCACCGATGAATTGACAACATTGGGACAAGGAGCCGCAACCAGTGCAGAATTTAACCACGGTCAGCTAGAAGTCGGGAAGGACATTCCTGTTAAAGATCTCATTGCGCGAGGTCAAGCATTGCAGTGGTTTGATCTTCAGGAACAGTTAATTGCTCAACAGGGAAAAGCCATTTCAACCTTACCGTTTTCGAGCCGTGAAGCGCTGCAAGTTCAGCTATCGAAACCTCGGATTCAATCAGTCACGTTGCCCATTGTTAGCGGCGATGATCACCGAAAACTAGGGTATGTCAGAGCCAGTCAGTCGCTCGAAGAGTTGGATGAAAATCTGCGAAAGCTGGACTGGGGTTTAGGCAGCGGAATTGTGATGGCGTTGATTCTTAGTGGCATTGGCGGGGTTTGGCTGACCCGTCAAGCCATGTACCCGATCGAGGAAAGTTTTCAACGGTTGAAACAGTTCACGGCGGATGCTTCCCACGAGTTGCGGAGTCCGTTGATGGCGATTAAAAGCAATGTATCTGTTGCGTTGAAATATTCAGATGGAATGCGCCCAACTGATGTTGAAAAGTTTGAAGCGATCGCCAGTGCGACCCATCAAATGACTGATCTCACTGAAGATTTGTTGCTACTAGCGCGGACTGATCAAGCGGCAAACCCCAATTTCCAGCCCGTCAACTTAACAGCAATTTTGGAGCAGTTAGTCGAGCGATATCAGCCTCAAGCCCACGCAAAACAAATTATCTTACACGCTCACTTAGCTCAGTCTTCGTGGGTATTAGGCGATGTTGCACAACTCACTCGATTATTCACAAATCTAATCATCAATGCGTTGCACTACACGTTAGCAGAGGGAAGAGTCGAAATAAAGTTAAGCCGCACCGGGCAAACTCTTTTGGTTGACGTAAACGATACCGGAATTGGCATTGCTTCAGAAAATTTGGCGCGAGTGTTTGACCGATTTTGGCGGGCGGATCAGTCTCGCGCTCATTGGGAAGGTGGATCTGGATTGGGGTTAGCGATCGCCCGCTCGATCGCCCAAAGTCACGGCGCAACAATCAGCGTCAGCAGTCAAGTTGGGGCTGGTAGTTGCTTCACCGTGCAGTTAACAGCGATGACAGGAATGGTTAAATTTGTAAAACCTCCGTCTGCAAATACTGGCGATGATCAAGCCCATCTAACGTAGTGCTTCATCGCCAGTGTGTTGGTAAAATCAATCGGTTTGTTGGGTAGAAATTGGAACTGTTGAGAATGTACTGAACTGAGTATCATTCATGATTAGAACTGCCAGCTACGGTCAGTTTTTTCTGCCTTAGAGTAGTGAATAGAATACAGACTCCCAGAATTGATACAAGGACGATCGACGAGCCAACTGTCCCAAAATTAAGTCCGCCTTTTTCGTGTGATTTGGTCAAAACATCTCCTAGTGTTGCACCAAACGGACGGGTGAGGACAAACGCAATCCAGAACAATAAGACCCCAGAGATTTTGGAGAAATAATGCGCTGCTAATACCAAGGCAAGCAAACTTGCAATGAGGAATGCCCCGCCTGCAAATCCAAGTCCAGACGTATCGGCTAAGAAATCGCCTAAAGCAGTCCCCAACGTATTTGAAAATAGAATGGCAGTCCAATACAGTAGCTCAACTTTGGGTGTCTTGACGTTTTTAACCGAGAGTGACCCAACACTTAAGTGCCAGAACGCAAAAATTGCTAAGAGAATGGTCACTAAAATCATCGACCCGGTAGCGTAGCCTAGCCCTAGCGTGCGATCCATATAATCTGACATTGTTGTTCCTGCTGTACTAGTTGCTAGGATCACAGCCCAATAAAGCAGTGGGTTATAGCGTTTTGACACCAGTTGAGCCACAAGCGTCGCCAAAAAGACTCCGATCAGGATCGTAGAACTGACTGCATAGCCTACCTGGAGGGTCATCGATAATAGGTCTCCTGCCGTTTCTCCTAGAGTTGTTGCACAGATCTTCATGATCCAGAAGAATGCAGTGATTTGGGGAAGTTTGTTCATTTGTTGCTCCTAGGTTGCTGTCTGGCTGCTAAACTTTGATTGAATTTGCGACTTTACTCTAAAGGGTGAAAGTCAAGAACTTGGAAAGACCAGGTACTGCCCCAAATCTTGTGAAGGGGTCTGCCATTCATCTTTTCTTTCAATAGATCTCCTGCATGAATCTGGACAGCCCTCGCCAACCCTTCTCTCTCTGGGGAGAGCTAGAACCTCTTGTTCCCTCTCCTTAGGGAGAGGGCTAGGGTGAGGGCAAAGGATTCGTGCAGGAGGTCTAATAGAGAATCCCTTCAACCTCCTCAGCTAAAGGAAATTGAAGGGATAATTCTCTTTACTAGGGTGCGGCAATCAACTTCAGATCAAAGCAGCTCAATCTGCCCCTGATGAGGAACTGAATGGCTAGACAGTTTAGCGGACTGAGTTGTCAGCATTTTCAATCAGCCGTCGTCGTTGGTTTCGCCATCGCCATCATCAGCCGCTTGAGACACTTGAATGCTGCTGCGGAACTGGGTCTTTTCGTTATTCTCACTGTTCGGCGGGGTTGTACCGAGAACTTTACCGTTGCCTGCATCCACGATGACTTCGTTCTGTCCGATTAGTACGGCATAAACCAGGTCACCGTTTTCGTTTTCTAGATTGACGCTTGTTGCTTTTCCTTTTGCGGCGATTTCAGCAGACTGCTGTGCCTGCTGTGGGGTAATTTTGGCAAGAGATTGCAGCTTTTTAGACTCCTGCTGTTCTTTAGCACCCTCGCTCATTTCGCTAGTCCTCCCGTTCGCTGGCTCTACTTGGGCTGAATTGGCTTGAAGTTGAGACTTGGGAGCAGCTTCCGGCGCTTCTGTAGCGGGGTTGACTTCACCATCTCCGTCACTCCTTTCTGCGACTTGAGCAGTGGGCATGGCTGCAACAGGAGATTGGGTCTGGGTAGCATTCACTAGCTTGGCTAGAACACCCATCCCGAATGTGCTGATCGCAGCAGCAGTCAAAATGAGTTTGGTTGAGGTTTTCATGGTGTGAAATCTATTGTTATGTGGGTTTGCCATTTCACTGTAGGTACTGAAAGTCAAGAACTTAGAAAGATTTGAACACGGTTAAACCAGTTGTTGCCCCAATCAATCGGTTTGCCTTTCAGATACAAAAAATTCCCAGCGATCGCTAGAAATGAAAAAGGTGAGTATCTTTTCAAGTTCTTGACTTTTACTGGATATACTGCGATCGTTCTCCCAATTTGCCCTTCAAAATGCAAAAACTGGTTCATTTCTGGATTCGTCGAATCAACCAACCTCTTGCAGCTCTAATGACCGCGATCAGTACGATCGCTCTATTCGCTTGCTTAGTCATTTTGTTAGGCTTGAGTTGGCTGTTTCAAGAAGTTTTAGAAAAAGAAGCCTTCGGATTCGATACCACCGTTTTACTAGAAGTGCATCGGTGGGCGAACCCTGTTCTCGATCGAGTCATGGTGAGCTTAACTCGATTCGGTGATCCTGAATGTGTGGTCGTGATCATTGCTCTGAGTTTTGGGCTGTTGCTATGGAGACAGCAGCGAACTGAGGCAAAAGTCCTAACGATCGCGTGTCTAGGCGCACTCATTCTCAATCAGGGGCTAAAGCTCTTTTTTGCGAAACCTCGCCCTCAGCTTTGGACTCCGCTCATTCCTGAAACGTCGTTTAGCTTTCCGAGCGGTCATGCCTTGGGATCTTTGGTTCTGTATGGGTTTCTCGCCCATCTTTTGGCGATCGAGTTTCCAAAGTTATCTCACTGGATCTACAGTTTCGCAGTCGTTCTAATTACTGCTATTGGGGTCAGTCGCCTCTATTTGGGCGTTCATTGGTTCACCGACATTGTTGCAGGTTATGCTGTTGGCTTTCTCTGGCTAATGATCTGCATCACTTTGCTGAAACTGCAAACTCAGAAAAAGATGGGCGGATTGTTAAAATTTTGAGAGTAAGTGCAGAATAGATCGCAGATTAATAACGCGATCGAGTGCCTTCACTATGCTAAGAATCTGCCACCTCATTGGTGATTACAGACATCGACAGTATAGAAATCTCAGACCAGGCGTTTAAGCCGATGGAGTAAGCACACGCGCTGCTCGATCAAGCCGCGATGCGGCAGCTAAAGGACTGTACGATCGCTATGAGACCACGAATTAAAATGACAGTGTGGCAACGAATCCTGAACAAGCGCAATAATTCCATCCTTGGAAGAATGTTGTCTATTGCTCATCTCAGGGCAATTTTACGATCGAACCTGTATACTCAAATTGACGCACGATGTGAATGGACTGTTTGTTCAACACGGTTCTAGGTCAGTTTTTAGTCCTATCCCCAAACCAAACGTCTCAACGATGCAATCTAACCAACTTCCTGCTAACCAGCCTGCTTCAAAAAACCCAGACCGTCGCCTCCGTCATATCAAGTATGTTTTAGCGCCTTTTGTGATCCTGCCTCTCCTTCTCACCCTGACAACTGGCTCGCTTTATCAAGCCGCAGACTTGGCAGGTCAAGGAGAGCAATTTGACTGGTTACTTAGTCTCCACAAAGGCAATTTTGGTCCTCTGAAGTTGGGATTTATTTATCCTTTTCTCAATGCTTTAGGGCTTTTAATCATGGCGGTTGCTGGTTTTTCGCTGTGGTACAGAGCATCAGCGAGGAGAAAACAAGCAACAAACCGGGACTGAAGAGCCGCCAAAACATAAACTGGTACTCCACTAATTTCGTTCTGACGTGAGGGTTGCGAAGTAGATAACGATATCTCTACTCCAATACTCGAACTGCGGTTGTGAAGATGTCAAGAAAAATGTCACCACTCGCCGCGGCAATTAGACCTATAAATGCCGTGGCTGTGGGCTTTTAATATCTTAGAGAAGATAGAACTTCGTGATAGGGCACTAACCCTGCAACCGCATGACTCACCTGTGCGGCAACCCGCGGATTGTGTTTCATCACCCGAATCAGCAGCGTGTTCATAAACGAGAATTTTCTAAACGCTCTGATTCGTAGACCCGCACGCAGATCTGCTTCAAAACGAGCTTCATAGAGATATTGCCAATTCTCTGCTGCCATTTCTGGAGAACGGCTCATGTTAATCGCTTGTGCAGCATAAAGCCCACTAAGAACTGCATTGGCAATCCCTTCGCCCGTCAAAGGATCAGTCAGATTAGCCGCGTCTCCAATCTTAAGAATGTTTCCATCTGCAACTTGATTCCCTTTTTTAGCCGTCGCTAGAGGATACACTTTAGGAGTTTCCTGGTGAAGGACTTTACTTAATAGATGTGCCGTTTGTTTGTTACTTTGAATAAACTCCTTAAACAACTGAATCACATTCGTATTGATTTTCTGGTACTCATCCATCCAGACCCCGACCCCGACATTAAATTTGACGACTTCTCCCTGAGTCGCGACTGGAAAAATCCAACCATACCCATTCACCCCCAAGTGATGATCGAAATGGATTTGGGCTTCGGTTAGGTCTACTTCGGATAAGTCTTGACGATCGAAGCTCCAGTAAGAGCGAATTGCGATCGCAGTCACCTCTCCCGCAGACACACCACGGGCATCAATCAGATAATCAAACTCTCTAGATAAAGTCTGAAGGTGCCCATCCTTTTTGCTAATCGTTTGAGTGAGAGGAACACATCCTACATCAATCGCTTTTTCGTAGAGTAATTGATCAAAGACAAATCTTGGAATGCAGTATGCCTCTAAGCTTGTCGCTTCACTATGAGAAATTTGATTTGAAACTCCTAGAAAAAACCGATGAACGGGTGCATAATCAACGATTAGTTTCTTCAGATCTTGGGGATAAATTCCCATCGTGGATAAGGCTTGAATAGACTCAAGACTAATTCCATCTCCACATACTTTGTCTCTAGGAAAACGATTTTTATCGATTAAGGTGACTTGATGTCCACTTTTGGCGAGATGATATCCTGCCGAACATCCTGATGGTCCTGCACCTATCACCGCAATAGTAGCCATAATTGAGGTTTCCTGTCTAATAATTTAGTTTGAGTGAAAGTCGGAGATTGTTTCTCTACACCAAATGCGACGCAACCAATCGATTTTGAAGGAAGAAAGCAGCAGGACTGCCGCCCGATCGAATCAATCGCTTTGCAACATCCTGAACATTTTGTTGTCTCTTTACCTTTTTGTCTGAAAGATAAACGCCTAACAGTGCCTGATTGATGAGCTGATGAAATCGCGTATCGGGTAGCTGAGAAACGCTTTCAGTGGCTTTTTTGATGAAATGCTGAAATCGTTTTGTCATCTCATCTTCGCTTGGATAATAAAAGCAGAAATTTAAGTCGCCATTGACTCGATCTTCCTCTTGGTCAATCAAATAATCGAGCAAGATATGCAGTCCTTGAACCCAAGGGAAATAACTGTTTTTAATCTGGGCTGCGAAGCTTTCAGAAAACTCCTGATTGAATGAGTAAGCAACGAGACAAAAAATTCCCAAAGTTGACCCCGCGCACGCAGAAAACTCATACCAACTGAGGTCAGGAAATTTATTCTGATATAAAGCAAACCATGCTTTTAAACGGGGGATTCGCTCTTCGACCTTGACATGCTTGTGAACTTGCAAATCACAGTAATAGTTTGCTAATTCGTGCAGCGTTGGAGCAATTTTTGAGTAATTTGGAACATTAGCTAAAACTTCCTGACACGTTCTAACTAGACTTTTGAGATAGCCGCCATCATCTTGATCCTCACGGAATCGGTAATAGTTAGATAATTCTGCACCTGGCGTTAAAGCCTGAAGGATAGATTCATGCAGCGCTCGAAAATCTTCAGGATCTAGCGAACTGCTGCGATCGCACAAATTATCTAAGTAGTCGCTAATAGTTTGATAAGCCACAATAAAGCGGATTGCTTTTCGACAATCTCTTTTCGCCAGCAGTCCGTAGATTGCGCCCCCTTCACAGTGAAACTGTTTAGCTTCAAGGCTGGCGATCGCTTGTTTCCGCAGTTCTGAATTTGGAATTTGGCTTGCCTGCAGTTTCCAGTCTTTTAGGTAAGCGCGAACGGATGGGATAACCTTGAAGTGCGTCTCTGACAGAAGCGCCCAAGGAGAAACCGGAATATTGACAGGGAGGGTAAGTTTCAAAGTAGTTCAATCATGAGCAACGTATGTCCTAAATTAGGAATAGACAGAGGACTCGACCTCTACACAAGTGCTGATTTGCGAACTCTACGATGCTGCCGAAGTGTTGCTTCATCTCACAGATCAGTCGGCAGCAATCTCTCACCACGACACCTGCAAAACTCCGACTATGACCGATCGGTCTTAAAAGCTTTGCTAATCAGAACCGTTCTTAAGGTGGATGGTTCACTCAGTGCAAGTTGTTATTGTTTTTAACAGCACATTCACCTTGCCCACTTGATCTTAAAGTCGTTAACCCATTAATCCATTCAGTTTTGCAGAGAAGCAGGTCAACTATGAAATCAACTCAGTTCTGTCGTTCTTTTTGGCTAGGGGCTTGTGTGCTCAGTATTGCGGCTCTATCTTCGTCACCTTCTGTTCTAGCTCAAGGCGATTCGATGCGAGAAAGTTCGTCCGCTTCGACACGAGCCACTCGGTCTTCACTTAATGCGATCGACCAACAGTTTGTTCAAAAGGCAGCTCAAAGTGACATGACGGAGATTAAGACGAGCCAATTAGCCCTCCAGCGCTCTCGCAATTCTCAAGTGAAGCAATTTGCGCAGATGATGATTAGGGATCACACGCAGTCAAGCAGTAAGCTCAAACCCTTGGCGGCTCGAAAAGGGGTCATGCTACCGACTACTCTCGGTGCAGCCAATACAGCTTTAGTGACTCAACTAACAAAGCTATCTGGAACTCAGTTTGATCAGGCGTATATGAACGGGCAGGCTAAGGCACATGCCAAGACAGAAGCTATCTATCAGAAAGAACTCAAACAGGGACGAGATAGTGATGTAAAGGCATTTGCAACCCAAATATTGCCGATCGTGGCGGAGCATTACAAAATGGCAGAAAATATTCTTGCTGGACATCAAGCTATGACCCGTTGAAGTCCTAACTTCCCGCTGTTGAGGCTTGACTAAGGGGCAGTTCTCTGGATGCAACAGTCGATTGTGGGTTATTGTGAAAGCGGTGAGACGTTCCACCGGAACGTCTCTACGGGGTTGGTAAATCTATTGTCGATCGCATTCACGAATCAATTCGGTTTAGAGGATCACTTCGATATCAACGCGTTCTCCAGGTCTTTTTTCTCTAAGTCTCTTCTCGTTTCCTCTACTTTAAATTTGGTGAGTTGAGCATCCATTTGTTCACGTACCAGATCGCGAAATTCGACAAAGTGCTCTGCGTAAGCACATACGGTTAGATATTGATCCCACACAGTTGGATTGTGCTTGAGAATGCTGAACAGGTGATGCCAAAACATGAACCGTGTGTTGCGCTTAATGCCCTGCTGCCAAACGATATAAGCCAAGGCTTTCAACTCGATTAAACCCGGAAACTTGTTCGGAGCTAATCGCGGCGGCGCAGTCATTTGACGGAACGATCGATAGACGCGATCGAGATAACATTTCGGCTCATATAAGGTGCAAAATGCTCGAAGATATTCCTCAGCAATCTCCTCAACGGGGCGAGTCGGAATAAAATTCATCAGCATCGTTTGACTGCCATCGCCCAAGATTTCGAGCAGTCGTCCTTCTTTTTTCAGCCGATGCCACAGTGCCGTGTCAGGAAGCGCCTGAAGAATGCCAAACGTCGTCGTCGGAATCGCAGTTTGCTCAACAAATTCGATAATCCGATCGCCCGCTCCTTTTTTCTCGCCATCGAATCCGATGATAAATCCGGCGGTGACTCTCAACCCTGTGCAATTGATATCGCGCACTGCATCGACGAGAGAACTTCGCATGTTCTGAAATTTTTTGGTGAGTTTCAAACTCTCCTCGTCAGGCGTTTCGATGCCCAAAAAGACCGCTTTAAAGTTGCACGCCACCATTGAGTCCATCAACTCGGTGTCTTGCGCCAAATCGACCGAGGCTTCGGTCAGAAACGTGAAGGGATATTGCCGCTCTGCCATCCAACCCTGGAGTTCTTGCAGCATTAGCTTGACGTTGCGCTTGTTGCCAATAAAGTTGTCATCGACCATAAAGATCGATCGTCGCCAGCCCAACTGATAGAGACATTCAAGCTCTGCCAAAAGCTGCTGCGGAGTCTTGGTGCGCGGTTTGCGTCCGTAGAGGACAATAATGTCGCAAAACTCGCACTGAAAGGGGCAACCCCGCGAAAACTGTACGCACATTGCATTGTAGGCATCCAGATCTAGCAGGTCATAGCGCGGGACGGGCGTATGCGTTACGTCGGGGCGCTCACCCTCCGATCGAAACACGCCTTGAGATTCACCTCGCTCGATCGCGTTCACAAATAGAGGCAGCGTGACTTCTCCTTCATCCAAAATTAGATAATCTGCCCCCGCCCCTGACGAATCTTGAGGAATCGAAGTCGGATACGGTCCGCCCACAGCAACCGATTTGCCCCGTTGTTTGGCTTCTTTAATCAGTGCTAGCAAATCTGGCTTTTGCACAATCATCGCCGACATGATTATGACTTCTGCCCAATCCCACTCTGCCTCGGTGACTTCCCGCACGTTGTGGTCTACTAGCTTAAATTCCCAGGTTTGGGGCAAAATAGCGGCGACCGTGACCAGCCCTAATGGAGGCATCGAAGCTTTGCGATTGATTAGCTTCAAAACCTTCTCATAGGACTCGATCGTTTTAGGAAAGCGGGGATAGAGTAGGAGTGCGCGCATAATGTTCTAGACCTGATGTGGGTTAAACAAAGAATGTGAGCGAGTGCAATCAAGAGAATAACACTCTGCTCTATGAAGGGGAAACACCCTATCATCGCCTCGAAATCTGTTTTAAGCGTTTTAATGTCTTAAATTTCAACACTGATTTAGTGGCTTGAGTCGTGCTGACCCTCAATCTAGAAGACAAAGACTCTATTTTCACTATGCACAAGCCTTTTACATCTCCCCATACCAATCCCCCGCTTTCGCCTAAGCTGACTCTGCCGACCATGTATGATCTGCCTAGCGAAGATCCGGAGGAACCCGGCTTGCCTGACGAATTTCACGATCTGCAACCTCAGCTTTTAAGCGCGACACTCCGGTTAGTTGATTACAGTCGCGATCGAGTCTTTACTGGCTCAGATCTCAATCTCTATTACGACGTTCACCATCCTCTATGGCACAAGCGCCCAGATTGGTTTTTGGCGCTCGGCGTGTCGCGGCTGTATGAAGGCATTGACCTGCGATCGAGCTATGTGATTTGGCAAGAAGGAACCAGTCCATTTGTAGTGGTAGAACTACTCTCGCCTGGAACCGAAAAAGAAGACCTCGGACAAAACGCTGAATTGCCGTCCGCCTCAGAATCCGAATCACCCGCAGCAGAAACGCCGCCTCGAAAGTGGGATGTCTACGAGAAAATTCTGCGAGTTCCTTACTATGTGGTGTTTAGTCGCTACACCAATCAGATGAGAGTGTTTCAACTGGTGGGTAGTGACTATCAAGAACAACCGATTGACCCCGATCGTCCTCGATTTTGGTTCAATGGGCTGAAACTAGGATTAGGACTCTGGCATGGCGAGTTTGACGGCATCACTCGATCGTGGTTGCGCTGGTATGACGCACAGGATAACTGGCTGCTCACAGATGCCGAACGAGTCGAGCAAGCCGAGGCTCAGTTGCGTCAAACTGCCCTCAATTTATTGCAGTCTGGGATGTCGATCGAGCAGGTTGCCCAACTCACTGGATTCTCTGAAGAACGGCTGCGAACCATCGGCTCTATCTAAGCAGACCTTAAATAGAGCCTTCTCTAACGCTCGATCGTCTAGCAACAACTATCGGTGCTGCACGAAGAACTTGCCTCACTTTTAACGGTGGCTCGATAGTCTAAACCTTTGGTTTCACGCGGATCGCGGACGGCATCTCGCGAGCAGTTGAAGGGCTGTGCAGACTCTAAAGGAATCTCACTGTGAGGCGACACTGGAATTAAATCGCTTTGATAAGGGCTACTCGGATCGGTGTAGAGACGAAAGGTTTTATCGCAGACTGCCATCCGTTCTCCTCGATAGAGAGTGTGACCGTCATCGTCTTGCACAGCGCGCCACGGACCTTTGTAGATTACGGCTTGGTTGCGCTCCCAGCAGTCGCCCTGTTTGCCCTTAAAGGCACGGACGGTCAGCGATCGAAACTCAATGCCGTCAATCACCTGCCACGGTTCTGCCTGTCGGCTCAAAATCTCAATACCGTGGAATCCGGCTCGTTCAAACATTTCAAGAAATTCGTCTTCTCTAAAAGCACCTGCGATGCAGCCGCTCCACAGGTCGGGGTCGTTGAGAATCGTGGGAGTTGGGTCTTCATCACAGACGATATCTGAGATGACTGCCCGTCCGCCGCGTTTTAAGACGCGAAAGATTTCTTGAAAGAGTTGCTCTTTGTCTTGAGGACGCACCAGATTTAACACGCAGTTAGAAATCACTACATCGACGCTGTCAGATGCGATTAGAGACTGTTCTTGACGTAAGCGATCGCACTCAGTTTCAAAGCTGGCGAGTTGCGCGATCGAGGCGATCGGAGTCTGATCTAACCACTGTTGAGCGAGATCCAGATTCAACGCCAAATCTTGAATTTTGCCCTTCACAAACTCGACGTTGCGATAGCCAAACCGATCGCCCATCTGATCCAGATATTTGCGCGACAGGTTCAGCATTTCATCGTTGAAATCGACACCGATAATGCGTCCTGCGGCACCGACTTTCTGCGCCAAGATATAGCAGTTTTTCCCGGCACCTGAACCTAAATCAACCACCGTTTCACCCAATCCCACATAGCGAGTTGGATCGCCACAGCCATAGTCTTTTTCAATGATTTCTGGCGGCAGTGAGTCTAGATAACGGCTGTCATAGCCATCGGTTGGACAACACAGTTCGGCTTGAGGTTGACGCGCCCCCTCTCCATAGCGTTGTAAGACTGCCTGTTCGATATCGTAGGTCGCGGGTGTTGGGGTCAGCGAATCAGTTGCAATGTCAGTCATGATTCAGTTGGGTTACTCTCTTGAATTTAGTCTAAGCGCTTCTGTATTAACAGCGACGAACCGTTTTTGAAGGGAGATTGAAACTCAGCCTTCGGCGAGGGTAATTTTCTCTGTCAATTACATAGGATGCAACTCTAAGCTTGGATTATTTAGGAGAAATCAAGTGGAATATCGGCACTTAGGAAAACAGGGAGTTCGCGTTTCGGAAGTTTGTTTAGGGTCATGGTTGACGTATGGCGCGGCAAAAGACGAAGCGATCGCCCGTGACTGCATTGAAAAAGCCTACGATTTGGGCATCAATTTCTTTGACACTGCCAACGTTTATGCCAGAGGAGCTACTGAGAAAGTGGTCGGCACTGTCTTAGGGCAATATCCGCGTGAGTCGTATGTGTTGGCGACAAAGGTTTATTTTCCGATGGGGAAGGGAGCCAACGATCGAGGACTCTCGCGCAAGCACATCGTTGAACAGTGCAACGCCAGTCTTAAGCGTCTGAATGTGGACTACCTCGATCTCTATCAGGCGCATCGCTACGATCCGAGTGTGCCATTGTCTGAGACGTTAATCGCGTTTGATCATCTCGTGCAGCAGGGCAAAATCCTCTACTACGGCGTATCAGAATGGAGCGCGGGGCAGATTGCTCATGCGGCAGATCTGGTGCGATTGGCGGGGCTGAGTCCGATCGCCTCCAATCAGCCTCAATACAGCATGATCAAACGGGACATTGAGGCAGAAATTATGCCCCTTTGTCATCGTGAAGGCATTGGCATTATCAATTTTTCGCCCCTGGCTCAAGGCATTCTCACGGGCAAATATAAACCCGGTGAGGCGCTTCCTGAAGGATCTCGTGCGGGCGATCCCAAACAAAACACATTTATGAATAAAGGACAGTTGGATCAAGATTTGCTCGTCAGAGTTCAGAAATTGGTGCCTTTGGCAGAGCGAGAAGGCTTAACGATGAGTCAATTAGCCTTGGCTTGGTGTTTGCGAAACGAAGCTCTGAGTAGTGTGATTATTGGGGCAACCAAAGCGTCTCAGGTAGAAGAGAACGTGAAAGCATCAGGTCGGAAGCTGTCGCCAGAAACCTTGAGTGCGATCGAGGATCTGTTTGGCAGTTCTAGCAATGATTGAATTCAAGCATTAGCGTTGAATTTAGGAAATGTCTGAGAAGTAAAATAAGTGGCTTCTCAGGCATCTCCTGACCACTTTAAGCACTCGTTGCTGCCTTTCAAATCATTGGTATTGACTTCTCTCTATTCATTAAACAATCCCTGTTCAATAGTCCGGACAATTTTCGAGGCAGAGGCTGAGACTCGCATTCTACCGTCAGCATCTGACCTCGCCGAGGAGGCTCAGACCCGCATTCTACCGTTGGCGATTTAAAACTGTCCGGACTGGTGCCTGTTTTGACCATTACTAATATCAACTTGTATACATCTATATCTATCTATCGACCGCTAAAATCTTAATTAAACAAGTTTAGAAGTGTAACGATAATCGGCTAGAAATATCAATTCTTTAATTCCTAGAATGTTCTCCCGGCAAGGGGTTGCACGATAACTAAAGGTTTACTTATAGATTCTATCGAGTAATTCTTTGATCGTCCATAGAATTTCTCTTTACTTTCAGACAGTTGAACAGTAATCTTGTTTCAAGCGTTCAGTTAATTAAATAATAGGCAATGAACTGATTGGCACTGTCAATGCTAATCATTGCTTTTAATCAATGATGATTGAAGTCATTGATTCATCAATTTGAACGGTATTTCTTAACCCCAATTTCCGACTCAATTTTTGACGAGATTCATCTCTCGAAAATTGTTGCTCGGCTTTTTTTACCCTGTGATGCACACTCACCAGGGACACGATCGCACTATCAAAAGGAAAGAATCATGACGGAGTTTTCACCCTTATCTCGGCGCAAGTTTCTGTTAGCAGCAAGCGCAACGGCAGCAGGCTCTATTCTTCTTAAAGGCTGCACAGGGAATCCGCCTGAAGCGGGAACTGGCTCAACCTCTTCTCCGGGTGCCAATCCCGTCGCGAGCGTAAAGCCGGGTGAAGAGCCAGAGGTGACAACGGCAAAACTGGGCTATATCCCGATCGTCGAAGCGGCTCCTATGATTGTCGCAAAAGAGAAAGGCTTTTTTGCCAAATATGGCATGGTCGATATGAAAATTGATAAGCAGGCAAACTGGGGCGCTGCGAGAGATAACGTCAAAATTGGCTCCGCGGGTGGCGGCATTGATGGCGGACAGTGGCAAATGCCGATGCCTTATCTAATTACAGAAGGGTTGATTACTGACAATACAAAAGTGCCAATGTATGTTTTGGCGCAGCTAAACACGCAAGGAAACGGAATTGCGATCTCCAACAAACATGCTGGGAAAAACATCGGACTAAAACTCAATGAGCAAGTTGCCTTTTTCAACAACCTGAAGTCAGGTGGCGCTCGGTTCAAAGCCGCTTACACTTTTCCTAAAGCAAATCAAGATTTTTGGATTCGCTATTGGCTCGCCGCAGGCGGAATCGACCCCGATGCAGAAGTGGAATTGCTCACAGTGCCTGCCTCACAGACCGTTGCAGATATGAAGCGCGGCGCAATGGATGCCTTTAGCACCGGAGATCCATGGCCTAATCGCATTGTGGCAGACAAAACAGGGTTCATCGCCGCCTTGACCGCAGAAATGTGGAAGGCGCACCCCGAAGAATATCTGGCAATACGAAAGGATTGGGTTGATAAACACCCGAAAGCAACCCGAGCGATTCTCAAAGGACTCATGGAAGCACAACAGTGGTGTGACAACTTTGATAATCGTGCAGAGCTTGCCACAATTCTGGCAAAACGAGAATATTTCAACGTGCCAGAGAACGTTTTGTTAGACCCACTGATGGGCAAATACAATCTGGGCGAACGGACGATCGATGACAAGTCAATGGCAGTTCTCTATTGGAAGGACAGCAAGGGCAGTGTGTCTTATCCCTACAAGAGCCACGATCTCTGGTTCTTGACCGAAAGCGTTCGCTGGGGCTTTTTACCCAAAGAAACACTAGCCAATGCCAAAACGCTAATTGATCAAGTCAACCGCGAAGATATCTGGAAACAGGCGGCTCAAGAACTAGGAATTGCAGCAGCCGATATTCCTACAAGCACATCTCGTGGCGTTGAAGAATTCTTTGACGGCATCAAATTTGATCCAGAAAAACCTCAAGCTTATTTAGACAGCTTGAAGATTAAGAAAGTGTAAAACCCTGTCTAAAAACCTCACGCTTACGAACCCATTTCCTCATCTCTCGAACCCGAACTTAGGAGCCTTGCTATGACCCTCGTTCAAAAACGCAACCCAACCACGTCTCTTCGCAAGCCCACTAACTCAAAGTTAATGGAGCGCTTAGATGACATTGCCTCGCCGTTAATTGCACTGCTTATTTTGCTTGCTATCTGGCAACTCCTGGCTTCCATTCCAGGATTGACCACGCTACCCACTCCGGTGCGAGTCGTGCAAGAAACTTGGATGCCTCTGATCGCTTATCCCTTCTATGATCGAGGCGGCACCGACAAAGGGCTGTTTTGGCAAGTCATGTCAAGTCTGCAACGAGTCGCGATTGGGTATTCTCTCGCTGCGGTCGTCGGCATTAGTCTTGGCATTCTCGTCGGCATGAACAAGCGAGTGTCTAAATCCCTTGACCCAATTTTTCAAATTCTCCGAACGGTTCCACCTTTAGCTTGGGTTCCGATCGCCCTTGCTGCTCTGCAACAAAACCAACCTGCTGCCCTATTTGTTATCTTCATCACGGCGATTTGGCCCATTCTCATTAACACGGCTGTTGGCGTTCAGCAGATTCCTAGCGATTACAACAACGTTGCCAAAGTGTTGCAGCTTCCTAAGTCAGAGTATTTCTTTAAGATTCTCTTTCCGGCTGCACTGCCCTATATCTTTACCGGATTGCGGATCTCGATCGGTCTTGCCTGGTTAGCAATTATCGCCGCAGAAATCGTGATGTCTGGCATCGTTGGCATTGGCTTCTTTATCTGGAACGCTTACCAAAACAGCCAAATTAGCGAAATCATTCTGGCACTGGTTTATATCGGTTTGGTGGGCTGGCTGCTCGACAAAATGATGGAGCGCCTTCAAACGCTCATTCTGCCTAGCAGTCAACGCTAATGATTCAGACATCATCATTCATCCACTCCCCTATCTAACCTTGCCATGACTCATTTTGTTACCGTTGAAAACGTTGAAAAAGTCTTTCCCCTCACCAATGGCGATACCTATATCGCGCTCAAAGGGATTGACCTAAACATCGAAAAAGGCGAATTTATTTCTCTCATTGGTCACTCTGGTTGCGGTAAATCGACTTTGCTCAACATGATTGCTGGGCTAGATTTGCCCACCGCTGGGGTGGTCATGCTAGAAAACGAAGAAGTGCTCAAGCCGGGACCCGATCGCATGGTCGTGTTTCAAAATTATTCGCTGCTGCCGTGGATGAGCGTTCGCCAAAATATCGAGCTGGCTGTGAAGAATGTTTTAGGACATCTGCCTGCTGCCGAACGCAGTGAAATTGTTGAGCACCACATCGATATGGTGGGGCTGCGCCACGCAGCAGATAAGCCCCCTGACCAGCTCTCTGGCGGCATGAAACAGCGCGTCGCGATCGCCCGTGCCTTCGCCATTAAACCTAAGCTGCTGCTGCTGGATGAGCCGTTTGGCGCGCTCGATGCCCTGACTCGCGGCAACCTGCAAGAAAAGCTGATGGAGATCTGCGAAGAAAATCACGTCACGACTGTGATGGTGACGCACGATGTCGATGAGGCAATTTTGCTGTCCGATCGAGTCGTCATGCTCACCAACGGACCCGAATCTAAAATCGGTCAGATTTTAGACATTGACATTCCTCGACCTCGCAAGCGGATGGAGGTGATTAGTCACCCCAACTACTACAGCTATCGCAGCGAGATTATTTACTTTCTCAATCAGCAGAAGCAAATCAAAAAACTTCGTGCCAGAAAGACGGCTGCTGTGGCGCGTCATGGGTTAGAGAAAATCAATCTAGAGATTGGCTTTGTTCCTCTGGTCGCCTGTGCGCCGTTGGCGATCGCCAAAGAAAAAGGGTTTTTTGCCCACCACGGCTTAGACGACGTGCATCTAGTGCGCGAATCAAGCTGGCGCGGCATTCAGGATGGCATTGTAGGCGGCTATCTCGATGCGGCTCAGATGCCTTCTGGGATGCCCGTTTGGATGACGGTCGGTGGCATGGACGGTAAGTCGATTCCGATCGTCAGTGCTCTCACCCTCACCCGCAACGGCAACGCGATCACTCTCGATAAACGCTTTTATGATCAGGGCGTGCACACGCTGAATGATCTAAAGCGAATGCTGTTAGAAACGGCTGATAAACAGCACATCTTCGGCGTAGTGCATCCTGCCTCAATGCATAATTTATTGCTGCGCTACTGGCTGGCAGCAGGCGGAATCGATCCTGATCGTGATATCTCGATCACAACGCTGCCTCCCGCTCAAATGGTCGCCAACCTAAAAGCAGGCAGCATTGATGGCTATTGTGTCGGCGAACCGTGGAACATTCGCGCAGCAGTTGAGGGAATTGGTTATACGATCGCCACTGATTTAGAAATCTGGAATGGTCATCCCGGTAAGGTTTTGGGAGTGCGAGAAGATTGGGCAAACGCCTATCCTAATACTCATGTAGCGCTTGTGAAAGCGCTGTTAGAAGCGTGTCGCTATTGCACCGATGAAGCCAATCATGAAGAGATTCGCGAGATTCTTTCACGCGGCGAATACTTAAGCTCTGAGTTAGAGTTCATTCAACTCGGCGACCCCAACAATCGGGTGTGCGATCTGCGTCCGTCGCCTAAAGAATATGCTCACCATCAGTTTTATGGGCACGGAGTTAATCGTCCGAGTCGCACTGAGCATTTGTGGATGATGACGCAGATGGCGCGTTGGGGTGACATTCCGTTTCCACGCAACTGGGTCGAGATTTTAGAGCGAGTTAGCAAAGTCAATGTGTTCAGCATTGCTGCACGAGAGCTAGGGCTGTCAGATCTCACCTACAGCCGGGGCGCGATTCAATTATTTGATGGGGTCAACTTTAGTGCCGATGACCCGATCGCATATCTCAACAGCCTCAAAATTAAACACGACATCTACATGGCAGAAGTCGCGATCGAGAAACCTCTCGCACGAACGGCTTAATCTCTTTTTCCGTCCCTGCAAACGCTAACCGCAACACAAACGCTAATGACTACAGTAACCCAAGATTTACAGGTTTCTGATTCCGTCGATCAGGTTCCCTTTCTGGTCGTCGATCGCGTCTCCAAGGTCTACCCCACCAAAGATGGCGACGGCTACACCGTTCTCAAAGACGTTAACCTCACTGTTAATCAGGGCGAATTTATTTGCCTCATTGGTCACTCTGGCTGCGGCAAATCGACGCTGCTGAACATGGTCAGTGGGTTTTCTCACCCGACCGACGGTGAAGTGCGGCTGCAAGGTAAACCGATCGTCAAACCAGGTCCCGATCGCATGGTGGTTTTTCAAGGATATGCTCTGCTGCCCTGGCTGAGTGTCTTTGAGAATGTCTATTTGGGCGTGAACTCGGTCTATCCCCAAAAGTCTAAAGCTGAGAAAACGCGCATCGTTAAAGAACACCTGGCGATGGTTGGTTTGGCAGACTCAATGGAGAAAAAGCCTCCGCAGATTTCGGGTGGTATGAAGCAGCGAGTCGCGATCGCTCGTGCGTTAGCCATCCGCCCTGAAGTGCTGATTTTAGATGAGCCGTTTGGTGCACTCGATGCAATCACCAAAGAAGAACTGCAAGAAGAACTGCTCAAAATCTGGAATGATCATCGCTGCACCGTGTTGATGATTACCCACGATATTGACGAGGCGTTGTTTCTCGCCGATCGTCTGGTGATGATGACCAATGGACCTGCCGCTGACATTGGTGAAGTGTTAGACATTCCGTTTCGTCGCCCCCGCGATCGAGCGCGAATCATGGAAGCCCCCGAATATTATCAGTTGCGGAACTACGCGTTAGATTTCCTCTATAACCGATTTGCCCACGACGACACCGAATAGTCGTCTTTTGCAGTAAGTGGGTTCGCGATGGCGCTGTTGATTGGGTCAGTCAGCAGCGCTTTTTTTATGGGTTTGGGGCGATCGATTGCTGCACATTGACGATATTTGGGCACGATCGCCCTTCTTGATAATCAGTGATATTTGAGAGCGTGGTTTCTGCAATATTCTGCATTGCCTCTTTGGTAAAAAATGCTTGATGTGCCGTAATCAAAACATTTGGGAAGGTCAACAGCCGCTCAAACAAATCATCTTGAATAATCTCATTCGATAGATCCTCGAAAAATAAATCAGATTCTTGTTCATAAACATCTAACGCCAGGGCTCCGATTTTTTGTGACTTTAAGCCCTGGATGACAGCCTCCGTGTTGATCAAAGCGCCGCGACTGGTGTTAATTAGCATCATGCCTTGTTTGAATTGAGCGATCGAGTCGGCATTCACCAGATGATGCGTCTGAGGCGTAAGCGGACAGTGGAGGGTGACCAGATCGGACTCACTAAATAACTTGGACAATTCAACATAGGTTACGCCAAGCTCTTCACAAACAGGATTGCGATTGATGTCATAAGCGAGAAGACGACACCCAAATCCCTTCAAAATCTGGGCGACAATTTGCCCGATTTTGCCCGTGCCCACAATCCCAACCGTGCGCTTGTGCAGATCAAACCCCAGCAGCCCATCTAACGAAAAATTGCCCTCTCGCACTCGGTTATAAGCGCGATGGATTTTGCGATTTAGCGTCAAAATTAACCCGATCGTATGCTCTGCCACCGCATAAGGAGAGTAAGCCGGAACTCGCACGATCGTCAGCCCTAATTTTGCGGCGGCTTTGAGATCTACATTGTTAAATCCGGCAGAGCGCAGCGCAATCAAGCGAGTTCCGTGAGCAGCGAGAATTTCTAGCGTAGGGGCATTCAGTTGGTCGTTGACAAACCCACAAACGGCTGGAAAGTTTTTCGCTAAAGGGGCAGTTTCTCGGTTCAGGCGCGGCTCAAAAAAGACCAATTCGTGTTCATGATCATAGTTTGCGGTGATTAGGAACTGACGATCGTAAGACTTGGTGCTAAAGATGGCAACTTTCATTTCGTTCTCAATTTTGGTTCATGTTCTAGTATTTCTCTAGCAGCGACTAACTGCTGCTTGTGCTCCTTTATTAAAACGGGATATGTTAAATCTAGCAATGCTAATTTGTTAGCGATGACATCCGCGACTATGAGGTGTGTAAACTATTTGTAATCGGCTGGAGTAGTATGCCAGCGTGCCCATTTGGTGCTGGTGCGATTAAAAACGTTTTCATAAGCATTCATATAATCATTCCAAAAAGTGCGCTCTTTAGCATCGCTCGCCGAAAACTTCCAATTCTTTTCGGGTTTATTGATCCGTTCTAGAAAGCATTTCTTTTGCTCTGCCTTAGAGGTGTTTAAGAAGAATTTAAGAACAATCACTCCGTTGTTCACTAAATACTTCTCAAAATTGTTAATCTGGCGCTGCTGAATCGATCTATAAAGCACAGATTTTACCCTCACCCTAGCCCTCTCCCCAGGGAGAGGGGACAAGAGTTCTGGCTCCTTGCTCCCTGGGGAGAAGGGTTGGCGAGGGCTTGCCCCACTTCGTGCGGAGGGCTGTCCAGATTTACGCAGGAGGTCTAATGTTTTGATAAGTCGATAACCGTTCAACGTCACGCTGCAATTTGTCAGCGGTGTCTTCTTTTTTCTGATACCTCCTGATATATCCGGGGTCACAATCTTTGCTTGACAAATTTTTTGAGCTAGGCGGAACGATGAACGAATCGTGGCTCGTAACAACACCAATGCCCTACTAGAATCTCATATTCTCTGAGAGTCAAAGGTTACCTATGAGAGAACACTTATCCTTAGAGAGGTTGTGCCTTGATTCGTCAGTGTGTCTGCATCCGGTTGCTGGTTTGTTTTTTTAAGTTAGGCGATCAGGGTCAATCCCCAACCTGCGTAACTCAGCCGCTAGTACCTCTGCTCGTTGATGTTCTTGATCAGCTCGTAGACGTTCTTCATCGGCTCTTTGGCGCTCTTCATCGGCTCTTTGGCGTTCTTGGTCTACCTGTTCTGAACTCCAAAGCAGCAGATTGCCAGACGCATCCCACCAGCGCAGCCAGTTTGCGGTTTGTTTGAGACGCTCTCCTGCCCAGATTCCTAAAAACAGATTTAACTCAGGAATCCACACCCGTTTCTGAGCATCCGCTTCTTGCATGACATAGCGTCTGTTTTGCGACAGGCACCGGACTTCGAGACTAGGTTCATAAGGATCGTAGGTGACGTAGGTCGGCACTTGCAAAATTTGCTCATAAAAATAGAGCTTGCCATAAGGAGGAGTCGATCGTACCGACAACTCGCCGCCCTCTTCTTGTGAGAGAAACTCCATTGCGATCGCAACAGGCGCACCCTCTAAGTTAGGAGTGTAGCTGCGTCGAATGGTGCCTTCCGCGATCGGATGCACTTGGGGCACATAAAACCAGTCTGGGGCTTTGACTACTGTCTTTTTGTTCATCGTGGCGACCAACCCAAAGTTTGAGCCAATCAGCATTTCGGGCTGGATGTGCCTGTTGGCTCCTAGCGCATCGGTCAGGGCGGCAGCGAGGGGCGGTTGTTGAATATTTTCCACAGGGTCATCTGGTAACACAAAGTCGAGTGGCAGAGCTTCCCAAGTGACGATCGGCTCTTTTTTAACAGAAGGAATTTGCAGAACCATAGGTTGACCCCTAATCACAGACCCGTCGTTGCAGCGTCTTTGAGCTATTTAGAGTTTAGCTCACTCTTTCTAGGCACCAATCTCAAAGAGGGTCTTGATAAGCAGAAATTTCATCCACTCGGATTTCAACAAAGGCTTCCTGTCCGATCGTTGAGCCGATCACAACTTTGGCGCTAATAGAAAACTCTGATAACGCAGTCGCGATCGCCACAATATGATTAAAAACACGCTGATTCATCGCACTGTCAGCACCATTGATCACGAGCGTTGGAACGGTTGAAATCGTGGTGAAATACCATTCACAGTTGGTCAGCAGCGCTTGAGTGACTCCATCACAAGATTCATAGAAATATCGACTGAGTGCTTCTTCGAGCTGGCGGATCAGGCTGCTGTCTGTTTCTTCTAGCTTGAGAGGGGGTAAGTCATCAGAGGGAAGTGAATGGTGGTTCATGGGAAATAGGAGATACAACAGCGATCTCTATTATGCTCAAGAGAACTGAGACGTTCGATCGGGGTCACTTACAGCAGAGCAAAATTGATTTTCAGGAGGTTATTCAGTTTCATTGCTATCATACGCACTAATTGTCTTGTGCAATACTTTGGCTAGTTTTAGGCAGCAATAGCACCGTAATCACAAAGGGCTGATATAGCTATCTATTTGGCGCGTTTATGATTATTTGCACCCTAATAGATGGGTCGCTTTCTTGTCAAAAACTGTCCAGAGTGTTGACTGATTCTATCTATTGAATGATTGCTATTTATGCAGAGTTCTTATCAGCGTCTTGCTCCGTTTATTCAAGACTATATTTATAGCAATGGCTGGACTGATCTGAGACACGCTCAAGTCGAAGCCTGTCGCGTTGTATTTGAGACAGATGACCATCTACTCATTGCAGCCGGAACGGCATCTGGCAAGACAGAAGCCGCATTTCTGCCCATATTGACCCTGCTGCATGAAAATCCTCCTGAGTCGATCGGAGCCGTGTACATCAGTCCGATTAAGGCGTTGATTAACGACCAGTTCGATCGCTTAAATGATCTCTTAAAACACGCTGAGATTCCCGTGTGGGCGTGGCATGGAGATGTCGCCCAAAGCCGTAAGAAGAAGCTATTCACCCATCCGCGTGGCATTTTGCAAATCACACCAGAGTCATTAGAAAGCCTGCTGATTAACAAACGGGCTGATCTCGATCGTGTCTTTGGTGATCTGCGGTTTGTCGTGATTGACGAGATTCACGCCTTTATTGGCAGCGATCGGGGCGCTCAGATTCTCTGTCAGTTGTCTCGTCTTGCCAAACTCACCCACAATCAGCCGCGCCGAATCGGATTGTCAGCCACATTAGGAGATTATGGTTTGGCTGAAGAGTGGCTGCGATCGGGCACATCTCGCTCGGTCAGCACCCCAAAAATTGACGACGGACAGCGAACGATTCAGCTTTCGTTAGAGCATTTCTACGATCCGGGATTGGTTGTGAGAGCGATCGGGGAAACCAAGGATTCAGCGTTTAACCCTTATCATTTGCATCTGTTCAATCAAAGTCAGGGGCGCAAATGCCTGATCTTTGCTAACGGACGCACCGCGACTGAAGACGCGATCGCCGCTCTGCGAGATATTGCCCACGCTAAAGGATTTCCGGATATCTATCACGTTCATCACGGCAGCATCTCAGCCTCCCTGCGAGAAACCGCAGAAACCGCGATGCGAAAACCAGATACGCCCGCCGTGACTGCTGCGACTGTGACTTTTGAGATGGGCATTGATTTAGGACAACTCGATCGGGTCATTCAGCTTGAAGCGCCTGCATCGGTCGCGAGTTTTTTGCAGCGATTGGGTCGATCGGGCAGACGAGGCGGCGCGGCTGAGATGAGATTCATCTGTGCAGAAGAGCGACCCACGGGTGAGGAATCGTTGCCCGAACAGGTGCCCTGGCAGCTTTTGCAGTGCATCGCCGTGATTCAGCTTTATCTCGAAGAAAAATGGATTGAGCCGACTCGATCGCTGCGCTATCCGTTCAGTTTGCTCTATCACCAAACAATGAGTGTGTTGGCATCGCAAGGAGAGCTTTCACCCTCAGCGCTGGCTGAACAGGTGCTGACGCTCCCGCCTTTTCAAGCTATTTCGCAACCCGATTTTCGGCAGCTATTGCGACATTTAATCGAGATTGATCAGATTGAGAAAACACCCGAAGGCGGACTGATTATTGGACTGCAAGGAGAAAAGATTGCTCGAAATTTCAAGTTTTACGCGATCTTCCCGGATGCTGAGGATTATGTCGTTAAGCGGGATAGTAAGGCGATCGGGAGCATTGTGGTGCCGCCGAGTGAGGGTGATCTGATCTCGCTTGCGGGGCGGGTATGGGAAGTGCTGGAAGTAGACTCGAAGAAAAAAGTGATTGCGGTGCAAGCCAGCCAAAAGGCAGCAACTTCTAGTTCTTGGCGAGGCAGTGCAGGAGAGATTCATACGCGGGTGCTGCAACGAATGCGGCAAATTCTTTTAGAAACTACGCACTATTCTTATCTGCAAGAGGGCGCACAAAAACGACTGCAGCTTGCCCGTGAGATGGCACACAATAGCGGATTGTTGAGTCATCCGATCGTGCGGTTAGATGAAGAGCTTTGCTGCATTTTTCCCTGGGCAGGAACCACGGCGTTTCGCACGTTAGAACGCTTTTTGAGGTTCTACTGCAAAGGGGCGTTGGGGCTGAAAAGCATTAAAACCCGATCGCCCTATTTCATCATCGTCAGATTGGGTAAGTGCAAGCTAGAAAGTCTGGAGTCTGAACTGCGATCGTTTGGGGCGGCTTGGAGTGAGTCGCCGCTAGATAGCAAAACTATCAATACTGATGAATTGCTTGACCCGGATGAAGTCCCCAAACTGCAAAAATATGACGAATTTATTCCGACTGATTTGCTCCGAAGAAGCTTTATTGTTGATTATTTGAGTCTTCAGGAATTAGGGAAAATTATTCAACGCTGGTAATGTTTGAATGAATGCAACTGAATCATACGTTTACCCGATGTCTTGGAGACGTTCCACCGAAACGTCTCTACGTTATTTTTTCTCGCAGCCGATGCCGTCTTTGTCACGATCGAACCGATGCGGGTCGGGAGCCAACACTCTAAAATTGCGATAGGGAATGTCTTTGCAGTCCAGGTCAGGCGGCGGGGAAGGAATGCAAACACTGGGATAAGCAGGATCGCAATTCTTCGCCGTAGAAGACAGTGTAGTTAGCAGAAAGGGTGACAATATCAGCGCGGTCAAACCGCAGGTTACAGCAAGCGATTTCATTCGGTCGTCAAATCCATAGGGGGAGTATCAAAAATATAGCGTACTCTCCGAGGAGGACAACAGGTACTTTTCTTCTTCTTTAAAACAACACAATTCAACCTCTTTACCTGATGTACTGTCCTATAACAAATTCAGTTGAGAAAAAACTTTGGTGAACAATTAGCTCCTACTTATCGATTTAACTATGTCTGATACAGAATACCTAGAATAGTTAGCGATCGACAAAGATCCGGTTAGAGCGGTGTGGGACAAAGCTTATGAAACAGAGTGATTGGGCTATGGAATCACGATCGACGAGGTTTAACGGGTGGCACCGCTTCTAGATAAGAGAGATTGCTCGATCGCCGAAAAGATTCTCGTCAATTGGGCGCTCAAACAGGTTTGGAGACGGTTGACTCACAGCGTTTAGAGAGCAGAGAAAACCCTACTCTTAAAGTCGTGAAATCCGCTTATAGACAGGTTATTCAGCTTTGCAAGAAAAGCGATAATAGGGATAGAACAAAGATGGAGCAGAGAGATTGTTAAGTTCGATCGTTCCCCCCGTTTCTTTCCCCCAAGCGACTCAAAAAGCGCGTTTGTGGATGCCTGAGCAAGTTCTGTTTACCCCCGCAGCTTTAGATGAGCCTTGGGGTCAGCAAATTCTTTCGCGAGTCAAGGCTTTAAATCTGCCTGTCGAAGAGTTGCCTAAAAATCGGCTCACAGGTTTGCGCGGCGAGACTGAGCGCGAAACCTATGCAATTTCTAAGCGCACCTTAGCGGTAGTGAATGCACCACCGAGCAGCTTAAAACTAAGTCCGATTCCGCCATCGGCTGACTGGCAGTTTCACTTGGCTGAGGGGTGTCCGGCTCACTGTCAATATTGTTATCTAGCAGGAAGTCTGTCTGGTCCGCCTGTGATTCGGGCGTTTGCCAATTTGCCTCAGACGTTGCAGCATCTCGGAAGCTACGAAAAATCTGGTAATCCCACTTCGTTTGAGGTGAGTTGCTACACTGACCCGCTCGGCATTGAGCATTTGACGGGCAGTTTGGCAGAGTGCATTCGCTATTTTGGGACTCGTGAGGATGGCTATCTGCGCTGGGTGTCGAAGTTTGATGGCGTAGATGAGTTGCTAGATCTGCCGCACAATGGGCATACTCGCTGTCGATTTAGTGTGAATGCTGCCCCGATTAGCGATCGCCTCGAAGGAGGCACGGCATCGGTTGCCAATCGACTTCAGGCACTGCGGAAGCTGGCGTTGCCCCGTGCACAAGGTGGAGGCGGCTATCCAGTAGGGTTAGTGATTGCGCCGATTATGCCGATCGAGGATTGGGAAGAGCACTACACCAGTCTTTTTGATGCGATTAGCGCGGCATTAGACTTTGAGTGCGATTTGACGTTTGAGCTAATTTCTCATCGCTTTACGCCAGGGTCTAAAGAGGTGTTGCAGTCGTGGTATCCCAACAGCAAGCTAGAGATGGATGAGTCTAAGCGAGTGGTTAAGCGCAATAAGTTTGGTGGCACCAAATATGTCTATGACTCTACCACGATGAAGTCGATGCGCCAGTTTTTTGAAGGGCAGATTCGCGATCGGTTTCCTCAAGCAAAGGTTTTGTATTGGACATAATGTAGAGACGTTCCGGCGGAGCGTCTTGATTAATTATGAGGAGACGTTTCACCGAAACGTCTCTACAGGGTTGGGTGATGCGGTTTCTGGTTTCTTACTCGATCGGTTCAGACTGCAATCTAGAATTAGCAACCTATCGCTGGATTAGGCGAGAAGCATTCGATCGAGCCACTCACGCAGCCAGAACTCAGTGTAAAACACTAAAAGCACAATCAACGGAACAATAACACAGCCGATTAAGAAATCGGTTGCAACAACAGACAGATCTACGTTGAAATAATCTCGCGCCAAAATCACAAAATCGTTATCGATAACGCCACCGATCCCGCCTTCATACATTTCTCGATAGTCGAGATCATGAGCCAGATTCCAGGCAAACTGAACGTCAGCGAACAGCGTAAAGAATCCCAACATACTATAAATGGAGCGATCGCCCGAAGACCGACAAAAGTATCCGCTGATCGATAAATATAAACAAACTGCGATCGCAACCAACTCCATGCCGTGACCCATAAATATCGAAAGTATTAAATTTATGGATGTTGATAGACAAATACTATAAATGCTGGTGAATATTCCCAGTAACACTAGAATAAAGCGATAGCGACGACAGCAGTAAGCAAGGAAAGCGATCGCTAAATAAACGAGACAAATCACAAAGATAGATTGGTCAAAGACTAGCGTTACGCCTCCACCATAGGCGAGATTGACCGTCGGAATTGCAGGACGACCAAACAGCCAGTGAGTTGCGGCATGTCCAATTTCGTGTACCAGAATTAGAAACCCGTGGAATAAAACTCTAAACGGGCTGATAATCGTCAGCGCGATCGCTAAAATGAATCCCGTCAGCAATGCGCTTGAGCCTTTTGAGTCGATAGATCTGATCCGCGATCGAGAACGACTCCCCGAAGTTTGAGGAGGATGAACCGCCGTAGAAGTGAGCAATGCAGAAGATTCTAAAGTAAGTGTTTCAGACCAAACGGATCGATTGACTCCATTTACGCGCCCAAATACCTGAACGGATTGAATCCGATCGCTCTTGATATCCTGCATTCTGTCTTGAATCAGAGCGATCGTGGCTTCAGAGTCTGGCACCTGATCGGCTTCGAGCAAAATTCGCAGACAGGTTGATTGCAGACTGACCTTCACGGTGATCGCTCGATCTACAAACGTCTGATTGAGTAAGGCTGAGAGTGCCTGCATCTCACCGCTCTTGGCTGATTCTACTAGCTCCCATTCGTTCATCAATTTATCACCATCACATCTTGGCATTAGAATTTCCCTATCTCAGCTTAAAGTACCCGAAAAGGTAGTTTCATTTGTCCGTAATAGTCGCTCTTAGCCCTGATGAAACCCATAGAGTTAGTCATTAAGAGGCATTCAAAGGGAGATAAGCAATTCCTCTTCTACCCCTCGTGCTAAGAGTCTTTTTCAAAGCAGAACTTTCTGGGGAGCCGTTTTGACGGCGATCGCGTCCATTTCCCCTGCGATCGCTAAAAATGTTTCAGACTATCAGGAGAAAGGGAAAATCGACCCCAACAGCGTCTCTCAGATTGCGGTGGTTTTAGCGACAACAGGGTTGACGATTTTGGGACGGCTTGATGCCACTGCTCCTCTCTATACGCTCAATGAACTGGAACAGGCACGAATTGAAAACGTTTTAAAATCCAGCAGGTATGTTCTGCTAAAACCTAAACAGAATTCGATGTCTAACACAAACGACAGCACTTCAATATCGCTCGGCTCTGCGCCAAACAGATATTGCACTGCTTTTAATGCACTATCGTGATCAATGATGACTCCTTTCCAAAATTGCCCGTTAGAAAAACGGTTAGCTTCATACTGTAACGAGAGGTTGTGTTCTCAATCACGGGTTCTATTCAAACCGTTTACACTCCTGCTCAAGATAGCGCTTCAAGATAATAGAGATCGTATTGTGACTGCCGATCTACTCAACGTTCACTCTACGATCGGCTTTCGCATTGATTTGATTTGTCCTCGCTTGGTTTTATGATCGAGCCGTTTTCTCTGAGAGCTACGGGTCGGTTTCGTGAGTTTACGCGGACGCGGCACGATCACAGCGCGGGTGATCAAGGCTTGCAGCCGTCCCAATGCTTCTTCTCGGTTTTGCTCTTGGCTGCGGTGTTCTTGAGCTTTAATCACCACGATTCCGTCTTGGGTAATGCGATGATCACTGAGGTTTAACAGCGCTTCTTTATAACGATCGGGCAGCGATGAAGCTTTAATATCAAATCTCAAATGAATTGCAGTTGCCACCTTATTGACGTTTTGACCGCCTGCCCCCTGCGATCGAATCGCATTCATCTCAATCTCGCTGAACGGAATGGTGACGTGTTTAGAGATTTGCAGCATGGTTTGAGGGTATAGCTTTGCGCAATTTCGTAGTGCTATGGTAGCCCACGAACTGATAGGGTTTGCCCATCATCACTTAACGACAAACGTTTGACGACTGAGCGATCGCCCTTCTAACGACATCTGCACCCGCCACGTTCCGGGCGAGGTGTTTGCTTTAAGTTGATAAAAACAGTAGGTTGTCCAGACCGATTTTTCGATGAGTTGCGTTTGATAAGTGCTCTGAAGAACCGTTTGCCCGGACGGATCAATCCATTCACACGTCGGACTCAAGCGATTGCCCAACGGGGTATCTTGCAGGGTGACTCGATAAAACACCTTGGGCTTGTTTTGGCGATCGATTTGACCTGCATCAATCTTACTATTCGCAAGGGTAATTCGATTTTGCAAGACAGAAATTCGTGCGATTTGCTGTTGATATTGTTGATGTAAAAGTGCTGTAGTTGCGATGCCACCTGTGAGGGTGACTGCAATCACTCCGCCAATCAGCCAGTTTCGTTTTTGCCGTCTTAAAAGTGCTTTGCGTCGGTTTAACTGCACGATCGCTTCGTCTAGCAAATCATCAGACAAGTTGAGTTGCAGCAAGATTTGTCTAACTTGTTCTGATGACAACTCGCCCTTACGCTGTCTTGAGAGTTGCCCCACTTCAGCGACAAGTTGAGTGAACTGCGTTTGAGTGAGTGGTGTATCCATATCAATGAGTGCGATCGTGGTTGAACATTGATAACACGCCGATCAAATCTTGCACGAATTTTCCTGTTTAAGCCTTGCCTGTAGAGGTAGTACTGCTGTATTAGTCAGCGTTGCACGTTAAAGCTTGTATTGAATTTAAGAGCTTAAACGAGGGCACAAAGAAATTATCTCTGCACCCCTGCCGATCGGTAAGTTGATCCAGAGTTATCGATCGAGCACTTCGCCCATCTCATCAGTCTTCAACAAGATCTCGCCATAGTCAGGAATCCATGCGAGCCAATGGTTTTGAGCATATTGACACAGCAGCCAAGCCTCGTCAAAACTAAAGGCAGTCGGCAGATTCAACACCTTCACCCACATCGAAGGCGCAAATTTGGGTAAGCGAGATTGCTCCCGTCTTTGCAAAATCTCCCACGCTAGAGAACTCATCGTTTCGTCTTGAGGCGTGACTGATGGAATAGAACAAAAGTTAGTTTGAAGCATAAATAAATCCTCTGAAGCGAAAAAGCGATGTAGTGGTTGGTCTTAAAACTGCCGTGCAGAGAGAATGCACTAATTAATTTATTCTGTAACCTACGTTACAGTTATTTATTCTAAAAATCCTTCGTTGTTGTAGAAATTTACGAAGTTTTACGTTTTGTTGGGTCGCTCGATCGTTCCGCCTCTTGCCACGATTCAATCTTCTGGTGTAGCTAAATCGAATTGCTATACGATCGAGTCTCCTTTATCTCAACCCTTCCCTATGTCTGCTGTCGCTGCATCAAATCCTCTGCAACGCCTTCTGCGCTATAGTCGCCCTCACCGTGCTCAAGTGTGGCAAGCCAGTTTTTGCTCAGTCTTAAACAAAATCTTTGACTTGGCACCGCCCTATCTGATCGGCATGGCAGTTGATGTTGTCGTCAAACGAGAGTCGTCTTGGATATCAAAAGTTGGTGTCACCAGCATCATCGGGCAATTGGCGGTGTTATCAGTGCTGACATTCTTAATTTGGAGCCTAGAATCGCTGTTTGAATATGCCTACGATCGGCTCTGGCGCAACCTGGCACAAACCTTGCAGCATGAGCTTCGACTTAGTGCCTACAGCCATTTGCAGGAGCTAGAACTGAGCTTTTTTGAAGAGCAAAGCACCGGAACGCTGTTATCCATTCTCAATGATGACATCAATCAATTAGAACGGTTTCTCGATAGCGGTGCCAATGAGATTCTGCAATTCGTCACTACGTTCGTATTCGTCGGCGGTACATTTTTGTTGTTAGCACCTGGAGTTTCGTGGTTTGCAATGTTGCCGATTCCATTCATTTTGTGGGGTTCGATCGCGTTTCAAAAACGTCTCGCCCCTCGATATGCGGATGTGAGGCAAAAAGCCAGTTTGATTAACAGTCGATTAGCCAATAATTTATCGGGCATTGCCACGATCAAGAGTTTTACAGCTGAAGACTATGAGCGCGATCGCGTTGCCGTCGAGAGTCAAGCCTATCGCGCTAGCAATCGTCGAGCCATTGCATTGAGTGCTGCGTTTGTCCCGTTGATTCGCATTATCATTCTGGTTGGCTTTACCGCAACCCTCTTTTTAGGCGGCATCGAAGCGGCAAACGGTCGGCTCTCAGTCGGCACTTATGGATTTATGGTGTTTATCATTCAGCGACTGCTGTGGCCCTTTACCCGCTTGGGGCAGACGATGGATCAATATCAGCGAGCAATGGCATCGATCAATCGAGTGATGAATTTGTTGGATACTCCGATCGCCATCCCGACAGGCGATCGCTCACTGCCGATTCATCAAGTGCGCGGTGAAGTCACTCTTGACCACATCACTTTTGCCTATCAGGGTCGCGGTCACGCACTAGAAAATTTATCGCTCCACATTCCCGCCGGACAAACGATCGGAGTAGTGGGCGCAACCGGGTCAGGAAAAAGCACGCTGGTCAAACTGCTGCTGCGATTTTATGAGATTCAGCAGGGGCAAATTTTGCTCGACGGCATCGACATTCGCGAACTGCGGCTGCGTGATCTGCGTCGCTGCATCGGTTGGGTGAGTCAAGAAGTCTTTCTCTTTCACGGCACCGTTGCTGACAATATTGCCTATGGCAGTTTTGATGTGACGCGATCAGAAGTAATGCGATCGGCAAAACTCGCAGAAGCACACGAATTCATTCACGCATTGCCCGATGGATACGACACGGTGATCGGCGAGCGCGGTCAAAAACTATCGGGTGGACAACGCCAAAGACTTGCGATCGCCCGTGCCCTGCTCAAAGATCCTCCAATCCTAATTTTAGATGAAGCCACGTCTGCGGTGGATAACGAGACTGAGGCTGCGATTCAGCGATCGCTAGAATATATCACTCAAAATCGCACCACGATCGCGATTGCTCATCGTTTGTCCACGATTCGTCACGCCCACCGCATTTATGTCATGGATCACGGGCGCATGGTCGAGCAAGGCACTCACGAGGCGCTGCTAAAGCAAGACGGAATTTATGCGTCACTCTGGCGGCTGCAGTCTGGGATTTCAGAGTCTAGAAGTTTGAGTTAAGGCTCGATCGAGTGTTCTTGCAGCACTTCTAGGGCAACGACTTTGAGAGCCGCCTCGTGAGTGGCAGACAGCACGATCGGCGGTGCAACTCCAGAGTCGAGGGCTTCCTTCCAACGAGACACGCAGAGACACCAATGGTCTCCTGGCTTTAAACCTGGGAAATCATACATCGGCATCGGCGTGCTCAAGTCGTTGCCCTGTAGCTGAGTGTAGGTGAGAAACTCTTCGGTGACTTGGGCACAAACGACGTGAGTTCCAGCATCCTGCGACCCCGTTTCGCAGCAGCCATTGCGAAAAAATCCAGTCATCGGAGACGTGCTGCAAGTCTCTAGCGGTTTCCCTAATACATTCTTTGCGTCTGTCATCACCAAGGCTCCTAATGTCTAAGCGGGGAGGTTTTGGATTCATTCACTCAAAGATTTCAAACCGAGTGCTTGATCGATCGCCACACCCGATGTTAACCTGTCCATCTCCAGGATCGCGAATTAAATAAGGTCGTTCATTGCAAAACGAGGTTGTCCTCCTCACGATGTGTGGCTTGTCATCACCAACATTTTTCAGGACGAAGAAGGGTGATGTAAAGGAGGAGCCTCCAAACCAAACGACAATCAATGAACCTCACGACTGAAAAAGCCGCCAATCGTTGACGAATCGCCCACTCTAACAAAGGACGCGAACAGGTGAAGGAAGCGATGTCGGTTGGCTCGTCCGTGCGGCGATTTCAGACTCCCTCATTGAAATAGTGAAACTCACGCGCCCAATCGATCGCCACCGCACCTGCCACAGTCAAATCATCTCCGATGCCAGGAAATAATTCCTCTAGAATGCGGTAGCCTTTGGTGAACAAAACGTGGGGCTGCGGCGATTGGGGAACTCCTCTACGGTTTTCGGGACGATCAGGGACGCGATCGCGTTCGACTACGATGACAGTATCAAAAAAATCAGCCAAGACTCGTGCGGTCAACAGTCCGGCAATGCTGCCACCAATGATCACCGCCTGAGTAAAATCTGTCATGGGTCACGCTCAAAGCCTTGAAACTCTACGCTAACTCTAAAAGGATGTCTGAGAAGTCGCTAGTGATTGACAACGTTGAAGGGTGAAGTTGCTGTTTTTATGAGTATTAATCACAATCGCCCCCTACAAATCACGGACAGGTGTTCGATCGAGAAAATCAAAGTTAGGCTTGGACACCGACTTCAAATGCACCCATTGCCCCCAATCGAATCGTCAGCAGTTCAACTTCAGTTAACGCGTGATGTGGTCCTTGACGAGTATTCGCAGGCGTAAACCAAAACGTTCCTGCTCCACATTGAGTTTTCCCCGTTTGTACCTGTCCACTCAAGACATAAACGTATTCATCACACGGATGGGTGTGAATGGGAATCGTCGTGCCTGCTTTGAGTTTCAGCCGATGAATCGATCCCTGCACTACGGGTTCTGCTAAAGGAAGAATCTGGGTTCCTGGAAACTGTGTGAAGTCAATCCAGGGCTGCTCACAGGTATCGATAAACGTCTGCTGAGACATAGCATGATCCTCATAATGCCATAATAAGAATGAGTGAATAATATTCACTCGACTAGCCTAACACAACCTTCTGGACATGAAAAAATCACTAAAGCCGTTGCAACTCCGATATGACGTGGTGGGTCGCTTGTCTGCTCTGCTCGACGCTGGCGAGACATTACTCTGCGAGGGCTACGATAAAGCACAACCTCAATTGATTGCGAATACGGCGGGCATTTCGGTCGGGTTGTTTTATCGGCACTTCAAAAATAAGCAAGAACTTCTGACAGCGGTTATGGTGCGCCGTCTGAACGAATTGCATACTCAGATTGCTCAAGCTCTTCAACCTATCCTGCCTCCTACAGAAGCATTGCACACACTGCTGCTCCTGACCCTGAAATATTTTCATCTGCATCAGGGATTGATCAAACTGTTCTTTATGCAAATTGGCTACGGGGACTCGAATGCCACGGAACACTTGAAACAGTCGCGACAGACCTATCGTGATTTATTATCAACAATACTTGAACAAGGAATGAATCAGGGAGTGTTCTTGCCCCCACCATTGCTAAATGTCCAAGTTGCCATCAACAGCATTATTGGCACGATTAACTGGTCACTCTACGATCTACTGGTTGTTCAAAATCAAACGCTAGAACCTGAAGCTTTTGCTGAAAAACTGTTCGTTCATCTGCTCCGAAGCCTCACTCGGTAAGTGTGTCTTTCGCTCCCAACTCTCTGCAACTGGTATAGACTGGCTATACCTTAATTTCAGAAGCCCGTCTTATGTCGAGCAAGTTGTGGCAGCGCCTCAAACGGTTGGTGTTATTCGGTCTATGTTGCATTTTGGCAGTGA
>Ga0209511_1000523_pt1 | contig 38956 bp, 14 predicted proteins | sample SSSSmetaG_FD_184141 | JGI IMG/M metagenome (GOLD analysis project Ga0209511, IMG submission 184141) | Glacier valley bacterial and archeal communities from Borup Fiord, Nunavut, Canada, to study Microbial Dark Matter (Phase II) - ​SSSS... | ecosystem: Environmental > Aquatic > Freshwater > Ice >... | reverse complement strand
TAAACGCCCTGTCTATTTGTGTTGTCTGAAAAAAGATTTTCAATAAAAGAATCTAGGCAACTAGAAGACACTGCTCCTAATTGCCTAGATTCTGAGATGTCATTATCTACTTAACTTAATGACATTGGCCTTTTTGTGTCTTGTTTTATGTTAACATGGGTGGTTTTTGAAACTTAGGTTATTGAATTAACTAGTAATAATTGGTATTATTAGTATTATATTAGAGCTTCAAAGGATACTTAGAGGAGAAAAATTAATGAAAAGAAAGATTATTACTGTTTTTATTGCTCTATCAATATTATTACACAGTGTTTTTATTTCAAGTACATGTATGGCTGTATCACAAAGCAGCATAAATTGGACAAAAAATATGCAATACGCAATTGACGAGTTTAAAGGAATTGCTTATGGAAATGGTATGTATATTGCTGTAGGAGTCGATGGAATTATTAGAACATCAACTGATGCGGTTAAGTGGGAGAGAGTTAATTCTGGAATTAAAGACGATATTGAGGATGTTATTTGGGCAAATAATAAATTTACCGCCGTAAGCAAAAATGGTAACGTGCTGGATTCCAGTAATGGAGTGAAATGGCTAATTCATAACATGGACAAAGAGAGTTATCCTAAAAAAATATATTACTATAATGGTAAGTATATAGTTTTATCTGGTGGATATTGCTATTATACCTCAACTAATGGTGTTAAATGGGAGACGATTAAAACGACTGCTATACTTAATTCAGTAACTTGGAACGGAAAAAGTTATTTTGCAACAGATTTTGATTATAAATCAGGTAGAGTTTTAGTATCTTCTGATGGTGACAAGTGGGAAGAAGTTTTTAGCGTAAATAAGGAAATAAAGGAAATTATGTTTGCTAATAATATGTATGTAGCAGTTGGAGAAGATAAATACAGAGGCTTTATAATTACTTCTTCAGATGGTGTGACATGGAATATGACCTACGAAAGAGATGAGCGTATGGAAATTAACGGTATTATTTGGGATGGAAGCAGATTTGTTGCATTTGGAGATGATGGGTTAGTTCTTCAATCAAATAATGGTGATAATTGGGATGATAAAAGCCTTAAAGATGGCGAATACCCTGAAAAAATGATTTTCATCAATGGAAAATATATATTAATAGATATCTTGGGACAAATACAAGTTTCGCAAGATTTATCAAATTGGACTATTACAGTAAAAAATCCCTATATAGGCTATAATGCAGTGATTTGGGATGGACAGAAGTTTATTATTGTTGGAGAGCAAGGAACAATGTTGACATCTTCTGATTCACTAAAATGGACAAATATAGAAACTGGAAATCAGGAAAGTCTTAAAGGTATTGTTTATAATGGTAAGAAATATGTAGTAACGATATGGAAATATGATGATAGCCTACTTGAGATTATGTCATCTTTAGATGGGGTAAAATGGAAAAAAAGCTCATTCAAGAGTAATGATTATCCGGGAAATATTATTTGGGATGGGAAGCATTTTATAATGGTAGCCGATAACGGCAAGATATTCACTTCTGTTGATGGCGACAATTGGTTGACTAATAATATTGGAGATTCATGCTGGCTACAAGATATTGAATGGAATGGGAAAACATATATTGCCGTTGGGACTTCAGCTAGTATTTATTCTTCAAATGATGGAGAAAATTGGACTAATAGATATAAAGGTCCTGAGGGTGCATGCTTAAATGATGTTACATGGAATGGAAAAGAATTTATAGCTATTGGAGATTATGGTCCACTTATTTTTACTTCTCCCAATGGGGAGAAATGGACAAATAGAGGACCAGGCGATAACTCAGGACTGAATAAAGTAGTTTGGGATGGAAAGAGGTATATTTCGGTTGGGTTTGGTGGGAGCATCCAAAGTTATGAGGGCTCAAAAACTTGGTGCAATTTAAAATCCTGTACAAGTAATAGCTTAAATGGTATAGCTTGGAACGGGAAAAGCTATGTTGTAGTGGGTGATTCGAGTACAATTTTAATATCTGAACCATCTGATATTATAAAAGTTGTTGTAAATGGAAAACCTGTTATATGTAATATTGCTCCTATGGAAAAGGATGGAGAATTTTTAGCTGCTGGAAATGAGTTATTTAATACATTAGGGATTAAAATGGAATACAATAAAAAAACTAAGACATATACATTTATTAAAGGCAAGGTAGCTATTAAGATGACAGTTAATAGCAAGGAATCAATTGTGAATGGGAAAAAAGTAAAAATGAGAGTTCCTGTTACTGCAACAAATGGATATAATTATATTCCAATTAAATTTATATGTGATAGTTTAGGAATTAGTTTTAAAGTGGATAAAAGTTCAAACATTGTAAACATCACTAATAAGTAAATTATTTTAATATGAGAATTTACAAGGGTAATATCGGAGTTACCCAGTATAACTTCACATATTAACTAGTTAGTTTGTGCAGAGAATTACGAAAATTATGCATAGTTTATAGAATAAAAAATGCAAAATCCAGAAATGCTTGATAAGTGTTTCTGGATTTTTTACTATTAAATTATATTTTGAACGTACTTGTTGTTTTTGCAAACACAGATTCGAGTATTCAGACTCTTAACAAGTAACTTCTGAATTTGGTTTGTATACTCTGAATTTTCGTGCTATATTCTTGTTTGGTAAAAAGCTGGTCTATTTAACGAATTAATAATAGGGAGTTATTGATAACGCTGATAATGCTCTTAAAAATATCCCTTTTGTATCAAGGGAAAAAAATGGGGAGTACTCTTTCTATGGCATATAGCTTTAATAAGCTGCTGCATGGTAAAATATAGTGGATACAGAAGTGGGATAATGGAAATATAAACTGAAAAAGAAATCTAATCAAAATAGCAACAAAGATTAAAAGTTTGGTTTGAATTATGAAAGGGAATAAATATTATGAAATGCGAAATTAACAAGGAAAGACTATGGATTTTTTCACCAGTATCTAATATTGTTATTAAGGCTGATATTTCATTTAATAAAGATAATAATTTTGAAATTACTACGATTAAAAGAGCAATCGATTATGCGGTGAACATTAATGAAATATTAAAGAGCAGAGTGACGCTAGGGGATGATGGAAAAGCATATTTTGTTAATATGGCAAATGCTAATTATCTAGTAGACGAAAGTTGTAAGGACTGGCAGACAATTGTTAAAGAGCAGCAAAAGATTTCATTCGATATTGAAAATGGTGAATATTTGAGGTTTTACATAATAAGTAATTCAGATTCAGGTAATGATACTATTACAAATAGTACGACACAAAAAGTAACACTTCTTATTATTGCACATCATCTGGCAGGTGACGGAACTTCTTTTGCATATCTACTGCAGGATATAATGAGGGCAATTAATGGAGAGAAAATTGAAATTAAGCCAGTGGGCCTTTTTGATCTGTCAAGCCTTCCTAAGGCAAGTAGACTCGGATTTATAATGAGTCTTATGCTCAAGATTTTGAATAAACAGTGGAAGAAAAAAGAACACAAGTTTACATTTGATGAGTTTAAAGAAATGAATTCAAAATACTGGAGTAGACATTCTACATCAATTAGTACATATAATTTTAAGGGGAGTAAATACGATAACTTATTAACTACGGCTAAGAAAAATAGAGTGTCAATTAATACTGTTATTACAACTGCATTTGTTAAGGCCGCTTATGAATGTGGCGAAAAGAATGCACAGGATGTAGGACATGCAGTAAGCATAAGGAAAAAAGGTTATAGTGGCATAGGCAATTTTGCCACAGGTATATCGATGAAATACCTCTATAATAACAGAAAAAACTTCTTTGAAAATGCAAAATGCATTCAGACTCTTATATACAATAAGATTAATGATGATAAAAAGAAATATTTTCTGCTTCAGTTTATGGGTAATATAACAGGAACTTTATGTGATGCTATATACTTTTCAGCAGTAAATGGTTATGACAACAAGACAGCATTGACTTTGAGTAAAATGTTTGGATATAATGATAATCCGAAAGGTATTAGTATTACTAATCTTACGAGGCTTCCGATTGAAAATACATATGGAAACTTTGAGATTACAGATTTTGTGTTTGTACCTCCTCTTGTTATTAATGCAAAGAGAATAATTGGTATTGCTTCAATTGCAAACAAGATGGAGATATCTTTTAGTGCTGAGGATAATATTAATGAAGAAAACAACGTAAGATATTTTAAGAAGGCAATAAGTATTCTCGAATCATTGGCATATTGATTAAGTAATAATGCGATTATTTATAGACCATAAAGAGCATATTCCTTCTGATATTACAAGTCTCCAAAAGCCTGGTATGAGGTAACTTCAATAAAAAACAGCCAAGTCCATTAACTATCAAAAAGTTAATGGACTTGGCTGTTTTTTGTTAAATATGGATGATTTAAAGGGATTATCTGGTGTAATAGCAATATCAGGTGATTCAACTGCTTTAAAAAAAGATGGTACCGCTTGGACATGGGGGAATAACCAGTATGGACAGCTTGCTCATAGGAGTTGAATAATAGACAATTGGGAAATGGAGTAGCTTTATATGTTCGATCAAGTAGCAATAAACACTTTCAGATAGATGTAAATATACGTTTCAGTTCATGGATAGTTATGGTAGAATTTAGATGTGTGAGAACAAAATTTCAAGGGAGATGAAATAAATGAAAAAAATAATTAACAAGATAGTCTACTTTCAAGCCTTAATTTTATTGATATTTAGCTTGTGCCAAACAACTGCCTTGGGTGCAAGTCCTAAAATAGTAGATATAAAGAACTTAAGTATTACAGCAAAGCTTAATCAAAAATGTCTATTGCCAAAAACTATACAAGCTAATATGAGTGATAAAACAGTAAAGTCTGTATCTGTAATTTGGGATAAAAAAACGCTAGATACTAGCAAAGTGGGTATCTATACTTTTAAAGGAACTGTAAAAGAGTACAAGCCAAAAGTAACACTTACTGTCAAAGTAATATCTGATAAACCAAATAAACCGATAATTTCGGAACCAACCCAGCCACTCCCATCTGCTTCAAATGAAAATATTTATGATAAATGGAGTTATAAAAAAGATTTGTCATATATTAATGAAACAAAATCATCAACAATTGATTACACAGGTTATTCAAATATAAGATTTAGTCAGCCCAATAATGATGTAAATAAGGCAGTTTCATGCGGAAATAAAATAATATATATACATAACGATGGTAAAGTTATGGAATATGACCCGGTTGAAGATTCGTGGAAGGATAAGTATGTAATATCTGAATTAAGCAAATCGGATGGAGATTTTCATATAGTATCCATTGAAAATTTGGTTTATATAATTGGAGTTAATTTTACAGATATTTTAGTATATAATCCTTCAGATAATAAATGTTCATTGGAAACCAAGTTACTAACCAAGAGAAGAATTGGAGGTGTTGTTACAACAAATGGAAAAATTTATATTCTTGGAGGATTTGATGGCTCAATAGGTTCTACGATCAGTAACTTAGAAGAATATGATCCAGCTATTGATAAATGGACAACTAAGGCTAATATGAAACAAGGAGCTAATAGCATAATAGCTACTGCTTTAAATGATAAAATCTATGTTTTTAATAGACTTTGGAATAAATCTACAGATACTGTTACTAAGAATACGTATTCCATAGAGGAATATGACATTATCAACGATAAATGGATCACTAAAACATCAACTTCAAATAATAGTATTATTTTTGATAGCTTTCAAACTGTTAATAATAAAATCTATGTGATAAGTCTAAAAACAGATTTGAAAACAGATAATTACAGAATTTATGTTGATGAATACGATCCTAACACGAATAAGTGGATGGCAAGAGCTAATAGTGTATCGACTGAAAGAAATAAATTTGCAAGTGTTGTATTTAATGGGGAAATTTACATTATAGGTGGAATTACATATAATCCTCAACCTAAAGACCCAAATGAGTTAAGTGGTAATCCAACTGCAAATAATGAATACGTAAAAACTATACAGAAGTATACACCACCAAAACCATAAGCAAAAAAGTCAATAGTCTGCAATAAATAGAAACAAAGTAACGTTTATAAAGAGTGTTCAAATCGACATAACCTAATATGCAAGCTTCCAGTAGAACTTCTTATTATATTTGACTAGTTATTAAAGTCTTTGTATTGTATTCTGTAATCCAGATATGCCGATTTTCTAAAAAATAAGAATTAAATCAATTTTCCTTACATTTATTGTAATACCTGAGTACAAGAGATTTCCTAAACAGGGAGTCTTCTTGTACCTTATTTTATATTGACCTAAAAATTAAAAAGGATTTTTTTTTTATTAAAGTTATCATTCAAATAATATAAGCACATATATCACGTGTATCAAAATATGTGGTAATTGCCGTATCAACTTTGGTTAAGGATGGTATAGCTTTTTTATATCTTAGTGCAAATTAATTCTAAATTTTTTCAGTCCCCACTCCTATCGAATTTATAACTATTTTCCAAATATGTATACTATTAACTAAAAAAATTCTGTGATAAAATGTATGTATGATAATAGGCTTAACTATGTAATATAACAAATTATGATAGCTAACTTTTTGGGGTTAAGCCTAACAATTTAAATAAGGAGGGAAAAGTATGAAAAAAGGCAAAAAAATATTGGCAGGTGCGCTATCATTAGCAATTGTACTCTCGGGATTAGGTTATCCTTCAGGGAATGTTAAGGCAGCTGAAACAAGGCAACTAGTATGGAGTGATGAATTTGATGGCAGTACATTGGATAAAAATAAGTGGACTTATGAAACTGGAAGTGGTGGCTGGGGTAATAACGAATATGAATACTATACAGACCGCACAGATAATGTATCAGTAAGCAACGGGAATTTGAATATTACCGCTAAAAAAGAAAGTTACCAAGGAAGCAATTATACTTCCGGTAGAATTAAAACAGCCGGAAAAGCAGAGTTTAAATATGGGAGAATTGAAGCAAAAATAAAAATGCCGTCTGGAAGTGGTTTATGGCCGGCTTTTTGGATGCTTGGCGGTAACATTGAAGAAGTTACTTGGCCGCGTTGCGGAGAAATTGATATTATGGAACATATCAATACTGAGAACAAGGTTTATGGTACTGCTCACTGGCAGTCATCAACCGGATATAAAAACATCAGCTCAAACATGGCTAATATTGATGTAACTCAGTATCATGTATATGCAGTTGATTGGAATGAAAATAACATCATTTGGACAGTAGATGGAAATGAATTTAATCGCGTAAGTATTGGCAGCGGTTCAGATAGCATGGAAGAATTCCATAAAAAACAATTTATATTGTTTAACTTGGCTGTAGGAGGTAATTTGCCCGGCTTCACCATTGATGATACAAAAATGCCTGCTACCATGTCTGTTGATTATGTAAAAGTTTATCAAACTCCAACAGAAGCTGTAGGAAATTATGGGACACTGCAAATTGACGACAGTACAAATCTAATTAAAAACCCCAACTTCAAATATGGAACTCAAGGTTGGACCACTTACATAGGCAACAGTTGGATGTATGCCAGAGCGTATTTTGATCCTTCGCTGAATCCTGGAATATCCATTAAAATGAAAAATATTGGCGGATGGCTGGGGACAGACACTAAATGGGGAGTTCAGCTATATCAAGACGGTATTCATTTACAAGGAGGGCAATCTTATTCTTTAAAATATAAGATATATTCCAATAAAGATAAGAATGTATCAGTATATGTTACAGATGCAGATACGAGTACGACTTATTATACCGGCGAATATAAGATGAGTGCATATGAAACAAAGAATGTATTGGTAAACTTGAACAATATTTCCGGCAACATTACAAATGGTAAAATCGCTTTTGCAGTTGGTTCACAAGGAGACGATCCTGCAAATGGTGCAGCTGTTTTGAATATTACTGAGTTAAAAATTGCCAAAAACAGTGAAATCGGTACTTTGACGCCAATAATTGTACCAACAATAACACCACTTTTGGCAACCGGTAATTATGCAGCTTGGAAAAATACAGCAATTATTTATCCACAGGCAGGCCAGTTAGTGCCGGCAGGGCCAATTGATATCCAGTGGAATAACCTTAAAGACGTTACTAGGAGCTATGGTATTTATGTAGATAACAATTTAGTGGCTACAGTTAATGCAACAACAGATAATGTTATGACTTATAAGTTGTATTTATCAGATGTGAAGCAACATGAATTGAAAATAGTGGCAAATTTAAATAGTGGCTCGGGTACTGTTACGGCCAATTTACGAACTTTCTTTACTTCTAAAAAAGGTATAGGATCAGGGGAAGTGAATTATAATGAAGATACAGGCATTTCTTGGTATTACCACTGGTCTACAGACCCATTACCCTCAATAAATCCTCTGACTGAATTTATACCTATGATTTGGGGTAGAGGTGATTATGGTACAAACTTCTTGGCAAATCCTGCAAATAAAAAGTATAAAGCAATTTTAGGATATAATGAACCGGATTTTACATCTCAGTCTAATGTTACTCCGGATGTGGCAGCAGCAGACCTGGTCAATTTTGTGAATAGCGGGATTAGAGTTGGATCACCTGCTACAGCTATTCCAATAAATGTTTCACCATGGTTTAGTGATTATTGGACTAAAATCCGTGCAAGAAATCTGGATGTAGGTTTCATCGCCTTCCATGTTTATATGGATCAAGCAAATGCTGATTCATTTCTAAACCTAATCGACAGTACATATCAAATGTATGGCAAACCAATTTGGATCACAGAATTTGGATGTGCAGAATGGACAAATGGTACCTTCAGTGGTAACAGTGAAACTGCAAAAGCAAATGTAAGAGCATTTATGTCAATAGTATTACCCGAGTTGGATAAGAGAGCATATGTAGAAAGATATGCATGGTTTCCATTTGATGATTCAGATGCATGGGGCGGTGCTTCAGGTTTATATGACGTAGGTACCGGGAAATTAGACCAATTGGGAATGTTGTACAGAAGCTTGGGTAATCCGGCAGGATATGTATTGCCTCAATTAGATGGTTACAAACCAATTACTGATTTTCCGCAAGATGCAATTGTAGATGATGTAACAGGTGTAATAACAAGACCAGGTCAAACTGTTACTAAGGTAGCAACACCGTCAGTAACACCGGTAACCGGAACCTATACCTCAGCACGGACAGTAACTATAACAAATGGTACACCGGGAGCTGCTATAAGATATACAACAGATGGTTCTACACCAACGGCTACTGCAGGAACAGTGTATACAGTACCATTTACCGTATCTGCTACAGCAACGGTTAAAGCTATAGCTTTTTTATCAGGAATGACTGATTCTGATGTAGCTACCTCAACAATTACAATTAGTGGTCCAATAAATTTAAATATTGCATTAAACAAAACTGCAACAGCCTCTTCTTCTATAGGTGGAAATACAGCAGCAATGGCATTCGACGCTGATAGTGGTACTCGCTGGGAATCGGCTCAAGGGGTTGATCCACAATGGATAACCGTAGACCTTGGTTCAAGGTGTAGCTTAACCGGAGTAAAACTTATTTGGGAGACAGCAGCAGCCAAAGATTATAAGATACAGGTATCAACTGATAATACAGCTTGGGTTGATGCATATACAAAGACAGGTGGAACAGGAGGAACAGAAAATATATCCTTTACAGCACCAGTAACGGGCAGATATGTAAGAATGTACGGAACAGCAAGAACTACAGTGTATGGTCACTCTTTGTGGGGATTTGAGGTATATGGTACACCAGAAGGAACAGTTGAGACTGTTGGAACACCAGTAATAACACCCGCTACAGGAACATATACAGTTGCGCAGACAGTGACAATATCTGATGCTACAGCAGGAACAACCATCAGATATACAACTGACGGTTCTACACCTACAGAAACTAGTGGAACAGTATACTCAGGAGCATTTACTGTAGTTGCAACAGCAACTGTAAAGGCAATAGCATACAAGTCGGGTATGACAAACTCTAGCATTGCAACAGCTACAATTACTATTAATAATATTGTAGAAACTGTAGCAACTCCAGTAATTTTACCCGCTACAGGAACATATACAGCTGCGCAAACAGTGACGATAGCTGATTCTACTGCAGGAGCAACAATCAGATATACAACTGATGGATCTACACCTACAGAAACTAGTGGAACATTATACTCAGCAGCATTTACTGTAGCTGCAACAGCAACAGTAAAGGCAATAGCGTACAAGTCGGGTATGACAAGTTCTAACATAGCAAGTTCTACAATTACTATCAACATAGCACCTATAACTTCGAATGTTGCATTAAACAAAACTGCAACAGCATCTTCAGTTTTAGGTGGAAATACAGCAGCAATGGCATTCGACGCTGATAGTGGTACTCGTTGGGAATCGACTCACGGAGTTGATCCACAATGGATAGCTGTAGATTTAGGAGCAAGTTGTAGTTTAACTGGAGCTAAGCTTATTTGGGAGACTGCAGCAGGAAAAGATTATAAAATACAGGTATCAACAGACAATAATACCTGGGTTGATGTATTTACAAAGACAAATGGAACAGATGGAACAGAAAATATAACATTTGCTACACCAGTAACGGGTAGATATGTAAGAATGTATGGAACTGCAAGAACTACAGGGTATGGATACTCATTGTGGGGATTTGAGGTGTATGGTACTACCTCAACTGTCAATACCAACTTAGCTTTGCAAAAGACCGCAACAGCATCTTCAACTTTAGGTGGAAATACAGCAGCAATGGCATTCGACTCTAATAGTGGTACTCGTTGGGAATCGACTAACGGAGTTGACCCACAGTGGATATCTGTAGACTTGGGTTCAAACTATAGTGTAAAGGGAGCAAAACTTACTTGGGAGACAGCAGCAGCAAAAGATTATAAAATACAGGTCTCTATGGACAATATAACTTGGGTTGATGCATTCGCCAAGACAGGTGGAACAGGTGGAATAGAAAATATAACCTTTACTACAGCTGTAACAGGCAGATATGTAAGAATGTATGGAACAGCAAGAACAACAGGTTATGGTTACTCATTATGGGAGTTTGAAGTGTATTAGAAATGAAGAATTTGAATTATCTATGGGAGTTGTTATAAATTTTTTTAGATGGGAATTTCTAAATGTGATAAGCCAAGACCATTAACTTGAAGATAGAGGTTAATGGTCTTGGCTTTTGTGTTTCTAAGAACGTGATGAGTATATTGATTGAATTTAAAATTCTTCTCAACGAAAAAAGTTATTGAAGATTACAGAGAATGGTACAGGTTTAATTAGGTTTGTAGTATGCCAATATATTTCAATACTAACACTTAAAAAAAATTAAAAATGCTGTCAAATAAAATAAAATTTTATCGAAAAATGGCACAAAAAGGAATGATTGTAGAATAAGTGCTAAATAACAGATATATTGACATAAATGTTATTCCGGATTACAATAAATAACATGGTGTTATTTAGAATATTATGACAATTTATAAGACTTTATCGGAGGTAGTTAGAATGGTGTTTTTCTTATAGCTTTAATATTTCTATTATAAAATCTATGTGTGAGTTACCCCTAAATCTTAAAAAGTTTATCAATAAATATCAAGTAAGTGTTAAAAAATCCATCTAATGAATTAAATAATAAGAATATTGATTTGAGAATTATTTATAGAAAAGTAAGGAAGAAAACTATTATTTATGAATAGTGATTTAGCATTAGATTTTTCTAGGGAAGAGGAAATAAATTTGAAAACAGTAATAAATCATATAAAGAAAAAAATATTATTTTGTTTTTCTTATGCAGGTGGTTCAGCAACAGTGTATAACAAATTTAATCAATATCTCGACAAAAACATAGAAATATTGCCGATTGAGTATGCTGGAAGAGGAAAAAGGATAAATGAAGAGTTTTATCCCAACATTTCTTGTGCAATTGATGATATTTATAAAGAAGTAAGCAGGCATATTAATGAGTGTGAGTTTGCTTTTTTCGGTCATAGCATGGGAACCGTTATTGCATATGAAGTAGGCAAAAGAATTAAGGAAAAGTGTAGCAGGGAGCCCATACATATATTTGTATCAGGAAGGTACCCGCCACATATTAATAAGAAAGGTACCCGTCTGCATTTACTTCCAGACGAAAGGTTTAAGGATGAAATTTTGAAAGTTGGAGGAACTCCAAAGGAAGTATTCGAAAATAAGGAGTACGCTGAATTATTTATACCTATTTTAAGGGCCGATTATAAGTTAATAGAACTTTATTCATTTAATGAAGATTTAACGAAATTCAATTCGGGAATTACTGTATTTAGCGGTAAAGATGACAAAATTGTTGAGAGAAATGAATTGTTTGAATGGCAAAAATATTCGGAGTATGGAATTGATGTATATGAATTTGATGGTGGGCATTTTTTCATCAACAATCATATTAAAGAAATAGTAGAGACTATTAATACTACTTTAAATAGTAATATTATACCAGTATGATATGTAAATTTTTATTAGAAAGGGTGTTAACATGTTTAGTAATGGAATGTCAACTACGATGATTTTTGTTTCAGGTGCTTTTGTACTTGTAACCATGTATTACATTATTATGATATTGAGAGAGATTTTCACTAAACAACGGAGGTTTCAGACGAACGGGATAAAAGACATTGGAAGTATTTTATTGTCAGTTACACTTATATCCTCTATATTCTATTGCCTTTATAAGGCACCATATTCATTATATTATGGGACAAGCTGGGAAATGATTGACGAATTTGGACCATCAGCTCTTATTAATGGAGTTGTATGTTTGGTCATTGTTATTCCATTATTCTATTTTTATTATTTGCTTTCATCGTTCTTTGTTAAAGAAAAGCATGACAGACCGTATTTTATTATTATAGTACTCAGTATAGCAAGTGCATTAGGAAACTCCATTATTATATTTATGATAAATCAAGCTTTAAATAGGGTTGTGAATAATGAGAGTAGATGGGCAGCAATTGATAGTGGTTTGTATTTATACGTAATAATTGGAATCGCGCTTTTTACCGTAAGTGCGTATGTAGTTAGAAAAAAGCTAATTTCAATTACAAGTGAAATTGTATATGACAAACGAATAGAAATAATCAACAATATACTTATAGCTCCATATGATAAATTCGAAGCACTGGAAGATGGAAAGGTACATGCTGCATTAAATAATGATACGGAAACAGTTAGTGGATTTGTAAATGCATTAGTTAATGGGCTGACCGGAGTCATAACGATGATTACATGCTTTATCTATTTAGGTACACTAAATTTTTGGGGTATGCTTTTTACATTAATAATGATTGGTTTAGCTGTAGGGCTATTCCTTGCAGTGAGTGGTAGAGCAGAAAAGAAGTTTGAACTAAACAGAGATATACAAAATAAGTTTTTCAAAAATATTAATGATATGATTAAAGGTTTTAAGGAATTGTATATTAATAAAAATAAACGTCGGGCGTTTTCAACGGATATCAAAGAAAGCTGTAAGGATTACAGAGATTCACGCGTTGAGGGTGAATATACCTTTGTAGGCGTTTCAATACTTGGAGAGATTATTTATATATTCGCAATTGCCGTTGTGGTTTTCATTTTCCCATTGATATTTCCAAATTTACAGAATACCACGTTACAGAACTATGTTCTTGTGTTCTTATATATGGGTGGAATAGTAAATACTGAAATTTATCTGGTACCTGGAATAATGAGGGTATTGGTTAGCTGGAGAAGAATCACAAGTTTCATTAAGGAAATTTCATTCAACGAGGTTAGTAAGCAAGAAGTTGAGTCAATAAATAGTAGCACATTGGAAATAAATCTAGATAATATTAAGTTTGCATATAAAAACGAGAATGGAGAAAAATTTGAAGTCGGTCCTATCAATTGTGAATTCAAATCTGGAGAAATTATCTTTATTTCAGGTGGAAATGGAAGTGGAAAATCAACCCTAGCAAAGCTATTAACAGGACTTTATGAGCCTGATGAAGGTCAAATAACAGTAAATGGACTTCAAGTCGATAGGGAAACATTAGCAAGCAATTTCTCGATTATTTTCAGTGATTTTCATCTCTTTGACAGGATGTATGGAATTGATTTTAAAAAGAAATCTGAAGAGATTAATCATTATTTGGACGTATTGCGTATTCGTGACAAGGTTCAGATTTGTGATGGGGTTTTCAATACAGTAAAGCTTTCTACCGGACAAAGAAAAAGATTGGCCCTATTGATTACCTATTTAGAAGATCGTCCTGTATATCTTTTTGACGAATGGGCAGCAGATCAGGATCCAGAATACAGGAAATTCTTCTATATGGTGCTATTACCAGAACTTAAAGCAAGAGGTAAAATAATAATTGCTATAACCCATGACGAACGTTATTTCAATGAGGCGGATAAGCACATAAAGATGGAAACAGGACATATTGTCAGCTATGAAAAAAGTCAATCACTATCGGCTTCAGGCGCAGAAATTAGACTGTAATTGACTTAAAGTAAAAGCAATATTTACATAAAAAGATATAGCGATAAATAGGAATGGCTATAAAAATGATAAAGGTGGTAATTTTAAATGAAAAAGAGATTTTTAGCCTTATGTCTGATGGTTATACTTCTACTTCAAGCAGGATGTAGTGGTAAAATACATATACCTAATGTAGAGAACAGCAGTTACAAAGTTGACGGGGTAAGTATCACTAATAAAGGTAATTACTATGATGTTGTACTTGATTTTACGAGTGGTTTGTCACACAGACAAATAGGAGAGGCCTATGCAAAAGGAATATTGCAATTAGTGCCAGATTATGAAGCCCTTCTGGATTCATACATTGCTGAGAACTTGATTAAGTCTGAATATAAATATGCATTTTACCGTATGGAAGATATCAAACCTCAAATAGACTCCAAATTTGCAGAAGAAATTGAGGGAATGGCATCAGTTTTTTCTGGTGGAGATAACGATTTGAGGAGCGATAACAAATTATCTAATAAAGAATGCTATCTGTTTAACCTTTTCACAGATGCGATTCGTGGTACTCAATGTTGCTATGTATCAGTATCTGGATCACGTTCAGAAACAAAAAAAACCATCACTGGAAGAAATCTAGATTGGTTCGGAGGAAGCAAAAATCAGCTTCCAAGAATTCAAGCAGTAATTACGTACGTGTACCCAGATAAAAAGATATGCTCCGTTGGGTACATGGGCTATATGGGAATTCTTACAGGTTTTAATGACGATAAGGTTTTTGCAGGAATTCTTGATGCAGGGACAAATGCGCCGTATTCATCTGAAGGAAGACGTTCTTATGTTTTTGATCTAAGGTATGCATTGGAAAATACGGATAATATGAATGATGCAGCAGAATTTATGAGAGATCCTAAGAAACTTTATGCATTTAACCATTTAATAGGGTTTTCCGATCCTGACAGTAGTATAATACTGGAAAATAATTTTAGCGGGAATGGAACGGACAATAATAGAGTAAAACGTGCAATCAGAGAAAGTAACTCAAAACTAAATGATAATATAACTTGGGGTATCAGCGATGCTGTTGCTGCTGTAAATGCTTTTATGCTTTACGGTAACAATGATAATTATACACCTAATAAGTATAATACAAAAAGATGGAAAAATATTAGAACGATGTTACCGAGTGATGATTCTACTGTATCCGTAGACAAAATAAGGCAAACTATTTCTTATTACAATGGTAGTACGCCTGGTGTATTCTCAGAGAGTGGAGATACGTATAATAAAATGACGATACAAATGGTGCTTTTTCAACCAGATAGCTTATCTCTTGAAGTGTTTTTCCGTCCCCAAAATAACAGGGTAAACCCGGTTAATCCTATTTTTGAGAAAATTGAAGTTTTCCAATAAAGAATTTTATATTGATTAATAAAATAGCTAGGAGGTATAGCAATTGTCTAAATTTAAAACACTGTTAGATCTAATTGAAGCGAGAAAAAATGAAGAACAAAAAGGAATAACGTTCATACTAGGTGATACAGAAGAACGGTATGTGTCATATAAAGAAATGTACCAAACTTCTCTAAGACTTTTACATGTTTTTCAGGAATCTGGGTACAAGCAGGGAGACGAAGTTATATTCCAAATAGAGAATAATGAGCGATTTGTATATTCCTTTTGGGCATGCATTCTTGGAGGTATGATTCCTGTTCCTATCACTACAGGTAATAATGATGAACATAAGCTTAAGCTGTTTAAAATCTGGAGCATACTGAATAATCCAAGAATTATAATATCAGCCGGATTTATGGAGAAGTTAAGCATTTTTGCCAATAAAAATGGATTTAGCAGTCAAATAGAAACAATGGAAAATAACACAATATATATTGAGGATGCTATTCAGACAGAAAAATATGGAGATATATACTACCCAAAGTCAGAGGATATTGCATTTATTCAATTTTCTTCGGGTTCCACAGGGGACCCGAAAGGAGTAATTATTACCCACAGCAATGTTCTTGTAGATTTAAATGCAGTTATAAAGTGGGATAATATTGACTCAAACGATGTAGGTCTAAACTGGATGCCTCTTACCCATGATATGGGGTTAATTGGTACACACATAAAGGGAATACTTGCATGTATAAATCAATACAATATGCAAACACAATTGTTTGTTAGGCACCCTTCACTGTGGATTCAAAAAGTCAGCGAGCATAAAGCAACTTTGTTGTATTCACCTAACTTTGGATGTAAGCACTTTTTAAAGTTCTATAACCCAGAGGTCAAGCAGGAATGGGATCTGTCAAGTGTAAGGTATATATATAATGGGGCTGAGCCGATTTCCTTAGATCTATGTAATGAATTTTTGGACAAGATGGATGTTTATGGATTAAAAAGAAATACTATGAAACCTGTTTATGGATTGGCGGAGGGCACTATCGCGGTAGCATTTCCAAAAGCAGGCGAAGAATTATCCTACCATGTCTTGGACAGAAACCATCTAAAGACGGGAGAAATTGTTGTAGATGCTGCAAAAGAAGATAAAAACGCTGTTGTTTTTTTAGACGAGGGCTATCCAATTTATAACAGCTATGTGCGTATATGTGATAGAGAAAATAAAGATATCGGTGAGAATAGAATTGGATATGTTCAAATCTCTGGAGGGAATGTTACTTCTGGCTACTACAATAACAAACAAGCAACACAAGAGGCCATAACGGCAGATGGATGGCTAAACACTGGAGATTTAGGTTTTATGAGGAACAAGCGTCTTATTATTACCGGACGTTCAAAGGACATAATTTTTGTAGCAGGCCAAAACTTCTATTCTCATGATATAGAGCGTATTGGAGAATGCGTAGAGGAAATTGAGCTTGGTAAAATTGTAGCAACAGGAGTATTTAATGATCGCTTAAGGTGTGATGAGTTGATTGTTTTTGTTATGTACAGACAAAAAATAGAGTCTTTTATTTCTATTGCATCAAGATTAAAAAAGACAATTAGTCAAAGAATTGGTATTGAGATTTCTGAGGTTATACCGGTAAGGGATATACCTAAGACAACGAGTGGAAAGGTTCAGCGTTACAAATTGCGTGAGAACTATATCAATGGAGAGTATGATCTAATAACGCAGCAAATTCACACCTTAATGACTGAGGAATTCAGCAATAGAGAAATTGTTCAGCCAGTCACTACTATCGAGAAAGAACTAGTTAAAATATGGTCAGAGATACTAAATAACGATAAAATCGGTATTCATGACAATTTCTTTGAGTTGGGTGGGGATTCCTTACGGATTACCCAAATGACTTCTAGGGTAAGAGATGGCTACCAAGTTGAACTAACTCAAGCAGAAATCTTTGAAAATCCTGAAATAGAAAATCTTGCTAAAGTTATAGAAGGCAATGTAAAAGGCAAAAATAAGATGTCCGAAATTTGTGCAACCTACTATAATTTAGGAAAAACTCCGCTTTCCTTTGCGCAACAAAGGTTATGGTTTCTCGACCGTCTGAATTTACAGAGTCCTCAATATAATCTATCTACTGGACTAGTTTTAAAAGGTAGTTTGAACATTGATGCTTTAATAAAAAGCTTTAATGAAATAATTAAGCGTCATAAACTTTTACAGGCATATTTTATTGAAGAGAATGGCCTACCCGTTCAGATATTGGACCAAGAAATAAAAATGCCAATGGAATTTGTAGATTTAAGGGGCATTCCAGAAGTGGAAAGAAGAACTAAAGCTTTAGATTTGGCAAAGAACGAAGCAAAAAAGCCTTTCATTCTCGAAAAAGCTCCTCTTATTAGAGGCAATCTACTTTGTATTGATGAAAATGAGCATATGCTTATTTTAGTTGTACACCACATTGTTTTTGACGGGTGGTCTTTTGGAATCCTCCTTAATGAACTTAATTGCTGTTATGAAGCATTTATAAAAGGAAACAAACAACCTTTACCAGAAATGAGCATACAATATGCTGATTTCTCTCAGTGGCAAAAGGAAAATATTCAGGCAGGGTGTTTGGATAAACAGCTAGAATACTGGAAAAAACAGCTTGATGGAAGCTTAACTGTTTTAGACTTGCCACTAGATAAACAAAGACCTCCTATTCAGACATATAATGGAGCGAAGTTTACAAGCTTCATTCCTGTAGAATTAGTGAATGAACTACAGAAATATGCTAGAAAAGAAAATGTAACATTATTTATGGTGTTATTATCAGCATTCAAGGTTCTTCTTTACAGATATTCAGGGCAATCAGATATTATTATAGGCTCACCTATTGCAAATAGGAACAGGAAAGATATTGAAGGATTAATCGGGTTTTTCACAAATAATATTATTTTGCGTACATGTTTTTCGAATGAGATTAGTTTCGATGAATTGTTAAAAAAGGTAAAGCAGGTAACGTTAGAAGCATATTCAAATCAGGATGTTCCATTTGAAAAGCTTGTTGAAGAATTGCACGTACAGCGTGATATGAGTAGAAATCCATTGTTTCAGGTGCTGTTTGGCATGCAGAATATGCCTATACCACTGATGGAATTCTCTGAACTAAATATTTCAACATTGGATATGGACGCAGGGTACTCGAGGTTTGATTTGGCTGTAGATATTCGAAATGCAGGAGAGGGATTGAATGCTGATTTTGAATACAATACCGACCTTTTTAATTCTGATACTATCATTAGGATGGCAGGGCATTATAGACAATTACTTATTGGCATTGTAAAAAATCCATGCCTAATGCTGAATGACTATGAAATTATGACGACGGCAGAGAAGAAAACCATTCTTTGTGATTGGAATGATACCAAAGAAGATATAGCTGATTTTTCGAGTTGGACTGATATTTTTACAAAGCAGGCAGAGGTAAATCCTGGTGCTGTTGCAGTAGTTTGTGGAAAGCAACAGATGACCTATGCTAAATTGGATGAGAGTTCAAATCGTCTTGCACAATATTTGCTTTCATGTGGTGTAGGAGCTGAAAGTATTGTCGGTGTGTACCTTGACCGATCTATTGACATGCTTGTAGGACTTATGGGTATACATAAAACGGGAGCTGCTTACCTGCCGATGGATCCAATTTTCCCTAAAGAACGCCTTGCATATATGATTGAAGATTCAAATGTAAGTATAATTTTATCTGAGAAGAATTTGTTTGATACTCTGCCAAATCATAGTGCTAGAGTTATTTGCCTAGATGCTGAGCAGGACATTATTTCAAAATACAGCGCGCAAAGAATTGCTCTGAACAAGGAGTCAAATAATTTAGCATATGTTATATATACATCAGGTTCTACAGGGAAACCAAAAGGAGTCCAAATAGAACAGTATGCATTAATAAATTTATTATTGTCTTTAGCGAAAAAGACTGAAATGAAAGAGAATGATTCCCTATTAGCGGTAACTACATTATCCTTTGATATTGCAGGACTAGAGCTTTATATGCCTTTGATTTGTGGTGCTAAGGTTGTAATTGCGCAAAGGGATGATGTAATGGATGGTAACAAACTCATCAGAATGTTAAACGAACAGAGCATTACGATGATGCAAGCCACTCCAGCTACATGGAGACTTCTGATAGAGTCAGGTTGGACAGGTTGCAGAAGCTTGAAAATACTATGCGGTGGGGAAGCACTTCCAAAGGACCTATCAACCCAGCTTTTAGACAGGTGCGGAGTTCTCTATAACGTATACGGACCTACAGAAACTACGATATGGTCGACAGTAGATACTGTGGATGCTAACACAAAAGCTATATCTATTGGAAAGCCAATTGCAAATACGCAGGTATATGTTGTAGACGAGTCTATGAACCCTGTTCCAATAGGAATACCTGGCGAATTACTTATTGGTGGTGATGGACTGGCACGTGGGTATATGAACCTGCCTGTACTGACTAAAGAGAAGTTTATACCTGATCTGTTCAAAAAAATACCTGGTACATTTCTTTATAAAACAGGGGATGTAGTAAAGTTTACATCAGATGGAAAGCTTGAGTATGTTGGGCGTAAAGATAATCAGGTAAAAATTCGAGGGTTTAGAATTGAGCTTGGGGAAATAGAAGCTCTAATAAATATGGAACAGTCGGTAAAGGAATGTGTTGTCGTTGCAAAAGAGCTTATTCCAGGAGAACTATCTTTAGTAGCATACATTATACCTTCATCAGAAACAATAAGCACAGATATTGACACAGACTACATACGCAAAAGCTTAAAGGAAAAATTGCCTGATTATATGGTGCCAGCGGCATTTATGGTGATGAATTCTCTTCCTATGACACCAAATGGAAAAATAGATAGAAAGGCTTTACCTGTACCTGAAAGAATTATAGCAAAACAGGAAATAAATTATACGGCTCCTTCGAGTAAAATTGAAAATCAGCTTGAATCAATATGGAGAGAAGTCTTAAAGTTAGACAAAATAGATGTAAATAGTAGTTTCTTTGATTTAGGTGGGCATTCTTTGCTACTGGCTCAAGTGAGAAGCAAGATTGAAAACGTATTAAAGAAAGAAGTATCTATGATGGATCTTTTTAAATATCCTACGATAGCTACTTTATCCGGATTTCTCTTAGGGAATAATGAAGCAGAAACAATAACTGAAGATGTTAAAAAGCAAGATAGTGGAACAAAGAGTACAAAAATTGCAGTTATAGGTCTTAGCGGAAGATTCCCAGGTGCAAAGAATATCGACGAATTCTGGAATAATCTTTGTAATGGTGTTAATTCAATATCTCATTTTACTGAAGAACAAGTGATCGAAGAAGGTATTTCCCCTGAGTTGGTTAAGAAACCTGGCTATGTAAAAGCTTGGGGATCACTAGAGGACATTGATAAGTTCGATGCACAATTCTTTGGGTATAATCCTAGAGAAGCAGAAGTTTTGGATCCTCAACAAAGAATATTTCTTGAGGAGTCGTGGAAAGCACTTGAGGATGCCAACTATAATACGGAAAAATTTAAGGGTCTGGTAGGAGTATACGGAAGCGTTGGTATGAATACCTATGTTCAGAGACTAAAAGATGGCTATGAATCACAGGGACTTGCAAGTGATTATCAGATTATGATCAGTAATGATAAGGATTTTCTGGCAACACGTGTCGCTTATAAATTAAATCTTGAAGGACCTAGTATTACAGTTCAGACAGCGTGTTCTTCATCGCTAGTTGCTGTTCACTTAGCTTGCCAAAGTTTGGTGAATGGGGAGTGTGATATGGCATTAGCTGGAGGCGTTAGCATCAGACTTCCTCAAAGAGCTGGATATATGTATCAAGAAGGAATGATTTTATCTCCTGATGGTATTTGTAAAGCCTTTGATGAACAGGCAAGCGGTACTGTTGGTGGAAATGGTGCAGGTGTTATTGTATTGAAACGTCTTGAGGATGCAGTTGCAGATGGTGATGATATTAGTGCCGTTATTTTGGGATCTGCAATTAATAATGATGGTGGAATGAAAATCGGGTATACTGCACCACGAATTGAAGGGCAAGCAAAATCTATTGCCAAAGCGCAAGCAAATGCAGGAATAGATCCTGAATCAATTACATATATAGAGGCGCATGGAACAGGAACTCCGCTTGGAGATCCAATAGAAATAGAAGCATTGACAAAAGTATTTAGATTAAGGACAGATAAAAAAGAATTTTGCGCGATAGGTTCGGTAAAAACTAATATAGGACACCTTGATGCAGCAGCAGGTATAACAGGATTGATAAAAACCATATTGTCTCTGCGTAATAGAATGCTACCTCCAAGCTTGAACTTTAGGAGTCCAAATCCAAAGCTAAATATTAAGGAGAGTCCGTTTTTTGTGAACAATTCGCTAACGGCCTGGAACAATGGATCAAATCCATTAAGAGCAGGGGTAAGCGCATTTGGAATCGGAGGAACGAATGCTCATGTCGTACTTGAAGAGGGTCCAATATTTAGTAGTGATTCAAGCGAAGGAAAGCCATTATTATTCACATTATCTGCCAAAAACAAAAAAGCTCTAAATAGGATGACGACGAATTTAATTAGCTTTTTGGAGAGTAGTAGTGATATTAACCTAGCAGATGTTGCATATACCCTGCAAGTTGGACGTAAGGTATTTGAATTCAAGAGGTTTTTCTTAAGCTCATCTATTCAAGAAACTTTAGAAGTACTAAAAAATATTGATGGAAACCCTCAAAGGGTTTTTGATAGCACAGAAGAGCAAAACCATTCAAGCCAGCAATCGTTACTAGATAACATGCAGGATTATCCTCTGGAGCAGCTAGGACAAATGTGGTTAAGTGGTGTTCGTATAGATTGGGAAAAATTGTATCAAGGACAGAAGAGAAAACGTATATCACTTCCGACATACCCCTTTGAAGGACAGTCTTTTTGGGCTAAAAAGGTTGCTCCTGCAGCAATTGTGAAATCTGAACTAGAGATCAATAAGAGATCTGATGTTTCAGAGTGGTTCTACACCCCAATATGGAAACAGTCTGTTGATTGCAGTAGCTATGACATTGATAACAATGACTATAGAAAAGGGGTACTACTCGTATTAACGGACAATAGTGAGTTTTCAACAGAGTTTGAAGCTAAGTTGAAGGAACGGAATGCAGACTTTGTTTTAGCTGTATCAGGAAAAGAATATAAGCTGGTGGATGAGGGAAATTATACTTTTGACCCTGAGGATTCTACACATTATGATCAGTTACTCAGTGAACTTTCTAAGATCGGCAAAACACCTACCAGGATTGTAAACCTACTTGGTATGAATACGGCCGAGATGGATTTAAAACCTGTGAACAACTTGTATTGGGGCGAGAGATTATTTTTCAGCATGATGTATCTTGCACAAGCAATTGGTAAAAACAGTATGACTACGCCGATACAGATTAAAGTATTTACAAATAACTCTCAAAGGATTTTGGGCGAGCAGGAGCTTAATCCTGGAAAAGTACTGCATCTTGGCGCATGCAGGGTTATACCAAAGGAATATCCGAATATCAAATGCTGCAGTATTGATTGCATACTATCTGATACAAGCAGTATACATAAAAAGGAACTGATTGATCTACTTATAGATGAGGTTTACTTCATGCCTTGTGATGGGTTGATTGCATACCGCGGTATGGGTAGATGGAAACAAGAGTTTGAAAGTATAAAACCAAATGTAAAAAATAGTCGTTCCATTAAGCTTAAGGATGATGGTGTTTATGTAATTACAGGAGGACTAGGTGGTATTGGAGTTGAAACTGCACAATACATCGCACGCGAAGTACGGGCAAAGTTAGTACTGATTACACGTTCAAAGTTCCCTGAGATAGAACAGTGGGAGAGTTGGCTAGAAACACATAGCAAGAGAGATGATACATCAAGGAAAATAATGAGGTTGAAAGAAATAACTTCATATGGTGCTGAAGTATTTATATACCAGGCAGATGTTTGTGAAGAGAATGAGTTAAGGGATATACGTGAAAGAATTATTCAGAAGCTGGGAAAAATAGATGGAATTGTACATGCTGCAGGTAACCCTGGTGGCGGGATGATTCAGCTTAAAAAGAAAGAGCAGGCAAAGCGTGTTCTAGCACCTAAAGTACAGGGAACAATCGCCTTGTTTGATACATTTAAGGACTGTGGACTTGATTTTATGTTATTCTACTCTTCTTTAAATGCTATTACAGGTGGTTTTGGACAAATTGATTACAGTGCCGCAAATGCATTTCTTGATGCTTTTGCACAAGCACATGATAGACATAAAGGCACAAGATTTATTTCTATTGATTGGGACAGATGGCCGGGAATCGGAATGGCATCATCTGGGATGGCACAAGCCACAGATAGGCAAACGATAGATTTACATCCTCTTTTAGGTAAGTGCATAATAGATAATGAGGATAAAATCATTTATTCGAGAGAATTAAGCCCGGAAAGTGATTGGGTATTATCAGAGCATCTAGTACTTGGTATTCCGACCATTGCTGGAACGACCTATTTAGAAATGGCCAGAGCAGCATTTGAAGATATTACAGGAAATAATAAGGTTGAAATATCTGAGGTATTGTTCTTAAATCCTTTAGCAGTTAAGCCAGGAGATAAGAGAATTGTTTATATCGTTATGATTAAGAGTGGGGATGCTTATAATTTCCACATCATTAGTAAAATCAGCGGTGAAGAAACAGAAATGGCAGACTGGTTAGAACATATACGAGGGAAAATAGCACCTTCTGCAAAAAATGAAAGTAAATTGTTTAGCCTTGAGAATTTAAAGGAGAAGTGTGGAGCAAAAACAGTATATTCCCAAGATGGACAATATAATCTTTCGGAAGAATTCATAAGCTTCGGTGGCAGATGGAGATCTCTCAAGAGATTTTCTCTTGGTGATAACGAGGGCTTGGTTGAAGTTGAATTAAACGAAGCATTTAGTGAGGATATTAAAAACTACAAACTGCACCCAGCATTGTTGGATGTAGCTACAGGTGCGGTGAGACTGGTTGCTGGAGGCAATTATTTGCCATTTTCTTATGAAAAGCTTCAAATACATAAAATGTTGCCTAAAAAAATATATGGTTATATTCGGTTTAAGAACAATCTTGGCTCATCCAAAGAAATTATAACCTCTGATATTGACATTATTGGAGAAAATGGAGAACAGCTAATAGAAATTACTAACTTCTCAATGAAGTTGGTAAGTGAAGCGTCTGCAGAACATATTAAGGACAGAGCAGGTTTGCAGCAAGCCGAGAATTCATCTGCTATGAAGCTTGTTGGTGAAGTATATAGTAAGAAAAGAGGGATTCTACAGGAGGGAATAACTGTACCAGAGGGTTTGAAAGCATTACACAGTATAATCAATGGCTGTTTCAAATCTCAGATTATTGTTTCTACTAAGGATATAAATTTGGCTATAGCGCAAGCCAATTATTTAGACCAACCCAACGTTACAGATACTCTCGGCGAGGCGGCAGCTTCAAAGGAAAGACATCCAAGACCTGAAGTGGAAAATGAATATGTGCCTCCTAAGAATGAAACGGAAAAGAAATTAGCTGAAATTTGGCAAGATGTGCTTTGTATAGATAAAGTAGGTATTCATGATGAGTTTTTTGCACTTGGAGGAGATTCATTATTGCTGATACAGTTCCATACCAAACTGAAAGAAGCTTTCTCAACTGATATAGCAGTAGTAGATTTGTATAAATATAATACGATTGCATTGTTGACTAAACAACTAAAGGGTGAAACTTCTGAAGAGGAACAACCTGTTTTTGATGAAATAAATAGTAGGGCAAACAAACAGAAAGAGCTTATGAAAAAAAGAAGACAACAAATGTTAAGGGGAAAAGGAGGGACTTTAAGTGAGTAACTTAGAAGAAATCAATTTAGAAGGTGCTATAGCTATCGTGGGAATGTCAGGGCGTTTCCCAGGAGCAAAGGACATGGAGGACTTTTGGAACAATCTTTATAATGGTGTTGAATCAGTGAGGTTTTTCGGAAGAGATGAATTGTTAAAGATGGGGGTAAGTGAGCAACTGCTTGACAATCCGAGGTTTACGGCGGCTGATGCTGTTCTTGATGGAATGGAAGATTTTGATGCATCGTTTTTCGGATATTCAGCAAGAGAGGCCGAGATTATGGATCCTCAGCACCGTTTATTTCTAGAAGGTGCATGGGAAGTGCTTGAAAGTGCTGGATATAATTCAGAGCTTTATAATGGAAAAATTGCTGTATTTGGAAGTGCAAATTTAAGTGGATATATGATACACAATCTTCACTCTAATCCTGATTTAGTTAATACTTTAGGAAGCTTTAAAATCATGCTTGCGAATGGTCAAGACTTCTTGGCAACTAAGGTATCCTATAAAATGAACCTAACGGGGCCAAGTGTTAATGTAAATACCTTGTGTTCTTCCTCTAGTGTTGCAGTTCATTATGCATGTCAAAACTTATTAAATTATGGTTGTGATATAGCCCTTGCTGGAGGGGTAAGCTTTCAAGTATCTAGAGCTGATGCATTCTTCTATCAAGAAGGAGGTATAGGTTCCTCTGACGGTCACTGTCATGCTTTTGATTCAAAAGCGAGTGGAACTGTCAGCGGAAGTGGGCTTGCTATTGTCGCTCTGAAGAGGCTAGAGGATGCTATTGAAGATGGTGACCATATTCATGCTGTTATTAGAGGAACTGGAATTAATAACGATGGAGCTAATAAAAACAGCTATACGGCACCAAATGTAGATGGACAAGCTGATTGTATTGCCGAGGCTATTGCAATTTCAGGAATAGATCCTGAAACTATTACATATATTGAAGCTCACGGAACTGGAACTGACCTTGGAGATCCTATTGAGATAGCAGCCTTGACAAAGGCATTCCAATCATACACAAAGAAAAAGCAGTTCTGTGCTATTGGTTCTGTAAAAACAAACATCGGACATCTTGTAAATGCAGGTGGAGTAGCAAGTGTTATAAAAACGGTTTTATCTATGGAAAATAAGATTTTGCCTGCTAGTCTAAATTTTGAAGAACCAAATCCAAAAATTGATTTTATGAATAGTCCGTTTTATGTTAATTCAGGACTATCAAAATGGGAAACAAAGGGGTTCCCTTTGAGGGCTGGCGTAAGTTCCTTTGGAATAGGTGGAACAAACAGCCACATCATATTGGAGGAAGCACCTAAACAAGAACCGTCAGAGGCTTCAAAGCGTCCTTTCCAATTGATTACAATCTCAGCTAAGACAGATACTGCTTTGGAAAAAATGACGGGTAACCTTGTTGAATTTGTTACGAAGAATCCTCATCTTAACCTTGCTGATATTGCGTTTACACTTCAAATGGGAAGGAAAAACTTTAACCACAAGAGAATTCTGGTTTGTAGAGATGTAAGCGATTTAGTTGATAAATTTAAAAACATGTCTGAACATTTAGTTTTCTCACGTTTCCAGAAACCTAAAGACCAACCAATAGTTTTCATGTTTCCGGGGAATGGTGAATGTATCAATATGGGCCTTGAGCTGTATGGTATAGAAAATGAGTTCAGTAGCACTTTAGACAATTGCGCGAAAATTCTCCTGCCTATTATTGGTTTAGATATTCGGAAGGTGCTTTATCCTACTGAAGAAAATAAAGAACAGGCGATTGTGCAACTAAGTAACAGGAGTGTAGGCAAAGGTGTTTTATTTGCAGTAGAGTATGCTCTGACAAAACTTTGGATGAGCTGGGGCGTAGAACCACAGTACATGCTAGGGGAGGCCACAGGAGAATGTGTCGCTGCGTGCGTTTCAGGGGTTCTAAGTGTTGAAGATGCTCTCAAATTAGTAGTCTCAAATGATGTGAACCTACCGGATACTGTTTCAAAGCTAAGTTTCAATAAGGCAAATATTCCATTTATATCTTCAGTAACTGGCAACTGGATTTCAGATTCAGACGCGGAAAATCCACAATATTGGATGAGGCAGAGAACAGCTTTACGCTTTGATCAAGGTTTGCAAGAAGTAATGAAGGACTCAGACCAAATTATCATGGAAATTGGTCCACAAAACAAATTAGCAATAGATGCATATAAATATAAACAGCAGGATGCAGATCAAGCGATATTAAGTTGTCTGATGGCAGATGGAGAGGAAGTTTCTGAAACTGAGGCACTACTCCTCTGTGTTGGTAAGTTATGGCTTGCGGGTGGGAAATTGGATTGGGGTAAGTACTATTCCAATGAGAAGCGTGGACGTATTCCATTACCAACATATCCATTTGAAAGGCAGCGCTATTGGATAGAACCTGGTAAACGCGATACTTCAAAACCAGACATATACCTTGCAAAGCAAGAAGAGATAACGAAGGATATTGTTGATTCAGAGATTAAGGAAGGAACTATTACATTAACCATAAACCTTGATGAAACTAATAATGAAATAGGTACTGAAGAACGTAGAAAGCAGCTTGAAGAGATGTTTGCATTGAGGCAAAGGTTAGAAGAGCTAAGTAAGGAGTTCCCTAGCATACACGCTAAGCTACAAGTATCTGAAGTGGGTTTAAAGACTGGTGTACAAGGTGGGATGAGCAACAATGAGAAACTAGAAAAGAGACCACGTCCTGCATTAGGAACAGCTTTTGTAGCTCCAAGAAATGAAGTGGAAAGTGCGATTATTGAAAAATGGCAAGAAGTATTAGGCTTTGATCAAATCGGTATAAAGGATGACTTCTTTGAATTGGGTGGTCACTCTCTGATTGCGGCGGCAGTAGCTAATGAGCTTAGCAAGCGATTTGAAGTCCAGATTCCAATGAGAACACTTTTTGAGGCAACGACTGCAGAGGAAATTGCCAAATTGATTGAAACTTACAAATGGGCTTCAGCAAGTCATAAAGAAGCCGCCGCAAGTGAAGAACTTGAGGGCGGAACCATTTAAGTAAATTTTAAATACATTAACTAATGTTAGGATGTGAAATATGTCTACAATTGAGTTTTTATCTTATCTTAGAGAATTGGGAATTCAGCTATGGTTAGAAGAAGGTGCACTTAAATATCAAGCTCCAAAGGGTGTAGCATCAACGGAAATACTTGCACAAATTTCCAAAAGAAAAAGTGAAGTAATTCTTTTCTTAAAGCAAATTAATAATGAAATGTTGGCTAATAAAGAGCCAATATCTAGTGTGCCTAGGGATTGTGGATATGAGCTACCTCTTTCATTTTCACAGCAGTCCATGTGGTTTTTTGACAAGTTTACTAAGGGTAATCCCGTATTCAATATATGCAATGCAGTACAGATGAATGGAGTCCTGCATAAAGATAAAATTGTAAAGGCGCTTAATGAACTTGTAGCACGTTATGAATCTTTAAGAACAACTTTTAGCAATATTGATGGTAAACCGGTGCAGGTCATCCAACCAGCATCTTGCATAGCATTTCCAGAGATTGACCTGAGACATATACTAAAAAGCGAGTTGGAGAATCAACTGAAGATTTTTATAAAAGAAGAGGCTAGGCATATTTTTGATCTTGAGAAAGGTCCATTGTTTAGGTTTTGCCTCTTTATACTGGACGAAAATGAGTATGTGTTTTCGATGACTATGCATCATATTATTTCTGATGCATGGTCAAATGCAATTTTTGTAGGTGAGTTTTTTAAACTTTATGAGGGTTATATTAAGGGTGAGAACTTAACCCTACCTAAATTGCAAATTCAGTATGGAGATTATTCCTCGTGGGAGAGAAAGCGGTATCAAGAGAAAGTACCTGAGGAATTGTTGGGCTATTGGAGTAAACAGCTTGCTAACCCAACAACGCTACAGCTTCCTACCGACTATTCTAGGCCAAAAAGCAAGAATTATGAGGGGAGTTTTCAATCTATAACTATTCCTTTATACATATGTGATAAGTTAAAAGCAATTTGCAGAGCTGAAGGCGCTACATTGTTTATGATTATACTTTCAGCCTTTCAGGCGCTGTTGTATAGATATTCGGGACAGACCGATATATTTACCGGAACAGTAGTTGCGAACAGGAACAGGAAGGAAGTTGAGAATCTTGTTGGATACTTTATGAACACACTTGTGCTCCGAACAAGTTTTGAGGCAGATCCTACCTTTATTGAGGTACTACGCCAGGTAAAACAGATGACACTGGATGCTTACACATATCAGGAATTACCTTTTGACAAGCTACTTGAGGAACTGAAGCCGGAAAGAGATGTCAGCATGACTCCACTGTTTCAGGTAATGTTTATATTACAAAACACGCAAAAGATAGAGCTTGAACTATCTGGGTTAAAAATGAAGCAAATAGAAGCTGAAAGCGGTATGGCGCCATTTGACTTAAGACTTCAACTTACTGAAACCGATGAGGGACTCAAGGGTGGGTTTGACTATAATGTAGACCTCTTTAAACCTTCTACTGTAAAGAGAATAAGTGAACATTTGATAAAAATTCTTGAGCATGTAACAAATATGCCTGAAGAGAAGGTATCAAATATACCAATGTTGACGGAGTTAGAACAGCGACAAATATTGTGCGATTTCAATAATACCGATGCTTATTACCCAAAGGAAAAGGTGATATACCAGTTCTTTGAAGAACAGGCTCAAAGAATACCAAATTGTACTGCGGTGACGTTCGGAGATAAGCAACTAACATACAAGGAACTCAACGAAAAATCAAATCAGCTGGCAAGGCTTTTGTGTGAAAAGGGTGTTAAGCATGAAAGTATTGTCGGAATCATGCTTGAGCGTTCATTGGAGATGATAATAGGCATAATGGCTATTGAAAAAGCAGGAGGAGCCTATCTGCCAATAGACCCGCATTATCCAAAGGACAGAACAAACTATATTTTAGAGGACAGCGGTGTTACACTGCTTTTGTCACATAGAAAGTTTGATTTTATTGAGGTTGGGGAAAAAACTGAAAAAATATTCCTTGAGGATGAAAACTTATATATAGGTGATTGTAGTAATTTGCCTTATAAAGTAGATCCAAACAGTATTGCATATGTGATTTATACTTCTGGTTCTACAGGAAAGCCAAAAGGTACAATGATTGAACATCATTCGCTTATTAACAGGCTAAACTGGATGCAGAAGAAGTATGGTATAGATAACAACGATATAATCCTACAAAAAACTCCATTTACATTTGATGTTTCTGTGTGGGAAATGTTCTGGTGGGCAATGCAAGGAGCAAAGGTTTACTTCCTGGAGCCTGGAGCTGAAAAAGATCCTAGTAAAATTGTAAAGGCTATTGAGAAAAATAACATTACAGTGATGCATTTTGTTCCTTCCATGCTTACAGCATTTCTAGAGTATTTGAAGGATACAGGGGAAGCTGAAAGAATATCATGCCTCAGACAGGTTTTTGCTAGTGGAGAAGCATTGACTCCAACCCAGGTAGCACTTTTTAAGAGTTTACTGAAAAAGAATGGTACAAAACTGGCAAATCTATACGGGCCAACTGAAGCAACTATTGACGTTTCATACTTTGATTGTGTAACAGAAGCTAGTTTAGACAGTATACCAATAGGAAAACCAATAGATAATACTCAACTATATGTTATGGACAAAAAAATGCAGTTGCAGCCAATTGGCGTACCAGGGGAATTGTGCATTGCAGGTGTTGGCTTGGCAAGGGGGTACTTGAATCGACCGGATCTAACGGCCGAGAAGTTTGTTGAAAATCAATTTAGCCCTGACAAGAAATTATACCGCACAGGTGACCTTGTGAAATGGACAGAAGATGGTAACATCGAATATCTGGGAAGACTAGACTTTCAAGTAAAAATTCGTGGTCTAAGGATTGAGTTGGGCGAAATTGAAAATGCCATTCTTTTACATCCTATTATCAAAGAATGCATTGTCACTGCTTGGGAAAAGCAGCAGGGAGATTTGCATCTAGTTGGTTATGTGGTTTGTGAGAAAGAAAACAGTACAGATGCTGCAGAACTTCAGAGTTTTCTTGAAAAAACTCTACCTGAGTATATGGTTCCAAGGATTTTCATGTTCCTAGATACTATGCCTCTTTCGAGCAACGGAAAGGCTGACAGAAAAGCACTTCCAAAACCAGTATTAGAGAAAAAGGCTGAGTATGTGGCCCCACGTAATGAGGTAGAAAGCATTATTACAGAAATTTGGAAAGAGGAACTTGGGCTTGATAATGTAGGAATAAATGATAATTTTTTTGAGATGGGTGGACACTCCTTACTTTTGACAAGAGTTAATAGTCGTTTGAATAAGCAGTTTGAAAAGGAATTCTCTCTCATAGAACTATTTACTCATTCTACAATAAGTTCACTTGCCAAGTATATAGCTGGTGATAGTAATGTGCCGGCGTTTATTAAAAATGAGGATAGGCTTCAAAAGCAAAAAGAAGCAAAGCTGTTAAGAAAACAAATGCACAGGAGATGATTTGATGGATGATTCACGTACTAATGATTCTTTAGATGGAGTTGCCATTATAGGTATGGCGGGACGCTTTCCCGGTGCTAAGAGTACCCATGAGTTTTGGGAAAACCTAAAGCAGGGAGTAGAGTCTATTACATACTTTTCGAAAGAGGAGGCTAGAGCTTGTGGAGTTGATGAGGAGTCTATTAATGACCCCAATTATATATTTGCAAGTGGTATCTTAGAGGACATTGAAATGTTCGATGCAGGCTTTTTCGGTTTTAATCCAAGAGAGGCTGAAAACTTGGACCCACAACAAAGACTGTTTCTTGAGTGCTGCCATGAGGCTTTAGAAGATGCGGGTTATGCTCAAAATAATTATGAGTATCCTGTTGGGGTATATGCTGGAAGTAATATGAGCTATTATTTCTTGTATCACCTTCTGAGTAAAATGGGAATAAAAGATGACCTAGCAATAGCTGTAGGAAATGACAAAGACTATCTGGCAACACGGGCATCCTATTTGTTTAATCTAAAGGGACCGAGTATAAATGTACAGACAGCCTGCTCTACATCAGCTACTGCTATAGCAATGGCATATGAAGGTCTATTGAACTACCACTGCGATATGGCAATAGCTGGCGGCTCAGGAATAAAACTGCCACAGAAGTCAGGCTATTTATTCCAAACGGGTTTTATAGGTTCTCCAGACGGACATACAAGGCCATTTGACGATAATGCTTACGGTACTGTATTTACAAGTGTAGCAGGAACAGTATTGATGAAACGTCTTGAGGATGCCGTAAGAGATGGTGACCATATTTATGCTGTAATTAAGGGTATGGCTGTAAACAATGATGGATCTGATAAAGTTGGATTTACTGCTCCAAGCAGAGAAGGTCAGGCTGAGGTTATTGCAGCAGCGCAAAACCTTGCAGGTGTAAATCCGGAAGATATAAGCTATATTGAAACACATGGTACAGGCACTTCTTTAGGTGATCCAATAGAGGTATCAGCACTTACGAATGTATTTAAACAAAGCACCGAAAGAAAATCCTTTTGTGCTATTGGATCTGTAAAAGGCAATATTGGACATGCGATATCAGGTGCTGGAGTTGCTTCATTTATTAAAACAGCCCTAGCCTTGAGTCATAAGCAAATACCACCAACGATAAACTTTGAAGCTCCAAATTCAAAAATTGACTTTGAAAACAGTCCATTCTACGTAAACACGCAGCTTTGTGACTGGAAAAATGAAGATAAGCCAAGAATGGCGGGAGTAAGTTCTTTTGGGTTTGGAGGAACAAATGTCCATGCTGTTTTTGAGGAAGCTCCACAGGTAGAATCATCTCCAGATACAAGACAATGGAAACTGTTGACTGTTTCAGCGAGAACGTCTACAGCACTTGATACTATATGTAATAACCTTGCTATATATCTTAGAAATAATCAGGAAATTAATTTTGCAGATGCTGTATATACCCTTAATGTTGGAAGGAAGGAGTTTGAGCATAGACGTGCAATAGTTTGCTCAAGCTTAGCTGAGGCCATAAAAATTCTTGAGACATGTGAAGGACAAAATGTTATTTCTGGTATAGCAGAGAGTAGTGAGTTTGAAAACACCACTGGAAACGAACTTATTAAGTCGGGAAAGGTGGATTCAAAAGATACTCTGGTTTCTCTGGCAAAGCTTTGGGTGAAGGGAGCTCCGTTAGATTGGGCATTATTCTATGAAGATGAAAGAAGGCTACGTATTTCACTTCCTACATATCCTTTTGAAAGAAAAAGGCATTGGGTAGAGCAATTTAATCCTAAAGACGCTATGCTGGCAGGAAGCAAGGAATCTTCTACAATTAGAGACTTCAATGATTGGACGTATTTTCCATCCTGGAAAAGGGCAGTATCAATACCATTTGATACAAAAAAGATTATTAAGGGTGAAATCTGGATAATTTTTGTGGATGAAATGGGTCTAGGAAACAAAATAAGTGGGTTGTTAGAAGCTGAAGGCGTCGAAGTTATAGAGGTTGCTAGAGGAAATACCTTTAGAAAAATCAGTGCCAACCAATACGAAATTAATGCCACCAACAATCAGGATTATAACATGTTAATAAATGATGTTATCGATTCAGGAAGTAAGATTAAGAAGATTTTACACCTTTGGGGTGTTACTGATAGCACTAAAGATATTTCGAGGATTGAGTTTTCTGAGCAATGTCAGGGAAATGGTTTCTTCAGTTTAATGTACCTTGCTCAAGCGCTTGGAAATAAAGGATTAGAAGATAGACTTAGAATTGCAGCTATTACAAACAATATGCATTTCATTTCGGGTGAGCAGGAGTTACAGCCTGAAAAAGCTACAATTATAGGTCCATGTAAAGTTATACCAAGAGAGTATGCTAACATTTCCTGTCAAAGTATTGACGTGGTACTTCCTGAACTAGAAAGTGTTGCTGGAAAGAAGCTACTTGAAGCGATTATTGGGGAAATTACGACAAAAGAACCTGAATTCATAGTTGCATTAAGAGGCTCAAGCAGATGGCTTCAAACTTATGAAAGATTTAAGATAGAAGCTCCAGAGGGGACAAGCCTAGCAAGAGATGGTGCTACTTATCTGATAACAGGCGGGTTAGGTGGCTTGGGAGTGGCTATTGCGCAATATATGTCAAAGATAGCAAAGGTTAATCTTGTTTTGACAAGAAGGTCAGCCTTTCCTGTAAGAGAGAGTTGGATAGATTGGCTTGCGGAACACAGTAAAAATGATAAAACCTCAATTAAAATAAAACAATTAATTGAAATCGAGAAGAGTGGCTCCAGAGTAATGGTTGCCAGTATAGACACATCAGATTTGGAACAAATGAAACTGCTTGTAGAGCATGCCGAATCAGTATTTGGTACAATTAATGGCGTAATTCATGCTGCAGGAATAGCAGACAACGGACTTATTGCAGATAAGAAAACCGAAGTGGCTGTAAAAGTTCTTACATCTAAAGTAAAGGGTACGCTTGTTCTTGATGAAGTATTTAAAAATAAAAGTTTGGATTATACTGTTTTATTCTCTTCAAGTAGTGCTGTTTTAGGTAATGCAGGGTTTGTTGATTATTGCGCTGCAAACACATTCCTTGATGTTTATGCTCAATATAAAAACAACAATTCGCAGAATTATACCGTAGCAATTAATTGGGATGAGTGGGATGAAGTTGGTATGGCTGCTGAAACCAAGACAAAGGATCGTGTGAGAAATAAGGTAACGCTGCAAGAAGGGTTAACATTGTTGGATAGAATTGTTTCAACAAAATCTTCTTCTCAGGTTATTGTATCTTCCGGTGACTTTGTAAGAATGCTTGGTAATATACGTGATTTCATGCTTGCTTCTTTGGAAGGTAGAACATTAAAAGAGCAAAGTGTACAAGTTGAGAATAACAGACCAGATTTGAAGATACCATATAAAGAACCATGCAATATAGCAGAAGAATATATTGTCGAGATTTGGCAGAATCTGTTGGGAATATATCCAATAGGAGTAAATGATGACTTTTTCGATTTGGGAGGAGATTCTCTTCTTGCAACAACACTTGTTTCAGAACTTTCGAAAAAGTTTCATCAAACCATATCTCTGCAGAGTCTTTTCGAAAGGTCAACTGCTGCACAGTTAGCAGAAGTATTCAAACCAGCAGATGACTCAGAAGATGAAGAGAATTATGAAGAAGGACAGCTTTAATAACTAGAGATTGTATTTTATATAAACAAAAATATGCAGGGGGGATTATTTATGAAAAAAATTGCTATCGTATTTCCAGGACAGGGTTCACAATATGTAGGTATGGCAAAAAGTCTTTGCCAATCGTTTAAAGATGCAAAGGAAACATTTGAGGAGGCAAGCAATTCACTCGGATTTGATATTGAAAAGCTATGTAATGACGGCAGTATAGAGGAACTAACCAAGACAGAAAACACTCAGCCAGCAATTTTAACAGCTAGTGTAGCAGCCTATAGGGTATACATGAAGGAGATAGGTATTGATCCAGTTGTTGCTGCAGGGCATAGCTTGGGCGAATTCTCGGCATTATGCTGCTCAGGAGGCATAGAATTTGCGGATGCGGTTAAAATTGTAAGACAAAGAGGTAAATTCATGCAGGAGGCAGTACCTGTGGGTATTGGAGGTATGGCAGCTATTAGCGGTGTAAGTCTAGCTATAATTGAAGCGGAATGTGTAAAAGCATCAGTTTATGGAAAGATAGTAGCTGTTTCAAACTATAACTCTCCAGATCAAATCGTTATTTCTGGAAACATTGAAGCTGTAAATGAAGTTGGAGAGAAACTAAAAGTAGTAGGTGCTAGAGTTATTCCTTTAAAGGTAAGTGCACCTTTCCATAGTTCGCTTATGCAGCCTGCTGCGGACAAGTTGAAGGAAGAACTGGGGAAATATAGTTATGGTGAACTAAAATACCCAGTAATAGCTAATGTAACCGCACAGCCATATCCAGATAAGGATAGTATTATTGAATACTTAACAAAGCAGATTATTAAACCAGTTAGGTGGCAGGCATCAATGGATTATGTTCAGAAGCAGGGAGTCGATTTAGCTATTGAACTAGGTCCTCAGATGGTTTTACGTAATTTAATGAAGAAAAATGTCCCAAACTTGAAAACATATTCTTTTGATAATGAAGCTGATGTGCAAGACTTGAAAGTCCGGGTTAATGCCAGTGAAGAGGAAGTAAGTACAGGTCTTGAGGTTATCACACGGTGTATTGCAGTAGCGGTATGTACAAAGAACAGCAATTGGGATGAACAGGAATACCAGAAGGGTGTTGTCGAGCCATATAGAAAGGTCAAAAATCTGAAAGAGGAAATAGAAAAAGAAGATAGAAAGGCTACAACTGACGAGATTAGACAGTCATTGGATATGTTAAAGAGTGTTTTTAATACAAAGAAAACACCTAAAGACGAGCAAATCCAAAGATTCAATGAAATATTTGAAAAGTCAGAAATAAGGCAGCTATTTCCAAGCTTTGAAATGCCTGCGTAAAGTTGGTTTGTTAAATTAAAATAATAAGGCTTATGATAGTGCTTTTTACTGCATCATAGTATTTAGGGGGGAATTAATAATGCTTAATAATGAAGAGGTAGAACTTATAAATAAATCCATTGGTGAATTTATAAATGAACTTAAAGACAAAAAAATAAATCTATGGGTGGAGGGTGAATCACTTCGATATAAAGCGCCTGTTGGTGTAGTAACAAAAGAGATATTAAAAAGCATAGGTGATAGAAAAGCCGAAGTAATAGACTATTTAAAGATTAAAAATTTAGGCGGGATTTTTTATGCTCCAATAAACAAGGTTGAGGAAAAAGAATATTATCCATTGTCTGCTGCGCAGCTGAGGATGTTTTTCCTCAGCCAACTGGATAGTGATAGCACTGCTTATAATTTGACGCAGGCACTTAAAATTCATGGGGAATTTGATCTAGAGCAGCTTCGGGAAGTTTTAAACCAATTGGTTACTAGGCATGAAGCCTTAAGGACTTCCTTTCTAATTGTAGAGGAAAACCCAGTACAAATGATACATGATACAGTCGATTTTAACGTAGATTTTCAAGAAACTGAAAATACGAAAGAGAGCATAGATCACATTATAAAGGATTTTATTAAGCCTTATGATCTTGCTAAGACACCTTTGTTTAGGTTTAAGCTGGTGAGACTGGTTAACAGCGATAACAAGCCATCATACATACTTATACAGGATATGCATCACATAATTTCTGATGGTGTTTCAGAAGCGTTATTGGTTCATGAGGTAAATGAGCTCTTTTCAGGAAAATGCTTACCAAATTTGAAGATTCAATATAAGGATTATGCAGATTGGCACCAAAAGCTTTTGAGTAGTAATGAGATTCAGCGTCAAAGGCAGTATTGGCTTGAAAAGTTAAAATCTGATATTCCGCTACTGAATCTTCCGACCGATTATGCCAGACCTCAGGCGTTCAGCTTTAAAGGGAATTCTATAAAGTTCAAAATAGAAAAACCCATGGCTGACAAACTATATAACCTTGCACGTGAGAATAGGGTAACGTTGTTTACTTTGCTACTTGCTTCATATTCTATTTTGCTTTCAAGGTATACAGGCCAAAACGATATAATTATAGGTACACCTACGGCAGGAAGAAGGCATGCGGATGTCAATAATACCATGGGTGTATTTGTAAATACACTTGCATTAAGAATTTCATATACGCCAGAATGTGAATTTGATGAATTTTTGAGAAGTCTTGGACATGAAGTTGTACAGGATTTTGACAACCAAGATTATCCATTTGAATATTTTCTTGAAGATCTAATGATCACGAGAGACCTGAGTAGAAATCCGATATTTGATACCATGTTCATACTACAAAATATGAATACTGACGAAATTAAGGTTGATGAGTTAGAAATATCAGACTATGATTTTGACAAAGGAATGGCACAGGTAGATATTTCGCTTATAGGAATACAGAAAAAAGATGGAATAGATATTGAAATAAATTACTGCACAAGCCTATTTAAGGAAGAAACCATCAACAAATT
>Ga0209511_1000522_pt1 | contig 39080 bp, 30 predicted proteins | sample SSSSmetaG_FD_184141 | JGI IMG/M metagenome (GOLD analysis project Ga0209511, IMG submission 184141) | Glacier valley bacterial and archeal communities from Borup Fiord, Nunavut, Canada, to study Microbial Dark Matter (Phase II) - ​SSSS... | ecosystem: Environmental > Aquatic > Freshwater > Ice >... | reverse complement strand
ATGAAAGACGGCCACATCATGCAGGTGGACACCCCGCTGAACCTGTACGACTTCCCCAAGAACAAGTTTGTGGGTGGGTTCATCGGCAGCCCCAGCATGAACTTTATGACCGCCAACGTGCAGGCCGGCGGCTTCACGAGCCAAAGTATGCGGGTCTCGCCCGAGGGTGTGCTGGCCCAGAGCCTGCGTGACTACGAGGGCAAACAGGTGTGGATGGGCATTCGCCCCGAGCACATCGGCCTCAAGGGTTACACCAACATTCCATCTGGCGACAACAACATGAGCGGTGAAGTGGAAGTGGTGGAGCCTCTGGGCGCACAGACCGACCTCATCGTGAACGTGGGGGGTCAGAGCCTGGTGGCCAAAGTGGACGGCCACGTTATGGTCAACGCTGGAGACATGGTGGAACTGGTGGTGGACCGCAGCAAGCTGCACGCCTTCGACTTGCAAACCGAAGTGGCGCTCACTCGAGCCTAAGAAGTAATGAGCTATGAGCAATGAGTGATGAGCTAAACCCCAAACCCTCGAGCTGCTCGAGCGTCTGAAATCTTCGGTAAACCCCTCTTCACGAAAAGTGAGAGGGGTTTTTGCGTGCTCGAGCGCCGTTCAGGGACGAGCGTTACGTATGACCCAGCCCAGTGCGAGGTCAGCAGAAATGATGTGGTCCGGGAGCAGACCGCGCCCGTCGTCGAAGTCGCCCGCTCGAGTGAAATAGGACGTGGACATGGTGAGGCTGCCGCCCGTTCTGGGCAGGTTCACCACTGTAAAGTCACCAAAAGAGCTTGGGTTGACGCTGGATTCCTCCCCCACGATTTCGGCAAGCTTGAAATCCTTGAGGGCTGTGGCTAGCGCTAGAGCCGAGGAGGCTGTGAAGGGTCCGACCAGTGCATAGAGGTTGCCCTGAAAGCGCAGCGCGTTCTTTGGGGGTATTCGTAGCGGTGCGTCCTCGCGCTGGAGCAAACCGAGCGCTTCCGTGCGGGTCCAAGCTTCGGGCAGGGTCGCGCCAAAAGCTTTCTGGTGCTCGAGAAAGGGTTTTGAAATCTTGCGTTGCGTGCTGCCGAACATCCGGTAGGGCTGAGCGGTCAGGTAAGGCATCAGCAGGTCGCCGAAATTGCTATTGCCACCGCCATTTTCGCGTAGGTCGAGCACCAGCGTCTTTTGACCCCCAGCGCGTAGCGTCTCAAAGGTCTTCTCGAGAAACGCGGAGAACGCCTCGAACTGAGCCGGGGTGCCGCCAATGAACGACCTCAGCTCGAGGACTCCCACACCCGGCAGAAAATCCGCCGAATACTGCGGTCCCGCCTCGATGAAGTCGCGCTTCTGGTCCAGGGGCGCGCTCGAGACCCCGGTGTGATAGTCGCCTAGCAAATCGGTGTAGCTCGAGAGCAGGGTGTAAAACGCCTTGCGCGGGAGCTTGGTGGTAATGGCCCTGCGGATATCTGCCGCACGCGCCTCTAGCGCTTCCTTGGACGCATGTGCATACGGGTTGGGGTGAATCTCGACCACGCTTGAGACCAGAGTCTGAAAGTCGGCCTGCATGTCGGTTGGCTCGAGCGTGGCCTCTGCCTGCGCTCGAGCCAATGGGACGCCCCCCAAAAGGGCGGTGGTCAGCACAAATTTCAGCAGCATCTGCATGATGAGCCATTTTATCACGGTGCGTTCTCGAGCGCCCTACCCTTTTGCTTTTGTCTTGCATTCGTCAGCCGCCCTGAGCCTGTACTCACCCTCGAGCCTGTATAATCCGACGAACTTAACCCCGCTTCACCCGGCCTCGAGCGTAAAGTGTTCTCGAGGTCCCAACAAGGAGAACCATGAAAAAAACCCTTCTACTGGCTGCACTACTGCTTATCACTGGGGCAACTGCGCGCACCCTCGAGCAAATCAAGGCCGCTGGAACGGTCAAAATCGGCACTGAGGGCGCGTTCAAACCTTTCAACTACTTCGAGGGCAAGAAGCTCACCGGCTTTGAAATTGAACTGGCTGAAGCTGTTTCCAAGCAAATGGGTCTCAAATACGAGTGGGTCACGCAGAGCTTCGACTCTCTACTCATCGGCCTCAACCAGAACCGTTACGATTTTGTCATCGCCTCGCACGGCATCACCCCCGAGCGTCAGAAAGCGGTGGATTTCTCAGACCCTCACTACTGTGGCGGCGGAGCCATCGGTTATCTGGCGGGCGGACCTGCCAAAGTGGCCGACCTCAAGGGCAAAAAGGTGGCGGTGCAGGTGGGCACCACCTACCTCGACGCGGTGAAGAAGCTCAGTGGAATTGGTGAGGTCAAGACCTACCCTAAAGATACCGACGCGCAGCAGGCCCTGATGTCCAAGCGGGTAGATGCCTGGGTGGGCGATAAGTTCGGGGTGATTGAAGCGTCTAAAGCCAACAGCAGCATCAAACTCGGTGAGCAGGTTTTCTTCGAGCGCAATGCCATGGCGATTGCCAAGGGCAACACCACGCTCACCGCAGCTCTGAACGATGCGCTGAAAAAGGTGCAGGCGGACGGCACTTACGCCAAGCTGAGCATGAAGTATTTTGGTAGCGACATTCGTTGTAAGTAAATCTGGTTCGCTCGAGTGAAAGGCCGCCCTCAGCTTGAGGGCGGCCTTTTCGCATTTGATGGGTTGTAGGGGCGAATGGCGGACAGGCCCGGTAGGCGGGCAGGCCCCACGGGGTGCCGTTCTGCCCAAGACAGTGCCGCCTTGCCCAAGACAGCAGTTCGCCCAGCACTCGAGCACTACAACCGAAATTCATACCGACGCGGTTTGGCCAGGGTCCACACAATGAGTAGCAGCGCGGCAATCAGTGGCCAGTCGCCCAGTTTCACGTAAGGCGTTTCACCCTCGAGCCGTTTGTACTCTCCGCGCAGGGTTCCCTTTTCAAAGCGCGGAATCTCGGCCTGGACAACGCCCCTCGAGTTCAAAATGGCGGTGACACCCACGTTGCCCGCCCGCAATATAAAGCGCCGGGTTTCGATGGCCCGCAGCCGTCCCATCTGAAAGTGCTGGTCAATGCCTGAACCCACTCCGTACCAGCCGTCGTTGCTCACGTTCACCAGCACATCGGCCCCGGCCAAAACTGCCGCTCGAGACACCTGGGGAAAGATGCTTTCGTAGCAGACGTACGCGCCGAAACGCTCCCCGCCCAGCTCGAGGGCCTTGTCATCCACGACGCTGACGGTTTTTAATAAGCCGCCTGCATATCCGAAGGCAGTAAAAAGGACGTTCCACACTCCTGGCAGCTCTTTTTGCAGCGGAAAGAACTCGCCCAGCGGAACCAGAAAGTGCTTGTCGTAGCTCGAGATAACGCGGGTCCCATCCCAGGAAATCACCCGGTTGGCGCTCGAGGTCCGGTCTATGTAGGTGCCGTATCCGGTGATAAATTTTTTGGGCAGTAGCGCGGCAACTTTGGGGTCGTTCAACGGAAACTGAACGTTGTTCACCGCCGACTCGGGCCAGACCACCAAATCGCCGCTCTGAGCGCGCTTGGACAGCTCGAGGTAGATGGGTACCGGGTCGGTGTCTCCCCGGCGCTTGGCTCGAGCGTCCAAATTGCCCTGCACCAGCGTGACGGTTCCCTGCCCCGTTTCATGTACGAAAGTCTTCTCGAGCGGCGCGCCAAAAATCCCGTAGAGCAGCGCCAGAATCCAACTTAGGGCACTTCCTATCAGCGGCTTAAACTCGCCGCTGTAGGCTCGAGCGAGTGAGGCCGCCATCGTGGTCACAAGCAAACTCAGCAGCAATACCCCGCCGAGGTCGGCAATCTGAATCAGTGGGGTAGGCATCAACGTGTAACCTACCGTGGCCCAGGGAAAAGCCAGCGGCCCCAGGTGACGCAGCCACTCGAGCACAATCCAGCCCCCAGCCAGCAACCAGACGCGGCGGGTCGGGCGGCGGGTGAGCCGGGTAACGATGAGGGTGAGCAGCGCGAAGAAGAAGCCCTCGAGCAGCCACAGGCCCACAAACCCTACCGACGCGCCGCCGAAATCGCCGTAAAAGCTCAGCGGCAACCAGATGAGGTGTCCGGCAAAGAAGGTGGACATGGCCCACATGGTCCGCACGTAAGCCACTTTGGGGCTTCTTGAGGCGCTGAGCCAGAAAAACAGCACTGCTAAGGGGAGCACGAACAGGGCGCTCCAGGCAAACGGCAGCGAACACAGCGCCAGCGCCACCCCTATGGCGATGGCCTGGAAAATCTCTTGCACCGACAGCGCCCTTTTAGCGCGGCGGTGGCTTCCCTCGAGTGTCAAGTCTTTGTTCATCGCCACGGCTTCCTCTCGAGCGGGGTCGGGCGCGCGGCCCAACCCACTGGCTAAACGCTTTTTTCCGAACATGCGCTCACTATATTCGCTCGAAGATGAAGGTGGGATGGAACGTCCAGGGACCTTCTGGACAGGGTTTGCTCGAGGGGAGATTTCTCGAGAAGAGCCGTGAACTCACTTCCTTGTGTCCAGCTCCAGAAACCAATTGGCACGCTGACCATCCCTCAATCCGCAGCCACAACCCGAATGTGTCCGGCATCCGTAAGCACCTCGAGCGCCCGCTCGAAACTCTCCTCCTTGACCAATACATAGTCGGTATCGAAGGTGGAAAAGGCGAAGATGCCGATTTGGGCCTCGGCCAGCGGCACCAGCACCGAGGTCAGAATTCCGGTCAGGCCGAAGTCGAAAGGTCCCTCGAGCATGAGGCCCTTCCAACCGAACTCTGCCATCACATCCGTCGGAATCTGCGCCTCTGGGCACACGATGGACAGCTCCTCGAGCGTGCGGGTGATGCTGAAAAATTCGCTCTCCGAGACCCAGGTGGGCACATTGACGGTGGGCGCGAACCTACAAATGGCGAAGGACAGCTCGAGCGGACGAAAGCGAAGTTGGGGCATGGGGGCAGTTTATCCGCTCATAAGCTCAGTCAAATGCGTTATAGCGCTCCCTTTGCGGACGTTCCTTTATCCGGCGTTCTGGTGTCTTTCCCCTCGAGCGCGTCAAAATCCAGGGTCTCGGTTTCGGTCTGCCCCGGATAACCGTAGGCGGCTTTGGGGTTGATGCCCACGTAAAGCACCTTGACACCGGGACTAAAAAGCGTCTCGGCGGGCATGTAGATGTTCCAGGCTTTGTTAAACGGGATGGGTGCGGGCAGACCCATCGCTTCCTCGAGTTCATTTTGGTAGGTCGAGCAGTAGTACGTTCCCGGCAGGCCACTCAGGTCGTAGGGTTTGCCTTTAAGCAGTTCAGCCCGCGTCCGCATTTTGGGCAGCATCTCAGCTTTAATTCCGGTGTCCAGTACGATGACCGCGTAGCGCGGATACATGTGCGAAAGCGGATACTCCCTTGCGACTTCCCCGAGCAGCACCATGTCGGTCAGGGTGGTGTCGCTGTACTTGCGCGTAATGTGCGAACACGGCCCCCAAAAGCTCTCGAGACCTTTCCAACACACAATCATCAGGCTGCCAATCGGTGCGGCTTTCATAGCCTGCGGAATGGTCATCAGCTTGTCTCGAGGCACGATTTGACGGGTCAGCAAGGTCTGAGCGTCAATCTCACCCCCAGCGGGGCCGGGAGCAAAGCGCAACGCCCGCACGTTGGCAGTGGGCGCGGGAAGACAGCTCGAGAGGGTGGCCAAGGCGAAAAAAGTGACGAGTAAGGAGCGAATCATGCTTGATTCAGTTTAGAACCTGTTCGAGCAAATTGGATAAGCCTCACGTCAGGTAAACGGGTCAGGTTAGGGGCTAAGTAACCTTAGAAAGCGTGGCGGTCTTTCTCCACGCAGAACTCGAGTGCGGTCCCTAAATACGTCCCGTCAAAATACACACCCTCGCGGTCCGGCTCGAGCAAGCGGGCAAAGTCTGTTTCTGACAGGCTGAGCATCAAGGCTTCAGCCCTGAACTCGAGAAGCGAGAATTCACCCCGCTCGAGTCTGAAAGTCCAGCCGCCCGTGGGTAGAACCAGACGCTCGAGCAGGGACTGGCCGCGCTCGAGCACGCTCAAATCGTCCGGCCCAACGCGAACCCGCAAGTTTCCAACCTGCCACTGAATCTTCAAATCATCTCCTTGAATCCATAACCCACTCCCTACTCCCCACTCCCTGCATTACTCGAGGGAGTCAGCGAGAGTTTGCGCCGAATGGCGAAATAGCGCAAAATCACCACGCTCGAGACGCCTAAAAGCTGTACCAGGGGCAGCGGCAACTGGTCGTGCAGCAGGTACACCACCAGCGCCCCCAGACTGGCCGCTGTGGCGTAGATGTCGCGGTACAGGATGCTGGGCACCTCGCCCGCCAGCAGGTCGCGGATGATGCCGCCGCCCACCCCGGTCAAGGTGCCGATGAACAGCACGCCCAGAAAGCCGTAACCCAGTTGCAGCGCGCTCAGCGCCCCACTCACCGCGAACACTGCCAGACCCAGCGTGTCGAAAATTAGCATGGGGCGCTCGAGCCAGCGACGGCGCTCTCGCTCACCCAGCCTGGAAAGTCTGCTCGAGAGGAAAAAAGCCAACACGCTCGAGATGATGGCAATCCACAGAGTCGTTTCGTTGCGGAGAAACCCCGGCGGCGTCACCCCGCTGAGCACGTCGCGGATGCTGCCCCCACCCACCGCCGTCACGCAGCCGAGCACCGTCACCCCGAACAGGTCAAAGCGCTTCTGAATGCCCAGCGTGGCCCCGGAAAGCGCAAAGACCACCACACCCAGGCGGTCTAGTACGAAGAGCGTCTGATTGACGCTCGAGGGGTCGAGGGAGAAAGGGGGGAGGGGGGACATTGGGGGGATAGGAGGGTAAAAAGAGCGCCTCCGGCGGGTCTTTGGTTATTGGTTCTTGGTCGGTTTGATTTCGAGCGCTTTCATGGTCTAAGCGGCACTGTCTTGAGCAGGACGGCACCTAGCGGGCCTGCTCGCCTTCCGGGCCAGACCGCTCGAGAGCATACCAACCAAATACCAATAACTAATAACCCGCGAGATGGCCCGTGAGGTGCCGCTTATCTCAAGACAGCCGGAGGCGCAAAACATATTCACTCGAGCGCAAACTCTACGTCAACAGAACTTCTGGAACCTCGCCACCCAACTGAATCCAGGCGTTGAGCATATCGAAGGGAACCGCCGCCTCGAGCTTAAGAATTTCTCCGGTGGCTGGATGGGGAATCTCGAGCTTCCAGGCGTGCAGTGCGTGTCGTTCGATGAGCTGGCTCGAGCGCCCGTAAGTGTGGTCGCCCAGAACCGGCGCTTTAAAGTGCAGCAGGTGAACTCGAATCTGGTGGGTGCGCCCGGTACGTGGCTCGGCCTGGACGAGTGAGTACCAGTGTCCCTGACTGTCCCGTGTGCTGCCCAGCGGGGTGAACTTGGTTTGCGCGTCCCTCGAGTATACCCCACCGATGGCCATGCGCTGGCGCTCCACCGGATGCCGCCCGATGGGAGCGTCCAGACTCACCGTCTTGTTCTCGGCGTTGATGCGCCCCGAGGTGATCGCCAGATACGTTTTTTTGGTCAGGCGCTCCTTGAAGGCGTCGGCCAGTTTGGCGTGTGCGGCGGGGGTTTTGGCCACCACAATCACGCCGCTGGTGTCGCGGTCCAGGCGGTGAACGATGCCGGGACGAAAGGCTTCGGGTTCGCCCTCGAATTCCTCGCCCTCGGCGGTGTCCTCCTGTTCGGGGCGCTCGAGCATTCCCGCCAACGAGCCGCGCCATAAGAGCGCGTTTACCAGGGTCCCGCTGACCATGCGCCCCGCTGGGTGTGTGACCATGCCCGCTGGCTTGTTGACCGCAATCAGGTACTCGTCCTCGTAAATAATCTCGAGCGCAATATCTTCGGGCAAGACCAGGGACGGGGGCGCGTCGGGAACCTCATAGCTCACCTGTTCGCCACCGCGCAGCTTGAAGCCGGATTTGGTTTGCACCACGCCGTTTACCTGTACTGCGCCCGCGTCAATCCAGCTCTGTACCTGAGAGCGAGTCGCCGTGACCTGAGCGCTGAGCTGCTGGTCCAGTCGGCCTGCTTCGGCGCGAAACTCCTGAGCACTCGAGTCGCTCATAGCTGATTCCTGGCTGAGCAGCGAAAATGAATTAAGGATAGCTTAACAAAATATAAAGATTTTCCTGCTTGGATGAGCGCTGTCCCATACGCATTTTTTGAACATGGGGAATGAATTTGAAGGGTTAAAACTTTCTTTGTCATTTCTTTATCTCCAATCAGAGCGTACACTTGGTGGGTGTTGAACGAAAGGGGTGATTCAATCCATATCCTGTCCGAGAGTGCCTCGGTCCGGGTTGAATTGACGCACTGGCGGGGCCGTCAAGTCATTCGCAAACGCCTGACCACCAATACCCCGTTCATGTGTTCTCGCTTTGAACGCGAGGGCGACATTTCTCAGCGGCTCGAGCATCCCAACATCGTGCGCTGTCTGGAGGTTTGCGAGGGTGCGTTGGTGTACGAATATCTCGAGGGAATATCGCTGCGCGACTTCATCAACCTGAACGGTACTGTACCCGAAGCCGAAGCACTTGGGTTGGTGCGCGGCATTCTGAGTGGGGTGGCTTACGCACACGCTCGCGGCATTCACCACCTCGACCTCAAGCCTGACAACGTGATACGCCTGACCTGTGGACGGGTCAAAATCATCGATTTCGGTCTGGCCAAGGACATCAACCTCAAAGAGATTACCCGCGAGGGAGACCGCCTGGGAACCCCGCACTACATGGCCCCGGAGCAGTTTCACGGCGAGCGCAATGAACCTCGCAGCGACCTGTATAGCGTGGCGGCCATTTTATTCGAGCTGATTATGGGCAAGCCGCCGTTCCCCAATCCCTTTGCCTGGATGTATGGGAAAGCCGCGCTCGGTCCTCTGAACGCGCACCCCGCTCTCGAGCACTTTATTCGCTGGGGCCTCGAGCAAGACCCCGGTCAGCGCCCCGACACCGCGCTCGAGTACTTGATTGCGCTCGAGCGGGTGATGGAGATGCTGGGTGTGGACGAGCAACACGCTAACGAACACCCTCCACTTCAGGATACGGGATTTGGTAAAACGCTCGAGGGCTGAATCGAGAGTGGTGAGTGGTTAGTAACGAGCTTGTGGGACGTACTTTAGCTTGCCCTTAAAATTAAACTCTTTCGGTGGGCGATGACTTCTCGAGTGCGCCCACTTTTTAGGTCTGGCTCACTTGTCTTCCCCGTACAATTTGCTCGAACGCTCCTTCAAACGCTCCTCCACGCCTTCTGGGTGGGCGATGAACGCTCGAGACGCCATGCTCAGAAACAGTCCGGTCTCGACTACGCCCAGCGTGCCCTTGAGCGTTCGCTCGAGCGCGTAGGCGTCCCCCTGGCGCACTTTCAGGTGAGCTATAAAGTTGCCGTTGTCGGTGAGATAGGGGTTTTCACCCTCCATTCTCAGCTCGAGCGGGCCAAAGTGACTCAGACGCTCGAGGGTGCGCTCGAAGGCGTAAGGCACGATTTCGATGGGCAGCGGCGCTTTCTCGCCCAAGCGCGCGACCACCTTGCTCGAGTCCACAATGATGACCAATTGTTTTGCTTGCACCTCGACCATCTTTTCGCGCAGCAGCGCTCCGCCCAGCCCTTTAATTAAGTTGAGTTGGGGGTCTATCTCGTCGGCTCCATCAATGGCCAGGTCGAGCAACCTCGAGTCCAGCGTTTCTATGTGTACGCCCTGCTCGAGCGCCAGATTTTCGCTGGCTACACTGGTCGCCACCCCGGTAATATTCTCGAGTTCGCCGTCACGCAACCGCCGCCCCAGCTCGAGGATGGCGTGCCTGGAGGTGCTGCCCGACCCGAGGCCCACCCGCATTCCGCTTTGAATCAGCGCCACGGCTTGTGACGCAGCTTGTTGTTTGAGCGCTTCTAAATCCATAAGGTTTCAGTTTAATTGCTCTGTGTCAGGAATGTGCGATTTGGTGGAATTAGGTTGGGGGAGGCTCGAGCGGGAAGGACCCCCCCTTGCGTAGTCACGCAAGACCCCCCACCCGCAGGGGGGTACTTTAAAAGCTCGAGTGGCACAGTCTTTTAGTTCCGTGCTTCGCAATCCTTCGGGAACCCTGCAAGGTAGGGGAGATATTCTCGAGAGTGAAGCGAGATGGCCCGATAGGCGGATAGGCCCGGTAGGTGCCGTTCTATCCAAGACGTGCCGTTCTGCTCAAGACAACGCTCGAGAGCAGGGGGGTCCTTCCCGCTCGAGCACCCTTTACTTCCCCATATCCGCCCGAATCGCTTTCGTTACCGCGTCGGCGTGCCCGTCCACCTTGACCGCGTACCACGCCCTCACCAGCATCCCGTTGGGGTCAATGACGAAGCTCGAGCGCTTGACCCCCTCCGTTACTTTGCCGTACATATTTTTGCTGCCCCACGACCCGATAGAGCGCATAAACGCGTGCCCAGGGTCGCTGAGTAGCGTAAAATTGAGACTGTGTTTCTCAGCGAAGTCTTTATGCGAGGCCGCGTCGTCGGCGCTGACGCCCAGAATAACTGCGCCGAGCGCTCGCAGCTCGAGCGCGTCGCGGAAGTCGCAGGCTTCCTTGGTGCAACCGGGGGTATCGTCTTTGGGGTACACGTAGAGCACCACGTACTTGCCCCGGTTTTCCTCGAGCGTGTGAACTCTGCCCGATGCGTCTGATAGCGCAAAGTCGGGGAAAGCCTGTCCAGCCTCGAGTTTGATTTCAGGCGTGGTCGCTTCAACCGGTGGGGTTTCGTTTTGGGTCATGGGTTAAGGGTACTGGTTTTGCCGGGACCCATCGGTAAGCGCTAAAGTAATTCCATGTACACCGCCTCGAGCACGCGTTACGACACCATGACCTACCGCCGTGCCGGACGCAGCGGCCTGCTGCTTCCGGCCATCTCGCTCGGACTGTGGCACAACTTTGGCGGCATAGACTCGCTCGAGAACGCCCGCGACATGCTGCGCCGCGCCTTCGATTTGGGCATTCACCACTTCGATTTGGCCAACAATTACGGCCCACCTCCCGGCAGCGCCGAGGACGCCTTCGGGCAGATTTATCGCCAAGATTTTAAGCCCTACCGCGACGAACTGCTGCTCTCGAGTAAGGCCGGATACCTGATGTGGCCTGGACCGTTTGGCGAATGGGGCAGCCGCAAGTATCTGGTGGCGAGCTGTGACCAGAGCCTCAAGCGCATGGGCGTGGACTATCTGGACATCTTTTACTCGCACCGTCCCGACCCTAACACCCCGCTCGAGGAAACCATGGGCGCGCTGGATTTCATCGTGCGAAGTGGGCGGGCGCTGTACGCCGGAATCTCGAGCTACTCGCCCCAGCAAACCCGTGAAGCGCAGCAGATTTTAAAAGAAATGGGCACGCCCTGCGTCATTCACCAGCCGCGCTACTCGATGCTGGACCGCCGGGTGGAAGACGGCCTGACCGACGCACTTAAGGACACCGGATTGGGCGGCATCGTGTTTTCTCCGCTCGAGCAGGGCCTGCTCTCCAGTAAATACTTGCAGGGCATCCCCCAAGACTCGAGGGCGGCAGGAAAGGTGGGCTTTCTGCGCCCTGAAAACATCACAGACGATAAGCTCGAGGTGGTACGCCAGCTCAACACTTTGGCGCTCGAGCGCGGTCAAACCCTGGCCCAGATGGCGCTGGCCTGGGTGCTGCGGCTCCCCGAAATCACCTCGGCACTCATCGGGGCCAGCAAGGTCAGCCAGATTGAGGACGCCGTGGGCGCACTCGAGCGGTTGGAGTTCTCGAGCGAAGAACTCGAGCGCATCGAAACTATTCTCGGGAACAAGCTGGCTAGCAGCGTCTAGCCCAGCTCAAGCGCTGCTGCAATAAAGGCGCTGTTCTGCTCCGGCGTGCCCACTGAGACCCGCAAACAGCCCTCGAGCATGGGGTTTCCGCCCTGTTTGCGAACCAGAATGCCGCGCTCGAGCAAACCTTTGTAAGCGGCGTCGGCGTCGGGGGTCTGAATCAGCATGAAGTTGGTGCTCGAGGGAAACAGCGTCCAGCTCGGATGATTTTGTAGTGCCGTAGCGATGCGCTGGCGCTCTTGCACCGTCTCACTTATGCGCTCGAGCAGGTATTCGGGGTGCTCGAGCGCCACTTCTAATGCGGCGCTGTGCAGGGTGCTAAAGCCAAACGGGGGAACCAGTTTCTGAATCTCGAGGGCCAGTTCCGGGCTGGTCAGCGCGTATCCGGCCCGCAGTCCGGCCAATCCCCAGGCTTTGGAAAAGGTCCGCAGGCTCAGTACATTGGCGCGGCCCCGCACCACTGCACGGTAATCGCTGCCCGAATACTGGTGGTACGCTTCATCAATCACAAAAATCCAGCGCTCTCCGGCGGCCTCGAGCAGCTCGAGTACCTCACGCACCGGGTCGAGCCGCCCGGTGGGAGCTTGTGGTTGGGCCAGATAGAACACGCCGTTTCCGGTCTCGAGTTCGCGCTTCAACTCCTCGAGCGGCAGCGAAAAATCGGTGTTGAGCGGCACTTCGCAGAGCTGACCCTCGAGCAGATGTGCCTCGAGCGCGTACAGTGAGAAGCTGGGCTTGACCGTGAGCACCCGCCGATTCATGCCCGCCAGTTCGGTAATCAGACCGATGAGCACGTTGCTGCCGGTGGTCACGACCACGCCGCGCTCGTCCCAGTTCTCGAACTTGGCTACCGCGCGGCGCACCGTTTCGGCGTTGAGGTCGGGGTAACGGTTCCAGGCGGTGGCTCGAGTGCGCTCGAGCGCCAGAGCTTTAAGAAAGTCGGGAAAATCGTAGGGACTCTCGTTCTGGTCGAGCTTGATGGAGGCGTCAATAGGTGTGAAGGGGTAAGCGGGGCTGCTGAGTACGGCGGGGCGGACGGGAAGCGACATGGGGTGATTGTAGGGCCTCGAGTGAGGAAGCGTGTCCAGAGTGAAAGGCGGCTGGGCCACTCCGATTTGGCCGAGTCAAATGAGAAGGCGTGTTAAACTGACTGCCAGAAGCTTCGCTCGAGCCAGTTTTTTTCAATCTATTACTCTGGAGTACCCTCAATGTCCCGTTCAAATTTCCCGATTCACAAGCTACTCGAGGCCCGCAATGGTTAAACCCACCGTCACCGTGACCCTCACCGACGCGCTGCGTTGGGGCTTCAAGCGCGCGCTCGAGACCGGGCGCACCCAGCAGTTCGAGCTGAGTCCCAATTTGTACGCTCGAGTGACCGCCGATGAGGGCGTAGGACGCAAGTTCTTGCTGTTTCAGCTCGAGGGCGAACCCGAAGAGCAGTTGGGCCACGACCTCGCTAGCGCGCTCAAGTTTGGGGAGTACACCCTGAGCTGGTTTGCAGGCCAGAGCGTGCGTTCTCTGGTGGTGGACGAGGTGATTTAGAAAAACCGTGTGGGTGCGGCTCGAGCGCACAAAAGAGAACTCGAGGGTCGGTATGGACCCTCGAGTTTAGAATTTCGACCCTTAGCTCTAGCTCAGCGTGGGTTCTTATCCAGATACACGCTGATATTGCGGTTCTTGGGCAGTGAAAAAGTTTTGTCCAGACCCTTGTAGCCCTTGACGTACACGTTGTAGCGGTAATTCCCCTCTTTGTAACCCGCGAAAAAGGTGCTGGGGCCGCGCTGCCGCTCGAGTTCGCGCGCTCCCTGGAACACCGTGACCACCGCGCTCGAGGGAATCGTGCTGATGCGAAGGTTGCAGGGACAGGGCACCAGAGACCCCGCCGTCAGACCGTTGGGTCTCAAGGTGAGGCTGATGCGCGAAGTCTGGCCCCCGCTACGTATCTCAAAGGCGTGGTCGCCCCCGCCTTTGGGGGTCAGCTCGAGCGACCATTTACCTGCGCCGTCGGCCTTGACGGTTCCAGCTTTAGTGTCCCCATCGAACACGTCCACGCTGCTGTTGGGCTGGGCCACCCCGGAAAGCGTGAGCGGACCTTCTGGCACGCTCGAGCCGTCGGTGGGGCTGAGAATGGCGAAGGTGGGCGCGGGAGCAACAGGAACGGAGGTATCCGGTGTGGGTGGAGTCGGGGTTGTCGCCGTACTCGAGTCGGGTGTGCTCGGGTTGGGCGTACTCGAGGCCGCACCCACCTCGAGCTTTAGTGGCGCGGATTTGGCCGCGCTCTTGCCGCTCGAGTCCAGGGCTTCGGCGCTGAGAACAGTGGGGCCAGCTTTGAGCGTCACGGTGTAATCGAAGTTGCCGGTATCGCTCACCGGGGTTTTGCCCAGGACGACCCCATCTCGAACAATCTGCACCTCGCTGCCGGGGCTGCCGGTGCCGTTGAGTACAAAGTCTCCGGCGCTGGGCGGACTGGTGGGGGCCTCGAGCACTGGAGCCAGCACCTCGCGGGCAGTAGGCGGAGTAGCGGGAGTAGAAGAAGCTGAAGGAGTTGTGGAACTCGAGGGTGTGGAATTTCCACTACCCAGGGCCAAAGTGAGGGCCGCAGCCACGCCTAATACGGCGGCTCCCGCAATCTTGACCGGATGAAAAGGGTACGCTCTCGAAGACTTTCGCATGGGATTCAAAGCAAAGTATAACGCAGGGACTCTGAGAGAATCCCTGCGTTACAGTTCTCGAGCGTCCTCTCGAGGTTCCTCGGCTGATGTCCAAGTCTATTTCTTGTCACCCGAGTCGCCCATGAAGCCGCCGAACATATCGTCCACCGCGCTGCCAAAGGCTCCGGTGTCCACCTGTATCGGCTTTTCATCCGGCTTACCCTCGAGTCGGTTTTTGAGCATCCGAATCTCGGTTTCGGCGCTTTGCATCTTCTCGATGTAGCTCAGCAGTTGCGCGGTTTGACCGGAAGTGTTCTTGGCCTGGGCGCGGAGCTGCTCGAGTTCGTCCTCCAACTCCAACACCGTTTCCTTGTCCACCATCTCGGTCAGGCGACCCTTCATGATGCTGCGCTCGTCCTCGGAGGCGTTGAGCTTGCGCTGGAGGTCGTCGAGTTCGGCGCTGAGCGGCCCTGCTGCCGCCCCCCCGGCCTGACCGCCCCGCACCCGCTCGAGTTCGGTTTGAGCGGCCTTGAGCTGGGTGTACAGGTTCTGGGCCTGCTCGGCTCGAGCCTTGAGCGGAGCCACCTGGGTGCTCAGACTGCTGACCTGGGCGCGCAGGGTCTCGAGTTCACCGTGAGCGCGCTCGAGGTCGGAGGAGGACACCGGCGCGCTGAGCTGGCCGCGCACGCCCTCGAGTTCGGTCTGAAGCTGCTTATGGTTGTCTTGAAGCGAGGCGTGGCTCGCCAAAAGTTGGCTGTGGTCCTCGAAGCTGACCCGGCCCTCGAGCTGGGCCAGCATTCCCTCGAGTTCAGTGCGCAACCCTGCAATTTCGGCCTGACTGGGGCGACCCTCTAGCTGAGTCCGCAGGTCGCTGAGTTCGGCCTCGGCGGCGCTGAAGTGAATGCCACTTTGCTGAGCCTCCTCGAGTTCGCCGCGCAACCGGACAAGTTCGCCTTCGCGCGCTCCGAGCTGCTCTCTGACCTCGGCAAGCTGGGTAATCTGGGCGCGTCCCCCCTCGAGTTCGCGGTCCAGGTCGGACACCCGCGCCTCGAGCGTTTGCAGCCTTTCCAGGTCGCGCTGGGCCACGCCCAGTTGACCGGACAGCTCCTGAGCGCGCAAATCTTGGCTCGAGAGCTGGGTCCGCACATCCTCGAGTTCAGCATTCTGGTGAGTAGCGTGGTCGAGCGCATCTTTGAGAATGCGAATCTCGCCCTGCGCCTGATGCAGCGCGTCCTGACTCACCATGCCGCTCAACTGGTGGCGCAGTTCCTCGGTTTCATTCTCGAGCACCCCGAGCTGAGCTTGTGCGCCCTCGAGTTCCTGCACCCGGCCCCGCAGGGTCTCGACTTCAAACAGTTGTACGCTCAAGGACTCGTTCTGACCGCGTAGCGCCTCGAGCTGCTGGCCCACCTGAGCCACCTGGGCGTGGGCAGCCTCGAGTTCAGCCCCACGCGCCTCGAGCGTGCCCCTAGTTTCCTCGAGTGCGCCATGTGCCTCCTCGAGCTGTCCGCGCACCCCCTCGAAATGGACGGGTTCAATCAGGCCGCTGGCGCGTTCACGCAGGTTGTGCAGTTCGGTAATCTGCGGACGCAGGGTCTCGAGTTCGGTCTCCAGGCTGTTCAGACGGGCTTCCTGCTCACCCACGTCCATGCCCCGCGCCTCGAGCTGACGGCGCACTCCGGCCAGTTCAACCTCGAGCGAGGTGTACACGTCCGACGGAACCATGCGAACCATGCGCTCGCGCAGCTCCTCGAGTTCGTGCTCCAGCACCGTGCCGTGTGACAGTTGAGCCTCGAGCTGGTTGACCCGCCCGCGCATCTGACCCAGCTCGGCTTCACTGGCCTGCTTGCCCGCTGCTTCGGTGGCCTCGAGCGACTCTAGGTGGCCCTGAGCGGCCCGCAAAGTCATACGGCTTTCCTCGAGCTGAGCGTTCACCTCGAGCAGGTGGCGCTCGAGGTCGTCAAGGCGTGAGCGCTCGACCAGTTCACCGGAGCGTTCGCGCAGCACCTCGAGTTCGTTCAGAACCTGCTGATGCTCGTCTGCCGAGACCGTACCAGACGCTTGGCCGCGCAGAGTCTCGAGTTCCTGAAGCGTGTTCTGGTGCTGCTCGAAGGGAATGCTGGTGTGTAGGCTATTTTTCAGGCTCTCGAGTTCATCCAGCACTGCGTGGTGCTGCTCGGGAGCAATGCCCTCGAAGCGGGTCTCGAGCGCGGTGTTGTTGGATGCTTGGCTCAACTGGTCGCGCACGCGCTCGAGTTCAGTCTCGAGTTCATGAATTCGCTCGCTGCTGTCCAGAACCGCGCCCCCTGACCCCTGAGCGCGTAGGTGCTCGAGTTCGCTCAAAACCGCGCTGTGCTGCTCGGGCTGGACCATTGCACCCATCTGGGCGCGCATCTGGCTGAGTTCGCCTTCTTTGGCCTCGAACTGGTTTCGCATCCCCTCGGCGTCCTTGAGCCGCGCCTGGAGGCTAAAAACCTCGCTACGCAGGTTGGCGCTGTCCTCGGGGGCGGCCCTGTTCTCGAGCTGACCGCGCAGGCGTAGCACCTCGGCGTCGGCATCGCGCAGGCGGGTGCTGAGGGTCTCGAGTTCGCCCATGCGGGTTTGCAGGGTTTTCATGTCCTTCTGGGCGGCGGTCAGCTTGCCTGCCGCGTCGGCGTTGCCGTCGGTGCGCGACTTGAGCTGGCTCACCTCGCCCAGGGCCACGTTGAGCTTGCCGCGCAGCGCCTCGAGTTCCTTCTGAGCCGCTTTGAGCGCTTCGGCCTCTTTGGGGTCGCGCTCCCTGGCCTCGCCCGATTTGGCCTTGCCTCGCACCCCCTCGAGTTCCTGGCGCAGTTTCTTGGCCTCGGCCTCGGAAGACGCCAGACGAATCTCGAGGTCGGAATTGCCATCTCTGGGGGGCTTGCCCCCGCGCCTACGCCACAAGGCCATGTCGTAGAGCCACTCGAGTACCCAACCAATCACCGCGCCCAGCAATATGAAGCCTAACCATTGCAAATTCATGCGCTCACCTTTCTCGACTTACCCGGTTGCAGCCCGCTCGAGACCTTGATATTTCTTAATGCCATACTCACGAGTACCATAGTATTTCCACAATAGCTCACTTCTCAAGCCTGTGCTCGAGAACACCCAGACGGGGGGGAAAAGCCACGGTTATGAACCTGAAAAGCACGGTTTATTATAACGGGCTGAGCCGCTGAGGAAGCTGGACTGAAAAATGCCCTGCTCGAGCCGGGAAAGTCATCTCTGGGTTGAACTCGAGCTATAGCCTTTCCCATAGATACCTAGTCTGTTTCAGGTACCTATGGTAAGCGGAGCGAATGGAAAAGAGTAGCGTTTCTCGCGGTAACGGAGACTTTGGAGCGCAGCGGAAAAGTCGAAGTGATAGTGGGAAACGTGATAGCAAAAACCCTCTCCAAACAGTGAGAGGGCAGGGTGAATTGAAAAGGGGAGTGCTCGAGCGCATTCCAGACGACACGTTCTTTAGCGGCGTCCGAACTGTCCGGCGGGTGTACCGCCGGCCGCGCTCGAGGCTGGAGGGGTAGGCTGAGTTTGTTGAAAGCCCGACACACTCTTGTTGTTCGCTCCTGTCGGAGGGGTGGACCCCGGCGCGGTGCCGTCGAGCGCGCACAGACGGGTGAACTCTTTGGGGTCCACCGCCCGCTCGAGTCCGATGTCATAACTAATCAGGCGCTTCTTGACCATGCTGGCCAGCATCGCGTCCATGGTAATCATGCCCAGCGCCGCGCTGGTCTGCATCACGCTTACGAGCTGGTAGCTCTTGTTTTCGCGGATAAGGGCGCGAACTGCCGGGGTCGCCAGCAAAAGCTCGTAGGCCATCACCCGGCCTCCGCCTTGCAGCAGCGGCAGAATCTGCTGGGTCATCACCGCCACCAGATTGTTGGCGAGCTGCACCCGAATCTGCTCCTGCTGCGCCTCGGGAAACACGTCCACGATACGGTCAATGCTCTCCGGGGCGCTGTTGGTGTGCAGCGTGCCCATCACCAGGTGTCCGGTTTCGGCGGCGGTCACGGCCATGCTGATGGTTTCAAAGTCGCGCATCTCGCCCACCAGAATCACGTCGGGGGCCTGACGCAGCACGCTCTTGAGCGCGTTGGCGAAGCTGTGGGTATCCGAGCCGATTTCGCGCTGGTTGATGACGCTCTGCTTGTGGTTGTGCATGAACTCGATGGGGTCCTCAATGGTGACAATATGAACCCGCTTATTGACGTTGATGTGGTCAATCAGGGCGGCCAAAGTTGTGGACTTGCCCGACCCGGTAGGGCCTGTGACCAGCACCAGACCGCGCGGCAGGCTCGCAATGTCAATCACCGACTGCGGCAGCCCCAGTTCTTCCACCGAGCGAATCTTGGTGGGAATAAGGCGCATCACACCGCTCACCATGCCGCGCTGCATAAAGCAGTTGACGCGGAATCTCGAGGTTCCGGTCAGAGCAAAGGAAAAGTCGAGTTCGCGGTTTTCTTCAAAAGTTCGCTGCTGCTTTTCGTTCATCATCGAGTACATCAGCTTGCGGGTGTCGTTGCCGCTCAGCGGTGAAAAATCGCCACCGCCGTAATCGCCGTGAACCTTGAACTGGGGCGGAATGCCCACGGTGAGAATGATGTCCGAAGCGTTGCGCTCGTGGGCGAACTTGAGGATGTCGGTGATGTCGGTGGCGGGGTTCGAGGGTTGCATTGGGGGGACCTCCGGTTGGCGCTCGAGCGCGTCTGTATTGCGGTTTCGTTTGAGTGAGGGGGTGATGGGGTGAGGGGAGATGGCGTGAACTCGAGCGAATAACTATAAGTGCAGGATTTTTGGATGTGCTCGAGCCACTCGAGTTTAATTCAGAAGGTGCGTTTGGGATGTGGAAAACTCGAGGGAGCGCCTCCGGCTGTCTTGAGCAGAGCGGCACTGTCTTGGACAAAGCGGCACTGTCTTGAGCAGAACGGCACCTACCGGGCCTGCTCGCCTATCGGGCCTGTCCGCCTATCGGGCTAGGACGCGGGTTTTTGGTTCTTGGTTCTTGGTCGGTTTGATTTTGGGCGCTGTCTTGGTCTAAGCGGCACCTATCGGGCCAGACCGCAAAGGGGCAGACTAACCAATGACCAATTACCAACGACCCGCCGGAGGCGCAAACTCTACACCCTCGAGCGCGCAAACCTCACTCCGCCGTCGCGCCCAGCACCGCCTCGAGCGTGGTAAGTCCTTGCAGCGCTTTGTCGAGGCCGTCTTCGCGCAGGGTTCTCATGCCCGAGACCTTGCGGGCAATTTCTTTGAGCTGGGTGGACGACTTGCCCTCGTTGATGGCTGCCTTGAGCGCGTCGTCCATAATCATCACCTCGTGAATGGCCATGCGCCCCTTGTAGCCGGTGCCGCCGCACTTCTCGCAGCCGGTGCCTTTATAGAGCTTGGCCCCACCGATTTGCTCGAGCGGAATGCCGAGCTTTCGCAAGACGTTGGGGTCGGGCTGTACCTCGGTTTTGCAGCTCAGACAGATGCGGCGCACCAGTCGCTGAGCCATCACGCCAATCAGGGACGCCGAGATATTGAAAGACTCGATGCCCATCTCCTCGAGCCGCGTGACCGCGCCCGGCGCGTCGTTGGTGTGCAGCGTGGCCACCACCAGGTGTCCGGTGAGCGCGGCCTCGAGCGCGATGGTCGCCACCTCGGTGTCCCGAATCTCACCCACCATGATGATGTCCGGGTCTTGACGCAGAAACGAGCGCAGCGCTCGAGCGAAGGTCATGCCCGCTTGGTTGTTCACCTGGGTCTGGTTGATGCCGGGAATCTCGTACTCCACCGGGTCCTCGACGGTGGTCACGTTGACCTCCGGCTTGGCGATGCGTTTGAGGATGCTAAACGTACTAAAGCTCTTGCCCGAGCCGGTAGGTCCGGTAATCAGAAAGATGCCGTAGGGTTTTTCGATGGTGTCGGTCAGGCGCAAGATGTTGTGGTCCGAAAAGCCCAGTTGCTCGATTTCGGGAATGCTGGTGGCCCTTTTGAGAATACGCATCACCGCTTTTTCGCCGTACACCGTGGGCAGGGTGCTCAGGCGCAAATCCACGTCGATGGTGCCCTTGCGAAAGCGCACCCGTCCGTCCTGCGGCAAGCGGCGCTCGGAGATGTCCAGGTTGCCCATGATTTTGAGGCGGGCCAGGATGCTCTGGGTGCTGCTTTTGGGCAATTTGGTGTGTTCGCGCAGGGTTCCGTCGGTGCGAAAGCGCACGATGGTCTCGGTGGCGGTGGGTTCGATGTGAATGTCGCTCGAGTCGAGCAGGGTCGCTTCACGGATTAAGCTGTCAACCACCCGCACCACCGCGTTGTCGTCCAGCGAATCGAGGGTGCTTTCATCCTCACCGGTGCCGCCGCGCCCTTTGGTTTGTAGCGCCAGGTCTTTGTTGAGCTGCGACATGTCGGCGTTGCCGTAGAAGCGCTCGATGAGCGCGGTGATTTCTTTTTCGGTACACACCGCTGGCACGATTTCGCGCCCGGTCATGACTCGCAAATCGTCGAGTGCAAACACGTTGCGCGGGTCCTTCATGGCCACAATCAGGCTGCGACCCTCGAGCCGCATGGGAAAGAGCACGTAGCGCCGCGCGGTGGCTTCGGGAATGAGCGCGGTGGCGGCAGGGTCCGGGGGCCTATCCGAGGGGTTGATGTACTCGTAGCCGAGCTGCACCGCTAAGGACTTGGCCAGCATCTCGGGGCTGATTTTGCCGGACTGCACCAGCGTGTCCTCGAGCCGCCCACCGCCGGCCCGCTGCTTGGCCAGGGCGCGCTCGACTTCATCGTTGTTGGCGAAGCCCAGCTCGACTAAAACCTCGCCCAGCGGCTTGTTCTTGCCACTTTTGCGCTGAATCTGGAGCGCCTCGCGCAACTGGTCGCGGCCCACCACTCCCTGCTTGATGAGCGCCTCGCCCAGACGGCCTTTTTCTGGGTAAAACGCCTCAATGGCGGTGTCTATGTCCTGGGGCGCACTCAGCACCAGGCGCACCTTCTGACCGACCAGCTTTTCGATGTCGTCGCGGCGGCGGCTGTCGGAACACGCCATCAACACTTCGCCGTTTTCCTCGCCCAGCGGCACCGCGCCCAGCCTCAGCGCGTCACCGCGCAACAGGTAAGCCACCACGTCCTCGTTGGGCTTGAAGTCCTGCGGTTTTTCCACGAACTCGAGGCCCGCCTGCTCGGCCAACGCCCGGAAAAGCTGATGTGGGGCCACCACGCCCATGCCAATTAAAATGCTGCCCAGCGGGTCGCCGGACAGGCTTTGCAGCCGCAGCGCCTCGCTGATTTGCTCCTCGTTGACCCAGCCGTGCGCCTTCATCACCTGACCCAGCGGGTCTCGAGAGATTTCGGTGGTGGCGCTGAGGTCGGGCAGAGCCAGCCCCAGTTCGGGGTAGTAGTGGGCCAGCGCCCACATCATCTCGCTGCGGAGCGCCTGAAAGGGCTCGACGGTGTAGCCGCTGACATCCTCGAGATTCTCGATGCTCAGGCTGTTTAAGGGGTTGACGAAGGCCACCCGCAGGGTCTGGGCTTCCTCGTCGAAGGCGTAGGGCATGGCCAGTTCCTCTAGGGCGGTGTCTCCGGTCACCATCGCCAGCACACCCGCCGGAATCTGCACCGTGCTGAGGTTAACCAGCGGGATGCCCAGACTTTCCTCTACCGCCTTGGCGATGCGCCGTTCCCCCACCAGGCCCGAATCAATGAGCACGTCGCTGAGACGGCCCCCGATTTCGCTGTGGCGCTCGAGCGACTTTTGCAGTTCGTCGTCGTTGAGATAGCCCTGCTCGAGCAGAATTGCGCCTAAGCGACGGTCTCCGATGGATAGTGCGGCCATTCCTTCTCCTGTAAGCGCTCATAAAAAGCGGGTGAAATCGAGTGAAAGGCGGGAAAACTCGGGCAACTCGAGCGGGTGAGCAGAGGCCGAGCCTCCGGGATGTTTTCATTTTACCTAAAAACTCTTGCGCTTTCCTTAACTTTTTACGCATTATGAAATCGTCTGCTTGTGTAACTTTGCTAAAGTCGCCTCTGGAACGCTAAAAAGACCAACTTAATGAACGCTGTGACTCAAAAATATCTTCAATGCAGGAACTGAACACGGCACAATCCTCCCCCTCAAGCGCTAGTTTGAGTGAGGGAAATCAAGTATAGCCTCGAGAGGAGCTTCGCTTTGGAGAAAAATCCATCTTGGGGTGTTTCTATGGCTCGAGCTGCGGGATGATTCTCGAGCGGCGTTTTTGACTCATTGCTCATGACTCACAACCAAAAGACCCTTTAAGACGACGAACGCTTGGCGTAGCGCTTCATCACCGAGCGCTCGAGCCGCCGCACCATGCGGGTGTGGGGCAGCGCGTTGTCCGAAAGTGGCCTGACCCAGATGGTGTACGCCCCGGCCAGATTACCGCCCAGCACGTCGGTGAACAGTTGGTCGCCCACCATCGCCACCTGGCGCGGCTCGAGCTGCATTCCCCGAATGGCTTTTCGGAAGGCCCCTGGAAAGGGTTTGCTGGCTAAACCCACCCCGGAAAACTGGAGCTTGTCTATCCAGTAAGCCACTCGTCCATGTGTAGCGTTGCTGAGCAGGTAGAGCTGAATGCCGCGCTCGAGCAGTCCACTCACCCAGGCCATGACTTCGGGCGCGTCCTCAATACTGGCGTAGGGAATCAGGGTGTTGTCCAAATCGAGGAGTAAACCCCGCAGGTGGCGCTCGAGTAGAAAGTTAGGGGTGATGTCCATGATGGACTCGAGCGTGCAATCCGGTTTGAGCAGGTCGCGGCGCGATTTGCGAACCCCAAATTCGGGGCGTTTAGACTCTAAACTCACAGGCCAATCACCGCCCACATCCGCCCGGTTTTGCCCCCGTCACGACGGTAAGAAAAGAAATCTGGCTCGAGCGAACACCGTCCAGATGCCCAGATATTTTCTTCTAAGACTCCCGTCTCGAGCAGCACAAAGCGGTTGGCTTCGAGCAAATCGAGGTGAGGGTTTTGCTCGAAGCCCGCCTGGGCAACCACCGAATCTGGAAAGCCAGACTCGAGAAACTGCTGGCCCAGCTCGAGGCTCACTTCATAATTTTGGCCCGAAATACCCGGCCCTATGGCGGCCTGAATGCGCTCGAGTTTAGCCCCGCGCTCGAGCATCTTTTCAACTGCATGGGCCGCGATTTTACCCAGCGTGCCGCGCCAGCCCGCGTGAACGGCGGCGACTATTCCAGCTTCCGCATCCTCGAGCAAGATGGGGTAACAATCTGCCGTGCCAATGGCCAGAATTTGCCCCGCCTCGCTCGAGAATAAACCATCTCCCACTTGCTCCTCTGTTCTTGCCTCGAGCACCTTGGTTCCGTGAATCTGCTCGAGGGTGCAGACCTGCTCGAGGGTGTATCCAAGTTGCTCGAGGGCAAAGGTGCGGTTCTTCTGGACGGTCTCTGGATGGTCGGCTCGAGGGTCGAAGTTGAGTGAATGGAAAGGGGCGCTCGAGAAACCGCCGTGGCGGGTGCTGAAGCCGTGTCTGGATGTGAGGTTGGGGGCGGTGAGCCACATGGCGTTTCAGTTTAGGGGAATCTGAGGTGAAGAGGAATGGGCGCTCGAGTTCAACGTGGGTGGTCTTATCGGCAATGACTGTGTGGAGCTAATGGTCGTTGCCGACGTAGACCTTGATGTTAATCAGGAATCCACAGTCAGGGCATGGCTAAACGCGCTCGCTCAATCGCTTCCACTGTCTTGTCAATGGTTTGAACGGGTGAGCGAAAGAAATCAGTGCTCCAGATGCGGTGAAGAGTCCACTTAAAATTTTCTTCCAAAATCCTTTGGCGAAGCCTATCTCTATCTCGTGCGGAGCGAGCACTATGGTAAGTTGCGCCGTCGCATTCAATACCCAATATGTATCGACCAGGACGTTTCTGGTCTACTACAGCCAAGTCAATAAAAAACCCTGCTGAGCCGATTTGACCCTTTACCTCATAACCCCGAGCAATAAGGGCGTCACGCACCGCCAACTCGAAGGGCGAATCGGGTTCGCGACCCGTTTCAAGGGGTAAATCTATGCGCCCAGTTTGAGCATGGTGCAGGTATGCCTTGAGCGCTCGAACCCCTGCGGGACTGTCGGCTTCAGTTTTTAGCGCCTCTGCGGTGAAATTGCAAAATACCTCGCAACGCATTCGAGCACGGGTAAATAGTACGTTCAAACGCTTGTCTCCATCTTGTTTGTTCACTGGGCCAAAATTTGAGCTGAGCTTTCCGTGTTCATCACGTCCATAGCCCACGCTGACAAAGATGACATCTCGCTCATCGCCCTGGGCATTCTCTAAGTTCTTTACAAAAAAACTGTCAGGTCCTTCCTTACTGAAGAAAGTTTCATGTTCTGGATGTTCACGGCGTAGTTGCTCGAGCTGGTCTTCTATAGCGCGTTGCTGGGCCATACTGAATGCAACGACCCCCAATGACCCGTTTGGCTGCGCTCGTATGAAGTCAAATACTGCTCGAGCGACTGTCTGCGCTTCTTTCTGATTGGTACGGCTCCCACCTCGGTCATATTGGGTCTCGGGCAGATGGCGAAAATATACGCCAAGACGTTCTGATGTTCCACCAGGGCTGGGAAACACCACAAGTTTATTTTGGTAAAAAAGCCGATTAGAGACTTCAATCAATGACTCGTGGCGACTGCGGTAATGCCAACGCAACATGCGCTCTGGTGCATTTTTGCTTTTGAACAAACCAAGCACACTTTGAATGCCAGCAGTTGTGCTGTTCTCAAGGTTATCGTCTTCGTCCCCGTTTCCTTCGATGCTGCGCTGAAAAAAGTCGGTGGGAGGAAGCTGCTGACTGTCACCTACTACGATAACTTGCTTCGCTCGAGCAATTGCGCCAAGTGCATCTGCTGGTCTCACTTGGCTGGCCTCGTCAAAGATGACTAAATCAAACTCGAGTTCTCCGGGAGGTAGAAAACTCGCCACCGAAAGAGGACTCATCATCAGTACGGGTTTGAGGGTTTGAATCACCGAACCTGCTTGCACCATGAGCTTGCGAATAGCCATATGGCGGGTTTTTAGCTCAAATTGCCTCTTCAGAACGCTTATTTCAGACGCTCGAGCAGAACCCTTGAGCTTGGCTAGGCTTTGAATATGTTGTCGTGCAATCTGCTGCTGGTTAAATTTGTAACTCAATCCGTCTAGCTCACGGAACCGCTGAATTCGCTGATTGTGGGTTTGTGCCGTGAAGTCGCGTAAAAGAGGCCGTTCATCGAGTACGCGTTTGAGGTCTTGCTCGAGCCAAGCGAGCCTTAATTGGTCAGCAAGCTGAGGTGCAACTTCTGGCTTTTCGAGCACACCCAGAACAAGGGATGTGAGTCCTTCTTCGTCGAGATGGTCACAAATTCGATTGAAATCAGCGATTTCGGCCAAGGCGGAAATCCTGCTCAAACAAAGCGTCAACTGCGCTTCAAGCAGCTCAAAGGTCCACTCAGATAAGGACAAATGTGTTCCAAGCGCGGCCCTTCCCCATTCGAGTTCGGAGCTTAAGCGTTTGAGTGAATGCTGAAACTTGGACAGTACGGGTTCCATCTGGGACAGTTGAGTGGGCAAGGCAGAGGGTATGTCCCGTTCCAAAAGCGCAAGGGCCTCTCGAGGCAAGTTACTTTGTTCGAGGTCAACATGAAATTCACGCAACCATAATGTGAGCGGCTGCAAAACGACCCAATTGGAATCCAGGCCGACCCAATGATTTCTAAAGGCTTCTAGCCCAAGTTCACGTTTAGATTCTATGACTGGCTTAAGTTGTTGATAACGTAGCAAAGCCGAAAGCATTTCGAGCTGCCGATTTAGGTTGCGCTCTGGTTTTCCCTGATACAATGCATAAACTTTTGCTCGAGCCTGACGGTAATTTCCTAAAAAAGCTCTCCAGAATTTGCCCTTATACAACTCGAGCAAGTCCCGCTCGGGTCGAATCTCTTGGCCCCAAGCCTCTGGCTTGAGCGATTCTGCATACTTTTGATGCAATGCTTTGGATTCCTGTAACGCTGTCAGCAAGATATCCAGCTCTTTCGTGTATGGGCGCGTCCAGACCGAACTGGTCACAGCGATACCTTCGAGGATTGGCGCGTTCAATCTTCGCGTTGCGATGGAAACGAGTGTTTCAGCCTGCGCTAAAGTATGCGGAGACAGCCGGAGAAGCTGAAGCTCTACGGATAGGGTATGTGCGACTTCTCGCAAGCTTTGCAGGGCTTGCAAAGCAGTATGAAGTAGGTCTCGAAAAGTAGATTCCTCGAGCGAAGTGTAGGTCTTTTTTCCACTGCCCCAGAAGGGATTTTCTTGAGGAGAGCCATGTGTCTTGAACCACTCAGCAAGGTGCGAAGCTGCTTTTTGCTTCCGTGCCAGGTCTGAGAAAGTCCACTCTGACAAATAAGAGTTCACAGATTCACTGAAAGCCAACCGTTGACCTTGCAACCGCTCGCTTAGCGTGTATCGCTCACCGAAGGCATCGTGGGGAACCGTGCCTCGAGTGGATGGGCAATTGACCGCCTCTGCGTATGCGTTGAGCTGATTGCGAAGCTCGGTTAACTCCTCGAGCGGGAAAATAGGAGTAGACGAGCGTTCCGTTGAACGGTCAAAGGTTTTCTTCAATGCGGCTAGTACGGTTTTCTTTTGAACTTTTTGGCTGTGTAGCTCTAAAAACGCTTCATCTAATCCCGCTTCTTTAAGACGCTTAGCGACAACCTCGAGCGCCGCTCTCTTTTCGGACACGAAGAGAACTGTTTTACCCATGAATACCGCTTCGGCAATCATGTTGGTGATAGTTTGAGATTTACCCGTGCCAGGTGGTCCTTCCACTACTAGCGAGTGACCTTCTCGCGTCTCTCGAATCACGACAGTCTGCGAACTATCCGCTTCATAGACGTGATGAAGGTCGCTTGGCTGAAGCTGCTTATCGAGTGACGTATTTTCATCAAGAACAGACGGTTCCTGTCTAAAGCCTTCCCCATACAGCGCACTTATGAGTGAATTCGCCTCGAGCGCATGTCCACTGGGCCAGGTGGACGGGTCCAAGTCACGGTACATCAGAAGCTTGCTGAAAGAGAAAAAGGCTAGATGAATATCTTCTGACCTCACCTGCCATCTGCGTTCTGCTTTAACTGTTTCTTTGACCGAAGCAAAGTATGCCTGCACATCTGGAACTTCTGACTCGGGAAGTGCTGGCAGCGATAGGCCAAACTCTTTCAATTTAGCCTCGAGCGAAGGATTGTGGGATAGGTCTTCTCCACCGTAGCGCAGGCGAAATTTAGATTCCACGTTTGCTCGCTCTAATTCGACAGGTAGCAACAGCAAAGGAGCAAGGTGGGGTTCATCGCTTGAATCTGCCTCGTACCACTCGAGCATCCCCATAGCGATATAGAGGTTGCTCGTACCTTGTTCTTCCCGCGATGTACGGGCGGTGCGGAACATCTCGAGTAGCTCTTTCTCAAGGTTTTGACTGGATAAGCCCGTCTGAAGCTCCCATTCCGACTTCACCACTTTTTTTCCAACAGGCTTGATTAGCTCGGACACGAATGGATTCAAATAGGTTTCACCACTGTCCAGGGGTGGTTTCTCTAAATAGAGGCTGTCTTCTTGAGTTTGTGACTCATCCCCTTGCTGGGGCAGAAAAACAGTATAGTTCACGCTCTGGACTAAAAAGCTGTACAGAGCCTCTGGTGGAGTTCCAAAAATCGGTATGCGTCTGGGACTAAGTTTGCCCGTCTTCTTCGTATTTGCCCGATAGTTAAGCAGAGGGTTGCGAAGGCCGAGGTCGAGTAGCTCACGACGGGTATGGTCAAGTTGTTTGCGAATATAAGCGGCGTGAGCTTCACTCATGGGTGTTCATCATGCCATATCTGTTTTGCAGTAGTGCAAAACGCGCATTGACCCCCGCCCCTGACCCCGCTACACTGAACTCGTGATTCTCTCTGCGCTACTTATCTACCCGGAGCCGAAGGCTTGAGTTGAACCCTCGAGCACTTCGACTCCCTGGTTTGGTGCCAGGGAGTTTTTTTATTGGCTCGAGAATTCCCGTCTGGCTTCAAACCCGTAGGGGCGACTGGCCAGTCGCCCCTACACCCACAACCTCGAGCGCCGTTTAAGGAGCATTCCCCATGACCGACACCCAAACCATCCAACCCCCGCGCAGCGAGCGCTACAACCCGCAGTCCATCGAAACCAAGTGGCGCAAAATCTGGCTCGAGCAGAAGCTGTATCAGTTTGTCGAGGACCCCAGTAAACCCAAATACTACGCCTTCACCATGTTCCCGTACCCCAGCGGCAACCTGCACATCGGCCACTGGTACAGCGCGGCGGTGCCGGACGCTCGAGCACGCTTCATGCGGATGAAGGGCAAGAACGTGTTCTTCCCGATGGGCTTCGATTCCTTCGGACTGCCCGCCGAGAATGCGGCCATCAAGCGCGGCATCAACCCGAAAGTCTGGACCTACCAGAACATCGAGCATATGACCGCGCAGTTCGAGAACATGGGCACCATGATTGATTGGAGCGCTCGAGTGGTGACTTCGGACCCGGAGTATTACCGCTGGAACCAGTGGTTTTTTATTCAGTTTTTCAACAAGGGGCTGGCCTATAAAAAAGAGTCCTTCGTCAACTGGGACCCGGTGGACCAGACCGTGCTGGCCAACGAGCAGGTGGTTGATGGGCGCGGCGAGCGCAGTGGGGCCGTGGTCGAGAAGCGCTTGATGAGCCAGTGGAACCTGAAAATCACCGACTATGCCGAGGAGTTGCTGAACTTTGACGGCCTGGACTGGCCCGAGCGGGTCAAGCTGATGCAGACCAACTGGATTGGCAAGTCCAAAGGTGCCGAGATTGACTTCGCTAGTCCTGGTGGCCCCATCACCGTGTTCACTACCCGCCCGGACACCCTATACGGCGCAACTTTCATGGTTTTGGCCCCGGAACACGCGCTGGTGAAAAGTCTGACCTCGAGCGAACAGTTGGAAACGGTAAACGCCTATATCGAGAAGGCCAAGCTCGAGAGTGAAATCGAGCGCACCGCCGAGGGCCGCGAGAAAACCGGCGTCTGGCTGGGCAGTTACGCGGTGAATCCGGTGACAAACGAGCAGGTTCCCATCTGGATTGCCGATTACGTGATGGCCACCTACGGCACCGGGTCCATCATGGCCGTTCCCTTTGGCGACGCTCGAGACTTCGAGTTCGCCCGCAAGTTTGGGTTGCCCATTCGGGTGATTGCCAGGGCCGAAGACGGAACCGAGTTCGACTCGAGCACCATGACCGAGGCTTACGACGGCCCCGGAATTCTGGTCAATTCTGGCGTGCTGGACGGCATGAAAGCGGGTAAAGAGTTCATCAATGAGAGCATTGCCGCGCTCGAGGGTTTGGGTGTGGCTCGAGCCAAAATCACCTACCGCCTGCGTGACTGGCTTATCTCGAGGCAGCGCTACTGGGGAACCCCTATTCCCATCACCTACTGCGAAAAGTGCGGCGCACAGCCGGTTCCCGAGAATCAGTTGCCAGTTATTTTGCCCGATGACGTCGAATTCTTGCCCACCGGTCAGAGTCCCCTCAAATTGCACCCCACCTGGAAAAACACGACCTGCGGCAAGTGTGGCGGTCCTGCCGAGCGCGATACCGACACGATGGACACCTTTGTGGACTCGAGCTGGTACTTCATGCGCTACCTCGACCCACATAACGCAGAGAGCGCCATCAACTCGGAGAAAGTGAACCAGATGATGCCCGCTGACGTGTATAACGGCGGCATCGAGCACGCGATTTTGCACCTGCTGTACGCCCGATTCTGGACCAAAGCGGCCAGGGACCTGGGGCTGTTCGAGTTTGGCGAGTTCGCTCACACCCTGCGGTGCCAGGGCATGATTCTGGGCGAGGACGGCGAAAAGATGAGCAAGCGCCGGGGCAATGTGGTAGACCCCGACAATCTGGTGGCCGAATACGGCACCGACACCGTGCGGCTGTACCTGATGTTTCTGGCCCCCTGGGAGATGGGTGGACCGTGGAACTCGAGCGGAATTACCGGACCGTACAAGTGGCTGGGCCGCGTCTGGAGCCTGTATTTTGACGAGGTGAGCGCCAACGAGCCGCTCGAGAATGTCACCGAAAAAGAGGTGCGTTTTGCAGTCCACTCAGCTCTGAAAAAGGTCGAGGGCGACCTCGAGCGCTTTTCCTTTAACACCGCCATTCCCGCGATGATGGAACTGACCAACATCCTGGGGAGGGCCAAGCGCACACCAGGAATGCTCGAGAAGAGTGTCTGGACCGAGGCCCTCGAGATTCTGAACACCATCCTGGCCCCGTTTGCACCTTACATTGCTGAAGAAATCTGGAGCCACACTCAGGGCGCGGGGACCAGCATTCACCTGCAAAACTGGCCCAGCGTGGACGAGTCTGCGCTGACCAGAGACGAACTCGAGATTGTGATTCAGGTGAACGGCAAGCTGCGCGGCAAAATGACCGTTTCCTCGAGCGCAAGCAAGGAAGACATCATTGCGGAGGCGAAAGTGGCTGAAAACGTGGGCCGCTTTCTCGAGGGCTTCGAGGTGGTAAAAGAGGTTTACGTGCCGGGTAAACTGGTGAACATCGTGGTGAAGGGCTAAAAGTTGGCATCGTGGAAAACCTCCTCGAGCGCCGTCCTGAGGAGGTTTTTTGTTTCAGAAGGTTGACATGAATGAGCACAAGTTTATTGTGGCTGCGGATTTGGGTCTTTCCATTCGTTCGCTCGAGAATATTAACGACCTTATTGGCCAGAGTTTCGGCTCGAGCGGTGTGTTGCTGAGAGAGCAGGATGTAGCCCCCGAATTTTTTGACCTGCACAGCGGCTGGGCGGGTGAATTATTCCAGAAATGCACCAACTATGGTCTGCGTCTGGCTCTGGTATTGCCTCATCCTGAACGGTATGGAGAGCGCGTCTCAGAGCTGGCTTATGAGCACAGGCGGCACAAGTTAATTCGCTTTTTTGATACTCAAGAAGACGCTCGAGCGTGGTTGGACATGGAGCAGGATTAGTGGGTGGGTTGGATGCTCGAGGGCTTTTACCATTGTTCAAGGCTACGCTCGAGCGTGTCCCCTATTTTGTTTCACGCTCGAGTGGTATAATTTGAATAAATCTGAGTACCCTACATGACCCTTCTTTAGTCAATCTTAGCCTATTTAGCTTTGCTAGAAGCTATATTTTTAGAACATTAGAAATCGGTATCTCTAGATGGATTTGTGACTTTGGGGGGTGGACAAATGGAAAAATTTAAGATTGTTCAGAATTTGGAAAAACATCCTATGCCTGTACTGGTTTTAGTCGACCATAAGACACGAGAAAAAGGCTTGATTCGTATGATTGGTGATTGTGAAACTATAGCTGTGATTTGTAAAGGTAGAATTATTAAAATTAAAATGAGTCATACTTTATTGTTAAATGTTGAAATAGCTCCGAGGCTCTTATTTTTATTTACCAGGGTTGGTGATGGGCATGTTGTCTTAAAAAGAATTTTACAGGACTGTGAAGAGGCAGATGGGGGTAAAGAAAAATGGCTTCCCATACTAAATAAAATGAAAAACTTATTAAATAAATGGCTAGACGAGTATTTATATCTAAATACTTCTCAAAACGCAGCTTCTCAGGGTCCTTTTTATAAATTGGTTGAAACACGAATTAACGCCAAATCCACATTAAAAAGGGCGCATTATACTTTAGTGTCTATACCCGAATTTGGAGTAGTTTTGCCTAAACCGCCTGCCCCAGTAGTCTGTGAAGCAAAAAAAATTGTTTCAGCAAAGCGAGGAGACTATGGAGAGTATAGAACGAAACTCTTAAAGACCCCTCATATTAATCTCCCAACAAGTACATTATCGGTGGCATATACAGAGAAAGACTTAGAAAATATGAGAAATCGCAATCCTTTAGACGATTAGTGGACGCTGAAAAGGCACAAGTTTGTCAATTCGCTGCTGCCGCCGCTTCCTGTTCCTCGCGCTCGAGCCGCTCACCCACCACGTCGCGCAGCTCGGCCACCACAAAGGTACACGCCTCCGGGCAGGGAATACCCCCTGGCACGCCCTGAAAAAACCCTTTCTCGAGTGTCTGTCCGTGCCACAGCGGGGTTTTTAAGCAGCTCGAGCAGGCTTTCTTGACCATCTCTGAAACTTCTTCCTCGTTAGCTTGCTGTACCAGCCCGTAAATCCCGGTCTGACGGCCCGCGCTTGAGGCCCACAGGGTGACGTGTAACTCGCCTTTTTCAAAAGCGTACCCTTCCTCCACCACCGCTGGATATAGGTAGTGAATCGCTCGAGTCAAATCCTGCTCACTGAGCAGCGCCACCCAGCCACGCGGCAGGTTGCGAAGTGTGTGAACCGGGCGGTAGGTGCCCGAGTCGTCCCGGCGCACCTTGTGGCGCACCCCCTCCGGGGAGACCAACCGCTCGAGGTCGTCGCGGCCCACGTCCAGAATGGGGCGCATCTCGAAAAGTCCGGCGATGGGTGTAATTTGCACCTCACCTAATCTGAACCCCGCTCTGGCCCGCTCGAGCACTTCTCCCCAAGCTTTTTTCTGTTCCGGCTCGAGGTCGCCGCCGCTGCCGTTCGCGCTCAGTCCGTGCGCTTCCTCGGCCACATGGGCAATCACCTCGGTGATTTTGGGGTGCGTACCCACCGGCATTCCGTAAAAGGCAGTGTGCTGAGGGAAAATCGTGACCTGGCCCTCGAGTCCCAAATCCTCGGGAATGGTTTCCTGGGTGTGCCAGCCCTCGGCGGTGAAAAAGGGAATCATCACCACTTTGGGGGTCTTGAACACCTCCTGCCAGCCGGAAATTTTGGGTTCCTGGTCCAGAAAGAACACCTCGACCTGCCCAAAAATGCCCATCTCACGGATGCGGTCCCGGTTCTCGAACACCACCCGGCTCGAGTTCTTGTTGCGGGTGGTGCCGTGTCCGATGATGAACAGCCCGGTATCCTCGCTCGAGATATCCGCACACGCTTCATGCGCCCTGGCCACGATGAGTTCGCTCATGCTGGGGTGAACGCCGTAGGGCAGGGTGTAGCGCACGGTGCGGCCCCCCATCTGGCGCACGATGCCTTCTTTGGGCACCGGACCTTGATGGCCCAGACCCATCTCTCGAGGAATCACATTTTCGGTGAAGTAGCCTTCACTGATGAACATGGGAATGATGGTCACGTCGGTGTATTTGGCACAGCGCAGCACCTGACGCAGCGAGGGTTCCTCTTTCCAGTAGCCCTCGAGCACCTCGTCGAAGAGGCCGCTTTTGCGAATCAGGTCGGCATATTCGTACACCGCCACCCCTGAATCCGGGTTGAGGTGAGAGCCGTGGCCAATGAGAATAAGCGTCCGCATAATGGTTTTATTTTAAGCTCGAGCGGGCGGGACTAACCGTAAGATTCCCTGTCTTGAGAGTTTTGTTCGAGCTGGAGAGACCCCCCTTCTCTTTTGCGCTTCGCTCAAAAGAATATCCCCCCTACCTTGCAGGAGGGAACTTTAAAAGCTCGAGCTGAACAGTCTTTTAGTTCCCCCCTGCTTTGTAGGGGGGATATTTGTGAAAGCGTAGCGCTCACAAGAAGGGGGGTCTCTCGAGCGCCAAAGACATCTCACACACCCACTTACCAACCTACCCTCTTACCCTCCTACCCTCTCCAGCACACCTCACCCCCGCGCCATCACCACCTGATAAATCAGAATGCTCGCCGCCACCGAGGCGTTTAAGCTGCTCACCTGACCCTTTTGCGGAATAGTCACCAGCTCGTCGCACTTTTCGCGCACCAGCCGCCGCATTCCGTCTCCTTCCGAGCCGATGACCAGGGCCAGTGGACGCTGATAATCGAGACGAGTGAGGCCCGCTCGAGCGCCCTGCTCTCCCGGTGAGTCCTGCGCCGCGCCGTAAATCCAGATGCCCTGACGCTTGAGGTCCTCCATGAAGCGCGGCAGGTTCTTGACCTGCGCCACCGGAAGGTAGGCGGTGGCCCCGGCGGCGGTTTTGGCCACGATGGGCGAGAGTGGAGCGCTGCGCCGCTCCTCGACCACCACACCGTGCGCGCCCAGCACCTCGGCGCTGCGGATGATGGCCCCAAAGTTGCGCGGGTCGGTGATGCCGTCGAGCAGAACCAAAAGCGGTTCCTCCGCTCGAGACTCGGCCAGGGTGAGCATATCGTCCACGCTGCCCCACTCGAGCGTGCCAATCTCGGCCATCACGCCCTGATGTTGGGTAGTACCCGCTTCCTGGTCCATCTCGATGCGGGCCACCCAGCGGGTCTCCACTCCTCCAGCGTCTCCAGCCAACTGCTCGAGCTGGTCTATAAAGCTGTCTTCTATCCCTTTGGCCACGTAGAGCGTGACCACCGTGCCACTCTTGAGCGCCTCGAGCACAGGATTACGTCCGTAAATCAACATGACGGGAACCTCCACAGGCCGCGCTCAAAAGAGCTGAACGTCAAACGTCGAACGTCTGGGACGACCTCGACGTTCGACGTTTGACGTTTGCTAAAGCCAAAACTACAATCGTGCAAGCTCAGACGTTTACCCAACCCCAAAAATCTCCACATGGCTCGATTATAGGGCGGACGGTTTGCTATACTTCACTGTGGTAAATTTGGGCGGACGAACCGGATAAGTTTCGCGTCGCTCGAGAAAGGGGAGAGGGACCAGGATTTTAAATCTCGCCCTCGAGTTCACACCTCAGAGTTTTTGGGTGTTAGAGCGCCCCGCAAGGAGAGAAGTTTTAATGATTAGCGTTACCGAACTACGCAACGGCACCAAAATCGTCATGGACGGTCAGCTCTGGGAGTGTCTGGACTACCAGCACCTCAAGATGGGGCGCGGTGGGGCCAAGGTCGTCACCAAGTTCCGCAACATGGAAACCCAGGCCATCGTGGACCGCACCTTTAATAGCGGCGAAAAGCTGCAAGACATCTTTGTCGAAGGCAAGCCGATGCAGTTTCTGTACAAAGACGGCGACCAGTACGTGTTCATGGACATGGACACCTTCGACCAGATTAACCTGCCCATTTTGCTGGCCGGAGAAGCGTCGCGCTTTCTCACCGACAATATGGAAGTCGAGGTACAGATGTACGGCGACAAGCCGCTCAAAATCACCCTGCCCAATCAGGTGGTGCTCGAGATTGCCGAAACCGACCCCGGCGTGCGCGGCGATACCGTCTCGGGCGGCACCAAACCCGCCCGCCTGAGCACAGGGGCCAGCGTGCAGGTTCCGCTGTTCGTGGAAACCGGCAACAAAATTAAGGTGGACACCCGCACCGGCGAGTATCAGGGTCGGGCTTAAGGCTTTCCGTTTACCGCTGGCTCGAGGGCAGATTGACTTTGCTCTCGAGCTTTTTTTGTCGCCTGGTTTGAAATTCGATTCGGCAGACCCTCACTTCACGCTCGAGTATGATGAAACGCGACATTTTTTGGACCCATCATCAGGAGGACCCCCATGAATCCCAACGACCTCAAACAGGTGCTCGAGGCGCTGCAACACGCCGACGTGCGCGAGTTCAACCTCGAGACTGCCGAATACAAACTGCACATCAAACGCGGTCAGCTCGAGAGCGTGTCCAGCGCGCCCAATTCCTCGAGCCAAGCGAGTAGCTCAGGGGGCGTGGCGGAGATTCAACCCTCTTCCTCGAGCGCTCTGCCGACGCTTGCACTGTCCAGCCCACCCGCGAAGGCCGAACCCACACCGCCCAGCACCGGGGTCGCGGTCAAAGCCCCTATCGTGGGCACTTTTTACGCCTCGCCCTCGCCGGACAAGCCCTCGTTTGTGCAGGAGGGAGACCGGGTGCAAAAAGGGCAGGTGTTGTGCATTCTCGAGGCCATGAAGCTGATGAACGAGATTGAATCCGAAGTGGCCGGAGTGGTGAGCAAGATTTTGGTGACGAATGGGTCTCCGGTGGAGTACGGGCAGGATTTATTTTTGATTGAACCGGCGTAAAAGAATTAATGAGTAATGAGCAGGATTCTGTTATGAATCTTTCGAGGCGGAATCCGGGTCCACTTGGGCCGTTCCGCCTTTTTTCCTCGAGTGGGTGCTCGAGCGGGTTTGACGCTCTCGAGCGTGGTTTTGAAGAGGAGCTTTGATGTTCAAGAAAATTTTAATAGCGAATCGAGGCGAAATCGCGCTGCGGGTGTTACGCACCGCTCGAGAGATGGGCATCCAAACGGTGGTGGTGTACTCTCAGCCCGACGTGAACAGCCTCGCGGTGCTGCTGGCCGACGAATCGGTGTGTGTCGGTCCGGCAGAGTCTTCAAAGAGCTACCTCAACATCCCCAACATCCTCTCGGCGGCGCTGATGACCGGGGCCGAGGCCATTCACCCCGGTTACGGTTTCCTGGCCGAGAACCCGGACTTCGCCCAGATGTGCTTTGAACACAACTTAGTGTTCATCGGACCCACGGTGGAGAGTATGCGCGCGCTCGGGTCTAAAGCCGGAGGGCGTAAAATCGCCGCTCGAGCGGGGGTTCCCGTTGTTCCTGGAACCGGCTTGCTCGAGACGGTGGAAGACGCGCTGCTCAGCGCCAAGCAAATCGGTTATCCGGTGCTGCTCAAGGCCAGCGCGGGCGGCGGCGGGCGCGGTCAGAAGCTGTGCCGCACCCAGGAGGAATTACGCAGCGGCTTTGGGCAGGCCCAGCAGGAAGCAATGCTGTACTTTGGCGACCCCAGCCTGATTATGGAAAAGTTTCTCGAGGAGTTTCGCCACGTCGAGGTGCAGGTGATGGGCGACGGAGCGGGCAAGGTGCTGCACATCGGGGAGCGCGATTGCAGCATTCAGCGGCGCAACCAGAAACTCATCGAAGAAGCGCCGAGTACCCTGCCCGAAAGCTTACGAACTGAAATACTCTCCGCCGGGGTGCGTCTGGCCAAAGAAGTGAACTACGCCGGAGCGGGCACCCTCGAGTTCATCGTGGACCGCGACGGCAACTTCTACTTCATGGAGATGAACACCCGCATTCAGGTGGAACACTGTGTGAGTGAGCAGATTTCGCGGCTGGATTTCGTCAAGCTCCAGCTCGAGATTGCGTCCGGTGAGGGTTTATCACTCGAGCAATCCGACATCCGGCTCGAGGGGCACGCGCTGGAGTGCCGCCTGAACGCCGAAGACCCGGATAAAGACTTCAGACCCAGCGCTGGGAAGCTCGAGAGTGTGCAGTTTCCGGGGGGTTTCGGGGTGCGGGTGGACAGCCACGCTTACAGCGGTTACAGCATCCCGCCGCACTATGACTCTCTGATTGGCAAACTCATCGTGTGGGCACCCACTCGAGAACAGGCCCTGAAGAAAATGAAGCGGGCGCTCGAGGAAACATCGCTCGAGGGCATCAAAACCACCATTCCGCTGTATATCAAAATCATGGACAATCCGTTTTTCAAGCGCGGCTCGGTGATGACGAATTTCCTTAAAACCCGTATGGAACTTTGAACAGGGGAGGGTTGGACGGTTGGACGGTGAAAGGAAGCGCCTCCGGCGGGTTTTTAGTATTTGGTTATTGGTCGGTTTGATTTAGGGCGCTCGAAAGCAGACCAACCAAATACCAAGAACCAAGAACCCGCCGGAGGCGCAAAACTCATTGCTGACCGCTTACTGCCTAACCGTGAGCATCAACAGCAACTCACTCCTCAAACGCACGGTTCTCGAGTGCTACACTACGCACCATGAGCCAAGCTCGAGCGCTCCCTGCCTCCCGTACCCAGAAACTGCTGATTGCCACCGACCGCTTCAAAACCCCACTGTACTGGTGGTACGAGAAGCGGCTGGCGAAGGCAGTTCTGGGCGGCGGCAAAAAACCGCGTCACCTGGGCATCATCCTCGATGGCAACCGCCGTTTTGCGCGTTCTGTCGGCCTCGAGAGCACTGCGGGGCACGACTACGGGGCGCACAAAGCCTATGAGGTGCTCGAGTGGTGTCTGGAGCTGGGCATTCCGCATGTGACGCTGTGGGTGTTCTCGAGCGACAACAAGAGCCGCGATCCCGGTGAGGTGGCGCACCTGCTCGAGCTGTTCGCCCGTGAGGCCAAAAAGATGGTGGTGGACGAGCGCATTCACAAAAACCGGGTTCGCATCAAACTCATCGGTCAGCTCGAGGATTTTCCCGAAAACGTGCGCGACAGCCTGCGCGAACTCGAGGCCGCGACCCAGGATTACGACGGCTTGATGCTGCACATCGCCATCGGGTATGGGGGGCGCGAGGAGATTGTGGGGGCGGTGCGCTCACATTTGAAAAAACAGCTTGAGGGGGGAGTTACGCTCGAGCAACTGACCGAAACGCTGAGCGTGGAGGATTTGGACGCGCACATGTACACTGCCGGAACGCCGGACCCGGATTTCATCATCCGCACCAGCGGCGAGGTGCGGCTCTCGGGCTTTTTACTGTGGCAATCGGCGTACAGCGAGTATTACTTCTGCGATGCGTACTGGCCCAGCTTCAGACGTTTAGACTTTTTGCGTGCTCTGCGAAGCTTTCAATCTCGAGAGCGAAGGTTCGGAAGGTAGGTGATTATTGGAAACGGGCGGATGTATTTACTGGAGTGAACTTTTTCCTAATATAGGTGAGGGTAATGGCTCAATGTAGAATGACAACGGCTTTCTCTCGATTGTAACGGTAAATGAACAGACTCAAACAGGCGAGGTGCATCTCCAAGCATTTCGAGAACGACAGCGTTTTTCGCACAAACCGTCCC